>QFCS01001052.1_pt1 | contig 179223 bp, 174 predicted proteins | sample 3576561 | NCBI WGS metagenome assembly QFCS01 | reverse complement strand
GGTGCTGCGGGCGCTCCCGCTGTGGATCAACGACTACAACGAGCATCACCCGCATCGGGCTTTAAAAATGAAGTCGCCGCGCGAGTACCGCAAAGCGACTTCAGGGAACACCTGATGTCCGGTTTCTTGGGGGCAACAACAAACGGCTGTTTGCACTTGGTGCCCTTGGCAACAGCCTGAATTTCCCTCAGCGCCCCCGTTAGATCATCGGCCACGAAGCCCGATAGTTCGTAGATCGTCACATGGTCGTTCTCTTTCGAGTTCAGGAGGTGCAGGGCCAATTCCTTGGCCCCGCCGCGCTGGGATGCCACCAAGATCATGGTCGCCCCTCGGGTTTGTGGCCCAAGGCGACCATGAGCATTTCCCGCATGGAGCGGATATCGCGGCACGCTTCTTCAAAGGCGCGTGTCAGGTCAGGCGATATGTCCAGCGTTCCCGTATTGGCCGCCTTGGCCAGCTGGTTCAGGTTCGACGACAGCCGGGACCGGCCAAGTTCAGCCAGAACGGCGGCCAGCTTTTGGTCATCAGCGACGGGGCAGCGCAGAGCCCGCCGCCGCTGCCCGCTTTCGCCCAACACTCGCGCGCGGATGAATTCCCCTAGGGGGCGGTCCTTGGCTTCTTTCCGTAGGCGGGCCTTTTCCTCGCTGCTTAACCGTATAGAAAAAGGCGCGGGCTTGCGGCGGCGTTCTCTGGTAGGCTTCGCCGCCACTTGGTTAAAGGCGAGCGTCAGGTTGATGATGGGCTGAGGGGCGATGCTCATGGCGTCGGCCCCCGGAAGGCGGGAAGTTGGCTAAGTTGCTGGTTCCAAGCTTCTAATGTTTCTAGGATTTCTAGGGCATCAGAGTTCGAACTTGCTCCCGTCGTCTCCGCCACTTATTCAACGAAGCCCGGAAGTCGGTAATCCGCGCTTCGGATCGGCAAAAAGAAACCCCGCATGGTCGTCCATGCGGGGTTTTTTCGTTGCTGCGCCAGCTCAGTGGTACGAGGTGACCAGATCGACCTCGTTCTTCGAGCCCATGATCACCGGCACGCGCTGGTGCAGCTTGCTCGGTGTGATGTCGAGTATGCGTTCGCGACCGGTGGTGGCGGCGCCGCCGGCCTGTTCGATGATGAAGCTCATCGGGTTGGCCTCGTACATCAGTCGCAGCTTGCCGCCCTTGTCCTTGGTCTTGGAATCGAGCGGGTACATGAAGACGCCGCCGCGCGTGATGATGCGGTGAACGTCGGCCACCATCGAGGCGACCCAGCGCATGTTGAAGTCCTTGCCGCGCGGGCCATCCTTGCCGGCGACGCATTCGTCGATGTAGCGCTTCACCGGCGCTTCCCAGAAGCGCTCGTTGCTCATGTTGATCGAGAATTCCTTGGTGTCGGCCGGAATCTTCATGTCGCGCTGGGTCAGCACGAAGCTGCCGAGTTCGCGGTCGAGCGTGAACTGATGCACGCCGTTGCCGATCGTCAGCACGAGCGTGGTGCTCGGGCCATACACGCAATAACCGGCCGCGACCTGCTGCGTGCCGGGCTGCAGGAAGTCGTCCTCGCTCGACGCGCTGCCGCCCTCGGGCTTGCGCAGCACCGAGAAGATGGTGCCCACGGAGACGTTGACGTCGATGTTCGACGAGCCGTCGAGCGGATCGAACAGCAGCAGGTAGCCGCCCTTGGGGTATTGCTCCGGAATCGGATGCGGATGATCCATTTCCTCGGACGCGAGCGCGGCGAGGTGGCCGCCCCATTCGTTGGCTTCGAGCAGGATGTCGTTGGAGATGACGTCGAGCTTCTTCTGCGCCTCGCCCTGGATGTTGCCGGTGCCCGCGTCGCCGAGCACGCCGCCGAGCGCGCCTTTGCCGACCGCGATCGAAATGCGCTTGCAGGCACGCGTGACGACCTCGAGCAGCAAGCGCAGATCGGGCGTGATCTTGCCCATGGCGCGTTGTTCTTCGATCAGGAACTGGGTCAGGAATATGGGCTTCATGGGCGGCGGCGGTCGTTTTGGGAGGAATCCCTTTTAGTTTAAGCGCAGTTGGACGGCGGGTATTCAAAACTCCGCGTGCGTTGGTAGACTCGGGCCACTATGACAAGGACGTTAATGGCGTTGAGCCTCGTGCTCGCGTCCGCGCCTGCGTTTGCGCAGGAAGGGGGACGCAATCAATACATTTCCGATGACATCAGCGTCACCTTGCGCGATGCCCCGCGCAACGACGCCGCATCGGTCGGCGCGGTCAACAGCGGCGACAAAGTGACGGTGCTGCAGACGCTCGGTGCCCAGAGCTTCGCGCAGGTGAAGACGGCCGATGGCCGCACCGGCTGGCTGACGGCGCGCTACATTTCCGCGGAGCCCGCGGCCAAGACCCGGCTCAAGGAACTGCAGTCGCAGCTCGCGGAGGCGCAGTCGCGCATCAAAGCACTCGATGCGGAACTCGCCGACGCGAAGGCGCTGCTCGAAAAAGCCAAGCCGGCGTTCGAGCTCTCGGGTGAGAACGAGCGCCTGCAGCAGGCGCTCGAATCGGCCGAGCAGCAAAGCCAGGCCGCGGCGTCGCGTTACGACACCGAACGTGCGCGCAGACGCACGCTGGTCACCGGCGCTTCGCTCGTCGGTGGCGGCATTCTGGTCGGCTTGATCCTGCCTTGGCTCGGAGCCGGCAAGCGTCGGCGGCGCAGCGACTTCTAGCGGCTTCTTCCGAAAGCCGGCGCTTCTATTGCGAAGCGCCGGTTCGCGACTCAGGCAACGTTCTGCAAGGGTTCAGAAAGAACCCAGAAAATCCTGCTTGCTCAATTCCACGCCGTTATGGCGCAGGATGTCGTACGCCGTGGCGCAATGAAAAAAGACATTCGGCAAAACGAAGTCGAGGAGATAAGCCTGCCCTTTGAAATGTCGGTCCCCACGCGGCGACTTGAGCACGATGTCGCGCAGTTCGGCGCCTTCGAATCGGGCCGGCTCGAATCCACGGATCAAGGCGATGGTCTTTTCCACGCGCGCAACGAGTTCGGTGAACGTTTGCTCAGTGTCTTCGTATCGCTCGGGCTCGACACCTGCCAGGCGAGCGACGGCACCCTTGGCCATGTCGGTGGCGATCTGCACTTGGCGCGTCAGCGGAAACATGTCCGGAAACAGTCGGGCGCCCGTGAGCACGAGCCCGTCGAGCTTGCGAGCCTCGGCATGCGCGGCTCCCTTGTTGAGTACGGTGATGAGGTTTTCGAGCGCGCGCGTCAGTGTCGGCACGCAGGCGTCATACAGAGTCAGGCTCATGCTAGGTTTTCCCCCTCAGGTTTTGGCGCGCGCCAGTGCAGCGTGCGCTGATGATGATCGGCACAAATCACAACGCAGGATGAAGCTCATGAATCGTACTCTCGGCAGCTTGTCGCTTGCACTTGCAGCGGCCGCCTTCTTTTCGTCTTTCGTTGCGCAGGCTCAAGATGAGTCCGACGCCCCGGCCAGCAAGGGGCGGCATCTCGTGCAGATCGGTGTGTTCCATGTCGATACGCTGGACAGCAGCACGCCGCTGCGCAGCCATATCCAGCCCGGCGCGCTCGCCGCGCTCGGCGTCCAGAGCGATTTCACCTCCGACACCACGAACAAGGTTGGTTCCTCGAACACGCTCGCGCTGATCTATTCGTATTTCCTCACCGACAATCTCGCGATCAAGTTCGAAGGCGGCATTCCGGCGGAATTCAAGCTCTACGGCAGCGGCGTGGTGCAGCCGACCGGCCCGCTCGGATCGGCGGTCGCCGTCGACCTGGGTTCGCCGGACTTCAACCCGCTCGCCAAGGTCACGCAGTGGAGCCCGGCGATCCTGCTGCAGTATTACTTCCGCGATGCGCAGGAAAAGATTCGTCCGTATGTCGGCGTCGGCGCCACCTACACCTGGTTCACCGATATCAAGGCCGACGAAGACTTCAAGAATGCGTTGAATACGCGCTTCGGTGCCACGCTCGCGGCGGGCAACGGCAAGCTCGGGCAGTCGACCACGGTCGATGCCGCCGCAGCCGACGACCTGGCGCCGATCTTCAACATGGGCGTGTCCGCGGAGCTGTCGGATCGCTGGAGCCTGTCGGGCTCGGTGTCGTACACGCTGCTGAAGACCACGGCCAACATCACTATCGACGCCGAAGACGGCACGCGCCTGGCGACCAGCCGCACCAAGCTCGATCTGAATCCCTTGGTCGTGGCCTTCGTGCTCGGCTACCGCTTCGATCTCTGATCGTCAGCGATCGAGCCGGTCGAGCAGGGCCTGCAGCGTTTCGCCGCAGCCCCGCTCGATCTTCAACGCAAGCAGATCGTCGGCGCGCGTGCGCCCCAGGTTGATCGCCGCGATCGGCTTGCGCTGCTTCTCCGCGGCCAGCGCGAAGCGGTAGCCCGAGAACACCATCAGCGACGAGCCGACGACGAGCATCGCATCGGCTTCGCTCAGAGCGTCCATCGCCTCGGAAACCCGCGCGCTCGGCACGTTCTCGCCGAAGAACACCACGTCGGGCTTGAGCATGCCGCCGCAGACGGCGCATGCGGGCACCCGGAACGACGAGAAATCCACCTCGTCGAGATCGGCGTCGCCATCGGGCGCGGTGCTGGCGCTCAAGCCGGCCCATTGCGGATTCAGCGCGGCGAGCCGCTGCTGAAACGCGGAACGCGCACTGACATCCGCGCAGCCCAGGCAGACGATGCGATCGAGCCGCCCGTGCAGGTCGATGACATGGCGGCTGCCGGCCGCCTGATGCAGGCCGTCGACGTTCTGCGTGAGCAGCGTTTGGCAAATGCCGCGTGCTTCGAGCGCGGCCAGCGCGGCATGTGCGCGGTTCGGCCTGGCGGAGGCGATCACCGGCCAGCCGATCAGGCTGCGTGCCCAGTAGCGCGAGCGCGTCGCGATGTCCTGCGTGAAGGCCTGGTAGGTCACCGGCGGGCGACGCTTCCAGGTGCCGTCGGTATCGCGATAGTCCGGAATGCCCGAATCGGTGCTGCAGCCGGCGCCGCCGAGCACGAACAGGCGTGGATGGCGCTCGACGAATTCGGCGAGCCGGGCAGCGGCTTCGGCGGCAGAAGGTGTAGGGTAGGGCGCCTCGATCATTGCGGGAGCATAGCCGGATCATGTCGGAGCCTTCACACGACGCGCGTCTCATGGAGCTCGAAACCAAGCTCGCCTATCAGGAGGCGACGATCGAGACCTTGAACCAGGAGCTCATTCGGCAGCAACAGTTCATCGAGCAGCTGCAGCGTGCCGTGCGCGCCCTTGCCGAACGCCTGCCGGCGCCGACGCCCGAAGGCGCGGCGCGCGGCTCTTTGGAAGACGAAATCCCGCCCCATTATTGAGGCAGACCCGATTCTCTCCAGGACCCTTTACCCATGAGCTTCTTCAACAGCAGCCTGCGCATCAGCCCGAAGGATTTCCCGGTCGCCGACCTCGACGAAGCGCTTGCCCCGTCTCCGGGTCGCAAGCTCGCGGTGCTCGCGGGTGGCTGCTTCTGGTGCGTCGAAGCGGTTTATCGCGAACTCTCCGGAGTACTCAAGGTGGTCAACGGCTATTCGGGCGGGACGGCCGAAACCGCCGATTACAAGGCCGTCTGCACCGGACGCACCGATCACGCCGAGGTGGTGCAGATCGAGTACGACCCGTCGCAGACCAGCTTCGGTGCCCTGCTGCGCATCTTCTTCGCAGTGGCGCACGATCCGACGCAGCTCGATCGACAGGGCAACGACATCGGCACCCAATACCGCTCGGCTATTTTCTATGCCGACGAAGAGCAGAAGCGCATCGCCGAGGCCTACATCCGGCAGCTCGACGCGGCGCAAGTGTACTCGGCGCCGATCGTGACAAAGCTCGACAAGCTCGAAGATTTCTTCGAAGCCGAGGCCTATCACCAGAACTACGCGGCGCTGCATCCGAACGAAGGCTATATCGCCGGTGTGGCGCTACCGAAGGTCGACAAGCTACGCCGCTATTTCGGTGAAGAACTCAAAGCCTGATGCAGGCTTCATCCAACAAAAAGCCCGCTTCGAGCGGGCTTTTTGTTGGATGAAGAGGCTCGCAAGAAGCTCAGTGCAAGACCTCGATCACCAGCCGGTGATATTTCTGCGCGAGCCGGAACGGACGCTGGCGCACCGTGTTCATGAGTGCCTCGGTCTGTTCGTCTCCCTCGGCTTTCACGAGCAGGAAATGACAGCCTTCCTTGGCGAGCTTGTTGTGCAGCTCGACCATCTTGAGCGAGGCGCCTGTCGCGGCGATCGGGCTGGCCGAATCCAAGCCTTTCTGTGAGGCGGCCTCCATCTCACGATCATCGATGGCCTTGAGTTCCTTGAAGCCGGCCTCCTCCAGGGCCCGTTGAGTGTCGCGTGCTTGCTGCTCCTGTTCGAAGGCGAGCAGAACGTGATGCTTGGGAAAGAAGTTGCCGAAATCGGAGCCGCTCTCCTGCAGGTCGTGCAGGCTTTTCTCCGTTGGCTCCTGCCTGCTTTTGTCCGAAGCGTTGATCGTGGTGTCCGGTCTCATGACATCCTCCTTGACGTCGCTGGAATTCCTGGAATTGACGGCTTTCAGCATGCGCCCGTGAACTGACGAGCCAATTAACTGTTATGCAGCTCACCGTTCTGTAGCCGACGCGCGCGGAGCATCGATGACGAGCACATCGATGCGCGTCAAGCGAATTCAGAGCGGCTTCAGTGCCTCATCAGCATGCTGCGGCTTCGATCATTTGAGCGGTTCCAAACAGTGATTGTTGCGGAATCGCAAGCCAACGCAGAATCCAGTGGAGATCGCCATGAATGATTTGACTCATTCGAACCGTCAGGACATGTCCGCCGCCGAGCATTTGCAGCACTTTCGCAAGCTGGTAGAAAAAGCGCGTGTCGGCATGCTGACGACGCTCGACCGCGACATGGAGATGCGCAGCCGGCCGCTGCATACCATTGAAGTCGAGGAAAACGGAACGCTCTGGTTCGTGATCGGAGCCGCGTCGCCGAAGGCCGAGGAAGTCGGCGACCACGACGGCAAGGTTTGCCTGACATATGCCAACAAGGGCGACTCGGAATATGTGTCTGTGAGCGGTCACGCCCAGCTCGTGCGTGACACGGCGCGCAAGCAGGCTCTTTGGAACAAGATGATCGATGTGTGGTTTCCCAAGGGCGACCAGGATCCGAACGTGGCCCTGCTGAAAGTCACGCCACACCAAGCCGAGTATTGGGATGGCCCGAGCAACACGGTGACCCAGTTCTACGCTTTCGCCAAGGCGATGGCGACCGGAAAGAAGGATGCGTTCGGCGAGAATGCCAAACTCGGCTTCTGATACCGAGGCGCTCGCCGCTTCGAAGCAACGACCATGGTGGCCGTGGGCGCGTCGAGCGCTCACGGCATTTTTCTTTGCGGGTATCGCCTGGCTGCTGTATAGCCAGGCGCGCAACATGGATTGGACGCAGGTCGGTGAATCGCTGACCCGGTATACCGTTTCCCAGCTCGTCGTTGCGATGCTGCTCGCCGCATCGAGCTATACGCTCTATGCCTCCTTCGATCTGATCGGCCGCCGCTATACGCGGCATCTGCTGAGCCATCGTGCGGTATTGTCCACGGCGATGGTGAGCTACGCCTTCAACCTGAATTTCGGTGCGCTGGTCGGAGGTGTCGGCTTTCGCTATCGGCTGTACTCGCGGCTCGGCTTGCGCACGGCCGTCATCACGCGCGTGCTCGGCATGTCGATGCTGGGCAACTGGATCGGCTACACCGTGCTGCTCGGGTTGGTCTTCGTCAGTGGTGCATTCGAGATCGGCCATCAGGCACGCCTCGGCAAAGAGGCCCTGCGGGTATTCGGATCGCTGCTGCTCATGGCGGCTCCCGCTTATCTGGCGCTGTGCCTGGTTTCACGCCGGCGGGAATGGATCGTCAAAGGCATCCCGATCGATCTGCCCAATTGGCGACTTGCCGCATTGCAGCTCGCGTTCTCGGTGGCCAACTGGCTGGTGATCGCGAGTATTCCGTATCTGCTGCTCGATGGCGCCGTGAACTATTCCACCGTGCTGGCGGCGCTGTTGCTTGCAGCCATTGCCGGCGTCATCACTCACGTGCCGGCCGGGCTCGGCGTCGTGGAGGCGGTGTTTCTGACCGTGCTCAAAGGTCAGGTCGACGAGGCGCCCCTGCTCGCCGCGCTGCTGGCCTATCGGGCGGTGTATTACCTGTTGCCGCTGACGCTGGCCGGCGTGATCTACGTGAGCATGGAGGCCCGGTTGCGCGGAGGCGCGCGAGCCTGAGCACTCCTTCGGGTTCAGAGGCCCCAGGTGACGTCTTTCCCTTTCCGGGCCGCCCGCTCGAGCATGTCGACCAGCGGAAAAGCTCGGCGTGCCAGGCTCACGTCCTGAGCCTGGCGTTCGCGTTCTTCGGGCTCGTCGGTTTCGTCATCGCGCACATGCTGCGGGGCGTCCTTGGCGATGGCCGAACGCAGGGCCGCCAGCGCGCCCGGAATCTCCCCGGCCGTGATGACGCCGCGCTCGCCCGCGCTTTTGCCGATCACGTCGAGGAGCTGCTTGGCATGGGCGTCGAGCATCTGCACATCGCCGCTGGTGGGGGACGAGAAGCGGATCATGGGGAAGTCTCCGGAGGGTTCGGGCAATCAGAGCATGTGGTGAGGAATCGCAGATTAATCCCCTGTGCCGGGTACTCCTAGACGGCGTTGACGCTCTTCCCAGATCGCACGCGCACAGGCAAGCTGCGCGGCCTTTCGCTTCCGCGCCTGGTTCGCAAGCCGCCCGTCATGACCGACGTCGCCAAAGCCCGCTGGCAATTGCATTTTTGCGTGCTGCTGTGGGCCTTCACCGCCATCCTCGGCAAGCTCATCAGTCTCGATGCCGTAAAGCTGGTGTGGTGGCGGCTGCTGATCGTGGTGGCCTGCCTGTTCGTGCTGCCCGGGGTCTGGCGCGCACTGCGGCGAACGCCCAGGCGCCTCGTCGCGATCTTCGCGGGCATCGGCGTGCTCGTGACCCTGCACTGGCTGACCTTCTACGGCGCCATCAAGCTCGCCAACGCTTCGGTTGCGGTGACCTGTCTGGCGGTCGCGCCGGCGTTCCTGTCGGTGATCGAGCCCTGGATCGCCCAGCGGCCCTTCGACTGGCGCGAACTCGCGCTCGGGCTCGCGGTGGTTCCGGGCGTGGTGCTGGTGGTCGGCGGCGTTCCGGACGACATGCGCCTGGGCGTGCTGGTCGGCATCACCTCGGCCCTGTTCGTCGCCTTCTTCATCGCGCTCAACAAGCGGCATGCGGAACGGGCCGATTCGCTGCTCGTGACGGGCCTGGAACTCGGCGCCGGCCTGGTGCTGATCGCCGCTGCCGCGCCGTTCCTGCCGGGCGGCTTCGCCTCGCTGATGGTTCCGCCCACGGGGCTCGACGTGCTCTGGATCGGGGTGCTCGCGCTCGCCTGCACCCTGCTGCCGTTCACGCTGTCGCTCGTCGCCCTGCGCCGGATTTCGGCCTTCGGCGCGCAGCTGACGATCAACCTCGAGCCGATCTACACCATCGTCTTCGCCGCCCTGATCTTCAACGAGCAGCGCGAGCTCGGACCGCGCTTCTATCTCGGTGTGCTCGTGGTGCTGTCCGCCGTGTTCCTGCACCCGCTCCTGGCGCGGCGACCCGAGCTGATCGCCCCGGATGCGATCGCCTCGGATACGACGGATGCCGTCGCGGATAAAGCCGGCGCAAGCCAGGTCTGCGCCCTGGAGCCGGACCGTAAGGGCTGAGCCTGGATTCAGGGCAGACTCATCTGCCCCCGGCATTTTGAAACCGTGCCCGCATGCCAAGGACGGCTCCGGCAGCACACCGTTTCGCAATACAAGGTTTCAGCCCCAGCAAGCCGGGGGAGCCTGCTCATTCCGTAGCAGCCCTTACGTGCCACGTCGAAGGCGGCCATGCCGTCGTCGCAAAATGCTGCACTGCAACTGAATCGCGATGATCTGAACTCGTCCTTGGCTGTCGGTGAACCATTTCCGTGGACGAGAGGACATCATGAGCTGGGCTCCCAATCAGATCCAGATCGGCAAATCCGGCGTCGGTCGTACCGCGACACCGATGCGCTTCAGCGGGCGCAGCCAAGGTCGCGCACCGGTGTTGCTGTGTCTTTCGCACTTGCGCTGGCAGTTCGTCTACCAGCGCCCCCAACATTTGATGACGCGCTTCGCCCGCGACCACCGCGTGATGTTCTTCGAAGAGCCGCTCACGCACGAGGAACTGCAGGAGCCGCAACTCGAAGCGCGCTACGACGAAGGCGTCGAGATTCTGGTGCCGCATCTTCCCCAGGGCTTGAGCGAAGAACGCACCGACCAGATCCAGCGCCAGCTGATCGATACGCATCTGGCCGCGGCCGGCGTGCCGCCGAGCGAGCTGATCCTCTGGTACTACACGCCGATGAGCCAGAGTTTCACGCGCCATCTGCAGCGCTCGCTGACGATTTACGATTGCATGGACGAGCTGTCGGCCTTCATGGGCGCGCCGCCGAAACTGCTCGAACGCGAAAAGGAACTGCTCGAGCGCGCCGACCTCGTCTTCACCGGCGGCTACAGTCTGTTCGAAGCCAAGCGCGAGCGTCATCCGAACGTGCATCCGTTTCCGAGCAGTGTCGACATCGGCCACTTCGCGAAGGCGCGCGGCACGCTGTTCGAACCGGGCGATCAGTCCGAGATTCCGCATCCGCGCCTGGGTTTCTACGGCGTGATCGACGAGCGATTCGACCTCAAGCTGGTGGCCGAACTCGCCGAGCGCCGGCCCGACTGGCAGCTCGTGCTGATCGGCCCGGTCGTCAAGATCGACGAGAGCCAGCTGCCGCGCCGCGACAACATTCACTATCTGGGCCCCAAGGTCTACGACGTGTTGCCGCACTATTTGCAAGGCTGGGACGTGGCGACACTGCCGTTCGCGCTCAACGAGTCGACGCGCTTCATCAGCCCGACCAAGACGCCCGAATATCTGGCCGGTGGCTGCCCGGTGGTGTCGACGCCGATCCGCGACGTCGTGCGCCACTACGGCGACAGCGGCGTGGTGCAGATCGCCGATGGCATCGATGCCTTCGAAAAAGGCATCGAAACGGCGCTCAGGCAAGGCGCCGAACGCAAGGGCTTCCTGGCCCAGGCCGATGCGGCGATCGATGGCTTGTCGTGGGACCGTACTTGTGCCGAGATGGGTAAGCTCATGGTCGATGCGCGCGGTCGCTCGCAGCCGGCCTCCACTGGAGAATCGCATACCGTGTCTATGGATTCCGCGCGTCGTGGACGCAGCATGCCGGCGGCTCGCCGCTCCGGCTTCGATTATCTGATCGTCGGTGCCGGCTTCGCGGGCTCGGTGCTGGCCGAGCGCTTCGCCTCGCAGGCGAACAAGCGCGTGCTCGTGATCGACCGTCGCCCGCATATCGGCGGCAACGCCTACGACTGCTTCGACGACGGCGGCGTGCTCATGCACCGCTACGGGCCGCATATCTTCCATACGAATGCGCAGCGCATCTTCGACTATCTCTCGAAGTTCACGCGCTGGCGTCCGTACGAACATCGGGTGCTCGCCGACGTCGACCGCCAACTCGTACCGATTCCGATCAACCGGACCACCATCAACAAGCTCTACGGCCTCGATCTCGACGAGGCCGGCGTCGCCCAGTTCCTCGCGGCGCGCGCGACCGCGATCGACGACATCCGCACCTCCGAAGACGTGGTCATCAGCCAGGTCGGCCAGGAGCTCTACGAGAAGTTCTTCCGCGGCTACACGCGAAAACAATGGGGCCTCGACCCGAGCCAGCTCGACAAGGCGGTCACCGCGCGCGTGCCGACGCGCACCAACACCGACGACCGCTACTTCGGCGACAGCTTCCAGTTCATGCCGCTGCACGGCTATACGCGCATGTTCGAGAACATGCTCGATCACCCGAACATCCGCATCATGGTCAACACGGATTTCGAAGACATCCGCAACGACGTGCATTACGACCACCTGATCTACTCGGGGCCGATCGACGAATTCTTCGACTATCGCTTCGGCAAGCTGCCGTATCGCTCGCTGCGCTTCGAGCACAAGACGCTCGATCAGGAGTGGTTCCAGCCCGTCGCCGTCGTCAACTATCCGTCGCAGGACGTGCCGTACACGCGCATCACCGAGTACAAGCACCTGACCGGACAGGTGCATGGCAAGACCAGCCTGACCTACGAATATCCGTCGGCCGAAGGCGATCCCTACTATCCGATTCCGCGCGAAGAGAACCAGCTGCTCTACAAGCAGTACCGCGAGCTGGCCGACAAGACACCCAACGTCAGCTTCGTCGGTCGCCTCGGCACCTATCGCTACTACAACATGGACCAGGTGGTCGGACAGGCCATCGCCTTGTTCAACAAGCTCATCGACACGCAGAACGGCGAAGCGCAGGACGAGCCGCGCATCGCACTGCGCCGCGCTTGAAGGAGCCCGCCATGCATCGACCGACGCAGCTGTCCAGCTTCTTCCTCGGTGGGTTCGAATGCTCCTCGCACCGGCGCGAGGACGGCCGCAGGCTCGACCTGCTCGCGAGCACCGCGCACGATCGCAATGCGGCTGCCGACTACAAGCGCATGCGCGAGCACGGCCTGCTGACCGTGCGTGACGGGCTGCGCTGGCATCTGATCGAAAAAAGCCCTTGGCAGTACGACTGGAGCAGCTTTCTGCCGATGCTGCGCGCGGCCAGGGAAAACCGGATCCAGGTGATCTGGGATCTGTGCCACTACGGCTGGCCCGACGATCTCGACATCTGGTCGCCGGCTTTCGTCGATCGCTTCGCCGCGTTCGCCAAGGCCGCGGCGGCGGTGATGCGCGACGAAGGCATCACGGCTCCGCTGGTCTGCCCGGTCAATGAAATCTCGTACTGGTCCTGGGCCGGCGGCGAAACCTCGAAGTTCTGGCCGCTCGGCAAGAGGCGCGGCGACGAGCTCAAGCGCCAGCTGGCCCGTGCCGCGATCGCCTCGGTGGATGCGCTGCGCGGCGTCGTCCCCCAGCTGCGTACGGTGTTCGCCGATCCGGCGATCAACGTCGTCGCGGCTTCGGCCGACCGGCGGAACGACGCCGAGCGCGCGCGTCTCGCGCAATACGCCGCCTGGGATCTGCTGACCGGCCGCGAACAGCCGGAGCTCGGCGGCCGCGGCGACATCATCGACATCATCGGCGTGAACTACTACAGCGACAATCAATGGGTGCTCGGTGGCAAGACCATCGAGCCCGGCGACAAGCGCTATCGCCCATTCTCGGACATGCTCGGCGAGATTCACTCGCGCTACGCCAAGCCGATCCTGATCGCCGAGACGGGCGCCGAAGGCGAGGCTCGCGCGAAGTGGCTGCGCTATGTCTGCGACGAAGTACTGCAGGCGCTCGATCGCGACGTGCCAGTCGAAGGCGTCTGCCTGTACCCGGTGCTCGATTATCCGGGCTGGATCAACGACCGCCATTGCGAGACGGGTCTTTTCGGCTTCGCCGATGCCGATGGCCAGCGCAGCGTGCATGCGGGCCTTGCCCAGCAGCTCGCGTTCGAGCAGGCGCGTGTCGCGAGCATGGCGGCGAGTGCCTCGTCGCTCGCCACCGAGCCGGCCTGAGCCAGTCCGGCGTGACGAGCGCTGTACAGAGCTCCAGGGCCTCGGTCCCGGCCAGTTTCCCGAACCGGCCGATTCCGTTCCTGCTGCGCTACATCAGGCTCAGGCGCGCGCAGTTTTCGTTGCTGTTCGCGATCATCGTCGGCGCGGCCAGCTGCGCGGTGGCCGTGCAGTACGGCATGAAGCTCATCGTCGATGCGATGGCGGTGCCCGATCGCATGGCCGCGCCGATCTGGTTTCCGCTCGGGCTGTTCCTCGGCCTGATCGCGGTCGAGCAGACCTTGTGGAGACTCGGCGGCTGGCTCGGTTGTCGCACGGTCGTCGCGACCGGCGTCGATCTGCGGCTCGACCTGTTCCATCACCTGACCGGCCACCCGATGCGCTATTTCGCGCAGCATTTCTCGGGCGCGCTCGGCAATCGCATCAGCCAGACCGCGAGTTCGGTGACGCTGATCTTCAGCTCGCTGACCTGGAGCATCCTGCCGCCGGTGGTCGATTTCCTCGGCGCGGTCGTCGTGCTCTGCACGATCGACTATCGCATGGCGCTGGCGCTGGTCGGATTCGTCGCGGTAGTCGGTGGCGTGGTGCTGGCGTTCGGTTCGCGCGGACGCCCGCTGCACCAGCGCTTCGCCGAAGAAGGCGCTCGCACCAACGGCCAGCTCGTCGACGTGGTGTCGAACGTGTGGACCGTGAAGGCCTTCGCCGCGCGCGAGCGCGAGCGCGAGCGGCTCGAGCGCGAGCTCGGCGTCGAAGCGAGCGCGCAGCGGCGCAGCTGGATGTTCATGGAAAAGACGCGCGTGCTGCACGACCTGAGCCTGTGGATCATGGCGGGTTCGATGCTGCTGTGGGCGATCCTGGCCTGGCGCGGCGGACGCATCACGCCGGGCGATGTCGTCATCATCAGCGCGCTGACCTTTCGCATCCTGCACGGCTCGCGGGATCTGGCCTTCGCGCTGATCAATACCTCGCAGCAGTTCGGCGGCATCGCCGAAAGTCTGCGCGTGATCGGCGAGCCGCACGCGGTCGTCGATCCGGCCGATGCGCGCGGCTTCACGCCGCTGCGAGGCGCGATCGTGTTCAAGCAGGTTCGTTATGCGTATCCGGGCGAGCGCCATGTGTTTCGCGGGCTCGATCTCGAGATTCCGGCCGGGCAGCGGGTCGGCATCGTCGGGCCTTCGGGTGGCGGTAAGTCGACACTGATCACGCTGATCCAGCGGCTCGACGACGTGCAGGGTGGGGCGATCGAGATCGACGGCCAGGACCTGCGTTCGGTAACGCAGGATTCGCTGCGCGAGCGCATCGCGGTGGTGCCGCAGGAGATCGCGCTGTTCAACCGCAGCATTCTCGAAAACATTCGCTACGGCCGGCCCGAGGCGAGCGACGACGAAGTCCACGACGCCGCGCGACATGCCTATTGCGACGCCTTCATCCGCGATCTGCCGGACGGTTACGACACGCTCGTCGGCGAACGCGGCGTAATGCTCTCGGGTGGCCAGCGCCAGCGTCTCGGCATTGCGCGCGCGTTCCTGAAGAATGCGCCCATCCTCGTGCTCGACGAGGCGACCTCGGCGCTCGACACGCATTCCGAAATCGAGATCCAGGCCGCGCTCGACGATCTCATGCGCGGGCGCACGGTGCTGGCGGTCGCGCATCGTCTGTCGACCGTCGCGGGCTTCGATCGCATCATCGTGCTGCAGGACGGTCGCGTGGTCGAAGACGGAGCGCCCGAGCAGCTGCGCGAAGCCGGCGGTCTGTATGCCTCACTCTGGAGCCTGCAGGCCGACGTGCTCGCCGCGGCCTGAGCCTGAGGCAGCGACCTCAGCGATCGAGCAGCGCCTCCAGGGATTCGTTGAGCACGAAGCGGTGTTCGGCCTGCTTGAAGTCCCAGCGCTCGACGACGCAGCGCGTGGGGGCGCCCGCATCGTAGCGAATCAGGTTGACGCTGTTGGGCGCCTCGAAGCGCACGCGATTCGACAGCGCGGTACCGGCCTGGATCGCCCAGACTTCGCGCGGCAGGTCCACATAGTGCGCGCGCAGGCTGCGGAAATAGGGCAGGTGGATGTGGCCGCCGAGGATCAGGTCCGAGCCCGCCGCCGACCACGCGCGGATCGCGGCTTCGTGATGATGCAGCCGGTTCTTCTCGTCGCGTTGCTTGGTCACGTGCACGGGCTGATGCGTGACGACGATGCGCAGCTGCCCGGCCGAGGCGCGACGCAAGCGCTGCGAAACCGCCTCGATCTGCGCGTCGGAGACCTCGCCGTCCTTGTGGCGCCACCAGCGCGTGGTGTTGACGCCGATCGCGAGCAGATCATCGGTTTCGATCAGCGCCTCGATCCTGTCTTCGAACGGTCCGCCGAACGCGGCGCGATAGCGGGCGTAGGGCCGAAGCAGGCGAGACCACAGATCGAACAGCGGAACGTCGTGATTGCCCGGCAGGCACAGCGTCGGCAGTGCGAGCGTGTCGACGAAGCGCCGTGCCGCGGCGAATTCGCGCACGCGCGCGCGCTGCGTGATGTCGCCCGACAGGATCGCGGCCTGCGGCTTCTGGTCGTGCGCAAGCCTCAGTAGCGCATCGGCGACCGCGGCCTGCTCGGTTCCGAAGTGCGGGTCCGAGATGTGCAGCAGCACCGTCATGCGGGTTCCGGCCGATCGACCGGCGTGATCAGCTGCAGCTGCTTGGGTGCGACACGAAAGCGCAGCGGCGGCGCGAGCCGGCAGACTTCGCCGTCCATCGCCACCTTGAGCTCGCGATGATGGCGCCGGCCCTGCACGACCGGCTGCACCTGCAGATCGCGGAACGCGAAGTTGATGACCGATTCCGCGCGTCCGAGCCTGCCGAGCGCGCCGCTGAACAGCAACCCGGCCATTGCCCAGCGGCTCACGGGTTTGAGCGCGACGCCGGCCAGATGGCCATCTTCGACCGCCTCGGCTTCGGGCAGGCCGACCTGCTGCAGTTGCAGCGCGTTGTTGCCGACGAACAGCGTCGGCGTCTGCAGCGTCGCCTCGCGTCCGCGCTCGTCCTCGAGTCGCAGCAGCCAGTAGCGCTTGCTGCGCAGCAGCGTGTGGGCGGCCGACCACAGCGCGACGATACGGTGACGCCCGTAGCGGCGCTTGAACCTCTCGCGGTCCTCGAGCAGCCGCGGATACAGGCCGACGCTTGCATTGACCAGGAACAGCCGGTCGTTCATGAGGCCGACCTGTACCGGCTCGACATGGCCGCTCAGCAGGGTCTGCACGGACTCGGCAATCTCCTGCGAGATCGAGTGCGCGCGACCGAAATAATTGAAGGTGCCTTGCGGCAGCACGCCGAAGGGCCGCTCGCTGTCGAGCACAGCGCCGGCCACGCAGTTGATGGTGCCGTCGCCGCCCGCGGCGACGACGATGCCGTTCTGCTGGCGCGCCTTTTCGACGGCTTCGCGCGCGAGCTCGGGCAGTTGCGAAGGGTCGTCGACGCTGAGCAGCTCGTAGCGGCGCTGCGCCGCAGTCATGGCCTCGTCGATGATGCGGCGCGCGGCCTGCGGATCGCCGTGACCGGAGCCGATGTTGAAGACGATGAAGAAAGGCCCGTCGGCCCGACCGCTGGGCGGCATCGTGAGCGACATCGTATTCTCCCTTGTGGATGCGCTGCGGCGCGCAGCATGAGAGCGCGGCGCTGTACCGGGCCTTTCCAATCGCGGTCGAAGATCGCAGCGCGCGCTGCGCGCATTCAGCGCGGTGCCGGACGCCGGTGTTCAGGCTTGCTCGCGACGCCATTGCCGACTGGAGCCTGCCGTGCCCCGCATCCCGCTCACTTTCGCCCATCTCAAGCAGATCGGGCGCCTCGCCGCCGAAGGCTGGGTCGACGACAACGCGAGCAGCATGGGCGCGGCGATCGCGTATTACACGATGCTGTCGCTCGCGCCTTTGCTGCTCATCGTCATCACCACCGCGGGCCTGATCTTCGGTGAAGACGCGGCGCGCGGAGCCTTGTTCGGCGAACTCGCCGAACTGGTCGGAGACAACGGCGCCCAGGCGATCCAGGCGATCCTGATCAGCTCGAGCAATCTCGGCAGCGGGCTGGTTTCGATCCTGATCGGCCTGGTGACCTTGTTCATCGGTGCGACGACGGTGTTCGCCGAGTTGCAGTCCGACCTCGATCGCATCTGGAAAGCCCCGGCGCCCAAGCACGGCGGCGTGCTGGGCTTCCTGCGCAAGCGCCTGCTCTCGTTCGGCATGATTCTCGGCATCGGCTTCATGCTGATCGTCTCGCTGGTGGCGAGTGCGGCGATCGCCGCCGTCGGCACCTTGTGGAACCAGTGGCTCATGGGCACCGAGACGCTGTTGCAGGTGCTCAACTTCTTCGTCGGGTTCGCGGTCATCACCGGCCTGTTCGCGCTGATCTACAAGCTGCTGCCGAGCGTGCCGATCGCCTGGAGCGACGTCGGCATCGGCGCGGCGGTGACTTCGCTGCTGTTCTCGGCCGGCAAGTTCCTGATCGGCCTCTATCTCGGCAAGGCGGCGATCAGCTCCTCGTTCGGCGCGGCCGGCACGCTCGTCGTGGTGATCGTGTGGGTCTACTACTCGGCGCAGATCTTCCTGTTCGGGGCCGAGTTCACGTATCACTTCGCGCGCGAGCGCGGCTCGCGCTCCTGACACGAAGCGGGCGATGCGTCCATGGCGGAAACCACGGTTTCGCCGCGGCGCCGTCGCTGGGACAATACGCGCATGCCTGCCGTCCGATTGCCCGACTCCCTCCAAGCCCGCTTGCGTGCCGCCCTCGTCGGGCTGATCTCGCGTGATCCGAAAACCGATGGCGCGCAGTGGACCGAGCGGCTGATCGACTACGACTCGCCGCCCGGCGACGCCGGCCTGTTCGGGCCCGACACGATGACCTGGCGCGTGCACGCGGATTTCCCGGGCATGATGGCCGGCGGCGTCTGTGCGCTGATGCTGCAGACCCTGCATCCGCGCGCGCTCGCGGGCGTTTGGGACCACTCGAATTTTCGCCAGGACCTGCTCGGCCGCCTGCGCCGCACCACCGCTTTCGTCGCAGGCACCAGCTACGCCCCGCGCGCCGAGGCCGAACGGCTCATCGCCCTGGTCGGCCGCATCCACGAAAAAGTGCGCGGCACCACGCCGGACGGCCAGCCGTATTCGGCCGCCGATCCCGATCTGCTGACCTGGGTGCATGTGACCGAGATGTGGAGCTTTCTGGCCGGCTACGAGCGCTACCGGAGCCGGCAGGGCGGCATCGTGCTGACGCCGGACGATCGTGATCGCTACTTTCTCGAGACCAGCCGGCTCGCCGAGGCGATGGGTGCCGAGCGCGTGCCGAAGTCGGCCGCCGGCGTCGAGGCCTATTTCCGTCGGCTGCGCTCGCAGCTGCGCTTCGACGAGCGTTCGCACACGGTGCTGCAGGCGCTGCGTTCGATCGACTTGCCGGTTCCGGGCGGCGCGCTGTTCCGCGAAGTGTTTCTCGGCGCCGGCGCGGCGCTGCTGCCGGACTGGGCGGCCGGGATGATGGGCCGCAGCCGGCTGCGCAAGGCACGCGCCGCAGCGGCCGCGCGCAGCCTGAGCCTGGCCGCGCCGCTGCTGCGCCGGGCGCTCGCCGACGGTGTCGTCGCGCGTTCGCATCGCCGGCTCGGCTTGCCGCCGCCGCCGGTCTGATCCGGCGTCGATGTCGATCTTCCTGCATCAGGTCGCGCTCGCGACGCCGCTGTTCGTGCTGGTGCTCGCGGGCTATGCGCTGACGCGCTGGGCGCGCTGGCCGGCGACGGTCGATGCCGCGCTCTCGCAGTTCGTGTTCTCGGTGGCGCTGCCGGCGCTGCTGTTCCGCCTCATGAGCCGGCTGTCGGAGATGCCACCGATCGATACGCGCCTGCTCGTCGCGTTCTTCGGCGGCTGCTTCGTCACCTTCGCGATCGGCCGGCTCATCGCCGCCAGGCTGTTCGCGCTCGACGGCGCCGGGCAAGCGATCTTCGCGATGGGTGGCGTGTTCTCGAACAACGTCATGCTCGGCCTGCCGATCGCCAAGCTCACGCTCGGAGACGCGGCGCTGCCGTCGGTATCGCTCGTGCTGGTGTTCAACGCGCTGATCCTGTGGACGCTCGGCACCGCCTCGGTCGAATGGTCGCGCAGCGGCTCGCTGTCGCTGGCCGGCTTTCGCAGCACGGCCAGCAGCGTGATGCGCAACCCCATCATCGTCGGCGTGCTCGCGGGCACCGCGTTCGGACTCACCGGCTGGCATCTGCCGATGCTGGTCGACGTGCCGCTGCAGATGCTCGGCGACTGCGCACCGACCGTGGCGCTGATCGCGCTCGGCATGGGCCTGGCGCGCTACGGCTGGCGCGAACACGCCACGCAGAGCCTCGCGATCACCGCGCTCAAGCTGCTCGTGCAGCCGCTGGTGGTGTGGGCGCTCGCGCTGCTGATCGGCCTGCCATCGCTCGAAACGCGCGTGGTGGTTCTGCTGGCTTCGATGTCGGTGGGCGCGAACGTCTACCAGATGGCGAGGCAATTCCACAGCCTCGAAGCGGCGACCGCCGCAAGCCTGCTGTACTCGACCGCGCTCGCGGCGCTGACCACGCCGGTGTTCCTGGCGTTGACGGCTTGAGAAGCCGGGAGACGGGGAACGGGAGACGGGAGACGCAAATGCAATGGATGCGCTGCTCGTCTGCCGGTTTCACCGCAGCAAGGGCTGCAGGTTCGCATGCACCTCGCCGCTCGCCGACACCAGCACGAGCAGATAGCCCGGGTGCAGGCTCAGCGCGTCGACCGAGACGCGCTGTACGTCGATCTGCGCGAGGCCGTCGGAGCGTTTCGAGACATCCGCCGCGAGCTTGGCCGCGGCTTCGTGCGCTTGGGTCTCGATCGGTGCGAGCGGCAGCCGCGCCTTGCCTTGCAGCTCGGCGAGCAGTTTGGGCGACGTGAGCCAGGACGCGGCGCGCAGCAGCAGGTCTTCGGACCGCAGCGTGTAGCGCAGGTCGCGCAGCACGAGCTCGTGCGTGGCGTCGTCGAGAAACGGCACGGCGTGCATGAAGACGTCGGCCTTGGTGCGCCGGAACCAGGTGCCGGCTTCGATGCGCAGTTTCAGCACGAGCTCCTGGCCGTCGCTGCCCGCGGCGACGCCTTCGACCTTGACGTTGCGGCGCTCGAGCCTGAGCCTGCCTTCGCGCAATTGCTTCTCGAGCGCTTCGGCGAGCTTGCCCAGGTTGACGGCGATCGGCAGCTCGAGATCGAAGCGATTGCCGAGTGTTTCGACGATGCGCGGAGCCGGCAGCGCGCGTGCCGCGGGAAGGTGCGGCTTGTCGCCGACGGCGAGGCTCAGCTGGCCTTCGAGCCCGAGCCCGAACACCACCTCGCCCGAAGCCGTCGTCACCGGATTGGACAGCAGCAGCCGCATCGGCTGGTGCAGCAGCGTGAGTTCGTAATCCGCCACCGAACGCGAACGCAGTGGCACTGCGCCGTAGGCCGAGCGCCACAGCCGGCTGGCTTTGTCGCGCAGGGCCAGCCGCTCGTCGAGCTTGCGATCGAGTTTGGCGGCCCAATCGCGCTGCGCATCGCGATAGCGTTCGGTCAGCAGCTTGCGCAGTGAAATATCGGGCAGGTGATCGAGCTTGAGCCGGGCTTCGTCGATGTCGACGCTCGATTCGAGCCGCGAGCGCACCCGGTAGGCGCCGTCGATCATCGGCTGGATCCTGCCGTCGACGCGGCCGCGCACGGTCCAGCGCGTCGGCGCGCTGCCGTGTCCGTCGAGCACCGAGCTGAACGCGATCGCCGGGCTCGCCGGACGCAGTTGCAGCGGCGTGCGGGTGACGCTGCCGTGAAACGGAATGCGCGGATCGTCGATCAGCGGCACGCGAATCCTGATGCGCTCGTCGATGTCCTGCTGGCGCGGCAGCGCCTCGTCGAGCGCGGCCTGGATCTGCGCGAGCGGCAGGCTCGCGCGCAGTTCGATGCGCGAGAGCCGCTGCAGCTGCGGCGGTTCGCTCGCCGCTGCCGGCAGGGTCTCGCCGCTCTCGATGCGCTGCGTGCAGGCGCTTGCGAGCGTGCAGATGAGCAGCGGCTGAAGCCAGGCGTAAGACCGTGATCTGACCATACCGGGAATGTCGGAGCGCGAGCCCGCAGACTAGCCCGGATGGCTTGCGGCTTCGAGCTGGCCGGTTTTGAGGGGTGACAGGCATCGCGTCCGAGTCAGCCGGACTCCGTACACTGTGGGCAGCATCTCCACCGCGATCCGACAAAACGAGAGGCCGCCACCATGTCGCCCGAAACGCTCAGAACGCCCTTCGCCCTGCTGGCCATGAGCCTGCTGCTCGCCGCCTGCGCAACCGCCACGCCGTACCAGCCGCAAGCCAAGAGCGGCGAGGGCTACAGCGAGCAGCGGCTCGAGACCAACCGCTATCGCATCCGATCGGTCGGCAACTCGGCCACCTCGCGCGAGACCGTCGAGAATTACCTCATGTATCGCGCGGCCGAGATCACGCTGCAGAACGGCTACGACTGGTTCGCCATCGCCGATCGCGCGACCAATGTCGATCCGCAGCTGTCGGGTGGCGGCAGCAACTTCGGCATCGGCATCGGCGGCAGCTCGGGCAACTTCGGCTCTGGCGTGTCGATCGGCCTGAGCTCGCTGTTCGGCGGCGGCAACAAATCGGCCTACCAGGCCCAGGCCGACATCCTCGTCTACAAGAATCCGCGCACGCCGAACCTGGCGAATTCGTTCGACGCGCGAGAGCTCAAGGCCAATCTCGAATCGACGATCCAGCGTCCGGAACCGAAGAAGTAGGCCGACACGACGATGGCCTGGCGCAACCCTTACTACGATCCGTCGCTCGCGCATCATCGCGTCGACGGCTTCGTCAATCCGGAGCCGGAGCTTGCGGTCGGCGGAGATTTCTGGCGCTGGCGGCGCGAGCGCCGCGCGCAGGGCTTGCCGCAGGCGCCGGCCGCGGGCTATGCGGCGTTTGCCCGCGAGTGGAGCGTGGCGCCGGATTTCGCGCAGGCCGGCGAGCGCATCTGGTGGCTCGGCCATTCGACCCTGTTGCTGCAGATCGATGGCCTGCGCGTGCTGACCGATCCGGTGCTGTCCAGCCGCGCTTCGCCGTTTTCGTTCGTGGGGCCCGCACGCAAGCTGCCCTGCGTGACGAGCGTCGCGGCGCTGCCCGACGTCGATCTCGTGCTGATTTCGCACAGCCATTACGACCATCTCGATCGCATCAGCGTGCAGCAGCTCGCGAGGCGTTCGCCCGCACAGGCGCAGCCGATCCATTTCATCGTGCCGCTCGGGCTCGGCGACAAGCTGCGCAGCTTCGGCGCCGACAACGTGCACGAGCTCGACTGGTGGCAGGCCTTCGATTTTCGCGGTCTGCGCGTTCGTGCGACGCCCGCGCAGCACTGGAGCGCGCGCACGCCCTGGGATCGCAATCGCACGCTCTGGTGCGGCTTCACCGTGCATGGCTCGCAGCGGGGTTTCTATTTCGCGGGCGACACCGGCTACTGGCATGGCGTGCCCGAGATCGTCGAGCGCTGCGGTCGCATCGACCTGGCGGCTTTGCCGATCGGCGCCTATGCGCCGCGCTGGTTCATGAAGGGCCAGCACATCGATCCGGCGCAGGCCGTGCAGATGCATCTGGAGCTCGCGGCCCGGCATTCGATCGCGATCCATTGGGGAACCTTCGAACTCGCCGACGATGCGCTCGACGAGCCGCCGCAGAAGCTCGCCATCGCGCTCGCCGACAACGGCCTCGGCGCCGACGATTTCTGGCTGCTCAAGCACGGTGAATCGCGTTCGCTCGCAATGCGGACGCTTGCCGAATCGCGTGTGCACTTCGGCACCTGATCTACATGCTTCGACAGGAGTCACGAACATGAGCACGGAACGCAAACCCGGAGCCTGGGCCTCGCCGATCGGCATCGAAGCGGTGTTCGGCGAGTCGCTGGGGCTCAGCGCGATCCAGCTCGACGGCGACGACGTCTGCTGGCTCGAAAGCCGGGCCAGCGAAGGCGGCCGCTCGGTACTCGTGCGCAAGCGGGGCGAGCGCATCGAAGACCTCACTCCGCCCGGGTTCAGCCCGCGCACGCGAGCCAACGAATACGGCGGCGGTGCGATCACGCTGCACGATGGCTGGCTCTATGGCTGCAACGACGAGGACCAGGCGCTGTATCGCCTGCGTCTCGACGTGGCGAATGCCAGGCCCGAACGCCTCGTCGCGGGCGATCCGCATCGCTATGCGGACCTGGTCGTCGATGCGCAGCGCCAGCGTTTGATCGCGGTGCGCGAATCGCACGAGAACGCCGGGCAGGAGCCGGTCAACCGGCTCGTCGCGATCGGTCTGCGTGCGCCGCACGAAGTGCGCTTCCTGCAGCAAGGCGCGGATTTCTATTCGTCTCCGCGCCCGAGCCCCGACGGCAGGCAGCTCGCCTGGATCAGCTGGAATCATCCGAACCTGCCGTGGGATGGCACCGCGCTCTGGATCGCCGACTTCGCCGACGACGGCTCGCTCGCGAATGCGCGGCGCATCGCGGGCGGAGAGCACGAATCGATCTTTCAACCCGAGTGGTCGCCGGGCGGCGAACTCGTGTTCGTCTCCGATCGCAGCGGCTGGTGGAACCTCTACGCCTGGCGCAACGGCGAGGCGCATGCGCTGTGTCCGCTGCAGGCCGAGTTCGGCGTGCCGCAATGGACCTTCGGTGCCTCGCAATACGCGTTCGACGCGCAAGGCCGCATCGTCTGTGCGTACAGCAGCGACGGCTTCTTCTCGCTCGCGCTGATCGATCCGGCGACGAGCGAGAAGCGCGACATTCCAACGCCGTATCGCGACATCGGCGGCCTGCGCGTCGGTGAGGCCGGAGTGTTCTTCATCGGCGGATCGCCGTCCGAGCCCGCTTCGATCGTGCGCGTCGACCTCTGCAGCGGGCAGTCGCAGGTGCTGCGGCGTTCGAACCCGCTCGTCGTCGATGAAGGCTATCTGTCGGCTCCGCAGGCGATCACGTTTCCGACCACCGGCGGGCAAAGCGCGCACGCGTTCTACTACGCCCCGCGCAACCGCGATTTTCACGCACCCGAAGGCGTCGCGCCGCCCTTGCTGGTGCTCAATCACGGGGGGCCGACGAGCGCCGCGAGCCCGACCTTCAAGGCCTCGACGCAGTTCTGGACCAGTCGCGGCTTCGCGATCGTCGACGTCAACTACGGCGGCAGCAGCGGCTACGGCCGTGCGTATCGCGAACGGCTCAAGGGACGCTGGGGCATCGTCGATGTCGACGACGCGGTCAACGCGGCGCGGCATCTGGTCGGGCAAGGCCTCGCCAACGCCGATCAGCTCGCGATCCGCGGCGGCAGCGCGGGCGGCTACACCGCGCTCGCCGCGCTGACGTTCCGCGATACCTTCAAGGCGGGCGCGAGCTATTACGGCATCGGCGATCTCGAAACGCTCGCGCGCGACACCCACAAGTTCGAGTCGCGCTATCTCGACAGCCTCGTCGGTCCGTATCCGGCGATGCGCTCGGTGTACGTCGAGCGTTCGCCGATCCATCACGTCGATCGCCTGTCGACGCCGCTGATCCTGTTCCAGGGGCTCAAGGATCCGGTGGTGCCGCCGAACCAGGCGCAGGCGATGTTCGATGCGGTCAAGCGCAAGGGTTTGCCGGTGGCCTACGTCGCGTTCGCCGACGAGCGACACGGCTTTCGCGCGGCGGCGACCAACCAGCGCGCCCTGTCGGCCGAGCTGTATTTTTACGGGCGCGTGTTCGGTTTCACGCCGGCCGATGCGATCGAGCCCGTGACGATCGAGAACCTGCAATAGCGCCCGATCAGTTTTGCAGCAGGTCGTCGAGCGGTGATTCGGGGCTCGGCTGCGCGGGCGCCTTGCCGAAATCGAAGCCGATGTTCGCGGAGCGGATTTCGTCGGTGTGCCCGGTGTCCGCCACCGCCTTGCGGTTGTGGCGCAGCTCGTAATCGAGCGAGACGAACCAGCGCTTGCTGAGCTTGAGCCTCAGCGTCGAGACGCTCGCCAGATAGAGGTTGTACGACGAGAACTCGGTCTGCACGGTCTGGCGAAACTGCGATTGCGCATTGAACGCATGCGCGTAGACGGCGCCGACGACGCCGATCACGCGGTCTTCGAAGCCGTCCTGGTCCTGCGCCTGCGCGTTCGACCAGCCGAGCCCGAGGTCGAGATCGAGCTGGTCGGCGCCGCGCAGCAGATGGCGGCCGAGGCCGGCGGCCAGCGATATGCGTTCGCGGATCGCGGCGACTTCGTCGTGATCGTAGTGCGCAAGGCCGAACGCATAGTTCCGCCGGCCGAGCTCGAGCTTGAGCTTGTCGGCGATGCTGAACTTGCGGTCGGCTAGTTCGCCGCGCGCATGCGAATCGACATAGAGCAGATCGACGCGGTTGTCGTACTGCGCCGTGTGCCGATCGAGCGCACCGCGTGCGGTGAGGGTGGACGAGCGCGTGTTGCCGGTATTGGCGAGCAGGCCCAGGCTCAGGTCGCCGCCGCTCGCCGTGGCGGTTTGCAGCGCCTGCGCTTCGTCGAGCGGATCGAAGGCCGGCTCGGCCTGCGCGACGGCCGCAGACATCGCCAGCAGGCCGCTCGCGAGCGCCATGCGCCAGCGCCGTGCGAGGCCGCGGCGCATCAGTGCTCGCGCTTGCGCGAACTCGTGCTCAGCGCGGTCTCGCGCATGTCGATCTCGTAGAGCAGGGCATTGAGCACCACGTCGTTGATCTCGTCCTCGCGATGCAGGCGCATCACTTCCTCGCGCTCGGCGCGCACGCCGACCAGGCGCAGCATGCGATCGGCGGCGCTGCGTTCGAGCAGGCCTTCGGCGGCCGCCTCGTCGACACGCAAGGTGGTGATGCGCGATTGATACGCCTGGATCAGTCGCGAAGCCGCGGCCGAGATCGGCGACGGATCGCTGGCGGCTTCGTCGTGGTTCGGATCGTCCTGCCGCGAGGCGTTGGCGATGGCCGCGACCGCCGCTTCGCAGGCGCGGATGCGCGCGGCCTGCTCTTCCTGTTCTTCGGGATCCTCGTCCACGGTCATGCCGCGCAATAGCCAGGGCAGGCCCACCGCCGCCATGATCAGCGAGATCAGGATCACGCTCGCGGCGATGAAGATCATCAGCGAGCGCTGCGGGAATTCGGAGCCGTTATCGAGCAGCAGCGGAACCGACAGCACGCCGGCCAGGGTGATCGCCCCGCGTACGCCGGCGAGCGCGGTCGCCACCACCAGGCGTTTGCGTGGTCGCTGACGGGGGCCGGTGGTGGTGCCGCGCAGGCGGCCGACCAGATGCGTGACGTGCAGCAGCCCCCAGACCCAGATCAGCCGCGTGACGAACAGCGCGAACCAGGTGGCGACCGAATAGATCAGCAGTTCGCTGGTGTCCCTGAGCCCGCCTTCGTAGAACGAATCGGTGAGCGCCTCGCCGATGATGTCGGGCAACTGCATGCCCATGAGCACGAAGATCACGCCGTTGAGCACGTACTCCATCATCCGCCACATGTGCGTGGTGGCGATGCGCGTTTCGGCGCCCGAGGCGGAGTTGGCGTCGGTATCGCTCTTGAGGTTCAGCGTCATGCCCGCGGCGACCGCGGCGAGAATGCCCGAGGTGCCGAATTCCTCGGCCAGCAGATAGGTGGCGAACGGCAGCAGCAGGGTCATCACGATGATGCCCTGCGCCTGCACCTGGTTCCAGCTCGCGAGCCACTTCTGGAACAGCGCCATGCCCCAGCCCATGGCGATGCCGAACAGCAGGCCGCCGACGGCGACGAAGCCGAAGTCCAGCGAGGCGGCGGACAGCGAGAAGGCGCCCGTCATCGCCGCGGCGACCGCGAACTTGAACGCCGTCAGGCCCGAGGCGTCGTTCATGAGCGCCTCGCCTTCGAGCACGTACATGAGGCGCTTCGGAATGCCCGCGCGACCGGCCACGGCGGACACCGCGACGGCGTCGGTCGGCGACAGCACCGCCGCGAGCGCGAACGCGGCCGCGAGCGGCAGGCCCGGCACCATCCAGTGCAGCAGCGAACCGACCGCGACGACGGTGAACAGCACCAGCCCGAACGCCAGGCCCAGGATGCGTTCGCGCATCTGGAAGAACTCGCGCTTGGGCATGCGCCAGCCGTCCGCGAACAGCAGCGGCGGCACGAACAGCAGCAGGAACAGATGCGGCTCGAGATCGACGTAGATTCCGTGCTCCGGAATCGTCACGGCGGCCCCCAGCGCGATCTGCGTGAGCGGCAGCGGAAGGCGGGAAACGCGAAGAATGACCGCGGACGCGGCTACGCAAAGCAGCAGCGTCAGAACGAGGATGGTGGCGTGCATTGGCCGGAATCTACCGTCTGGATTTGCTTCTGCACAGCTTTTTGTCGCGAGCCCATGTCCAGGCGATTCGCCCCGGCCGCTGCCGCTGTAGGCAATGTTCTCTAGGATGCAGCGGTGGCGATTCAGGAAAGGTCGCGTGACCGTCGACACAATGGCCCGATACGAGCGCGGCGGCTTTGTTGCCGCGTCCAGTGATGAAAGCAGTGCCGGGTCCACGCAGCCCGGCTCAGGAGCGTGAATGCTGTCTCCCACCGAAATGGCCGCCGCCAGTCTCGTTCATGCCGACCGCGATCTGAGCCATGTGCCGGCGGCCGATACGCTGACCCCGGCCGATCGCTATCACGAGCTGTTCGTCGACGTTCAGTTGAACCGCATCTTCGAAGACGGCAAGACCTTCGTCGACTGTTCACCACGCTTCGATCCGACCGCCATTCTCGATGCCTACCGCCTGCGCAAGCAGCAGCCCGATTTCGATCTGCTGGCGTTCGTGCTCGAGCATTTCGAGCTTCCGCAGGTGGTGGACGGCGAATATCGCTCCGATCCCTCGCGGTCGCTCTGCGAACACATCGACCACCTCTGGGATGTGCTGACGCGGCTTCCCGAGGAGCATCCGCGGCGCTCCTCGCTGCTGCCGCTGCCGCATCCCTACGTGGTACCGGGCGGTCGCTTCGCCGAGCTTTACTACTGGGATTCGTACTTCACGATGATCGGCCTGGCCGCGAGCGGGCGGCTCGACCTGATCAAGTCGATGGCCGACAACTTCGCCTGGCTCATCGACACCTACGGCCACGTTCCGAACGCCAATCGAACCTACTACCTGAGCCGCTCGCATCCGCCGATGTTCGTGTTCATGGTGGATCTGTTCCATCAGTACGGCGTCGGACGCGCCGAACACTACCTGCCGCAGCTGCGCAAGGAGCATGCGTACTGGATGGAAGGCGCGGACGAGATTCGCGCGGGCGAGCAGCATCGCCATGTCGTGCGCACTCTCGATGGCACGTTGCTGAATCGCTATTGGGACGATCGCGACACCCCGCGCGAGGAGTCGTATCGCGAAGACGTGACCACCGCGCGCGGATCCGACCGCAACTCGCACGTGGTCTATCGCGACCTGCGCGCGGCCGCGGCATCGGGCTGGGATTTCTCCTCGCGCTGGTGCGTCGACGACGGCGGCCTGTGCACCACGCGCACGACGGCGATCCTGCCGGTCGACCTGAACAGCTTCATGTTTCGGCTCGAACAGTCGATCGCCGAACTCAGCGCACAGGTCGGCGACGAGGCGGCCGCGCAGAGCTTCACCGAGCAGGCTTTCCGGCGTCGCGAGGCCATTCACGAGCTCATGTGGAACGAAGAGGCCGGCGCGTTCTTCGACTACGACTGGGACCAGGAAAGGCAGCGCGAGGTGCTCACCGGGGCCACGGTCGCGCCGCTGTTCGCGGGCCTCGCGAGCCTGCCGCAGGCCGATCGCCTGGCCGAGACGGTGCGCAAGCGCCTGCTGTCCGCGGGCGGATTCTCGACCACCGAGCACGAGTCGGGCGAACAATGGGATCGGCCCAATGGCTGGGCGCCGCTGCAGTGGCTCGCGGTGGCGGGCTTCAGGCGCTATCGGCACGACGAGCTCGCGGGCGACATCGCGCAGCGCTGGATCGACACCGTGGTCGGCGTCTACAAGACCCAGCACAAGCTCGTCGAGAAATACCGCCTGCGCGGCGAATGCCGCGGCGTTCCGGGCGGCGGCCGTGGCGGCGAATATCCGCTGCAGGATGGGTTCGGCTGGACCAACGGGGTGACGCGCCGCCTGCTCAAGGACTATCCGCAACAGGCCGACGTGCATCCGCAGGCTTGAACGAGACGGCCCGGGCGGTCGCGACGATGGTGATGACAGGGAGATCAGTGATGGCGGCGCAGCTGGTGTTGAGAACGGTGGAAGACTGCAAGTTCGAGGTGATGGAGCACAGCAGGAACCGGGCGCATATCGATCCGGACGATCTGGTGTTCTACATCAACCTGGGCGCGACGCGCTTGGGCGTCGATGCGCTCAGCCAGCAGCTGCACTTCTCGCCGGAGAAAGGCTTCAATGCCGAGTTGCTCGATGGCCGCATCGGCACCGTGCTCGGCATGAGCGTGATGACCGAGCGTTCGCCCGAGGTGCCCGACGAGGTTCGCGAGCGCTACCGCTGGTGCGTCTACGAAGTGCGGGAGCCCGCCAACGTCTACGGCGAAGCCGTCGACGGCAGCCTGCCGCTTTGACGCTGCGCGATCCTCAGCCCGCGGCGCCGGGCTGCGGATCGCGCACGTAGCCGAGTTCGGCCGGCGCGGTCGCGAGATCGAGCCGCTTCACCGGCAGCGTGAGCTCGTCCGCATCGACGCTGAGCACCAGCGTGAGCGCGGTCGGCTCGCCGCTGGCCTGATCGAGAGCGCCTTGCAGCTCGTCTTCGGTCACCGCGCCATCGACGCCGCGCAGGCGCGAAAGCGCCCAATCGAGATCGCTCGCATCGAGTGCGGCCGGGCCATGCTCGGTCACGATCAGCAGCGAGCCTTCTTCATCCAGGCAGGCCAGGCGAGGCTCGCGCACGAGCAGGCCGTTGTGCGTGCGCAGGCTGCCGTCCGGCTGGGCGAGCAGCACGAGCGGCGCGGTCTCGCAGCTCACATAACCACGCTGCGGACCGTTCTGGAAATACCAGCGACCCTGCTCGTCGGCTGCGTAATTGCGGCCGATGGTGTCGATGATCTGCGGCCGGCTGATCGGCTCTCCGCGCACATACCAGCGCCCGCGCCGGTCCAGGCTCAGCCAGCCGAACAGCGCTGGCACATCGGGCCATTTCGCCAGTGCACGAAGAACCCAGTCTTCCATTGCCCGTCCCGTCGGAATCGTCGTCTACGATCGTGGGGCGATTATGGGTGACATCCGCGTGAAATCGCCGTGAACATCCAGCATCGGGCCGCTCTGGCCTGGCCTCAACGCGCGACCGTGAAGCGCCGACGGACGTGCTTCGGGGTTTCGATCTCGTCGACGATCGCGACCGCGAGGTCGGCCACCGAGATGCCGGCCGGATGATCGCCGTCCATGAGCAGGTCTTCGCCGCCGAGGCGGTAGCGGCCCAGGCGTTCGCCCGGGGCGAGCATGGCGGGGGGCGAGACGAAGCTCCATTCGAGCACGGATTCCTTGCGCAGCTCGGTCAGTGCATCGCGGGCCGCCTGGGCGCCCGGCACGATGTTCGGAGGCACCGCCTCGACGAACGCCGGGGTGTCGACGAGTTGCACGCCCGGGGCCACGAACAGGCTGCCGGCGCCGCCGACCATGAGCACGCGCCGAACCCCGGACTGCTTCACGCCGGTGAGGATCGCATCGGTGCCACGGCGGAACTCGGCATACAGATCGGGGTGGTCCCAGCCCGGGTTGTAGGCGTTGACGATCGCGTCGGTACCGGCCACCGCGTGGGCGACCTGGGCCGCGTCGGTGGCCTCGCCCTGGACTACGGTGAGCCCCTCGCGGGGCGCGAGCTTGGCCGGGTTGCGGGCGAGGGCGGTGACGCGGTGGCCGCGGCTCAGCAGCTCGTCGAGCACGGCGGCGCCGACGAAGCCGGTCGGGCCGATCAGGGCGATGTGGAGGGTCTTGCTCATGTCGGTTTCCAATGAAAGAGTGTGAGATGACAATAGAGGCTTCACCAGATGCGCAGAAGTCTGCTATTCAAGACAAGACCATTAACTCCTGCTTCAAGGTGAAGGCTTGGACGATCTCAAGCGCTATGCCCTGTTTGCCGAAGTGGTCCGCAGCGGCTCCATGAGTGCCGCCGCTCGCCACCTGCGCGTCAGCACCTCGGCCGTGAGCCAGCAGCTGCGTCAGCTCGAGCAGGCGTATGGGGTGACCCTGTTGCATCGCTCCACGCGCAAGCTTTCGCTGACCGAGACCGGCCTGCGCTTCGCCGAGCATTGCCGGGCGATGGTCGAGGCTGCCGATCGGGCGCAGGCCCAGCTGTTGCTCGCCCGCGACGCCCCCGAGGGCGAACTGCGCGTGGCCGCGCCGGTCGGTTTCGCCCGGCATATCGCCCCGGCGCTCGCCTCGCTGCTCGCCCGGTACCCGGCGCTACGCCTGAACCTCCACGTCGACGACGCCCTGATCGACCTGATCGACGCGCGGGTCGATCTGGCGATTCGCGGCGGCTCGCTGCCCGATTCGTCCTGGGTCGCGCAGCCGCTGGGCTGCGTGCACTGGCTGCTCTGCGCGGCACCTTCGTATCTCGCGCGCGCGGGCATGCCCGAGACGCCGGCCGAGCTGCTCGCGCATCAATGGATTGCGGTGCCGCGTGATTCGCGCGGCTTCGTGGTCGAGTTGCAAGGGCCCGCCGGCGAACGCGAAACCCTGCACCTGGAGCCGCGCGTGGCGAGCAACAACCAGTTCACCGTGCAGCAGCTCTGCGCGGCTGGGCTCGGCATCGCCCGCGGGGTGCGGCCCGATTTCGAGGAAGACCTGCGCCAGGGCCGGCTGGTCCCGGTGTTGCAGGACTGGAAAATGGCGCCTATACCGATGTTCGCGGTCACTCCGCAGCGCGATGGGCAACCCGCCAAGGTGCGGCACGCGATCGAGGCGATTCGCGCATACCTGCGGCAGGTTCCGGGCGTGAGCGCCTGATGCGGACGCGAGCTCTTACCGACGCGAAATAACGATCGGTTAAGATATTGTGACAGTTGAGTCTGGTGGCACTGAGCGGCCAGAGACATGGCCGTTGCGGAGCCGGGAGAGAATGATGCGGGTCAACTTTTTGTTTTATCTGGACGAAGTGAATCAGCGCCGCGTGCGTCCGCGCGTGGTCTGGGGGTTCTGGGGCTTCATCGCCGGAGTCGCGACCTCGATCGCCGTCGCCGCCATCGTCTGAACTGAAACCTGCTGTTCCGCGCGCAGCGCCTCGCCCGCTGCCGCGACGCCGAATATCCATCCCCGTTCCTGACCTGCTCCGGCTCGCCACAGAGCCTGGTCTTCGGCTGTGCGCCGCAGCCCGGCCGCGGCGATGATCGCATCGGCCTGATGGTCATCGAAGTGCACCAGGCCGGCGGGCTCGCTGCCCAGCGCCTGCAAGGCCGCATCGAGCGCGGCTCCCGAGCGCAGCTTGGCGTTTCCGCCCGCGGCCTTGCGGATGAACAGGCGCGGGTAGATTTCCACACAGGCCGAGCGGCGATCGTCGCGGGCGACATCGTCGAACGGCCAGATCGCCCATCGCGCGGGCCGCTGCTCCCGCAGCCGGTGCAGCAGCCGCGCGCCGGCGAGTGTTCCGAGCCCGACCTGCTTGGGGCCGATGAGCTTGAGCGGCGTCTGCGGATGCCCGAGTCCCTGCGCGATGCAGGCGAGCTCGGCCGGACGCTGATGTCCGATCCAGTCGGCCGGCTGCTTGCCGCTGCGCCAGAAACGCGTGTCGCCCTCCACGTATCGATGACCGGTGAAATCGGCGTCCTGAGCGCAGTGGGCTTCGATCCTGGCCCAGAGCCGCGGTGGTGCTTCGAACGGAGCGGGCAGCGCGAACGCCATGTCGATGCCGACGAGCAGGCGCTGGTTGCGATCGCCCTCGGCGACAAGCCAGTCGAACACGGCACTGCGGGTCCAGCGTCCGCGAGCATCTGCGGGTCTTACGAGTTGCGGTGCCGCCATGCCCGCCCGGCAGCGCGCCACCGCGATGCCCGCGTAGGCGGGCCCGCTCGCCCCGGACCAGTCGATCGCGACGAAGCTGTCGAAGCGCATCGCTGCCGTTGACTGGCCTACGCCGAAGCCGCGGGCGGAATGCGCGCGAGCAGCCGGTCGAGCTGGTTCGCGAAGGCCTGACGATCGCGCTGATGGAAGGCCGACGGACCGCTGGTCTCGACGCCCGCGCCGCGCAGGTCGGCCATGAAATTGCGCATCGACAGATGCTGGCGAACGTTGTCTGCGGTGTAGAGCTCACCGCGTGGGTTGAGCGCCTGCACGCCTTTTTCGACGACCGCCGCCGCCAGCGGAATATCGGCCGTGATCACCAGGTCGCCGCGCTCGGCCCAGTCGGTGATCGCCTGGTCGGCCACGTCGATGCCCTGCGGCACGACGATGCTGCGGATGCGGCTCGAACGCGGCACCGCGAGCGGCGCGTTGGCGACCAGGATCAGGTCGATCTGCCGGCGCTGGGCGGCGCGGAACAGGATCTCCTTGATGACTTTCGGGCAGGCGTCGGCATCGACCCAGATTTTCATGCGCCCATGATCGCATGCGCGGCAGCCACGGCTGGCTACTGGAACTGACGGCGCAGCGCCTCGTAGGCCTCGCGGCGGTCGAGCAGATCGAGGTGGCCGATGCCGGTGCCGATCCATTGCCGATCGGCTGCGATCGGCAGGTCGCGATGGCCGCTGGGATCGCGGCCGAGCGCGCTTTCCACCGGCACCAGGCCGTCGCCGAACAGGCGGTCGCCGAAATCGCCGACGCGCGAGCCCGTGGTGCCCGCGAGCGCCGAGACGAGCGCCCCGGGCGGCAGGCCGATCGCGGTCGGCAGGCGCTCGGCGCGTTCGAAGCGGTCGAGCCCGCTCCAGTCCTCGTCGACGAGGCTGCCGTGGCGCAGGTCGGTGATGCCGGCGCTGCGCAGCTTGCCGAGCGCCGCGAGCGGGGCGCTGTACGGGCTGATGCCGATGAGCCCCTGCAGCCCGTTGCCGCCGCGTTCGAGCGGAGCACCGAGATGCGGCGTGCCGAGAAAGACCAGGTGCTTCAGCAGCGAGGGCCAGCGATGGCCGGCCAGCGCCGCGTAATGACAGGCGCTGCGCGCGAGCAGGCCGCCCATGCTGAAGCCGAGAATGGCGAGTTCGGTGACCGGAGTCTCCGCCGAGCCGACGAGGGCTTCGAGCTTCTCGGCGAGTTCGCGGCCGTTGGTCGAAACGTGGCGGCCGCTGTTGTAGAGCAGATAGATCGGCGAGTAGCCGAACTCGCGCGCGAGCGCATCGCCGTGATCGTGGCCGTTACGCCGCCATTGGCCGTCGTGCATGCACAGGCCGTGGATCAGCAGCAGCACGCGCCCGCCTTCGCAGCGCGGCAGCTCGCGGCCGCCCCGGCGGAAGCTCAGGCGCGTCGCGAGCGGATTGGTGCTGGCTTCGAGATGGTCGCCGAGTACACCGTTGAGCACCGCGATCACCGCATCGCGGCCGGCCGGGCCGGCTTCCTCAGCGGCGGTGTCGATCAGTGGCTGCAGCTGGCGGATCGCCAGGTCGAGCCCGCTGCCGACCCAGCCGGTGACCCTGCGGACGTTGCGGTAGACCAGGCCGGTGATGCCGCGCGTGCGCCCGGGTGGCAGCGTGCCGAAGATCCACGGCACCTGCGAAATGTTGCGATGCATGTGCTCGACGATGTCGGTGATCGCGAGCGTGGCGCCAACCGCGAGCCGGGTCGCGCCGCGCAGATCGGAGGAGCGCATCGGCTTGTCCGTCAAAGACTCAAGGCGCCCAGTGTCGGTCGCGCCCCCCATGGCAGGCTTTGGCCCGCGCGCAATGCGTTACGTCGGTGCGGCCGCTTTCAGCGCTCCGGCGAGCTCGCCTCGGCGTCGGACTTACTACGGCGCGGAACCGGAACGAGCTCTTCGGGCTGGAAGATGCCGGCCTTGAGCGTGTGCTTGGAATCCTTGGAGCCGGGTTTGCGATAGCTCACCTTGATGCCCCGGCGACCGTGGCCGGTCACCGTCACGAGGTATTCGTCGGTCCAGGAAAACAGCCAGTTCGAGCCGATCGGATGCGTCTTGGTGAGGTCGTCGCTAGCCATTTCGCAAGCCGATTGAACAAGTTCGAGAAGATTATTCCACGCGGCGCGCGTAGCGGGGACACAGCTTCGGGCAACAAAAAAGCCGCGACTTTCATCGCGGCTTTTCTGACGCTTCGCGGCGCTTTAGAGCGGGCGAATCGCGCTGGCCTGCATGCCCTTCGGGCCACGCTTGGCGACGTATTCCACGCGCTGGCCTTCCTTGAGGCTCTTGAAGCCGTTGCCCTGGATTTCCTTGAAGTGGGCGAAGAGATCGTCGCCGCCTTCAGCCGGGGTGATGAAGCCGAAGCCCTTGGCGTCGTTGAACCACTTCACGGTTCCGGTCGAAACATTGCTCATTGATACATTCCTTAAAAATTTTGAAGCTAAAACAGGAAAAACCCGCCTGCACAGGTGCAGAAAACGATCAAGGAACGCATCGAGGGGAATATCGAGCTGCCTGCGAAGATGAGCCGGAAGGCTGAATCGGAGGGCAGCGGGGTCACCACGGAACACATACTTGAAACGACTGCGGCTTGCACCTTACGCCTATCGGGCGCGCCTGTCGAGCACCTGCGCTCCGGATCGGCGGCCGCCCCGGAGCGCAGCTGTCCGGGAATCAGCTCTCGAGCGTGGCGTCCATGGTGATCTTGGCGTTGAGCACCTTGGAGAGCGGACAGCCCGATTTGGCGGCTTCGGCCAGTTCGGTGAACTGCTCGGCGCTCGCGCCCGGAACCCTGGCCTTCACGATCAGATGGCTCGCGGTTATCGCGAATCCATCGCCGACCTTGTCGAGCGTGATTTCGGCATGCGTCTCGATCTTCTCGGGCGGTATGCCGGCATTGGTCAGCTGCAGCGACAAGGCCATGGAAAAACAGCCTGCGTGCGCTGCCCCGAGCAGTTCTTCGGGGTTGGTTCCGGGGCCGTCTTCGAAACGCGCCTTGAACCCGTAGGGCGCGTCTTTGAGCACGCCGGTTTCCGTCGAAATGACGCCGCCGCCATCCTTGATGCCGCCCTTCCAGATCGCCCATGCCTTCTTTTTCATCGCAACACTCCTTGTCGAGAGTCAGTGAAAACCGCGGCGCGGACTATGCGACCGCTGGCGTGAGCGCCGCTTGAATCGGCCACGTGAGCTGGGCCGAGAGACGGCTCCTCTCGATCGCCTCAGACGCCGGCAGCTTCGTTCGAGACCACCGGACGGCTTTCGCGCGTGGCGCGCATGAGCTTGCCGGGCTCGCCGGGATCTTCGATCTCGATGTGATCCTCATGAACGGACTTGATGATCGCCACGAAGGGAAAGCCGTTGAGCTTGGGGACTCGGTAGCTCACGGTGTCACCGATCTTGAACGTCGCCGGATCGAAGTTGAATTCGAAAGGGCAGGCCTCTCCGGGCTTGCCACCCATGTTCATCATGTGGATCTCCTCACTATCCGTGCCTGATGTCGAATGCTGCAGCGTGCTTGCAGCATTCCAGCCCGACTCCGGCGATGCAAGTTCGCCGCCCTCGAAGCTGAATCGGGCCTTTAGCGAAAGCTCAGCAAAAGTTCAGCGGCTCGAACTAACTTGCGGCCAAGGGCGCATGAAGCCGTCCGACATCAAAGGTAGGGAAACGTCATGAACAATGTAATGGCCGGTTTGATCGGTGGCGCCGCCGCCGTTGCGGTGGGTGCTTCGGCCCTGGTGTTCGCCAATCGCTCTTCCGACGAAAGCGAGGCCGCGAAACCGCAGCAGGTCGCGACCAAGACCGTATGCAGTGAGGAACGCGTCGTCACGAAGAAAGAGTGGGGCGTCAATTCGGTGGTCGGCACGGTGCTCGGCGGCGCGGCCGGCGGTGCCCTGGGCCATCAGATCGGTGGCGGCAGCGGCAAGGACATCGCAACCGGCGTCGGCGTGGTCGGCGGCGCCTATGCGGGCAACAAGATCGCCAAGAACAAGTTCCCCGATCAGGAAGTGAGCTATCGCCAGCGCTGCCGCGAAGTGCCGGTCTCCTGATCCGCCACGCCGAAGTGCGGCAGCGATGGTGACTTGAAGCTCGGCGCTCGCGCGAGCAGGAAACGCCAGCGATCCTGCCAGCGCGCGAGCGCCGCGCCGTCGCTCTCGAATATCCAGTCGAAGAACGCCAGGGTGAGGTCCGCGGTTGCGGCCTTCACCCTGGCGTTGGTCGTTGGACCGCCGGTGTTGCGACGGTCCGTGAACATGCTGTGCGAGCCTCCCTCGAAGACGGCGAGCAGCTTTCGCGGAGCGGCGATGGCGTCGAACACGGCCAGCCGGTCCTCGAGCCCCGAGTAATAGCCCGGAATCCGGATCACGTCGTGGGTGGACGTGACGTGGATGGTCGGAACCGAAATCTTGGCGAGGATGGCCGCCGGATTCTGCTCGCCGTAAAACGGCGGGGCGGAGATCACGACAGCCGCCGAGAATCGCGGATCGAGACAGTGAATCGCCTGGCCGTCGCGGATCACCTCGGCACCGATCGCGAGCAAGCTGGTGTTCGCTCCGTACGAGTGCCCGGCCGCGACGATGCGCCGGCGGTTCACCACCATGCCGAAGCCCGAAAATTCCCGCGAAAGCAGGCGGTCCAGCGCGAAGCTCACATCGGCCACGCGTGCGAGGGCCTCGGATTCCCGTGCGGCGGTCTGCAGGCGATCGACCACGCCGAAAGGGTTGCCTCTCCAAAGCGCCGCGTCGCTGCCGACATGCTGGACATGCAGGCTCGCGACGCCGTGGGCCGACCAGTGCTTTCCGAGGTAGCTGTATCCGTTACGCGAGCCCCCGATGCCATGCGAGAACACCACCAACGGCACGGGTGTGGTTGCCGCGACTGCGGGCCAGTACAGGCGCGCGGGCACCGCGCGCGAGCGGGCCGGGTCGGTCCAGTCGAAATCGATCACGCGATAAGGCGATGCTTCGGGCGCCTGCTCGCCCAGGGCCGCACGCGGCAGGGACAGCGCGGCCATCAGCAGCATCGTGTTCATGCGCCGCCGTGGCAGGTCCACGCAGGTCCCGAGAGCGTCATCGCTGCTGGCGACGACCGGTCTACGCTGGTGTTCGTTCATGAGACTCCGGGTGTCGGTTTGCCGCATCTGAAATTCGGGGAGCCGCTTGCCGCCAAGGCGTCGATCGCGGGCGTTCGCGCCGGCCGAGCCACAGGGCCAGCGCCACCCACGCGAGCGCCAGCGGCAGCGCGATGCCGAACAGGCCGCCCATCGCCGGCCCCGGCCCGCCGAGCGCGCGCTCGGCCTGCGCGCCGACGACATCGCCGCTGCGATAGAGGAAGGTGTCGATGAAGGCCTTGGCCTTGTATTGGTCCTCGCGGGCGACGCCGGTGAACAGCGCTTCGCGCGCCGGCTGGGTGATGCCACGCTGCACCGCGCGCGTGATCGCCTCGAGCAGGACCAGCACCGCGACGGAGCCGTGGATCGCCAGGCCGACGAAGCCGATCGCGGTCGCCACGGGCAGGATCGCCAGGGCGACGCCCAGGCCGAAGCGTTCGACGAGCCGACCGCGCAGGCTGAGTTGCAGCACCAGCACCGCGATGTGCGTCCACAGGTCGATGTGCCCGAGCATCGCGGCCCTTGCGTCGACGTCGTGGGCGATCGCGGCGACCATCTGCAGCCGGGCGAAGTACACGAAGGTCGCCATCGCCGCCATCAGCATCACGTAGCAGGCGATCGCGCCGAGATACGGCGAGCGGAACACCGAGCCAATGCCGGCCCAGGCGCTGCCGCCGATGCGCCCGGCCGCGCCTTCGTTCAACGCCGTGGCGACGCCCGCGCCGGCCGCGCGGTCGGGCGTGATTTGCAGCAGCAGCCAGGCCGCCAGCAGTCCCAGCAGCAGGAAGCCGCCGGCGACCAGCAGCAGGGTGGCGGTGCCCAGCGGTCCGGCCAGCCGCAAGGTGAGCCAGGGGCCGAAGATCGCGCCCGAGGTGCCGCCGATCGAGACCAGGGAAAACAGGCGCAGGCCCTGTTCGCGCGTGAAACGCTCGGTCAGCAGCGCCCAGAACACCAGGGTGACGAACAGGTTGAAGACGCTGAACCAGACGAAGAACGCCTGGCTGCCGGCTCGCCCGGCAGCGCCCGGAGCGAAGCGCATGAGGCTCCAGAAGCCCACCAGGCTCAGAACGAAGAAACCGTAGGTCGCGCTGACCAATTGCAGCCGCGTCAGGCGGCCCACCAGCCAGCCGAACAGCGGGTTCACCGCCAGCGTCACCAATGCGGTGACGACGATCAGCCCGCGCAGGCTGTCGAGGCTGTGCTCCATGCCCAGGGCATCGCGCGCGGGCCGTAGCAGCATCAGCGCGGTCAGCACGCAGAAGAAGAACAGCGTCGCGACCAGGACGGGTCCGATCTCGTCACGGCGAAGCCCGAGCACGCTCCAGCCGCTGCGCCGCGGATCGGACGCGGCCGTTTCGATTCGGTTCATGGCGGGGCAGGCTTGCCGAGACGCCGGCGGCGGTGCGTCGGGCGGACCTAGAGCGAGGCTTGCACCAGCGCGCCGGCCATTCGTCGGCCCCAGGCACCCTCGGTGAAGGTCCAGGTCACCATCATCACGAACGCGCTCGCGGCCAGCAGCAGCGCGGCCGACCCGAGTTCGAGCAGGGCGCCGCGCTGCTTGCGGCGTGCCCGGATGAACTGTTCGGCGACGATGAGATTGGGGACGTAGAAGAAAAACGCCATGACCATGTCGAACCAGCCCGAAAAACCTCTGCCGGTTCCGAGGCCGCCGGATACCAGGAACCAGGTGCCGTACTCCATCCGATAGAGCCAGGAACCGACCACCAGCGCGAACAGGCGGATCGCCCAGGCGCGGTGTCGTTCGTAGCGCCCGGCCCGGGCGTGCACGAAGGCCATGGCGGCGCACAAGACCATCAAGGCGCCGTACAGGCCGAAGCCGGCATCCATCACCGTGCCGCCGACCGTGCCCTTGGCGAGGATGAAGGCGAGCCCGCCCAGGCCGGCCAGCCCGGCTGCGACGACGTAGACGCGGCCGAGCCCGCGATGGAGCGCCGGGACGCTGCGCCGCAAGCGACCGATCAGCTGGATCGGTCCGAGCAGCAGCAGCACGCTGCCGGCGACGAAATGCGCGCCGATCGCGACGGTGGCCGCCGGGACGCGGGCGTCGTAGAGGCCGGGCAGCGATTCGTTCCAGCGCTCGCCGTCGCCGCCCAGGGCGACGCCGCCGAAGAAAACGACGATGTAGGCCGCGAAGACGGCGCCGGCGATCCAGGTCGTCGCCACGAGCAGTCGCGCGCTCCAGTGCAGCGCCGCGCCGTGAAGCCAGAGTGGGAAAGTCGAGCCGGCCTGGGCCGTGTGGATCAGCGGGGTCATGGTGGATGCCGGATGAGCGTGTTCGTTGGTGTCGCCTGCGGCGTGCCGCGGGCACCGTGATCGATGAGCGCGAGCCTCAGAAGCGCCGGCTGAGCCCCAGCACCACGCGGCCCATGCCGTTGCGGTCGGGTTCGAGCAGCGGGCTGCCGCGGAGTTCGTCGGGCAGGCGCTGGTACTCGATCGACCCGAGCAGCTGCCAGTTCGACGCGCCGATCGCATGCATCAGCGTCAGGCCGATCCTCGGCACGAACGCTGAGCCCGGCGAGTACGCGGGCACCCCGCGTGCGACTTCCGAGTCCAGGATTCCGAAGTAGTAGCCCGCGAGCCTGGAGGACAGTGCTCCGGCCCCGGCGCTGGCCGTGACCGCGGTTTGCGCCAAGCGCCACGTGTACCGGTAGTCGAGTCCCAGCTCGTAGCCATCGTGGACGCCGGAAACGTCGTGGACCGCCTCGATTGCGATCGAGCCCCAGGTCGAGCCGAAGCTCGCGCGAAAGCCGGCGTCGAGGGCATCGTCGCGATTGCGCAGCAGCTCGGGGTCCACGCCGTTGGCCAGCAGTTCGGAGCGTCCGAGGTCATCGATGTCGAAGCCGCCGAGTCGCGGCGACAGCAGCGCATCGAGCCTGAACGGTGGCGCGTCATACAGATGCACGCCGGCCGAGATGCCGCGCAGGAACACGCGCTCGCCCTCGTAGCTGACCAGCGGAAAGGGCCGCAGCCGCGAGCCTTCGCCGGCATAGGGGCTGTCGATGAGCGCCGCGCCGACCCCGAGGGCCCAGTTGCGTGGCGGCGACGCGGGCTGCTGGCCGAACGCGGTGGCCGGAACGGCGAGAACAGCGAGCATTGCGAAGCTTCGTGCGGTGAGGTTCATTGTTGTGGCGCTTGCGGTGAGGGCGGAGAGGGAACTCGGGCGATTCGCGGTGGCGGCTCGGCGGCCGGGGCGATATGGCCCGGCGGCGGCTGTCGCGCCTGCTCGCGCCCGAGCCAGATGCCGAGCGCGGCCCAGAGCGTCGCCAGCGGGACGACCACGCTGGCCAGGCCACCCAGGGCCAGCCCGAGCCGCCCGAGCAGGCCCTCGGTCTGCGCGCCGACGAGGTCGCCGGTGCGGTAGATGAAGGTGTCGACGAAGGCCTTGGCCTTGTACTTGTCCTCCCGGCTGACCGCGGTGAACAGCGCTTCGCGCGCGGGCCGGGTGATGCCGCGCTGCACCGCGCGGTTGGTGGCTTCGAGCAGGATCAGCACGACGAACGATCCGTAGATCGCCAGCCCGATGAAGCCGAGCGCGCTGGCGACCGGCAGGATCGCCAGTGCCACGCCGAGGCCGAAGCGCCGGATGATCCTGCCGGTCAGGGTGAGCTGCAGCGCGAGCACCGCGACCTGCGTCCACATGTCGATGCTGCCGAGCAGCGCCGCGCGCGCATCGAGGCTGTCCGACACCGTCGCGACCATCTGCAGGCGGGTGAAGTAGATGAAGGTGCCGAGCATGCTCATGAGCAGGACGTAGCCGGCGATGCCCGCCAGGTAGGGCGAGCGGAACACCGCCCGCAGTCCTGCCCAGGCGCTGCCGCCGATGCGCTCGTTCTCGCTGGCGGGTGCGGAGCCGGCGCCGCGTGGGACCGGTGCCGCGCGGTCCGGAGCGACGCGCACGAGCAGCCGTGCCGCGGCCAGCGCCAGCAGCAGGAAGCCGCCCGCCACCAGCAGCAGGCTCGGCGTGCCGAGCGGCCGGGCGAGCTGCGAGGTGAGCCAGGGGCCGAAGATGGCGCCGAGCGTGCCGCCCACCGAGATCAGGGCAAACAGGCGCTTGCCCTGTTCGGTGGTGAAGCGGTCGGCCAGCAGCGCCCAGAACACCATCGTGGCGAACAGGTTGAACACGCTGAACCAGACGTAGAACAGCTGGCCGCTGCGCTGTCCGACCGAGCCCGGCGCGAATACCAGCAGCGCCCAGAAGCCGACCAGGCTCAGGACGAAGAATCCGTAGGTCACCGCGATGAACTGCAGCCGTCGCAGCCGGCTCACGAGCCAGCCGAACAGCGGGTTCACCGCGAGCGTCAGCAAACCGGTGCCGACGAACAGCCAGCGGATGCTCTCGATGCCGCGCTGCATGCCCAGGGCGTCGCGAGCGGGCCGCAGCAGCATCAGCGCGGTCAGCACGCAGAAGAAGAACAGCGAGGCGATCAGTACCGGCCTGATTTCCTCGCGCCGGAGGTTCAGCAGGCTCAGTGGCAGGCGCGGTCGCGGTCGTGCGGGTTTCGGAGTTCGGCTCATGGGGGACAGGTCGGATCAGGGCGCCCTTGGCGATCGCGGGGCGCAGCGGTCTGCACCGCCGCGGTGTCGCGGCGGCGGCGGAGTCGGGCGATCAGTTGGCGGTCGACGGATAGCGCGTGCGGCTGAGCGCTTCGCTGAGCGTCCACAGACGGGCCTGGGCCTGGGCATCGCTGGCGGCCTCGGGCACCTTGGCCAGGCCCAGGTCGCCCCGCGTTTCCATCAGGCCGGTGGGGCCGTAGTAGGCGCCGCCGCGGGCGTCCGCCGCGGTGGCGGCGAACAGTGTCGGCAAGGCGCCGTTGGCCGACGGCTGGTACAGGAACGGCAGGTGGCGGCGCGTGAATCCCGCGAGACCGCCGTGATTGACCAGCAGGTCGGTGCGCGAAACACCGGGATGCGAGGCGATGCTCTGGATGCCCCAGCCGGCCGCGTCGCTCTGGCGCTGCAATTCGAGGGCGAACATCAGGCAGGCCAGCTTGGATTGCGCATAGGCCGCGAACGGGTCATAGGCCTGCGTGTACTGCAGGTCATCGAACTGGATGCCGCCGCGGCTCGCGGCGATGCTCGACAGCGTGACCACGCGCGGGGCGGCCGCTTTCTGCAGCAGCGGCAGCAGCTCGGCGGTCAGCGCGAAGTGGCCCAGGTAATTGACGGCGAACTGCATCTCGAAGCCGTCCGCCGAGGTGATGCGCTTGGGCGGTTCCATGATGCCGGCGTTGTTGATGAGGCCGTCGAGGCGGGGCAGCGTCGCGTTCAGGCGTTCGCTGAGCGCGCGCACCGAGGCGAGGTCGGCCAGGTCGAAGGCTTCGAACTGCACCTGCGCATTGGGGGTCTCCTTCCTGATGTTGGCGATCGCCTCCTGTCCGCGCTCGGGATTGCGGGCCGCGATCACCACCTGCGCGCCGGCGGCCGCCAGCGCCTTGGCGCTTTCGTAGCCGATGCCGCTGGTTCCGCCGGTGACCACGAACACGCGCCCCTGTTGCGAGGGCATGTCGGCCAGGCTCCAGTCCGGCTTGGGCTGGCCGTTGGCGACCGTACCGCTGGTGGAGCACGCCGAGATCGCCAGCAGCCCGACCGAAGCCAGGGCGGTTCGCCACCGCCGGAGCGCCGGGCGGGCCATGGAATCGGGTGTCGCGGTTTCGGCGGCACGGGTCGCGGACCCGGATCGGGAGAAGGGGTTGGAAGCTGTCGAGAGGGTCATGTGTTTAACCTTGCGGTGGAGGGACGCCGGCTGGTGCGCACATCGGCGCGGGGAGCCGTCGGGTTCGCAGTCTGTGCAGCCGCGATTAAATTGCCTTTAAGCCGAAGGTGGCCGTAACCAATTGATCGGAGATGAAAAATCGGCTTAATGCGATCCTAATTCCGATATCGGAAAATCACCGATTGCTCCCCTTGCCGGCGTCGCCATGGACACCATCCTTCTCGTCGAAGACGACCCCATGCTGGGCCAGGCGCTGACCGCGGCGCTGGGCCAGGAAGGCTGGCGCGTCGTCCATTGCCAGGACGCCGCCTGCGCGCGAACGGCCCTGATCGATCACGCCTTCGTCGCGGTGCTGCTCGACCTGGGCTTGCCGCGCGGCTCCGGCCTCGAGGTGCTGGCGACGATGCGCGGCCGCTACGATCCGACGCCCGTGTTGATCATCACCGCGCGCGACCAGCTCAGCGACCGCGTGCGCGGGCTCGACGCCGGCGCCGACGACTACATCGTCAAGCCGTTCCAGCGCGACGAGATGCTGGCCCGGCTGCGCGCGGTGCTGCGTCGCAGCCGCGGAGCCGTGACGCCGGTGCTGCGCTGGCGCGACGTCGAGCTCGACCCCGCGGCGCAGCTGGTGACCCGCGGCGGCAAGCGGGTCGGTCTCAGCGCGAACGAATTCCGCATCCTGCTGACGCTGTTCGAGTCGAGAGGCCGGGTGCTCAGCCGCGATCAGCTGCAGGATCGCCTCTACGGCAGCGATTCGGAGATCGGCAGCAACACCGTGGCGGTCTACGTGCACCAGCTGCGCCGCAAGCTCGGCGACGGCGTCGTGGTGACCGAGCTGGGCTTCGGCTATCGCGCCGGAGACGAGGCCTGATGCGCGCGCTGCGGACGCGCTTGCTGGTCACGCTCGCGGCCGTGATCTTCGTCGCCTGGGGCAGCTGGTTCGGGCTCCAGTACCTCGAAATGTGGGCGCAGCAGTGCGGAGAAGCCGACAACATGCTGCGCGATGTCGGCGAACGGATCCTGCAATCGCTGCCCGAGGACATCGCCACCGCGGGTCGCCAGCAGCGGCTCGTGCTCGGTGGCGATGCGGCGCCGACGCGCGGCAAGTTCTCGGCGCTCGGCTTCCAGGTCTGGGAGCGCGGCAGCGGGCGGCGGCTGATGTCCTCGCGCCCGGCGCCCGAATCCGCGATCGTCCCGAATTTCGCGGACGGCTACTCGGACGCGATCGTCGCGGGCGAGCCCTGGCGGGTGTTCGCGGTCAGCGATGCGCAGGCGCGGGTGCAGGTGCAGGTGGGCCTGCCGCAGTCCGCGCTGTATGCGGAGTTGCGGCGCTGGTTCGGGGCCAGCGTCGGCACGGCGCTGCTGCTGTTGCTCGGCATCGGCATCGCGATCTGGCTGGTGATCCATTGGTCTCTGCGGCCGGTGCTGCAGGTCAGCGAATCGCTCGCCAGGCGCGCGCCGATGGACCTGACGCCGCTGCCCGAGCGCGGCTTGCCGGAAGAATTCACGCCGCTGGTGCGCTCGTTCAATCACTCGATGGCGCGGCTCGCGCAGGCGCTGCAGCACGAGCGCGATTTTCTCGGCGAGGCCGCGCACGAGTTGCGCACGCCGCTGGCCGCGCTGCTGGCCCAGGCGCAGGTGCTGCAGCACGCGGGCGACCGCGACGAGGCGCGCCAGGCGCTCGACCACCTCGTCGCCGGCATCGAGCGAACCTCGCGGCTCGCGCAGCAGCTGCTCGACGCCGCGCGGGTGGAAGCCGGCGGCAGCTCCGCGCGCGCGGCGGACGTCGACCTGGCCCTGGTCGCCGGCATGGTCGCCGACGAATTCGAACTGCTCGCGCTGCGCAACGACCAGTCGATCGAAGTCGAAGCCGGCCACGCGCCGGTGCACGGCGATATCGACGACCTCGGCATCCTGGTGCGCAACCTGCTCGACAACGCGCTGCGCCACGGCGGCCCCGGCACGCGCGTGCGTGTGGAGACGCGCGTCGAGGTCGAGGAGGATGCGCGAATGGCGACGCTGATCGTCGCCGACGATGGTCCGGGCATCGCCCATGGCGATCGCGAGCGCGTGTTCGAGCGCTTCTACCGCGCCGGCGACGGCCTTCGCGCACAGGGCATCGGCATGGGCCTGTCGCTGGTCGAGCGCGTGGTCGCCGCGCATGGCGGCCGCCTGTACAGCGGCGTCGGGCTCGACGGCCGTGGCTTCGGCGTCGAGATCCGCTTGCCCATGAGCGCTGCGGGCCGAACCCAGGCCGATCGACTCGGCGCCGCCCAGGCTGCGATGATCGATGGATGATCACGCTCACGCCCACCGTCGAATTACCTGATGACAGCATCGAGCTGTCTGCCATGCGCGCGCAGGGCGCGGGCGGCCAGCACGTCAACAAGACCTCGTCGGCCGTGCAGCTGCGCTTCGACATCCGCGCCTCGGTGCTGCCCGAGGACTGGAAGCAGCGCCTGCTCGCCAAGCGCGATCACCGCATTACCGAAGACGGGCTCGTCGTCATCAAGTCGCAGCAGTTCCGCAGCCAGGAAATGAATCGCGAGGCCGCCATCGAGCGCCTGCGCGTGCTGCTGCTATCGGTGTCGGTTGCGCCGAAAGCACGCAAGGCCACCAGGCCGACTGCGGCATCCAAGCGCAAGCGGCTCGAGAGCAAGCAGCGCCAGGGACGCATCAAGGCGCTGCGGTCTTCGAAGGGTGACGATTAGGCGATCAGGGCTGTAGCCGGGCGAGCGGAGTGGGGAGCTGTTCGCTGGTGAGGTAAAGCGCATCGCGGCTGTCGCGATCGAAGCTGCCGGCCTCGATCTGCGGATAGTCCGGCAGATCGAAGCGGCTCGGTTCGTGTGCCAACGCCTGTGCCCAGCTTTCGCCATCGGCGCGATCGTAGAAATAGCCGTCGAGCAAGGTGCCGACGTAGACGCGGCGAAGGCTGTCGTCGAAATCCATCGCCGTCGGCCAGTTGTAGGCGTCGACATCGCCTGTGTAGCCGGCGGGCGCTCGCGGAATCGTGATCGGACCGAGCGCTTCCATGATGCGCGGCAGCGCGAGCGGACCGCTGCTGTCGAGGCTGAAGCGATACAGCTGCGGAACCGCATCGCGCTTGGACAGCACGTAGGCCATGTTCTGCTGGCCATCGACCGCGAGCGATTCGGCGTCGCGCGGCCCGTCCGGATAAATCAGGGTGTACACCGCGCTGGGCCTCACGCTGATCGTCTGCAGCGTGTCCGTCGGCGTGATCGCCGGTTCTTCGATGCGGTAATACGTCGTCACCGGTCGGATGGCGCCGTTGTCGCCCATGTCGCCTATCAGCAGGTACGGCGTGCCCTTGCTCGTGTAGCTGCTCAGGTCTTCCCAATCGACCGCGAGCGCTCCGCTGATCCGTAGCGTGACCCGATGGTGGCCCTGCAGATCGATGCCGTAGAGCTCGGCAGCGCCACCGCTGTCGTTGTGCGTCCACAGCAGTTCGCTGCTGCGCTGCGAACGGGCGAGTCCGCTCGACTCGTTGATGAGTCCGTCATCGAGGGCGACTTCGGCGGTGGGCTGGCCGGATTCCTTCGAACCGTCCGAGCGGCCGTTCGAGCAGGCAGCCAGTATCGGCACGAGCAGCAGGCTTGCGATGCGACGCAGCGATGAAAAGCCGGGAGCGTGTCTGGACGGGCGAGGCATGGCGATCTGCGCGGCGCGGCGCCAGCCGCGGTGGCGCACCATACGGCCCACCGATGACGGCGCGATGGCAAGCCGCAACCATGACGATGCCCGCTCCCGTTGGGGAAGTCGCTCCCTCTCCCGCTCGCGGGAGAGGGGATGCAGCACGACGACGGCCCGATCAGGCGGCCTGTCGTTGCCGTTGCGCGCGCCGCAATTCGAGGATCGTCGGCAGCAGGAACGCGGCGTCCTGCCCGACGTCGGCGAAGCGCCCCGAACCCCAGGTGTTCTGCCAGGCCAGGCCCATGAAGTAGACGCCCGGCATCGGCGTGATGCCGCGCCTGTGCACGGGGTGGCCACGTCCATCGAACACCGGCAGCTGCGCATAGCCGTAGTCGGCCGTGAAACCGATCGCCCAGACGATGCTCGCAATGTTCTGCGCGGCGAGGTCGAGTTCGGTCGGATCGACGTCCGGTTTCCACGGCGCGGCGTAAGGCGCTTCGACCGGCGCCGCAATGCCTTGCCGGGCGATGTACTCGTCGACGAGCGTGCGGATGTTGTTGTAGCTGCGATCGGCCTCGTCGAGGTTGCGCGCGAGGTCCGGCGCGAAGCGCAGCACGCCGCCGTCGACGTCCTTGAACGAGCCGTAGAGTTTCATGCCTTCGAGCGCGCGCTGGCGCAGGTCGATCTCGCGGCCGCCGTCGCGGCCGGTCAGATAGTGATTGGTCTTTTCGCGCACCGTCGCTTTCTGCGGATGGGTTTCGTACGGAATGTCGTAGTAGCCGGAGTCAGTGAGCCAGTCGGTGACTTCGCGTCCGCGATACACGCGCGGAGAACGTGGCGCGCGGCCGACGCACAGGTGCACTTCGCGTCCGGCCAGGTGCAGGTCTTCGGCGATCTGGCAGCCCGACTGCCCGCTGCCGACCACCAGCGTCGCGCCGGCCGGAAGCTGCCGCGGGTTGCGATAGTTCGACGAATGCAGCTGCGTGATGGACGCGGACAAGCGTTCGGCCGAGCGTGGAATCACCGGCTTCTGGTAGACGCCGCTCGCGATCACGACCTGATCGGCGGTGAAGTCTCCTGCGCTCGTCTTGATGCCGAAGCCGCCGCCGGGCAGCGGCTCGACGCGCGAGACTTCGCAGCCTTCGATCACGGGCGGATCGAAGCTCGCGAGATAAGCGTCGAGATACTCGACGATCTGCTCGCGCAGCATGAAGCCGTGCGGATCGCGGCCGCCGTACTCCTTCGCGTAGTGAAAGCCCGGCAGGCGGCACTGCCAGTTCGGCGTGACGAGGCAGAAGCTGTCCCAGCGCGAATCGCGCCACTCCGAAAAGCAGCGCTTGCGCTCGAAAACCAGATGCGAAACGCCGGCCTGCTTGAGATGCCAGCTCATCGAAAGCCCGGCTTGTCCGCCGCCGACGATGGCGACTTCGACGTGTTGCGGAGCCGGTGGGGTTTGCTGCTGCGTCATGGTGCGGTCTCGTGCTTGCGTGAGGCCTGGAGAGGCCTGGACTGGAAACTATTCGAACGATTCGACGACGACGTTTCCGCCGCTGGCGGAGAAGCTCGCGGCGCGTGCTTCGATCTCGCGGATCTGCGCATGCGCGTGGCCGCAGCCATAGCCGTATTTCTGCGCCACACGCTCGCTCGCGTATTCGAGCGCGGCCTTGCTGGTCTGCACGAATTCGGCGACCGGATACGGGTGCTTGAGCTTCAGGTTGTCGCGAATCGAGCTCGAGGGCGAATAGCAGAGCGTGGTCGACTGGTCGGGCCAGCGCACGCGGAAATGCATTTCAGGCATGGGCTTTCTCGTGGGTGTTGGAAACGGATGGGCCGCAGCCGATCAGCGCCTGCTGCGAAAAATCCCAGGCGATCGCGCGGTCGCTGCCACTGCGCAGTTCGAGCTTGCGGCTGTCGTTGCATTGGCCGATGACGGCGCAGGCGAGATCGCGCGCATGAAAGCGCGCGATGACCTGCTTGGCGTGCCGAGGCTTCACCGCGAGCACGAAGCCGAAACTTGGAAACGCCGAGAGCAGCCAGCGCTGGGCGTCGGCCGCGAGCGGCTTCGGAATCGCATCGACATTGAGGCTCGCGCCGATGGCCGAGCATTCGAGCAGCATCATCGTGGTGCCGATCCAGCCCGCCTGGCTGATGTCCTTGGCGGCGACGCAGAGCCCCGCTTCGGCGAGCGTCGGCAGCAGTTCGAGATCGCCGCGCAGGCGCTCGGGTGGCGCGTCGGTCGCGCAGTTCCAGTGCGGGAACGGCTCGCGATAGGCCCCGCGCAGGTCGACGGCCGCGATCAGCAGATCGCCGGCTTCGGCGTCGAAGCTCGTCAGCAGGGCATTGGCGTGGCCAAGCACGGAGACCGCGAGGTGGCCGCTGTCTGCGCGCGAGTTGCTGTGTCCGCCGACGATCGGCACGCCGTAGGTGCGCGAGGCGTCGGCCATGCCTTTGAGCAGCGCGTGCATGGTCTCGTCGCCACGGCTCCAGAGCGCATCGACGACGGCGCTGGGCCGGCCGCCCATGGAATAAATGTCCGACAGGTTGACCATGATTCCGCACCAGCCGGCGAACCACGGATCGCGCTCGACGAAGCCCGGCAGAAAGCCTTCGATGGCGAACAGCGTGTAGCCGCCGCCGGGGTTGGGGATGGCGGCGCAGTCGTCGCCGACCTTGATGTCGCTGTGGGCGCCGAGGCTCAAGGTTTTGACGACGGCTTCGATGTCGCGTTTGTGGGTGAGGCCTTTGCTGTCGTGCAGGGTGTCGATGAGTTCGTGGAGGTTCATGGTGCTGGCTCCGCGCTTGGCCAGCTGTGCACTGGGGGCTTTTGACCTCGCCGGTCGGGCCTTACTTCTTTTGCTCGTGCAAAAGAAGTAAGCAAGAAAAGCACGCCCCGAAGTCCGCGCCCGTTCGTCGCTCGCGACGAACGGGTCCCCGGCTGGAGCGGCGTGCTCGGGGTCGCTTCGACGCGACATCCGTGTCGCGACGAAGCTCTGGCGGCCGTCGTGGCCGCCAGCCCCACTGTGCGCGCCACTCCAGCCGGCGCTGCCAGGGGTTGAACGTCAAATGCTACCGGCTCGCTACGCCTCGCTGCCGATTTTTTAAAGTCGAGCTGCTTTGCCGTTCCTCTCTCCCGCTTGCGGGAGAGAGTCCCGCCGAAGGCGGGGAGAGAGGGTTCATCTGCAGAGAGAGCTCCCTTGCCGAGCTTCCCCTCTCCCGGTCCTTCGGACCACCCTCTCCCGCAAGCGGGAGAGGGGACCATCAACAGCAGTCGCAGCTTTGCGGTCGCCGTTCGCTTTTGCCTTACCGGGTTCCCTTGTGACGCACCGAGCAGCGCAGCGCGCGCAGGGGACGGCGGGCAGGAGCCCGCCGAGTTTCGTCGCGACAAGGATGTCGCGTCGAAACTTCTGCCCCGAGCACGTGAGCAGCGCAGGGAATCCCGAAGGGATGCGTCAGTAGGGAGTGCTTTCTTTTGCTTACTTTTCTTTGCACAAGCAAAGAAAAGTAAGGCCCGACCGGCGAGGTCAAAGCCCTCAGTGTCGAGCAGACCAGTCTGCGAAGCCGCGTCCATCGCTAAGCCGCCAACCGAACGCTGCTATAAAACCGCAACTCGTTCAAATCACGAGGCGCATAAACCGCCGCTGCCAAATCCGCCTCCATCAGCACATGCGGCCTGCCTTGCACCACAACCGCTTCAAGCGACCGCCAATGCAAACGCTCGAACAAGCGCACGTTCTGAACCTGCACCGTCGCCAGAAACCGCGAACAACCCCGCGCATGCGCCGTGCTCACCGCATGAACGATCAACTGCGTTCCCAGCCACGCCGCCCCGCGATAATGCGCATGCACGGCCAGCCGCGATCCGTACCACAAGCCATCATCGGAAGCGCGATGGATGCGAACCGTCCCCACCACATCCTCGGCCATGCCGGCGACGCAGGCGATCGCCGCGATCGAAATCGCTTGCTCGTCGATCGCATCGCGATCATCGTCCTCGAACACCTGCTGCTCGGCGCAGAACACCGCGCGACGCAAGGCTAGGCAGCCGCGCTGCTCCCAGCTGTTCTCGACGTGCTTGACGATGTATTCGCCCGGAATGAACGGCGTCGGCGCGATGTTCATGGGCTTATCTCTTCTCGTAGGCGGACAAGGACGAGCAGGCGCCGCAGCGTCCGCAACCGGCCTTGATGTCGGCCGACTTCAGGCCGCCCTCGACGAGCATGCGGCCGAGCGGTTCGACGATGGCCCGCATGAACATCGGATCGGGCGAAGGATGGTTTTCGAGCGGCGTGCCCGAGTTCGGAACGAAGGGCACCACGAACGGATAAACGCCGATCGCGATGAGCTGCGCGCACATCTCGAGTATCGCTTCGCGCGTGTCGCCGAGGCCCGCCAGAATGTAGGTGCTGACCTGGCCGCGACCGAACACTTTCACCGCGTCGACGAAGGCGGTCATGTACTGCTCGATCGTTACCGTGGCCTTGCCGGGCATGATGCGCTCGCGCACTTCGGGCGTGACCGCTTCGAGATGCATGCCCAGGCTGTCGACGCCGGCGGCTTTCAGGCGCGAGAACCAGATCGGGTCATCGGGCGGCTCGCATTGCGCCTGGATCGGCAGATCGACCGCCGCTTTCACGGCGAACGCGGACTCGCACAAAATCTCGGCGCCGCGATCGGTGAAGTTCGGCGTGCCGGTGGTCATCACCATGTGCTTGACGCCGTCGAGTTCGACCGCGGCTTTCGCCACTTCGGCGAGTTGCTCGGGCGTCTTGCGATTGATCGTGCGGCCGTTGGCGAGCGATTCGCCGATCGAGCAGAACTGGCAGCTCGTGCTGCGGCGTCCGTAGCGGATGCAGGTCTGCAGCACGGTGGTCGCGAGCACGTCGTGGCCGTGCAGCTGCGCGATCTTGCCGTACGAAATGCCGTCCGCGGTTTGCAGCCTGGTGAATTTCGGTTGCTTCGGAAAGCTGATCGTTGCGAGCTTGCCGCCGTCGCGATGCAGGCGCACGCGGCCTTCGGCATCGGGCGCATCGGCATAGAACGGCGATGCCGCCGCTGCGCCCGTATGCACCGGAATCATCACCGTGTGGCCGTCGATGGTCACGGCCTTGTGATCGGACGGCCCTGCGCCGCCGCGACGGCTCGGCGCGCCGGCATCGAGATCGGCGAGTCGCAAGCCTTTCGACTGCAACTCGGTGATCAGTTCATTGATCGATGCGCCGATCGATGCCTCGATCGGTTCTGCGTCGAGCTGCAACGAGGCAGCAGCGTCATTCGGCAGCGGACGGTTCATCGCTCGTGCTCCGTGGCAGCGAAAGGGAATCGGATGAGGACAGGTGCAGCGGTGCGGCGGCGCGTGCATCGAGGTTCAGCGACAGCAACTCCGGTCGCGCGTAGTGGCCGACCGAATCCATCATGCGTTTGCGCTTGGTGACCAGCGCCATGTCGAGCGTGGCCACGACCATGCCTTCGCCTTCGCGCAGGGGCTCGACCACGTGCTTGCCTTCGGGCGAAATCACCGCGCTGTAGCAGCCGCCGCGCATCGCCTTCTGCAAAGCGGGATCGGGCGTGATCTGCGCGATCTGCTGTTCGCTCAGCCAGCCCGTCGCATTGACGACGAAGCAGCCCGATTCGAGCGCGTGATGGCGCATGGTCACTTCCATCTGCTCGGCGAAGATCGGGCCGACCAGCGAGCCCGGAAACTGCGAGCAATGGATTTGCTCGTGCTGCGTCATCAGCGCGTAGCGCGCGAGCGGGTTGTAGTGCTCCCAGCAGGCGAGCGCACCGACGCGGCCGACGGCGGTGTCGACGACCTTGAGGCCCGAGCCGTCGCCCATGCCCCAGACCATGCGCTCGTGATACGTCGGCGTGATCTTGCGACGCTTGAGCACCAGCGTGCCGTCGGCGTCGAAGATCAGCTGCGTGTTGTAGAGCGTGCCGTGATCGCGCTCGTTGACGCCGAGCACGACCACGGCCTTGTGCTTGCGTGCCGCAGCCGCCACCGCATCGGTCGCCGCGCTCGGCACCGTCACCGCCTCTTCGTAAAGCTTCAAATGCGCCGGCCCCATCTGCACGGCCGGCGTGATGAACGAAAAGTACGGGTAGTACGGCACCACGGTTTCGGGAAAAACGACCAGCGTCGCGCCGCGTTCGGCGGCGTGCGCGATCGCATCGCAAACCTTGGCGATGGTGCCTTCGCGGCTGCCCAGTACGGGCGACAGCTGCACGGCGGCGACGGTGACGGAGTGGCTCATGACGGCGCTCGGTGATGAATCCAGCACGGCGGGTCGCGACCCGCCCTACGCAGCGGTCGCAGGGTGGGTTGGCGCGTAGCGCGTCACCCACCACCACGACGCCCCGGTCCTTACAGCGTCCAGGTATCCAGAATGAAAGCGCCGGCCTTGCGATGCAGCAGCACCAGGTCGAGCACATCGAGCGGATTGATCGGGCGAATGCCCGGTTGCAGCGAAGGCTCGCCGTGGCCGTAGAGCGCCTGCAGTGCGAAGCGGCAGGCGTAGACCTTGCCGCCTTCGTCCATGAAGGCCTGGAGCTGGTTGTTGAAGTTCTGGTGGCCCGGAAACGCTTCGTCGCCGATCTTCGGAAAGCCGCGCTGCACGCCGAGCGTGACGCCCGGGCCGTAGAGCAGCACCGAGGTTTCGAAGCCCTTGCGCTGCAGCCGCTTGGCCTGCAGCAGGTTGACGAGGCCGATGGAGCCTTCGAACGCCACGGTGTGAAACGTGATCAGCGCTTTTTCGCCGGGGTCGGCTTTGACGTCGGGAAACACTTTCTCTTCGTAGTCGACGAAGAAATCGCCTTTCTCGTGAGCGGGTTTGTTGACTGCGGGCATGACGGTCTCCGGTGGGTTTGATGGACCGTCGCGTCTCGCGCCGGCCGCTTGCTGCACCGGAACAAGGGCAACCGATGTGCCATTGATCGCACGATCAAAGCGCCTGCGATGCGATCAATAAGAGACATTACGGAAGCGATTCGAAAAATTTTTCGAGCTGTTTTCTAAAGATCGGAAGTGTTGCGCATTGATCGCATGCGTTTCCGACTTCGCTCGCGGAATGCCGGACCCGACGTGTGCCTCGGCGCGGTGCGGGATTGGCCCGTGACGGGGCAATCGAGCACCATCATTGATCGCATTGAAATGCAATCAAAAAGCAACAATTTTCGGAATGTTGCGGCTATAGTGCGATCACTTCATCCCGCGCTCGCACCGCACATCCGAAGCCTCACGACTCCATGTCCAACGAAGCCAGCCGCTGGGCCGCCGCCATCCGCGCGAGCGACAAGCCCGCCTATCTCGCCATCGCCGACGCGCTCGCCGACGACATCCAGTCCGGCAAGCTCGCCGCCAATCAACGCCTGCCGACGCTGCGCGTGCTCGCCACGGCGCTCAAGCTCAACTTCACGACCGTCGCGCGTGGCTACGCGGAGGCGCAGCAGCGCGGGCTCATCGATACGCGCGCGGGCAGCGGCACCTTCGTGCGCGAAACCGTGCGCAGCGGGCCGGTGCGGCGAGCCACGTCGAACGTGCTCGTCGACATGACCATGAACATGCCGCCCGAGCCGCAGGATCGCGCGCTGCTCGCCCGGCTGCGCGAGGGCATGAGCTCGCTGTGGAACGAGAGCGATGCCTATGCGCTGCTGCGCTATCAGGAATTCGGCGGTCACTTCGACGATCGCGAAGCCGGCGCGCACTGGCTCGCGCCGAACGTGCCGGGCATCAATGGCTCGCGCGTGCTGGTCTGCCCGGGCGTGCAGGGCGCCTTGTTCGCGCTGTTCACGGTGCTTGCGCGGCCCGGCGACGGCATCGCCTGCGAGGCGGTGACCTATCCGGGCATCAAGGGGCTTGCGGCCCAGCTCGGCATTCGCCTGATCGGCCTGCCGACCGACGACGAGGGCATCGATCCCGAAGCCTTCGGCGCGCTCTGCGCGTCCGATCTGCCGAAGGCGCTGTACCTGAACCCGACCTTCAACAATCCGACCACGGCGACGATGTCGCGCGAGCGTCGCGAGGCGATCGCCGAGATCGCGCGCCGCTACAGCGTGCCGATCATCGAGGACGATCCCTACGGCATGCTGCCGGTGAAAACGCCGGTGTCGCTCGCCGCGCTCGCGCCCGAGCTGACGTTCTACGTCACCGGCTTCGCCAAGTGTCTCGGCGCGGGATTGCGCATCGGCTACGTGACCTTGCCGAACGCGCGCTACGCCGCGCGTGTCGCGGCCGCGATGCGCACGACCACGGTCATGGCCTCGTCGTTCATGGTCAAGCTCGCGACGCGCTGGATCAACGATGGCACCGTGCAGGCGGCGACGAATGCGATTCGCGAAGAATCCAGGCTGCGCCAGCAGATGGCGCGCGAGGTGCTGCGCCAGGCGCGCTATCGCTCGCAGCCCGAAGCCTTCCACTTGTGGCTCGAGGTGCCCGAGCCGTGGACGCGCATCGAGTTCGCCACGCATCTGCGCGCGCACGGCGTCGGTGTGGTGGTGTCGGATACCTTCACGGTGACCGGGCCCGCACCCGAAGCCGTGCGTGTCTGCCTCGGCGGACCGGCGAGCCGCGAAGAGTGCCGGCACACGCTCGAAATCATCGAAGACGCCATCGAGCAATCGCCCGCGATGGCCTCGCGGGTGATGTGATGACGACGACGATGAAGACGGCGTGCGTGATCGTCTGCATGGGCGTTTCGGGCAGCGGCAAGAGCACGCTCGGGCGTTTGCTCGCCGAGCGGCTCGGCTGGCGTTTCATCGAGGGCGACGAGCTGCACACGCCCGGCAATCTCGCCAAGCTCGGCGCCGGCGTGGCGCTGACCGACGAGGACCGCGCGCCGTGGCTCGCGGCGGTCGCGCAGGTGATCGACGATTGTTTCGCTTCGGCAGACTCGGCCGTGGTGAGCTGCTCGGCGCTGCGACGACGCTATCGAGACCGCATTCGCGGCGCGCACGCGCAGGTCGGCTTCATCCATCTGCATGCGGACGAGGCGCTGCTGCGCGAGCGGCTGGTGCGGCGGCGCGATCACTTCATGGCGGTGTCGCTGCTGCGCAGCCAGTTCGAAACCCTGGAGCTTCCGCAGCCCGACGAGCCGGCGCTGAGCCTCGATGTGGCAGCGCAGCCGCTCGCGGCGCTCGTCGACCGGGCCGAGCCCTGGGTGCGAGGTTTGGAGCAAAGCTTCAAAATCGCCGAATGACTCTGCTTCGCTCTGACTTCAGCTTCACCGCGCCCGTCGCAACGGGTGCCCGCGCATGAGCCGGCGACCGCTCGGCAAGCTGCGCATCATCGGCGGCCAGTGGCGTAGCCGCATCGTCGATTTCGTCGACGGTGACGGCGTGCGGCCGACGCCCGATCGCGTGCGGCAGACGCTGTACGACTGGCTTGCGCCGTACATCGAAGGCGCCGAGGCGCTCGACCTGTTCGCGGGTTCGGGCGCGCTCGGGCTCGAGGCGCTGTCGCGCGGCGCGGCCTTCGTGAGCTTCTGCGAGCGCGGCGCCGAACAGGCGCAGGCGATCCGCGAGGCGCTCAAAAAGCTCGGCGCGGCCAACGCCCAGGTCCGGCAGGACGAGGCGCTCGCGCTGCTGGCCCGCGAAACCAAGCAATACGACCTCGTGCTGCTCGATCCACCGTACGCGAGCGATCTGCTGCCGCAGGCGCTGGCCCTGCTGCCGCCCAGGCTCAAGGCGCACAACCGCGTCTACCTCGAATGGCCGCGCGGCAAGCCGCCGCAGCTTGCCGCGGGCTGGAGCCTGCTGCGCGAGAAGCAGGCCGGGCAGGTCTGCTTCGGGCTCGCGAGCTGGAGCGCGCCGGCCACCGATCCGGTGCTCGGCTAGGACGCTCGGGTAGACTGGCCGCCCGACCCCGTGGAGACCGAACGGTGAACAGCCTGCCGCCCATCGTCGCGGCCTACAGCGGCACCTTCGATCCGGTGACGCTGGGCCACAGCGACATCATCCATCGCGCCGCGCGCATGTTTCCGCGCCTGATCGTCGCGGTGGGCCACAACGTCGCCAAGAACCCGCGCTTCTCGCTCGAAGAGCGCGTCGCCCTGATTCAGCAGGTGGCCTCCGATCTGCCGAACGTCGAGGTCAAGGGCTTCTCGGGCCTGGTGGTCGATTTCGCGCGCGACAACGGCGTCAACGTGCTGGTGCGCGGCGTGCGCACGGTGGTCGACGTCGACTACGAAAAGCAGATGGCGGTGATGAACCGCGATCTGTATCCGCAACTCGACACCGTGATGCTGACGCCGGCGCCCGAATACGCGCACCTGTCGTCGAGCCTCGTGCGCGAGCTCGCGAGCCTGGGCGCTCCGGTCGAAAAACTGGTGCCCAAGGCCGTCATCAAGCCGCTGCTCGAACGCTTCGGCCGGCCTTCGAATTGATTGATGGCTGAGTGATGCCCCGAGCGGTTTTACCGAAGTGAAGACGCTGCTGAACCGCCTGCCGGTCGACGGCTTCGTGCTGCTGATGATCGGCACCGTGGTGCTCGCCGCGCTGGCGCCGCAGATCGGCGCGAGCGACGGTCCGCTGCATCTGGACGTGGTGACCGAATTCGGCGTCGCGCTGGTGTTCTTCTTCGCGGGCGCCGGGCTGTCGTTCGCGAATCTCAAAGCGGGTGTGACGAACTGGCGGCTGCACCTGCTCGTGCAGCTGTCGACCTTCGGCGTGTTTCCGCTCATCGGCATCGCCTTCATGCTGATCGGCCGCGGCTGGCTGCCGGAGGGCCTGCTCGCCGGCTTCTTCTATCTGTGCGCGCTGCCGTCGACGATCTCGACCTCGATCGCGATGACGACGATGGCGCGCGGCAATGTCTCGGGCGCCATCTTCAACGCCACGCTGTCGAGCCTGCTCGGCATGGTCGTCACGCCGCTGCTGGTGAACCTGTTCCTGCATGTGGGTGGCGACGGCGGCGCATCGGGCGGCTCGATGCTCGACCAGTTCAGCAAGATCGCGACGCAGCTGTTTCTGCCGCTGGTGGCGGGGCAGATCGCACGCCGCTGGATCGGCGGCTGGGTGGCCCGCAACAAGTCCTTCGTGAGCAAGTCGGATCGGCTGGTGATTCTGCTGATCGTCTATTCGGCCTTCTGCGATTCGACGCAGGCCGGCATCTGGTCGCAGTACGGGGCGATCACCTTGCTGCAGACCGGCGTGCTCGCGCTGATCCTGCTCGCACTCGCGCTGAGCGCGACGATGTTCGCCGCGCGGCGCTTCGGCTTTTCGAAGGAAGACGAAATCGCCGGCGTGTTCTGCGGATCGAAGAAGAGCCTCGCGGTCGGCATTCCGATGGCCAAGCTGCTCATGGGCGACACGCCGCTCGGGCTCATCGTGCTGCCGATCATGTTCTATCACCAGCTGCAGCTGATGGTCTGCACGGTGATGGCCCAGCGCTACGCGGCGCGCGCGCAGCCCGGCGCAGACGGCGTGCCGGCCCGCTAGGAACGCAGACGATGTCGCTCAAGATCACCGACGAGTGCATCAACTGCGATGTCTGCGAGCCCGTGTGCCCGAACCAGGCGATCTACCAGGGCATCGAGATCTATGAGATCGACCCGTCGCTGTGCACCGAATGCGTCGGCCATTTCGAGGTGCCGCAGTGCCAGCGCGTGTGCCCGGTGAACTGCATTCCGCTCGATCCCGAGCACGAAGAGTCGCGTGAGCAGTTGCTCGACAAGTATCAAAAGCTGGTGGCGCTGGCCAAGCTCGAGCCTGCGTCGCCGCCTGATGGAGATGAGGCATGAAAGGGATGGTCATCCGGCTGCTCGAGCTGGCGCTGCAACTGAATCATCCCCTCTCCCGCGTGCGGGAGAGGGGCAGGGGTGAGGGAGCGCTGTTGGGTGATCGCGTGCGCTTTTCGGGCAGCGCTCCCTCACCCGCCGCTTGCGCGACACCCTCTCCCGCACGCGGGAGAGGGGAACAGCGTGTTGTGGCAGCGCTGCTGCTTTGCTGCGGTTTTGCACTCAACGCACAGGCTGCCGAACTCGCCACCAAGCCCACCGCCTACGCCGTCGCGAGCGCGCATCCGCTGGCGACCGAGGCCGGGCTCGAAGTGCTCGCCGCGGGCGGCAACGCTTTCGACGCGGCGGTCGCGGTCAGCGCGGCGATCGCGGTGGTCGAGCCGACCGGATCGGGCATCGGCGGCGGCGGTTTCTGGCTGCTGCATCGCGCGGCCGACGATTTCGAAACCTTCGTCGATGGCCGCGAAACCGCTCCGCTCGCCGCGAGCGCGACGATGTACCAGGACGCAGCGGGCAAGGCCATCGACAAGCTGTCGCGCGACGGCGCGCTGGCGGCCGGCATTCCGGGCGAACCGGCTGCGCTCGAACATCTCGCCAAGACCTACGGCAAGCTGCCGCTGGCGCGCTCGCTCGCGCCGGCCATTCGCTATGCGCGCGATGGCTTCGCCTGCGACGACAAGCTCGCCGATGCCTTCGGCTACAGCTGGAAGCGGCTCTCGCCGGCCGCCAAGGCGACCTTCGCGGTCGATGGTCAGCCGCCCAAGACCGGCGCCCTGCTGCGTCAGCCCGAGCTCGCGGCCACGCTCGAACGCCTCGCCGCGCAAGGTCGCGATGGCTTCTACAAAGGCGAAACCGCGCGCCTGCTGCTCGCCGGCGTGAAAGCCGAGCGCGGCATCTGGACCGATGAGGATCTGCAGCGCTACGCCGTGATCGAGCGCAAGCCGGTGGAGCTGCATTTCCGCGACTACCGCATCGTCACCTCGCCGCCGCCGTCGGCCGGCGGCATCACGCTCGGCGAAGTGCTGCAGCAGCTCGAACTGCTCGATTTCAAGGGGCTCAGCAAAGGCGGTGTCACCGCCAGGCATCAGCTCGTCGAAACCCTGCGCCGTGGCTATCGCGATCGCGCGGCGTATCTCGGCGACCCGGATTTCGTGCAGGTGCCGACGGCCGAGCTGCTGTCGCGCAGCTACGCGCGCGAACTCGCTGCGAGCGTGACGCCGAACAAGGCCACGCCGAGCAGCGTGCTGCCGCCCGCCAATCCGTACAAGGAAGGCGACAACACCACGCACTTCTCGATCCTCGACGCCGAGGGCAATCGCGTGGCGGCGACGCTGTCGATCAACCTCTCGTTCGGCTCGGGCTACATGCCGCCCGGCACCGGCGTGTTCCTCAACGACGAGATGGATGATTTCGCCGCCAGCGAAACCGCGAGCAACGCCTATGGGCTGATCGGCTCCAAGGCCAACCTCGTCGCGCCCGGCAAGCGCCCGCTGTCGTCGATGACGCCGACCTTCGTCGAAGGCCCGCGCGGCCTGCTGGTGCTCGGCACGCCGGGCGGCAGCCGCATCATCACCATGGTCTTGCTCGGCCTGCTCGATTGGATCGACGGCGGCTCGGTGGCCCATCTGGTGGCGCTGCCGCGCATTCACCATCAATATCTGCCCGACGTGGTCGAGTTCGAGCCCAACGCCCTGAGCGCCGAAGAGCAGCAGGCGCTGCGCGGCATGGGCTACGAGCTCAAGCAGTCGCGCACTTACGGCAACTTGCAGGCGGTGAGCTGGGACCCGAAGAGCGGCGTCGTCGAAGCGGCCTCGGACCCGCGGGCGGTCGGTCAGGCCAAGGTGGTTCCGGCGCGTTGATGTTCTGTTCCTGTCTCTCGCGTGCGGGAGAGAGTCCCGCCGAAGGCGGGGAGAGAGGGGCTTTCGACGTTGCCGTTCGAGCCCGACAAAAACGCAGCAAACAAGAGAACTAGGGAATGTCACAGGCTTTGGAATGGTTGCGGCTCGGCGGGCCGACCATGGCGGTGTTGCTGCTGCTGTCGGTGGCCACCGTCACCATCGTGCTCGTCAAGCTGTGGGAGTTCTGGGACCAGCGCATCTGGGATACGCGCTTCGTTCCGCGCGTGATCGAATCCTGGCAGCGCGGCTTCGCCGACCAGGCGCTGTCCGCCATTGCGGCTTCGCCTTCGCCGCTGGCCGAAGTCATGCGCGAGGCGATCACGCTGAGCGTCGACGACACGCTCAACGATGCCCAGGCGCGCGAGCGCATCGAAAGCTTCGCGGCCCAGCGGCTCGACGCCTTGCGTGGCCTGCTGCGCCCGCTCGAAGTGATCTCGCAAATGGCCCCGCTGCTCGGCCTGCTCGGCACCGTCGCCGGCATGATTCAGGCGTTCCAGCAGCTGCAGGCCGCCGGTGATCGCGTGAGCCCCGCGATCCTGTCGGGCGGTTTGTGGGAGGCGCTGCTGACCACCGCGGGCGGCCTGGCGATCGCCATCCTCGCGCTCGCCGCGTTCAACTTCCTCGAACGCCAGGTCGAGCGCCTGCAACTGCGCATGGAGGCCGTGCTCACGCAGCTGCTGACCTCCGGCCCGGCGCTGCGCGGCAGCTGAGTTCGCCTTCGTGCGCCTCGCCGCCAGGCCGCCGCGCCGACGCAACACCATCGTGCTGACCTCGCTGGTCGACGTGATGTTCGTGCTGCTGTTCTTCTTCATGCTGGTTTCGAACTATGGCGACTGGCGCAGCTGGAGCCTGGCGCTGTCGAATCCGGTCGACGCGGCGAGCGGCGAATCGCTGGTGATCGAAGTGCTCGGCGACGGCCGCTACCGGCTGGCCGGGCAGAGCGCCTCGGTCGGTGAAGTGGACGCCGCCTTGCGTCGTGGCCCGGTGCGCGCGGTGCTGGTTCCGGGCGCCGGCGTGAGCCTGCAGCAGGTCGTCGACGCGCTCGACACGCTCAAGCCCTCGGGCGCCGAACTCACGCTCGGCCGCGCGGCCGAAGCGCCATGAAGCTCGCGACGCCCAAGCCGCGTTCGTCGGTCTCCATCGACATGGTGCCGATGATCAATTTCGCGTTCCTGCTGCTGATCTTCGTGATCCTGGTCGGCGCGATCGCCGCGCCCGACGCCTTGCCGGTGAATCCGCCGCGTTCGAACGCAAGCGCCCAGCAGCAGCCCGACCCGGACACCGTCGTCATCGATGCGAGCGGCCGCGTCGCCTTCGAAGGCCAGATCGTCGAGCCCGACGAACTGCTGCTCAAGGCGCAGAGCTGGCAGGCCGGCGCGGGCGACCAGGCGCTGATCGTCAAGGCCGATGCCGAAGCGCAGGCCGAGCGCGTGGTGGTGATACTCGAAGTGCTGCGCGCCGCTGGCGTGATCCGGGTGCAGCTGCTGACGACGCAGCGCGGCGGCGGCTGAGGCCTGGCCGGCCGTGAAGACGGCGCTCTCGCTGTACGTCGCGATCGCGGTGCATCTGCTGATCCTGCTCGGACTGGTGCTCGGTTCGGGCAGCGGGTCGCAGTTGCCGTTCGGCGTAGGCAACGGGCTCGGTGATGGCAAGTCCGAGCAGGCTGCGCCGCTGGCATCAGAGGCGGACAAGCCAGCTGCTGCGTCGCCATCGCAGCAGCAGCCGCAGCAGAATCCGAGTCCGGAACGCATCGCCGACAGGCTCGGGCTCGCAAGCAAGCCCGTGCAGCTGGGCAGGCCCGCCGCATCCGAAGCCACGCCGCAGACGTCGGCCGGGATTTCGTCTGCGCCGCGCACGAACCAGAGCGGGGCGCCCATCGCAGCGGGCGCATTCGCCAGAAGCGGTGGCTCTGCCGGCGGTGGACGCGGTGGCTATCTGGCCGACCTGCGTCGTCACCTCGACCGGCATCGCCGCAGCCTGCCCGGCGTGCTCGCCTCGGCGCGCAGCGAAGTGGCGTTCACGGTCGCGGCGGACGGCGGCGTTTCGGCATTGCGCCTGCAGAAAAGCTCCGGTGTCGCCGCACTCGACCAGGAAGCGCTTGCTCTGCTGCGACGCGCCGCCCCGCTGCCGAAGCCGCCCGATGGTTTGACGCGCGAGCTCATCGTCCCGGTCTCGGTTGGCGCTCCGCGCCCGTAGGGTGCTTGGCGGCGCGGACGCGTCAGCCGCCGTCGTCGCTCGGCCCTCAGTCGAACGTCGCGATCACCGGCGCATGGTCCGACGGCCGCTCGAGGCGGCGTGGGACCAGGTCGATCGTCACCGCCGTGAGCGTCTGCGCGAGCACGGGCGAGGCGAGCACGTGGTCGATGCGCAGGCCCATCTTGCGGCGGAAGGCCATCTGCCGGTAATCCCACCAGGTGAAGCGATTGCCCTCGGGCGTCTTCTGCTCGAAGCAATCGACCAGGCCCAGCGCCAGCAGCTTCTGCAGAGCTTCGCGCTCGAGCGGCGAGCACAGCACGTCTTCAGCCCAGGCCACCGGGTCGTAGACGTCGGCATCGCCCGGCGCGATGTTGAAATCGCCGACCACGGCGAGCTTGGGATATTTCGTGAGCTCCACACGCACGTACTCATGCAGGGCGGCGAGCCAGCGCAGCTTGTATTCGTACTTCTCGCTGCCGACGGACTGGCCGTTGACGACGTAGCAGTCGATCACGCGCACGTCGCCGATGGTGGCCGCGATCACGCGCTTCTGCGGATCGTCGAAGCCCGGAATGTCGCGCGACACGTCCTGGGGTGGATCGCGCGCGAGGATCGCGACGCCGTTGTAGGTCTTCTGCCCGTTGGTCACCGCATGCCAGCCGGCGGCCGCGAGTTCCGCATGCGGAAACGCCGCATCTTCGAGCTTGAGCTCCTGCATGCCGAGCACATCGACGGGATTGGCGGCGAGCCAGTCGAGCAGATGCGGCAACCGCACGCGCAGCGAGTTGACGTTCCAGGTGGCGATCTTCATCAGGCATCGAGCGATGGATTTGAGATGCATGATGCCACGCGGCAGCGCGCTCCTCGATTGACGCTGCGTTTGGCGCCCGGGGATACTGCGCGCATGTCCATCGTTCGCGCCTTCCTGTTCTGCACGCTGCACGGCTTCGCCGCCGCGTCCGGCTGCGCGAAAGACAAAAAACCCGCGTCCTCCTGACCGGGCGCGTGTCCCGTCAGGTTCGCTGACGGGCGTTTCATCCAAGCGTTTTTCTGATCCTTCGAACCCCTCGCGAGCCTGGCCTTTTCGGTCGGTTCTTTCGTCATGGGAGTTTGAAATGAGCAGTACTGCCGCAACTGATTTTTCCGGCATCTGGGTGCCGCTGGTGACGCCGTTCTCGGCCGACGGATCGGTCGATCACCCCGCCTTGAGGGCGCTCGCGACGAAGCTCGCGCCGGATGTGGCGGGCTTCGTCGTCTGTGGGTCGACCGGCGAGGCGCATGCGCTCGACGAGCGCGAGCAGCTGGCGGTGCTCGACAGCGTGCTCGCCGCGGTGCCGGGCGCGCGCATCGTCATGGGCCTGGGCGGGCCGCATCGCGGACGCCTGCACGAGCAGCTCGCGGCCTTGCGCGAGCGTCCGCTGGCCGGCCTGCTGGTGTCTCCGCCGTATTACGTGCGGCCCTCGCAGGCCGCGATCGTCGATTACTTTCTGGATCTGGCCGATCGCGCGGCTTGCCCGCTGATCGCCTACAACATTCCGTATCGCACCGGTGTGGCGATGGAGTTCTCGACTTTCGAGCGCATCGCAAGGCACCGCAACATCGTGGCGGTGAAGGACTGCGGAGGCAGCCCGGCGCTGACGCTCGACCTGATCACGCGTACGCCGCTGCAAGTGCTCGCGGGCGAAGACGGCAACATCCTGAGCACGCTGTGCGCGGGCGGCGTCGGCGCCATATCGGCTGCGGCGCATGTGTTCCCCGAGCGCTACACCGCACTCTTCGAGGCCATTCGCGAGTAGCGCTCGAACGAGGCGCGCGAGTTGTTTCATGGGCTCTGGCCGCTGATTCAATTGCTGTTCGAAGAACCCAATCCGGCCGGCGTCAAGGCGGCGCTCGCGCATCAGGGGCTCATCGATGCGCGCTGTCGCGCGCCGATGGCGGCTGCGACACCGCCCATGCGCGAGCGGCTTGCGGCCAGGCTCGCCGCGATGGGCGCCTGAGCATCGCCTGCATCGCTTGAGCGCTCGGCAGCGCGGGCCGGTCGCACGCGGCCGGCCCGCGGCTGACACGAAACGATCATCTGCGCCGGGCACCATGGCACGTTCCGTGGTGCCGCTGGCGGCCGCGGTCATCGGCACACGATCGGCAAAGAGACTCGACGCGGCATGGATGAAATCATCGGCCTGTTCCCGACGCCCTTCCTGCGCGCGCGGGCGACGCTGGGCCCTGCACTCGTCAAAGGCCTGGCCGAGCATTTCGGCCGCAACACCACCAACGAGAACAACTCCTCGACCAGGCTCTCGCACACGGCGATGCTGCAGCCGAGCGAAAGCCCCTTGTTCTCCGAGGCGGCCGGGCTCATCACGCCGAAGATCATCGAGTTCGGCGCGCAGCTGTTCGGCGAGCAGATGGGCTGGGCGATCAAGGAAATGTGGGTCAACGTGCTCGAAAACGGAGGGCACCAGGCCATGCACACGCATGCCAACAGCTTCGTTTCGGGCGTGGTGTATCTGACGCCGGTGCATGCATCGGCGCAGACGGTGTTCATGAAGTCGCCCGGCGGCAGCGAGTTCATCTTCAAGAACGATCATGCGCGCACCAAGCCCGGCGCCTACAACGCCGACAAATGGGTCAGCCCGGCGCCGCAGCCCGGCGACCTGGTGCTGTTTCCGAGCTATCTGATGCACGCGGTGCCGCACAACCAGGGCGAGCGGCGCATCACGCTGTCGTTCAACGCCATTCCGCTGCGGCTCGACTCCTGGGGCTACACGATCCGTTTCGGCGCTTGAGTCATCGCTCATGTGGCGCGTGAAGGCTTCGCTGCTGGTGATGGCGGCTTCCGGTTTCGCCGGGCTGGGCTATCAGATCGTCTGGACGCAGCAATGCGCGCTCTGGCTCGGCCACGAATCGGCGAGCGTGCTCGCGGTGGTCGGCGCCTTCTTCGGCGGGCTCGCCGCCGGCGCGCTGCTGTTCGGATCGCGCATCGAAGCCAGTGCGAAACCCTTGCGCTGGTACGTCGGCTGCGAACTCGCGATCGCGGCCTGGAGTCTGGTGCTCGCACTGGCGATGCCGTGGGTGAGCGATGGTTTGCTCGGCCTGATCGGAGCGCAGCCATCACCGCCCTGGCAATGGGCGGTGGCGTTCGCTGGAAGTTTTTTGCTGCTGCTGCCGGCGACAGCGGCGATGGGCGCGACCTTGCCGGCGATGGAAAAGCTCGCCGCGCAGTGGCAGCGCCGCGGCCGCTCGATCGCGCCGCTCTACGCGAGCAATACCGTCGGCGCGGTCTGCGGCGTGCTTGCGATCGCGTTCTGGCTGGCGCCCGAACTCGGCTTGCGGCGCACGGCGGCGGTCTGCATCGCGCTCAATCTGCTGTGTGCGTTCGGAGCCGCCTCATTGTTTCCACAGCGCGCGACGGCTGCGATCGCGCCGGCCGGCGGCGAGGCACGCCAGGCTCGTTCGCTGCTCATCCGGCTCGCGGCGACCGGCCTGCTCGGCATCGGCTTCGAAGTGCTGGTGGTGCGCGTGCTCAGCGAAGTCGCCGAAGACACCGTGTACACCTTCGCCTTGCTGCTCGCGGTCTATCTGGTCGGCAGCGCGCTCGGCGCCGCGGTTTATCAGCGACTGCGATCACGCGTGCGCGATGCGGAGCGCTTCGGCGATGCGCTGCTTGCCGCGCTCGCGGTGAGCTGCCTGATCGGCACTGCGAGTCTGTGGTACGCCGATGCGCTCAAGCAGCAGTGGCTTGCGCTGTTCGGCTTCGGCATGCGCGCCGCGCTGAGCGTCGAAGCGCTGCTCGCGCTCGGCGTGTTCGCATTGCCGACGCTGTTCATGGGCGCGGTGTTCAGCGATCTGAGCAATCGCGCGCATGCGGCCGGCGTGCCGTTCGGCCGCGTGCTCGGCGTCAACACGCTCGGGGCGGCGGCGGCTCCGCCGCTGTTCGGCGTGCTCGCGCTGCCGATGCTCGGGCCCAAGTTCGCACTGCTGCTGCTCAGCGCAGGCTATCTCGCGCTGATCGCCGCGCGTCGCTGGCGTTCGCCGATGCTGTGGTTGCCGGCGGGCGTTGCGTTCGCGCTGGCCGGGCTCGCGCCTGCGCTCGCGATCGTCGAGGTGCCCGAAGGCGGACACGTGGTCGAGTACCGCGACGGCGTGATGGCCGCGGTCAGCGTGGTCGAGGATGCGCAGGGGGTGCGTCGGCTGCGCATCGACAATCGCCAGCAGGAAGGCAGCAGCGCGAGCCTGCGCGTCGATGGGCGCCAGGCCTGGCTGCCGATGCTGCTGCATCCGCAGCCACGGCGTGCCTTGTTTCTCGGGCTCGGAACCGGCGTCACCGCCTCGACCGCCGCGCTCGATCCCGCCGTCGAAGTCGATGCGGTGGAACTGTTGCCCGAGGTCATCGATGCCTCGAAGCACTTCGCCGATGTCGTTTCGGCACAGCCGAATCCGCGCCTGCATCGGATCGCGGCCGACGCGCGCCGCTACGTGCGGGCGAGCGAGCGGCGCTACGACGTCGTCGTCGCCGACAATTTCCATCCGGCGCGCAGCGGCTCGGGCTCGCTCTACACGGTCGAGCATTTCGCGGCGGTGCGCGAGCGCCTGAGCGACGACGGCCTGTTCTGCCAATGGCTGCCGCTGCATCAGCTCGACAACGAAACGCTGCGCAGCATCGTGCAGTCGTTCGTCGTGGTCTATCCGCACGCCAGCGCGATGTTCGCGAGCAACAGCCTGCAGACGCCGGTGCTCGGGCTCGTCGGCCGGCGTGACGACGGAGGCTTCGACTTCGAATCGCTGGGCCGCAGGCTCGCGAGCGTGCGGGCCGAGCGCATGCCGGCCGAGTTCGGCATCGAGGACGAATTCGCGCTGCTCGGTGGTTTCGTCGCGGGCCCCGCCGCGCTGAAGGCCTTCGCGGGTACTGCGCCGGCCAATACGGACGATCACCCGGTGGTGGCCTACCGCGCTCCGGCGATCACCTACGCGCCCGACTCGCTGCCGGGCGATCGCATGATCGAACTGCTGCGGCAATGGCGCATCGAGCCACGGGAACTCCTCGGCCCCGCTGTCGGCGCGGACCCTTTGCATCGGCTCGCCGCGTACTGGCGCGCGCGCGATCGCTTCGTCGAATCCGGCCGCGCGGTGCAGCCTTCACCCGACGCGCGCCGGATGCTCGCGCAAGTGCGCGAGCCGCTGCTCGAGGTGCTGCGCACGAGCGCGGATTTTCGTCCGGCCTACGACCCCTTGTTGTCGATGGCGCGCACTCTCGCAGCGGTCGACGAGCGTGCCGCCCGCAACTTGCTCGAACGGCTCGCCGAGCTCGCTCCCGCGCGCGCGGAAGCGCCGGAGCTGCTCGAAAAAATGGCTCCGCCAGCCCCTTAAATAAAAATTTAGGCTCCTGTTTGGGAGGCAGTTGCCGGATGCCGCGATCGATATAACCAAAACGTCACGGTCTGGTCATTCAGCCCACAGACACTCCCGCCGCTACTCGTGCCGCGATTCGTCACGGCTCGCCGGTAGAACAACTTTTCCAAAAGATTTGGGAGTACAGGGATGAAGATGAGCGGCAATTTCAGCAAGACCCAGATGGCCCTCGCGGTGGCCGCTGCGGTCGGTGCGGGCGCGGCGATGACGCCGGGCAGCGCCGAGGCGGCGACCGGCCATTACGTGGCGGGCGATTTCCACAACCACACGACCTGCTCGGACGGCGCCGTCTCGATGCAGAAGATGATCGGCAAGTCGACCGACAAGGCCGACGGCAGCTTCGGCCTCGACTGGTTCGTCCAGGCCGGACACGGCGGCAGCGGCAACCGCAACTGCACGCTGGTCGAAGACGAGAGCCTGACCACCCCGGTGTACCCGTACGTCGCCGGCCAGGGCCCGACCACGACCTGGCTCAACAGCTCGCCTGCGGTCCAGCCCAAGGGCCTGGTCTCGGGTTCGGGCAACAGCCGCAACATGTGGCGCTGGCAATCGATCCAGGAGTACCAGTACCCGGTCAACGAGTACCTCGGCACCCTGAAGAAGATTCCGGTTTTCACCGGCGTCGAATCCAATGGCCCCGGCCACGAACACATTTCGATGGCGGTCATCACCGGCCAGATTCCGGCTTCGCTCGACAAGCCCAAGGCCACGCTGCCGCAGGGGCCGATCGTCGCCCCGAACACCAGCCGCTATACCGCGGTCGGCAACGCCGACGCGCTGGCGCAGTGGGAGTACTGCTTCGACCGTAACGACACCGACACCAGCCGCGGCAACGCGGTGGTCGGCAGCTCGGTCGGCAACAACTGGGACTGCTCGGTTCCGGGCCTCGCCAATTCGGCCGACGTGAGCTGGAACGCCACCGCGCTGAAGCTGATGCCGGCTTCGGGCACCGGCACCGGCGACCGTGGCCACGCCAAGTCGCTCGCTTCGCTCGAGTGGATGGAAGCCTTCCATCCGGAACAGTCGTACTACGTGCCGGCTCACCTCGAACGTCCGGGCCCGTTCAACCCGAACGGCAACAACGGCTACAACATCGAGCACCTGCGCGACTTCAACAACGCCGCTCCGCAGGTCGCCTTCGGCTTCGAAACGCAGCCGGGCCACCACGCTTCGGACAACCGCGGCGAATACTCGGTGGGACGCAACAACTTCGGTAGCGGCGTCGGCCAGGTCGACTCGGTCGGCGGCACCACCTACGGCGGCACCGGCGTCTACGGCGCGGTGGTCGGCGGCGTGTGGGACGCGCTGCTCGGCGAAGGCCGCAACTGGTGGTTCTTCGGCAGCTCCGACTGGCACAACCGTGGCCAGTTCAGCCCCGATGACCGTCGCTCGACGCAGGACTTCTACCCGGGCGAATACCAGCACAACTACACACTGGTGCGCGACCGCAAGAACCGCCAGCAGCCGCAGGACATCGTCGACGGACTGCGCACCGGCAACACCTTCGTCACCGAAGGCGAGCTGATCGATCGCCTGTCGTTCGTCGCCTGCGTCGCCAAGCCGGCCGAAGGCGGCAAGAACGAAGCGCGCGTCAACGAGATCTCGCTCGAAGCCGCCGCCAACAACGAAGCGCTCGGCGTGAAGGGCTGCGCCACCATGGGCGAGAAGCTCGTGGTTCCGGCCGGTGCGGACGTGATCGTCTCGATCGTCGTGCGCGATCCGGCGGGCACCAACTTCTCCCCGTACACCTTCCCCAACCCCTCGCTCGCCCAGGTCAACATCACCCAGCCGATCAACGCGCCGGTGCTCGACCACGTCGACCTGATCCGTGGCCTGGTGACGGGCTACAAGAGCCCGAGCTCGGGCGAGTACTACGGTGAATGGCCGCGAAACACCGCCTGGCTGAAGGAAGACGGCACCACCGCCGATCTCTCGGTGGTTCCGGCCGGTGCGAAGAACCTCAGCGCCGCGGTCGTCAAGACCTTCGGCAACGGCGGCGCCAGCGCCTGGAAGCCGGTGCTTTCGCCGGTCGACGGCAGCACCTTCCTGCAGATGAGCTACCGCATTCCGGCGGTCAACGCATCGCAGTACGTGCGTCTGCGCGGTACCAACCTGCCGGCTTCGGTTCCGTATGAAACCGACGCCAACGGCAACCCGCTGGCCGACGTCTACACCAACGCCGGCAACACCGCCCGCCTGGCCATTCCGTGCAACACGGCGCACAGCGCGAACAGCCAGTTCGACGGCTGCCCGGATCACCTGCCGACCGCGTCGGCCGGCCCGATCTCGGGCAAGAAGGCGGTGGCATACGACGTCGCGGCCTGGTCCGACCTGTGGTTCTACAGCAACCCGATCTACCTCGAAGCGGTGGGCGGCACGGCTGTGGCGGGAGTCCAGTAAACGCCGATGGCGAGTGTTTGAAGCTGCATGAGCGCCGCGCGATTTCGCGCGGCGCTTTTTTCGTTTTCTTAGTCGAAACAGATCAGAGCCGCATGTCCACACTGCATTCCACCTCCAACCAGGGTTTCTCCACCTCCTCGATCCGCTCCGCGTCCGCGACGAGTTGGCTGCGCGAGCCGCTGCTGCATTTCGTCCTGCTCGGCGCCCTGCTGTTCGGGCTCGACCATCTGTTGCTCGAACCCGAGAGCGACGGGCACCTGATCGTTGTCGGTCCGGAGGTCGATGCCGAAGCGGTCGCGACTTTCGAGCGCATCCGCGGGCGCAAGCCCAACGTCGAAGAGCTCAATGCCCTGCATCGCATCTGGCTCGACAACGAAGTGCTTTATCGCGAAGGCCTGGCGATGCAGGTCGACAAGGGCGATCCGGCGATCCGCGAACGCGTGATCTTCAAGGCGCTCAGTGTCATCGACGCCAACGTCAAGCTGCCGCCGATCGACGAAGCCGAGCTGAAAAAGTGGTTCGAGGCCCGCCACTCCAAGTACGACGAGCCGGCGCGCTACGATTTCCAGGAAGCGGCCATCTCGGGCGACCACTCCGAAGCGGCCGTGCGCGATTTCGTCAAGGCGCTCAACAACGGCACGCCCGGTGATGCGCAGGCCGGATTGCGCGTGTTCAAGGATCGCCCGATCGCCAATCTCGTGCAGGCCTACGGCGCCGATTTTCCCAAGCAGCTCGAAGCGGCGACGGTCGGGCAGTGGCAGCCGATCCAGACGCGCGACGGCTGGCGCGCGATTCACGTCGATGCCGTCAAGGCTCCGGTGGCTGCCGACTTCGACAAGCTGCGTCCGGTCATCTATCAGGATTGGAAGGACGCGACGGCCTCCGAGCAGCGCTCGGCCGCAGTCGCCGAATGGGCCAGGAAGTACCGCATCGAATACCCGGCGGTTGCGCCGTGAACGGCCTGCTTCGTTGGGCCTGTGCCGCGATCCTCGCGCTGCTGCCGGCCTGGGCGCATGCGCATGAAATGACCATGGCCGAGATGGAAGTTCGCGAGATGGTGCGTGGCGACTTCCTCTGGCAATGGTCGGCGGTCAGCGACAAGCGCCCGGAAGAACTGGAGCTCAGGCCGATCTTTCCGCAGAGCTGCAGAGTCGACGAGAAGATGCTGCATTGCGGTGACGGCGGCCTGCGCGGCACGCTCGAAATCGTCGGCGTCGGCAAGGGCTATTCGGCCGCGATCGTGAAGATCACCTGGCTCGACGGCCAGACGCGCGTGTTCACGCTGACCGGCGGCCAGCCGAGGATTCAATTGTTCGGCGGAGCCGAGGACGAGCGCGGCAATGCGGAGATCGCCAAGGCGTATTCGATCCTGGGTGTCGAGCACATTCTGTCGGGCTTCGATCACCTGATGTTCGTGATCGGCCTGCTGTTCCTGGTCGGCTTCAACAAGCGCCTGCTGTGGACCATCAGCGCCTTCACGCTCGCGCACAGCATCACGCTCGCACTGAGTTCGCTCGGCCTGCTGACGCTGCGTCCGCCGCCGGTGGAGGCGACGATCGCGCTGTCGATCATGCTGGTCTCCGCCGAGGCGATGAACCCGAAGCTCACACTCTCGCGCCGCTTTCCGGCCGCCGTCGCGTTCCTGTTCGGCCTGGTGCACGGCCTCGGCTTCGCCGGTGCGCTCAAGGAGATCGGCCTGCCGCAGCACAACCTGTTCATGGCGCTGCTGAGCTTCAACCTCGGCGTCGAAGCCGGGCAGCTGCTCGTGGTCGCCGCGGCGTTCGTGCTCTACAAGCTGCTGTCGCGCTTGCCGCGTTTCGGGCTTGCACGCAAGCCGGCGCTTTATGCGATCGGCAGCGTGGCGGCGTACTGGTCGATCGGTCGCATCGTCGGCATCTTTTACTGATGGACTGATGGACTGATGGACTGATGGACTGATGGACTGATGGACTGATGGACTGATGGACTGATGGACTGATGGACTGATGGACTGATGTGCGTTCGCGTGTCCTCTCTCCCGCTTGCGGGAGAGAGTCCCGCCGAAGGCGGGGAGAGAGGGTTCACCTGAAAAGTGCGCGCACTTTCCGAGCCTCCCCTCTCGGTCCTTCGGACCCCCCTCTCCCGCGAGCGGGGACCAGCACACGCAGCCGCATCACCACCACGCGCCAGGCGAAGCACTAGGTCCCGTTCCGCTCCAGGTCCCGGATCGGCAGATTGCCGACGATCAGCGCGCGGCCCGCGAACAGGCCGCCCGCGAGTTCGAGCGCAAGGCGATCGGCGTCGCGGCGGCGGAAGTCGGCGATCGACTCGGCGGCCTCCTCGGGCGTCTGGCCGAGCTGTTCGAGCGCGTGTCCGGCCATCGCGAGCGCCGATTCGAAAGTCTCGCGAATGTAGTAATCGGCACCCGCGTGCTCGAGTTCGAGCACGTGCTCGCGGTCGAACGCGCGCGCCAGCACCGGCACCAGCGGAAACTCGGCCTTCACGAGTTCGACGATCCTGAGCGTGGCCTGCTTGTCGTCGGTCGCCACGACGACGAGTCGCGCATGGTGCGCACCGGCCGCATGCAGGATGTCGAGCCGCGTGCCGTCTCCGTAGTACACCTTGAACCCGAACGCTTCCGAATCGCGGATGTGCTGGGCATCGGTCTCGATGATCGACAGCGAGCAGCCCTGCGCGATCAGCGGCTGGCTGACGATCTGGCCGAAGCGCCCGAAGCCGATCACGAGCACGCTCGATTCGAGATCGGTCGCATGCTCGACCCCGTCGAGCGAGGTGGCGATCTTCGGCATCAGCTTGTCGTGCGCGATGATCATGAGCGGCGTGAGCGCCATCGAGACGATGATCGTCGCGGTCAGCAGCGCGCTGCCTTCGGCGTCGATGATGCCGACCGCGGCCGCAGCCGCATACAGCACGAAGGCGAACTCACCGCCTTGCGCCATCAGCACCGCGCGCTCGATGGCCTGCCGATGGTTGCTCTTGAACAGCCGCGCGATCACGTAGATGCCGAGCATCTTGAGCAGCATGTAGGCGACCACCGAGATCGCGATGAGCCGCCAGTGATGCGCGACCACCGACAGATCCAGTGCCATGCCGACGCCCAGAAAGAACAGGCCCAGCAGAATGCCGCGGAACGGCTCGATGTCGGCCTCGAGCTGATGGCGGAACGCGGATTCCGACAGCAGTACGCCGGCGAGAAACGCGCCCATCGCCATCGACAGGCCGCCGAGCTGCATGAGCAGCGCCGCGCCGAGCACGACGAGCAGGGCCGCGGCCGTCATCACTTCGCGAGCGCGCGAGGTCGCGAGCAGGCGGAACAGCGGATCGAGCAGCCAGCGTCCGGCCGCGATCAGCGCGCCGACGGCGGCCAGACCGATGAAGATGCTCACGAAGCGCTCGGTCATCGTCGCGCTTTGCGTGCTCGGCGCGAGAAAGGCGACGAGCGCGAGCAGCGGCACGATGGCGAGGTCCTCGAGCAGCAGCACCGCGACGATCTTCCGGCCGCTCGGAGCGTTGAGCGTGCGGCGTTCCTCGAGCACCTGCATGACGATCGCGGTCGACGTCAGCACGAAGCCGGTGCCCGCGATCAGCGAGGCGGCCAGCGGATAGCCGAGCGCCACGCCCACGCCGCAGAGCAGGCCCATGCAGACCAGCAGCTGCGCGAGCCCGAGGCCGAAGATCTCGCCGCGCATCGCCCACAGCCGAGTCGGTTGCATCTCGAGCCCGATGACGAACAGGAACAGCACCACGCCGAGTTCGGCGACGTGCAGGATCGCCTGCGCGTCCGAGAACAGGCCCAGGCCGAACGGGCCGATCGCGAGCCCGGCGGCGAGATAGCCGAGCACCGAGCCCAGGCCCAGCCGCTTGAACAGCGGAGCCGCCACCACGCCGGCTCCGAGCAGGGCGACGATGGGTACGAGATCGAAGCCGTGCGCGGCGGTTTCGTGCGCCGTCATCGGCCGGTTTTCCTGCTCGCTCGCTCGTGCATCCGTTTTTCTCGTTCGTTTCGCCGACGAAAGGTCGGCGCTTCTCAATCCATGAGAGCCATCGTGCAGGCTCCGGGCGATTTTCTCCCGATTCCGGCTCCGATCGCCATGCCGCATTCAGCCGGCTCTAAGCGCCATGGGCGCACACGGGACGGAGCAGGCGGCGAACGCCGAGCCGGCAGCGGATTGAATGCGGCCTGGTCGTCACCACATAGAGCGCAAGGACAAATCGGTCGTTCGATCGGGGGACTCCAGCAAATGAGCCGTAAGGATTCGCAATGGATGTGGGCGGAGGCCGTCGAGATGCTCGGCCGGGCCGAGCGTCTGCAACGGCAATTCTTCCACCCGGTGCGCGGGGCCGCGCAATCGGCCTGGGAGCCGCCGGTCGATGTGTTCGAAACGCACGAAGCGTTCTGGGTGATCGTCGCGCTGCCGGATGTCGCGCCGGCCGACGTGGAACTGATCGTCGATGGCCATGAGCTCGTCGTCGCCGGTCTGCGTGCGACTCCGCGCGAACTGCGCGGCGCCGTCATCCATCGCATGGAGCTGCCTTACGGCCGCTTCGAACGCCGCATCGCATTACAGGGCCGCTTCGAACTCGTCGAACGCCGGCTCGAAAACGGTTGCCTCACGCTGGGTCTGCGCAAGCTTTGACGCTTGGAGCCAAAACTCGAATGAACATCAAGAACACGATGCAATTGTCGGGCGAAACGCCGACGCCGCTGCGTGCCGAGAACGCGAACGCCGCGAGCAACACCGCGCCCTCATCGTCCGCAGCTCCGGAGAAGCCGCGCTACGAACTGCCGGATGACGCCATCATCCTGCTGCCCGTGCGCAACATGGTGCTGTTTCCGCAGATGGTGCTGCCGCTGTCGCTGGGCCGCGACTGGGCCATCGAGGCTGCGCAGGAAGCGGCGCGCACGCAGCGCCCGGTCGGCATCCTGTTGCAAAAGGACCCGCAGACCGAAAGGCCCGGCGAGGGCGACCTGCATCGTGTCGGCACGGTTGCGAACATCCTGCGCTATGTCACCGCGCGCGACGGCGGGCATCACCTCGTGCTGCAGGGTGAGCAGCGCTTTCGCGTGATCGAATTCCTCAAGGACCTGCCGTTCGCTGCGGCGCGCGTCGAGCGCATCGTCGAGGACGACACCCGCAGCACCGAGATCGAAGCGCAGTTCCACGCGCTCAAGCAGCGCGCGGTCGAGGCCGTGCAATTGCTGCCCGATGCGGCGGCCGAACTGGTGCCGACCGTGCAGGCGATCGAATCGCCGGGCCAGCTCGCCGATTTCGTCGCCGGCTATCTCGACATCAAGCCGGCCGAGAAGCAGGAATATCTCGAGACCTTCGATCTGCTCAAGCGCCTGCAGAAGCTGCAATGGCTGCTCGCGCATCGAGTGGAAGTGCTGCGCCTGTCGCGCGACATCGGCCAGCAGACCAAGGAGACGATGGAGAAGCGCCAGCGCGAATTCATGCTGCGCGAACAACTCAAGACGATCCAGAAGGAGCTCGGCGACGACGAGGAAGGCGGCGCCGAGCTCGAGGAACTCGAGAAGGCGATTGCCGAAGCCGGTATGCCCGAAGACGTCGAGAAGCAGGCCCGCAAGGAGCTCAAGCGGCTGCGCGCGATGGGCAACAGCGGCGCGGGCGAATCGTCGATGGTGCGCACGTATCTGGACACCCTGGTCGAGCTGCCGTGGAGCAAGCTCGGCGGCCACGACGTGGACATCGCCAAGGCGCGCGCGGTGCTCGACGAAGATCATTTCGGGCTCGACAAGATCAAGCGGCGCATCCTCGAATTCCTCGCGGTGCAGAAGCTCAATCCGCAGGGCCGCAGCCCGATCCTGTGCTTCTCGGGCCCGCCGGGCGTCGGCAAGACCTCGCTCGGCCAGAGCATCGCCAAGGCCACGGGCCGCGCGTTCGCGCGCGTCTCGCTCGGCGGCGTGCACGACGAGGCCGAGATTCGTGGCCACCGTCGCACCTACATCGGCTCGCTGTCGGGCAACATCATCCAGGCGCTCAGGAAGGCCGGCACGCGCGATGCCGTGATCATGCTCGACGAGATCGACAAGCTCGGCGCGGGCGGCTTCCACGGCGATCCGTCGTCGGCGCTGCTCGAAGTGCTCGACCCCGAGCAGAACGGGACGTTCCGCGACAACTATCTCGGCGTGCCCTTCGATCTGTCGAAGGTCATGTTCATCGCCACCGCGAACGTGCTCGACACCATTCCGGGCCCGTTGCGCGATCGCATGGAGATCATCCAGCTCGCCGGCTACACCGAGGCCGAGAAGCTGCAGATCGCCCAGCGCTATCTGGTCGAGCGCCAGCGCAAGGCCAACGGCTTGAGCGCCGAGCAGGCCAGCGTCAGCGAGGCCGCGCTGCGCGAGATCATCGGGCACTACACGCGCGAATCGGGCGTGCGCAACCTCGAGCGCGAGATCGGCACGGTGTTTCGCGCCGCGGCGATGAAGATCGCCGAAGGCACGGCGCAGAAGGTCGAGATCGATCGCGATCAGCTCACCGGAATTCTCGGTCCGGCGCACTTCGAGAACGAAGTCGCCCAGCGCGCCGGCGTGCCGGGCGTGGCGACGGGCCTCGCATGGACGCCGGTCGGCGGCGACATCCTGTTCATCGAAGCCCAGCGCGCGCCGGGCCGCGGCCATCTGACGCTCACGGGCCAGCTCGGCGACGTCATGAAGGAAAGCGCCCAGGCCGCGCTGACCTTGGTGAAATCACGTCACCTGGAGCTCGGACTCGACATCGAAACGCTCGCCAGGACCGACGTGCACGTGCACGTTCCAGCCGGTGCGACGCCCAAGGACGGACCCTCGGCGGGTGTCGCGATGTTCATCGCCCTGGCTTCGCTGCTGACCGGCCGCAAAGTGCGCGCGGATGTCGCGATGACCGGCGAGATCAGCCTGCGCGGCTTGGTGTTGCCGGTCGGTGGCATCAAGGAAAAGGTCATCGCCGCGCATCGCGCGGGCATCCGCACGGTGATGCTGCCGGCCCGCAACAAGCGCGACTACGACGACATCCCGCAGGAGGTTCGCGAGGACCTGGAGTTCGTCTGGCTCGAGCGTGTCGACGAGGCGGTGGAGGTTGCGATGGAGGCGCCGCTGGCGGCGTGACCCTTGCCTGGGTGCAACGAGGTTCCACCCAGGCAAGGGTCCCCCGTCAGACGAAACGACGGGCTTCAACAGCTCGTCGATTGCTGCCGGCCTACGATCCCGAACTCACCCCGCCGTCCCGCCAGTGCTGCCAGTCCTCGCACAGGTTGTAGGCACTGCGCAGGCGATCCACTTCGACGCCGTCGATGATGCCGAGCTTTGATGCCTGGGCGATCTGATCGAGCGGGAAGGCCGGCTCGATGCGGCCCTCGTCGATCGCCTTGCGCAGCTTGCGTTGCGCCGGCGCGGCGGCTTCGAGGGCGATGTCGATGCGGTCGAGCAGATTGTCGACGGTGCCCGGGGCGGTGGCGTTTGGCAGGGCGCAGAACAGGCGCTGGCGCATCGGCCCGGGCGTCTGCAGCCAATGCACGATGCGCGCGGCCTCGGCGTCGGAATGCATCGGCGTGAGCCGGCCGGCCGGCAGCAACAGCAGGCGCAGCTTGGCCATATGCCGCTTGGTCGGCTGCTGGAAGATGAAATCGTCGAGCCCGGCTTCGATGCGCCGGCAGCTGCGCTCGCACCAGGCGTCGAGCAGCGGCAGCTCGTCGCGCCCGGTGCTCTGGCCGGAGGCGTCATAGAGAGCGGCGGCGAGCCCTAGCGTGGCGGCCAGCGCCTCCATGAGGCTGGCCTCGGCGGCGCCGTCGGCCGGGCCCCGATTGCGCCCGAGAATCCAGGCGTCGGCCGCACAGGCGAGCGCGGCGCGGTAGCGCGCGAGGCGTTGCCAGTGCCGCTGCATCCCGGTTTCGGGAACGCGCGCGAGGCGTCCGTTGGTGAGCGCGAGCAGCAGGCTGCGCGCCTGATGATGGGCGAGGGCGCCGAGCAGCGGCCACAGTGCGGCGTCGAAGCGAGCCAAGGCCAGCCCGTAAGGCTGGGCGCCGGCGGCCGACAGCAGCGCCTGCAGGGCCGGGAAGCTGGCGAGCAGCAGCGGTTCGAGGCGTGGCTTGGGTAGCAGCGGCGACAGGCTGCGACTGCCGTCGCCGGGGCCCCGGCGCGGCGACAGCGGAGCGAGCTGGTGCATCACGCTCTCGTGCAGGCGATCGGCCAGGAACGCGGCCAGGGCCGCGAGCGCCGGCGACAGCTCGCCCGCGCTGCCGGCGAGCAGGCGCTGCACGAGGTCGAGGCCGTAGTTGTCGAGCGCGGCGTCGCTGAGCGCACGGTCGCGCGCGGCCGGACGCGGGGTGGGAATGCGGTGATGGGCCAGGATGCGCGACTGCGTGGCCGCCCGGCGCAGCGCCCGCATCGCCTCGCCGGACGCGATCGCCGCATGCGCCCGGCACAGGGCGATCAGCCCGGTGTCGAGCTGGGCGCGGCCATCGCCGGCGTCGGCCGAGGTGCCGAGCAGGCGTTCCATCGGCACGAACACCGCGTTCGCGCGCAGGCCCACGAGCGGCAGCAGCAGGTCGTCGGTGGACGGGGCGAGCAGTTCCAGGCCCTCGATGTCGCGCGGAACCAGGATCGCGGCGCTGCGTGCTCCGGCTGCGGACTCGGCGCCGAGCAGGTTCTCGGGATCGTGCAGCGGCAGGCTCAGCAGGAACTCGTCGGCCATCGGCACTGCGCTCTTCTCGAAGCGCAGTTCCAGGCCGAGATTCTCGCGCCCCTTCCAGAGGCCGCGGCGCACCAGCGCGCGGTCGGGCGACTGGCGCTCATCGTCGGCCCAGGGCGAACGGTGGGCCAGGGTGCCGAGTTTTTCGCCGCTGCCGAAGCGCGGCAGGAACAGCCGCTGCTGGAAGTCGTTGCCGTGCGCCCGCACCGCGCTGGTCGCCGCGCCGGTGACCGCGAGCAGGGCCACGGCCGGACCGCCGCCGTCGAGCGCGGCGATCGCCTGCAGCACATGGTTGCGCTCGGCCGGGTGCAGGTTCAGGCCATCGAATTCGAGCGGCAGATCGAGCCCGAACAGGCCGGACTGGCGCAGCGCCGCGAGCGCGGCGGGCGACAGCGCGTCGGGCTGTGCGGCCAGGCGCGGGGCGAGGTTCTGGACCGCGGCGGCCCAGCCGTCATCGTCCGCCTCGGCGCTGGCGGGCGGCTCGGCGCTGGCCGGGTGGCGCAGCACTTCGGCGTCACCGAACAGGCGCTGTTCGGGCGTGGGTTCGCTGGACGGCGGCTGCAGATCGCGCAGGCCCGGGCGCGCCGGCAGCAGGTAGCGCTGCACCGCGTCGAGCGCCGGCCGCGTGAGCCATTCCTCGCGCAGCGCCGAGACCGACAGCGGAACCGCGACGCCGACGTAGACGAGCAGCCAGAGCCCGAACAGGCCCGGCGAATGACCGAACACGCCGTACGCCAGCAACAGGGCGGCATAGGCGGTCAGCGCGGTCTTGAGGCCACTGCGGTGATAGGCCAGCGCGACCGTCAGTATCAAGCTCAGCAACAGCCAGAGCACACGCGCTCCTCGTTCGAATGAGTTGTACGCCCCCCGGACGTCGGACGAGCATACGACATGCGCGCGCCCGCTCGCAGACCCTGCTCCGTGCGCCCGGCGGGCCTCAGCGTCGGGCCGCGCCGGCTTGCTACAGTCGCGATCTTCATCTTCACGGCGAGGCTGGCGATGAGCCGCATTCAGGAATTGGTCGATCTGCTCGACCTCGAAGTCATCGACGACAATCTGTTCCGCGGGCTCTCACGCGATCTCGGCGGGCGCAGCGTCTACGGCGGCCAAGTGGTGAGCCAGGCGCTCGTCGCCGGCAGCCGCACCGTCGCCGAGGGCGATGTGCATTCGCTGCATGCCTATTTCCTGCGGCCCGGCGACATGAGCCACCCGATCATCTACGAAGTCGATCCGGTGCGTGACGGGCGCAGCTTCACCACGCGGCGCGTGCAGGCGATCCAGCACGGCCAGGCGATCCTGACGATGATCGTCTCGTTCCATAAAGCCGAGGAGGGCTGGGAGCATCAGGCGCAGATGCCCGACGTGCCGCCGCCGGAGACCTTTCCGAGCGAACGCGAGCGGCGCTTGAAACTGCTCGAGACCATCGAGAATCCGCTGCCGCGGCTGCGCCAGTTCCTCACGCAGGACACGCTGTTCGATATCCGCCACGTCAAGCCGGTGGACCTGTTCGAGCACCAGCCGATGCCGCCGCGTGAAGCGTTCTGGTTCCGCACCGTCGATCGCCTGCCCGACGATCCGGTCGTGCACCGCTGCGTGCTCGCCTACGCCTCCGATTTCGGCCCGCTGGCGACCACGCTGCTGCCGCACGGCGTGGGCTCGGCGAATCCGCACCTGCGCATGGCCTCGATCGATCATGCGCTCTGGTTCCATCGCCAGGCCCGCGTCGATGACTGGCTGCTCTACGTGCTCGATTCGCCGAGCATGCAGAGCTCGCGCGGACTGTCGTTCGGCAGCATCTTCACGCGCGACGGCAAGCTCGTCGCCAGCGTGGCGCAGGAAGGCCTCGTGCGGATCGCGCGCCAGGAGGCCTGAGATGGCGATAAGGTTTTCCGTCCTGAAATGCGCTTGCTTGCGCAGCCTGCAGCTGCTGGGTGTCTACATGGCTTCCTCGATGAGCGTCGCCGCCGAACCGCCGCTGCCGGCGACCGAGCCGCACAGCTACGCGAATCCGCAGCAGATCCGCGTGCGCGAAGTCGCGCTCGACCTGGCGGTGGATTTCGAGCGCAAGCGCCTGTCCGGAACCGTCGATCTGGCCATCGAGCATGTCGATCCGAAAGCCCGCGAGCTGCTGCTCGACACGCGTGCGCTGGACATCGAGCAGGTGCAGACGCGCGCGGAAAAGGGCGATTGGAAGGCCGCCGAATTCAAGCTCGCGGCGCCGGACCGTGTGCTCGGCTCCAGGCTCGGCATCGCGGTGCCGGGCGATGCGCAGAGCGTGCGCGTTCGCTACTCGACGGTGCCCGACGCCTCGGGCCTGCAATGGCTCACGCCCGAGCAGACCGCGGGCAAGCGGCAGCCGTTCCTGTTCACGCAGTCGCAGGCGATTCACGCGCGCAGCTGGATTCCGCTGCAGGACACGCCGCTCGTGCGTGCTCCGTATCGCGCGCGCATCAAGACGCCCAAGGGCCTGCGCGCGGTCATGAGCGCCGAGATGCACGACGAGCCGGACGCCGACGGTCGCTGGCGGTTCGAGATGCCGCAGCCGATTCCGAGCTACCTGATCGCGCTCGCGGTCGGCGACCTCGCGTTCAAGAGCACCGGCAAGCGCACCGGCGTCTATGCCGAGCCTTCGATGCTCGATCGTGCGGCCCACGAGTTCGCCGAGACCGAGAAAACCATCGAGCTCGCCGAAAAGACCTACGGCCCGTATCGCTGGGGCCGCTACGATCTGCTCGTGCTGCCGCCGAGCTTCCCCTACGGCGGCATGGAGAACCCGCGGCTCACGTTCGTCACGCCGTCGGTCATCACCGGCGATCGCAAGCTGGTTTCGCTGATCGCGCACGAGCTCGCGCACAGCTGGTCGGGCAACCTCGTCACCAACGCGACCTGGAGCGATTTCTGGCTCAACGAGGGCTTCACGACCTACCTGACGTATCGACTGACCGAAGCGCAGTACGGCCAGGCTTTCGGCGACATGGAGCGCGTGCTCGGCTATCACGACCTGCTCGATTCGATGGAGCGCGCCGACGTGGCCGATCGCTCGCTGATCCGCGAGACGCCCGCGGCCGATCCGGACGAAGTCTTCAGCTCGATTCCGTACGAGCGTGGCGAACTGTTCCTGGTCTGGCTCGAACAGCGCTTCGGCCGCGAGGCTTTCGATGCGTTCCTGCGCGGCTGGTTCGATGATCACGCGTTCAAGAGCGCGACCACCGCGCAATTCCTCGCCTACCTGCAGGACAAGCTGCTGGCGCGGCAGCCCGGCAAGGTCAGCACGGTGCAGCTCGATGCCTGGCTCAAGGTGCCGGTGCTGCCGGATTCGGCGGTGCTGCCGACCTCGTCCGCGCTGACCGAAGTCGAGCAGCAGCGCGAGCGCTGGCTCTCCGGCAAGCTCGGCACCGCGCAGCTGCCGGCGAAAAACTGGGCCGTGCAGCAATGGCAGCTGTTCCTCGATTCGATGCCGGAGCGCGTGACGCTCGATCAGCTGCGGCAACTCGATGCGCGCTTCAAGCTCACCGGCACGAGCAACCAGATTCTCGGCTCGAGCTGGCTGCGCCTGCGTCTGGCCGCGGGCGACAAGAGCGCCTGGCCGGCCGCGGAAACCTATCTGCTCGGCGCGGGCCGCATGCGCCTGATCACGCCGCTGTATCGGGCGCTCGCCAAGACACCCGAAGGCCTCGCGTTCGCCAAGCAGGTCTATGCCAAAGCGGCTCCGGGCTATCACCCGATCGCGCGCGAGGCGGTCGAGCGGATCCTGCGCGGCGAGCAGGCCGGGGTTTAGCGCTCGAGTCGCAGGTACAGCGGTCCTTCCCGCGAAGGCGGAATTCGCTTCTTCGAGATTGGCGCTGGCCGCCGCTGGATTCCCGCCTTCGCGGGAATGACGAAAAGTGGGTTGCGCTAAGTGAGCGGTCGCGTGAGTCGTTCGAGTTCGCTCAGGGACAACAGGGCCTCGTCGCGCGTCGTGCCGCACATCTCCGCGCTCGCCTTGAGGCCGCCGCAGAACGCCGGACGCCGCGGGTCGCCGAACAGTTTGCAGCGCAATTGCGCATCGAGTTGCACGCAGGCGACGCCGGCCGGCTTGCCGTGCGGCATGCCCGGAATCGGGCTCGTGATCGAAGGCGCGATGCAGCAGGCGGCGCAGTGGGAACGGCATTGCATCGGCATAGTCTACGGTCAGCTGTCTCGGTGTACGGTCGCATGCATCGCTTGGTCATCGGAGCTGGTCATGAAAGATCGCGTCGCCCTCGTCACCGCGGGCGCTCAAGGCATCGGGCTGGCCTGCAGCAAGGCTTTCGTCGAAGCGGGCTTGCGCGTGCTGATCGTCGATACCGACGGCAAGGCCGGTCGCGAGGCGGCGAAATCGTTCGGTGATCGGGCGCAGTTTCTGAAAGGCGATGTCGCCGATGCGGCTTTCATCGCCGAGGCGGTGAAGGCCGCCGACAGGCTAGGGCGTTTGCACAGCGTGGTGTCGAACGCCGGCATCATGATCCGCAAGCCGGTAGCCCAGCTCACGCTCGCCGACTGGAACCGCGTGCTGTCGGTGAACCTGACCGCGGCGTTCCTGCTCGCCAAGCATGCGGCGCCGCTGCTGCGCAAAACCAAGGGTGCTTCGATCACGCTGATCGCCTCGAGCCGCGCGCTGCAATCGGAGCCCGATACCGAAGCCTACGCGGCGACCAAGGGCGGGCTCGTCGCGCTGTCGCATGCGCTGTCCGTGAGCCTGGGGCCGAAGGTGCGCGTGAACTGCGTGAGCCCGGGCTGGATCGAGACGAGCGAGTGGCAGCGCTCCGACCGGCGCCGCAAGCCGCAGCTGAGCAAGGCCGATCACGCGCAGCATCCGGCCGGTCGCGTCGGCGAGCCGCCCGACGTCGCCGCGCTCGTGCGCTTCCTGGCCTCGGACGAAGCGGGCTTCATCACCGGCGCGCATTACCTCGTCGACGGCGGCATGACGCGCAAGATGATCTACGCCTGAGGCGCTGCGTCGCCCGGATAGACGTGGCCATGCGCCCGGCACTGGACGCGCACTTCTTCGCGCAGGATGTCGGCCATCAGGCAGGTCGCCGGGCCCGCGGCGTCGCCGTCGGTGACGATCAGGTAGAGCGGCACCTGGCGGTCGGCGCCGTCGCGCATCGGCAGCGGTTTTAACGCTCCGCTTTGCAGTTCGCCGCGGATCATCTCCTCGGGGTACCAGGCGAAGCCCAGGCCCATCGTCACGGCGGTGATCGCGGTGGCCTTGTTGCTGACGGTCCAGCGCTGCTCGGAGCCCATCCAGCCGCCCGATTCACGCGGAGTCTGCCGCGCGGTGTCGCGGACCACGATCTGCCGATGCTGGCGCAGGTCATCGTAGTTGATCTGGCGTCCGAGCCGGTGCAGCGGATGATCGGCGCTGGCCACCGCCATCGCCTTCATCGTCAGCAAGGTTTCGCCCGAAAAACCCGGCGGCACGTGGCTGTTGATCGCCAGGTGCACGCGATGCTGCAGCAAGGCCTCGTCGGTGCCGCCGAGCACGGTCTCGTGCAGTTGCAGGCGCGTGCCGGGCGCCTGTTCGGCGAAGCGGGCAAACGTGTTCAGCAGCATCCAGGTCGGGAAGATGATCTCCACCGCGAGCCGCAGCTCGGGCTCCCAGCCGGCCGCGAGTGTCGCGGCGGCCGATTCGATGCGCTCGGACTCTTCGAGCAGGGCCTTGGCGCGCCGGTACAGCAGCTGGCCGTTGGCCGTGAGCCTGGCCTTGCGGCCCTCGATCTCGAACACCTTGAGATCGAGCAGGGATTCCAGCTTGCCGACCAGATAGCTGACGCTGGATTGGGTTTTGTGCAGGGCTTCGGCGGCCTGCGCATAGCCTCCAGCCTCGACTACGGTAACCAGGGCACGCCACTGTTCCAGCGAAATCTTGGGTTGCATGAATCGAATAATTCGAACGGTTTGGCCGAATTATTTTGCTTTTTTATCGAGCCAGGCAATATTTAAATAGAGCTCCCCGATGCTTCGGCATCACCGACGCATCAAACGAACCGGAGAGCGCCATGACCACCACCACCGAACCGACCCTGCTGCAGATCAACACCAGCCTGTTCGCCGAAAGCGGCAATTCGAGCGCGCTGTCCGAGCGCTTCGTGAGCGAATGGCGCAAGCGCCACCCGAACGGCCGCGTGATCGTGCGCGATCTGTCGCGCAACCCGGTTCCGCATCTCGACGGCGCCCGCGCGGCCGCCCTGTTCACGCCGGCCGACCAGCGCACGCCCGAGCAGAACGCGGTGGTGGCCGAATCCGATGCGCTGATCGAAGAGCTCAAGTCGGCCGACGTCGTCGTGCTCGGCCTGCCGATGTACAACTTCGGCGTGCCGTCCCAGCTCAAGTCCTACCTCGACCACGTGGCGCGCGCGGGCGTGACCTTCCGCTACACCGCCACCGGTCCGGAAGGCCTGATCGGCGACCGCAAGCTTTACGTGATGGCCGCTCGCGGCGGCATCTACAAGGATTTGCCGGCCGACACGCAGACCGGCTTCGTCAGGACTTTCTTCAACTTCATCGGCATTCGCGACGTCGAGTTCGTCTACGCCGAGGGCCTCAACCTCGACGCGGCGAGCAAGACGCGCGCGCTGGAAGCGGCGGGTGAACAGATCGACCGTCTCGCGGCGTAAAGTTTTGATCCTTCTCCCTGCGGGAGAAGGTGCCCCGTAGGGGCGGGTGAGAAATTCTCAGGGATAGCGACGCTTGCTGTGCCGGAGAATCCCTCACCCCTACTCCTCTCCCGAAGGGGAGAGGGGTTTTCCACGCACAGGAGCAACCCAGGAGCATTCCATGACCACCCCGCGCCAACTCAGACAAACCATTCCGGGCCAGCCGACTTCCGACGGGGCCGGCGTCAAGCTGTCACGCTCGATCGGGGCGATGCCGGGCCTGCGCGTGGATCCGTTTCTGATGCTCGACGAGTTCTACACCGACCAGCCGAGCGATTATCTGGCCGGCTTTCCGGCGCATCCGCATCGCGGCTTCGAAACCGTCACCTACATGCTCGACGGGCACATGCAGCACAAGGATCACCTCGGCAATACCGGTGATCTTTCGCCCGGCGACGTGCAGTGGATGACGGCCGCGCGCGGCATCATCCATTCGGAAATGCCGCAGCAGACCGAAGGCCGCATGCGCGGTTTCCAACTCTGGCTCAACCTGCCGGCGGCCGAGAAGATGAAGCCCGCTTCGTATCGCGACATTCCGTCGGCGCAGATTCCGAGCGCGCCGCTCGATGGCGGCGGAACCGCTCGCGTGATCGCCGGCCAGCTCGTGCAGGATACCGGCGTCACCGGCGGCCCGGTTTCGGGTGGAACGACCGATCCGCTGTACTTCGATCTGCATGTCGATGCCAATGCGCAGGTGAGCGTGCCGGTGAGCTCGGGTCACAACGCCTTCGTCTATCTCTACGAAGGCAGCGCGAGCATCGACGAGCGTCCGATCGTCCTGCGTGGCGCGGCCTTGCTGTCGGATGGCGATGCGCTGTTGGTTCGAGCCGGCGAGAGCGGTGCGCGCATGCTGCTGATCGCGGGCAAGCCGCTGCACGAGCCGGTCGTGCAATACGGCCCTTTCGTGATGAACACGCGCGAGCAGATCGAGCAGGCGCTGGCCGATTATCAGAGCGGGAATTTCGGTCGCAGCTGATCGCGGTTGACGTGACGCCTTGAAAACAAGAAGCGCGGCTCTGTTCGAACCCAGAGCCGCGCTTCCTGCGTCTGCATTCAGGGATTCTTCGCCGGAGCCGGCTTGCGGCTCTTGATCCAGGCATCCATGCGTGCTTCGAGTATGTTCAGCGGCACCGCGCCCGAGGCGAGCACCGCGTCGTGGAAGGCGCGAATGTCGAAGCTGTCGCCGAGCTCGCTTTCCGCACGCGAGCGCAGCTCCTTGATCTTGAGCTCGCCGATCTTGTACGCGGTCGCCTGCCCGGGCATCGCGATGTAACGATCGATCTCGTTGACGATGTCGAGCTCGGTCTTCGGGCAATTGCTCTTGAAGTAATCGATCGCCTGTTCGCGCGTCCAGCCCTTGGCATGCAGGCCGGTATCGACGACCAGGCGCACCGCGCGCCACATCTCGTAGCTGAGCTGGCCGAAGCGCGAATACGGGTCCTTGTAGAGCCCGAGTTCACCGCCGAGCGATTCCGAATACAAACCCCAGCCTTCAACGTAGGCCGTGAAGCCGTTGCCGTACTTGCGGAAGGCCGGCATTTCGCCGAGCTCCTGCTGCAAGGCGAGTTGCAGGTGATGTCCGGGCACCGCCTCGTGCGAGGTCAGCGCTTCCATCTCCCACTTCGGCCGCGTTTCCGGCTTGTAGAGATTCACGTAGTAGTAACCGGCGCGTCCGCCGCCTTCGGCCGAGGGCGGATAGTAGTAGGCGGTGGTGGTGTCGGGCGCCGAAATATCCGGAATCGCACGCACACCATAAGGCGTGCGCGGCAGCTTGCCGAACAGGCGCAGCAGCTCGGGCTCGATGCGCTTTGCGATCAGCGTGTAGCCGGTCAGCAGATCGTTCGGGTTCTTGTAGAAGAACTGCGGATCGCTGCGCAGGAACCGGAAAAAAGCGTTCAGATCGCCCTTGAATCCGACCTGCTCGCGAATCGTTTCCATCGCTTCGCGTATACGCGCGACTTCCGCCAGGCCGATGTCGTGAATGCGGTCGGGCGTCAGCGAGGTGGTCGTGTGCGAGCGCACGAGATACGCATAGAACTCGGCGCCGCCGGGCTGCGCGGAAAGCCCGACCGCGTCGGGCGATCGCGGCAGGTACTCGGTGTCGAAATAAGCTTGCAGGCGCTGGTACGCGGGCAGCACGACATCGCGCACCGCAGCTTCGCCTTCACCGCGCAGGCGCTCGGCTTCGCTGGCCGGCAATGAGGGGTTGATCGTCCTGAACGGCGCGTAATACGCGGAGAGCTTCGGATCGTCGACGAGCTGCTGCGCGATCTGGCTCGACACGCGCCGCATGATCACCTGCGGATAGCCGCGGCCCTGCGCGATGCCGAGCTTCATCAGTGCGATGGTCTGATCGGTGTAGCGGCCGAAGGCGCGCAGGCGCGCGATCCAGTTGTCGTAATCCTTGACGCTGTCGAAGCGCAGCGCCTCGAGCACTTCGTTCGCCGTCTGCAGGCCGTTGCGCTGCTCGATCGGGCGCAGGTGGCCGCCGTGCTCGTAGAACTGCTCGCTGTCCTCCATGAGCTGGCGGAACAGGTCGTAGTTGAGCTGATCGTCGATATCGAGCTTGCCGCGATCGATCGTCGCGAGCTTTTGCAGCGCCTGGCGGTTGCCCGCGCGATGCTTGGTGATGGCTTCGGGCGACAGATCGTCCCAGCGATCGTTGAAGCGCGCATCGCCCAGATAGGTCGCGAGCAGGGGGCTCTCCTGCAGATTGCGTTCCCAGTCCTGCTGGAACAGCGCGTGCAAGGCCGCGGTGGAATCGGCCGCGATGGCCGGTCGCGCTCCATCGGGAGCCCTGTTGTCGCAGCCTGCGACCAGCAACAGCGCGGATGCCGCGCAAGCCTGCGCGAGTCTGGCAATGCTCATGCTCGAACCTTTCGTGTGGGGCTCGCGGAAAAGCGCCGCGCGACCGCGGCGTCAATCCATGCCCAGTTTCTTGAGTCTATAGCGCAGCTGGCGAAAGCTCATGCCGAGCAGCTCGGCTGCGCGGGTCTTGTTGTAGCGCGCCTTTTCGAGCGCAGCGCGGATCGCCTGCTTCTCGATCTCTTCGATCTGCTCGTCGAGCGCCGGCGCGGCGTCGCCACGGGAGGGCGTCGACGCGGATTCACCGCCGCCGCCGCGCAGTTGCAGATCGCCGGCTTCGATGCGCTCGCCGTCGCACAGCGTGATCGCGCGTTCGAGCAGGTTCTCGAGTTCGCGCACGTTGCCCGGGAAGTCGTAGCTCGTGAGTCGTTGCAGCGCGGCGGCGTCCAGCGTCGGCGTCGCCGTCATGCCGGCTTCGGACGCCAGGCGCTGCAGGATGCTCTGCGCGAGCAGGGCGATGTCGCCGCGACGTTCTCGCAGCGCGGGCGTGCGCACGTCGATCACGTTGAGCCGGTAGTACAGGTCCTGTCTGAACGCGCCGCTCGCGACGAGCGCGGACAGGTCGCGATGCGTGGCCGAGATGATGCGCACGTTGACCGCGAGTTCGGCTTCGCTGCCGACCGGCCGCACACGCCGCTCCTGCAGCGCGCGCAGCAGTTTCACCTGCATGTGCAACGGAAGGTCTGCGACTTCATCGAGAAACAGCGTGCCGCCCTCGGCCGATTGGAACAGCCCGTTCTTGTCGCGCAGCGCGCCCGTGAAGCTGCCTTTGAGATGGCCGAAGAACTCGCTCTCCATGAGCTCGTTCGGAATCGCGCCGCAATTGACCGGCACGAACGGCCCGCTGCCGCGCGGGCCGCGTTCGTGGATGAGCCGGGCGACGAGTTCCTTGCCGGTGCCCGATTCGCCGTGGATATGCACGGGCGCCTGGCTGCGCGCGAGGCGTTCGATGAGCCCGCGCAATTGCTGCATCGCCGGGTCGTGGCCGAGCAGGCCGCCCTGGTCTTCGCCGGCTTCGGGCCTGGCCGGCGCGTTCGCCGCCGGCGTGCTCCTGAGCCGCAGGCCGGTCTCGACGAGCTTGCGCAGGGCCGCGAGATCGACCGGCTTGGAGACGAAGTCGAAAGCCCCGGCCTTGAGGCTTTCGACCGCGGCCTGGGCGTTGCCGTAGGCGGTGATCACCGCGATCGGCATGCCGCAATGACGCTTCTGCACGAACTCGACGAGTTCCACGCCGAGGCCGTCGGGCAGGCGCATGTCGGTGAAGCAGAAATCGAAGCTGCGTTCGGCGAGCCAGCCGCGCGCCTCGGACAGCGTGGCTGCGGATTCGGTCTTCACGCCCATGCGCGAGAGCGTGATCTCGATGAGCTCGCGAATGTCCGCCTCGTCGTCGACGATCAGGGCCGTGGCGGGCACGGCGGACTTGGCGGATACGCGGGTCATTGGGCGGGCAAGGGACTCGCGAAGCTGATGCGGAAGCGGGCCCCGACGACTTCGTTCGGTGACTCGGCGCCGCGGTAGGCGATGCGCGCCTGATTGTATTCACAGAGTTCGCGCGTCAGGAAAAGCCCGAGGCCGGTTCCCTGATGAGCGGTCGTGAAGAAGGGTTCGAACATGCGTTCGCGCAAGGCTTCGGGAATGCCGGCGCCATTGTCGGAGACTTCGAGCCAGGGCTTGCCGAGTTCGTCCACACCGGCCGACAGCAGCACCATCACCGACGAGCTTTCGCTCGCGCCATGGCTGAACGCGTTGTCCCAGAGGTTGAACAGGATCTGCTGTAGGTGATCGGCATCGAAGCGCACCGAAAGACTCGCCGGGATGTCGAGCAGCTCGATCGGCCGTGGTTGGTCAGGGAAGCCTTCCTGGTAGTGGCCGGCGAAGCGCACGAGGCAAGCCTTGAGCGCGAGCGTCTGCGGGTTGGCGGGCTCGCGGCGCGACATCGCAAGCACGTCGCGTACGATCTTCTCGATGCGTTCGCTGTGGCGGCGGATCATTTCGAGCAGGCGCTTGTCCTGCGCGTGATCGTCGTGCGTGAACACCTCGGATTCGGCCAGCAGCTCGGTGGCGTGATGGATCGCCGACAGTGGGTTGCGGATTTCGTGCGCGATGTTCGCCGACAGCCGGCCGAGCGCTGCGAGCTTCATCTGCTGCGCCTGCTCGCGCAGGCGTGTGGCATCGTCGAGCACGATCAGCGCGGCGCCATGGCCGTCGTAGTGCCGGCCCAGGCGCGAGATGCGCGGAATGATTTCGGCACCGTCGGCATGCAGGCTCAGCGGCGTGGCATCCGAATGCCCGCTTTCGCGCCAGTGCCGCAACACGCGGGCGATCGGCGAGGCATGCGGTTCGAGTCGCGCGCCGTGCAGGTCGTCGCTGAAGCCGAGCAGCTGCGCCGCGGCCGCGTTGTAGCTGCGGATGTAGCCGTCGTCGTCGACCACCAGCACGCCGCTCTGCATGCTCGCGACGATGCTTTCGTTGAGTTCGGACAGGCTCTCGAACTCGCTGCCGACCTGCTCGGCGAGCGCCTCGCTCGCGCGCGCGCGCCGAGCCACCGTATTGGCCGCGAGCCCGGCGCCGAACAGCATCAGGCCGAGCACGCCGGAGGCGGTGAAATCGCTCGACTGCGTCTGATGATCGAGCCCGCGCAGAATCCCGACCCCGAACACCGCCAGCGTGGCGATGGCCGCCTGCAGCATCGCCATGCGCCGGGACATCACCAGCGCCGCGGCCACCACCGGGGTGACCAGCAGCGTGCCGAGGCCGGTGCCGATGCCGCCGCAGGTCAGCAACAGCAAGGCCAGGCTGGCGATGTCGATGCCCACCTGCAGCTGAGCCTGCGCCGCCAGCTCGGGCTGACGCCGCGGCAGCAAGCCCATCAGCACCAGCGCGGAGACGCCGTAGAGGATGCAGGTGCTGCGGAACGATTCGCTGTGGACCGCCGGAAACAGCTGATCGGCGTAATCGCTTTCGAAGATGAAGACGAGCGCCGAAACCAGCAGCAGCCGGTACAGCGACAGCAGGCGCAGGACGCGCCATTCCTCGTTCCTCGTCGGCAACGATAGCGGTGCCGGCGAAGCGGGGTCGATCAATCCGAGCACCGGCCGCAGCGGCCGCTGCGGGACAAGGTGGAGACGGGCAGGTAAGTGCCGCACTGAGGACAGCGTGCCATCGGTTCGAAACGCTCGCGGTCGGCTTGCAGGTCCTGCCGATGATTGTGGCCGCCGGGCGGACGCAGCTGACCGCTCCATTGCTTCCAGAGCGTCCAGCCGAGCCAGGCGAGGCCGGCCAAAATCAGCAGTCGAGTGAGCATTCCGAGATCCAGATCGCAGGAGCGGCGAGTCTAGCCCGCGGCCGGGATCGGTGGCGGCATTGGCCGACAGGCGTTTTGCAAGGGCCTACTATCGCGTACCTACTATTTAGTAGAAAATCGACAGGCTTAATCCGCCGAAGAGAGACGATAATGAACCTGCACGAATATCAGGCCAAGGCGTTGTTCGCGCGCTATGGCATCCCGGTGCCCGAGGGCATTCTGGCCGAGAGCCCCGAAGCGGCCCGCGCCGCGGCCAAACAGCTGGGCACCGAGAAGGTGGTGGTGAAGGCCCAGGTCCACGCCGGTGCGCGCGGCAAGGCCGGTGGCGTGAAGCTGGTCGACAGCCCCGAAGCGGCCGAAGAAGTGGCCAAGAACCTGCTCGGCAAGAACCTGGTGACGATCCAGACCGACGCCAAGGGCCTTCCGGTGAACTCGGTGTACGTCGAGAAGCCGTCGAACATCGCGCGCGAGCTGTACCTGTCGGCCCTGGTCGACCGCACGCAGGAAAAGATCGTGTTCATGGCCTCGCCGGACGGCGGCATGGACATCGAGGAAGTGGCGCACAACACGCCGGAACGCATCAAGCATGTGTTCGTGTCCCCGACCGCCGGCCTGCAGCCCTACCAGGCGCGCGAACTCGGCTTCTTCCTGGGCCTGAACAAAGAGCAGGTCGAGCAGTTCACCAAGGTGCTGACGGGCCTTTACCACATCTTCACCGAGCGCGACGCCAGCCTCGTCGAGATCAATCCGCTGATCGTGACCAAGGAAGGCAACATCTTCGCGCTCGACGGCAAGCTCAACTTCGACGACAACGCGCTGTTCCGCCAGAAGGAAATCGCCAGCCAGCGCGATCCTTCGCAGGAAGACGAGCGCGAGCGCCTGGCCAGCAAGTACGACCTCAACTACGTCACGCTGGAAGGCAACATCGGCTGCATGGTCAACGGCGCCGGCCTGGCGATGGCGACGATGGACATCGTCAAGCTGCACGGCGGCCAGCCGGCCAACTTCCTCGACGTCGGTGGCGGCACCACGGCCGAGAAGGTCACCGAAGCGTTCAAGCTCATCACCTCCAGCCCGGAAGTGAAGGCGATCTTCATCAACATCTTCGGCGGCATCGTGCGCTGCGACCTGATCGCCGAAGGCATCATCGCCGCGGTCAAGCAGGTGGGCCTGAAGATCCCGGTGGTTGCTCGTCTGCAGGGCACCAACATGGAGAAGGGACAAGCGCTGCTGCGCGAATCCGGCCTGGCGGTGACGCCGGTCTCCGATCTCACCGAAGCGGCGCAGACCGTTGTTCGTCTGGCCCAGGGGAAGTAAGCAATGTCGATCCTGATCAACAAAGACACCAAGGTCATCTGCCAGGGCTTCACGGGCAAGCAGGGCACCTTCCACTCGGAACAGGCGATCGCCTACGGCACCAAGATGGTCGGTGGCGTGTCCCCCGGCAAGGGTGGCGGCAAGCACCTGAACCTGCCGGTGTTCAACACCGCGCATGACGCCGTCAAGGACACCGGCGCCGACGCGACGATGATCTACGTTCCGGCGCCGGGTGCGGCCGACGCGATCCTCGAAGCGGCCGACGCGGGCATCAAGGTCATCATCTGCATCACCGAAGGCATTCCGGTGACCGACATGATCAAGGTCAAGGCCACGCTGCGCGCGCAGTATCCGAACAGCGTGCTGATCGGACCGAACTGCCCGGGTGTGATCACGCCGGGCGAATGCAAGATCGGCATCATGCCGGGCCACATCCACAAGCCGGGCAAGATCGGCGTGGTGTCGCGTTCGGGCACGCTGACGTACGAAACCGTGCACCAGACCACGCAGAACGGCCTGGGTCAGTCGACCTGCGTCGGCATCGGCGGCGACCCGGTTCGCGGCCTGGGCTTCATCGACGTGATCAGCCTGTTCGAGAAGGATCCGCAGACCGAAGGCATCATCATGGTCGGCGAAATCGGCGGCAGCAGCGAAGAAGAAGCGGCCGAGTACATCAAGGCCAACGTCAAGAAGCCGGTGGTGGCCTACATCGCGGGCGTGACGGCGCCTCCGGGCAAGCGCATGGGCCATGCCGGCGCGATCATCGCGGGCGGCAAGGGCACGGCGGACGAGAAGTTCGCGGCGCTCGAAGCGGCCGGCGTGAAGACGGTGCGTTCGCCGGCCGATCTCGGCGCGGCCATGCTGTCGCTGCTCAAGAAGTAAGCTTCCAAGCTTCTGGAGTGGTTCGAAAGGCCCGCGCAAGCGGGCCTTTTGCTTGGCGCGGCCTGGGCCTTGGCCGCCATTTCGGCACGCCGCTATTTCGGCACTTTGTCGTCGAGCTCGCGCAGCCAGACCTGCGCATTGCCGTCCGACGGCGCGCGCCAATCCCCGCGCGGGGACAGCGAGCCGCCGGCGACGACTTTCGGGCCGTTCGGCATCGCCGAGCGCTTGAACTGGCTGAAGCCGAAGAAGCGCCGCACGAACACCTCGAGCCAGCGGCGGATCACCGGCAGCTCGTAGGCGAGTTGCTTCGCCTCGGGCAGGTGGGCGGGCCAGTGGCCGCGCTGCGCATCGCCCCAGGCGTGCAGCGCCAGGAACGCGATCTTGCTCGGCTTGAAGCCGTAGCGCAGCGTGTAGAACAGGTTGAAGTCCTGCAGCGCGTACGGGCCGATCTTCTGCTCGGTGCTCTGCATCGCCCCGCCGGCGTCGGCCGGAATCAGCTCGGGTGAAATCTCGGTGTCGAGGATGCGCTGCAAGGTCGGGCCCACCTCGCTGCTGAACTGCCCGCTCGCGATGACCCAGCGGATCAGGTGCTGCAGCAGCGTCTTCGGCACGCCCGCGTTGACGTTGTAGTGCGACATCTGGTCGCCGACGCCATAGGTGCACCAGCCGAGCGCGAGCTCGGACAGATCGCCGGTGCCGACGACGAAGCCGCTGTGCCGGTTGGCGAGCCGGAACAGATAGTCGGTGCGCAGGCCGGCCTGCACGTTCTCGAAAGTCACGTCGTAGACCGCGGCGCCGCGCTCGCCCCTGGCGTACGGATGATCGAGATCGGCGAGCATCTGCTGCGCCGCCGGCTTGATGTCGAGCTCGCCATAACTCACGCCGAGCGCCTGCATGAGCGCGATGGCGTTGCGCTTGGTGTCGGCGCCGGTGCCGAAGCCCGGCATCGTATAGGCGCGGATGTCCGAACGCGGCAGGCCGAGCAGGTCGAAGGCCTGCGCCGTCACCAGCAGCGCCTGCGTCGAATCGAGCCCGCCCGAAACGCCGATCACCGCGACGCGGCTGCCGGTGGCGCGCATGCGCTGGGCCAGGCCGCTGACCTGGATGTTGTAGGCCTCGTAGCAATCCTGATTGAGCCGCTGCTCGTCGTTCGGCACGAACGGATAGCGGTCGACGCTGCGCAGCAGGCCCAGGTCGCGGATCGGCGGCGCGAGCTCGAATTCGATGCGGCGGAAGCTCGCGCTGCGCGGCTGCAGGCGCGCGTTGTCGTCGAAGGTGCCGATGCGCAGGCGTTCCTGGCGGATCAGGTCGAGGTCGAGATCGGCGATCGCCATGCGGTCGCCGCGCGGGAAGCGGTCGGTGGTTTCGAGCCGGGTGCCGCACTCGAAGATTTCGGCCTGGCCGTCCCAGGCCAGGTCGGTGGTCGACTCGCCCGAGCCCGCGGCCGCGTAGACGTAGGCGGCGAGGCAGCGCGCCGACTGCGACTGGCACAGCAGGCTGCGCGTGTCGGCCTTGCCGATGGTGATGTTGCTGGCCGACAGGTTCGCGAGCACGGTCGCGCCGGCCAGCGCGGCGGTCGCGCTCGGCGGGATCGGCACCCACAGGTCTTCGCAGATTTCGGCGTGGATGACGAGGCCGTTCAGATCGCTCGCGGTGAACAGCAGGTCGCTGCCGAACGGGGCCTGCAGGCGGCCGATGCGGATTTCCTGCGTCTCGCAATCGTGCCCGCTCGCGAAATGCCGGCGCTCGTAGAACTCGCGGTAGTTCGGCAGGTGCATCTTCGGCACCACGCCGAGCAGCTTGCCGCGATGGATCGCGAGCGCGGCGTTGTAGAGCCGGCCGCGATGGCGCACGGGGGCGCCGACGAGCAGCAGCGGCAACCAGTCGGCCGAATAGGCGACGAGGCGCTCGACCTGCGTTTCGACCGCATCGAGCAGCGCGTCCTGCAGCAGCAGATCGTCGATCGAATAGGCCGACAGCGCGAGTTCGGGAAACACCAGCAGCGCCGCGCCCTGTTCGCCGGCCCTTGCGGCCAGGCGCGCGATGGATTCGGCGTTGGCCTGCGGATCGGCCAGCGCGACTTCGAACGTGCAGGCCGCTACGCGGGCGAAACCGCGCCGGTACAGGGACAGGAACTCGGTGGGTGCAGGGTCGTCAGCCATGAGATCGCTCGTCGAAGCTTTGCGATTCTACAGACTGCCCCGGTGCGCTGAACCGTCGCCGAGCCGTCGCCGACGCTGGCCCTGGCTCAGGGCTGCGGAGCAGCGGGGTCGGCGGCGGCCGGCGTGGTTCCTTCCGGGGGCGGTACCGCGGTCGAATCGGGCACGTCGGCGTTGTCGCTGCCGCCGAGCAGGCGCTTCCACCAGGGTGCTTTCTCGGTGCCGCCGAGATCGAGCACCGCAGCGCCCGGGTTGGGCTGGCCGGCGAGCAGGCGGGCAGCATCGTCGGCCTGCTCGTTGAGGCCGGCACGGCGATAGGCCGATTCCATCAATTCGAGTGCCTCGAAAGTGGCCGGAGCGCCCGGATACTGCGCGATCACCTGCTCGGCGCGCTTGGCCGCGGCGATGTAGGCCCCGCGCTTGACGTAGAAGCGCACCACGCCGACTTCGTGCAGCGCGATCTTGTTGCGCAGGTACACCATGCGCTCGCGCGCATCGCTGCGGTATCGGCTGTCCGGGAAGCGCTGGATCAGCATCGAGAAGTTGTCGAAGGCGCGGCGATCGGCCGAGACGTCGCCCAGGTAGCTCTGTACGCCGAGCATGCTGCTGAACGAAGGATCGCGATAGAACTCGGTCAGGCCCTTCAGGTACAGCACGTAGTCGATGTGGCCATTGCGCGGATGCTCGCGCATGAACTTATCGGCTGCCGACAGCGCGCGGTCGCTGTCGGAATTGCGGTACAGCGCATAGATGCGCTCGATCTCGCCCTGGGTGGCGATCTCGGTGAACGGGTAGCGCTTGGACAAGTCCTCGTAGTACGCGATGGCGGACTGCCACTGGCTCGAATCCAGGTCCTTGCGGGCCAGTCTGTACAATGCGGCTGCTTCGGCCTTGAGTTGAGCCTCGCTCTTCTCGCTCGTGTCGAAGGCCGGTCCCTTCTTCTTCTCGTTGCTGCAGGCGGTGACGCCCAATGCGAGAGCGACCACGAGGGCCGCCGCCAGGGAACGCTGGTAGTTCTTCATTCTCGGGATGGCGAGGAGAGCAGCAATCGTGCTGCGAACACAGACGAGTGAACGGCCGCTAGGCGGTCTTGGAGACAGCTTTGCGGAGTATAGCCCATGAACACTGAGGCACCGGACGACTTAGATGACCTCGACAGCGCCGGTTCAGTTCCGCAGGAGAGCGGGCGTCCGACCGCCGAGGTGACGCCCGAGCTCGACGGCCTGCGTCTCGATGCGGCGGCCGCCCGGCTGTTCGAGGGTCACTCGCGCTCGCGCATCCAGCAGTGGATGGAGGAAGGCAGCCTGCTCGTCAACGGCGCGCCGGTGAAACGCCTGCGCGACCTCGCCCGCACCGGCGACAGGCTCGAACTGCTCGCCGATGCGCCCGAAGCCAACTGGGACGTGACGCCGCAGGACTTGCCGATCGACGTGGCCTACGCCGACGATGCGATCGCGATCATCCGCAAGCCGGCCGGGCTGACCGTGCATCCGGGCGCCGGTCAGCGCGCCAGTACCCTGCAGAACGCGCTGCTGCATCACTTCCCGCAGACCATCAACGTGCCGCGCGCCGGCATCGTGCACCGGCTCGACAAGGACACTTCGGGCCTGCTCGTGGTGGCGCTGACGCCGGTCGCGCACACGCGGCTCGTCGAAGCGCTTGCCGATCGCGACATCGGCCGCGAATACGACGCGCTGGTGACCGGCGCGATCGTCGCCGGCAGCACCATCGACGCCCACATCGGTCGGCATCCGCGCGATCGCCTGAAGATGGCGGTGACCACGGCCGGCCGCCGCGCGGTGACGCATTACCGCGTGCAGGAGCGCTTCAAGCATCACACCCTGCTGCGCGTGAAGCTCGAAACCGGGCGCACGCATCAGATTCGCGTGCATCTGGCGCATCTGAAGTGGCCGATCGTCGGCGATGCACTCTACGGCGGACGCGTCGCGCGCGGAGTCGGCATGAGCGAGAAGCTGCGCGCCGCGCTGCTCGCGTTTCCGCGCCAGGCCCTGCATGCGCGCGAGTTGCAGCTGGAGCATCCGATCACCGGCGAACTCATGCATTTCACGGCCGAGCCGCCGGAAGATTTCCAGGCGATGCTCGAATTGCTGCGCCGTGAAGAACGGCGCAACAACGCGCTTTAATACGGCGAGTCGATCAGCGAGTTAAAGCGGCAGCAGATCGCCGAGTCCGTCGCTCCAGGCGAACTCGGTGGCCTCGGCCTCGCTGAGCTCACGCGGCGGGCGCGTCGAATCGGGCCGCCGCATCGCGACGATCTGGCCGACGCCGTAGGCCCTGGCCGCGCGCAGCACCGGCAGGCTGTCGTCGGCGAACAGCGAGCTCTCGCGCGGGAACGCGTGCCGGGCCTGCAGCGCATCCCAGAACGCGGGGTGTTCCTTCGGCGCGCCGAACTGATGCGATGAGGCGATCACGTCGAACATCGGGCGTAATCCCACTTGATCGAGCTTGATCTGCCAGGCGTCCGGATGCGCGTTGGTGACCAGCCAGAGCTGCCGGCCCGAGGTTTTCACCGCTTCGAGGAACGCCAGGCTGTTGCCGATGAAGGCGACGCGCTCGCGAATCTCGTGCTTGAGCTGCTTGAGATCGAGTCCGGTGACCTCGCTCCAGTAATCGGTGCTGTACCAGGGCAGCGTGTGCTCGATCGCGCGGAACTTCGGCAGCAGCTCCTCGTGTGCTTTTTCGAGTGTGAGCCCGCGCGCCTGTGCGTAACGCTGCGGCACCAGGTCCATCCAGAAATAGTTGTCGAAGGCCAGGTCGAGAATCGTGCCATCCATGTCGAGCAGCACGTGGTCGATCCGGCTCCAGTCGGGTTGCGCTTTCTTCATGGGCCTATCATAAGCTCATGCCCTACACCGACCTGCTCGAATCCGCGCTGTGCATCGCCACGCAAGCCGGCGAGCGCATCATGGCCATCTATCGCTCGGGCGATTTCTCCGTCACCCACAAGGGCGACGATTCGCCGCTCACGCAAGCCGATCTCGCGGCGCATCGGTACATCGCCGACGAGCTCGCCAGGCTCGCGCCCGAGATTCCGCTGCTGTCGGAAGAAGACGCGGACATTGCGTATTCCACGCGCAGCACCTGGACGCGTTACTGGCTCGTCGATCCGCTCGACGGCACGCGCGAGTTCATCCGCCGCAATCCGGATTTCACCGTCAACATCGCGCTGATCGTCGGCGGCTATCCGCAGCTGGGCGTCGTGCATGCGCCGGCACTCGGCATCAGCTGGATCGCCGCAGAGGGCGTGGGTTGCTGGCGCATCGAGAACGGCGAGCGTCGAGCGTTGAAGACGCGCCGCAAGCCCGAGCTGCCGGTCTTCGTCATCAGCCAGTCGCACCAGAACCCGGCGCTCGCCGAATTCCTCTCGCGCGCGCCGAAGCACGAGGCCGTGAGCCGCGGGTCTTCGCTCAAGTTCTGCCTGATCGCCGAAGGACTCGCCGATCTGTATCCGCGCACCGGTCCGATTTCGGAATGGGATTCGGGCGCCGGCCAGTGCGTCGCCGAGCAGGCCGGAGCACAGGTCCTGCGGCTGCCCGAGCGCACGCGCCTCGGTTACAACGAGAAGGCCTCGTTGATCAATCCGCTGTTCGCGGTGATCGGCGATCCGTCGGCCGACTGGGACGCGGTGCTCGCGAGCATTCGCGCTTGAGCGGGCGGTGAGCGCAAGCGTCGCCGAATTGCTGCGCGAACTCGGCGTGACACCGGCCGAGCTGCGCCGACGCGGGCTCAAGCGCTACGCGCAGGCGCGCACGCTGACGCCGGTCGGACTCGGCACCGACGGCCGCGACAAACTGCTGCGTCCGCGCGCGGCGCGAGCCTGGCATTCGATGTGCGAGGCCGCGGCGGGCGAGGGCATCGAGCTGCTGCTGATCTCTGCGTTTCGCAGCGTCGACTATCAGATGCACCTGATCCGAGCCAAGCTCGCTCGCGGGATGACGATCGAGGACATCCTGCGGGTGAATGCGCCGCCGGGCCACAGCGAGCATCACACCGGACTGGCGGTCGATATCGGCAGCGCGGACGTTGGAGCACTCGACGAGGCTTTCGAGGACACGCCCGCGTTCGCCTGGCTCATGGCCAATGCGCAGCGCTTCGGCTTCGTGATGAGTTATCCGCGGAACAATGCACAGGGCTATCTCTACGAGCCCTGGCATTGGTGCTGGAAGCCTCGGCCACGCGGCTGAGACGCAAGCAGGCCTCAGCCCAGCGGAACCTGCGAAAAATCGCGCGCCTGCGGATGCGCCTCGAACGGCTTGGCGTTGTCGTCGCGCAGCAGCTGGACGGTTTGCAGGCCGGCTTCGCGAGCGGCGTCGAGCTCTTCGCCGACATCCGACAGAAACAGCACTTCGCCGCCCGCAAGCCCGATCTGCTTGAGGATTTTTTTATACGACGCCGCTTCGCGCTTGCCGCCGACGCGGGTATCGAAATAACCCGAGAACAGCGGCGTCAGATCGCCGTATTCGGTGTGGCCGAAGATGAGCTTCTGCGCCTCCACCGAGCCCGACGAATAGACGTACAGCGCGAGCCCCTGCGCATGCCAGCGGCGCAGGAACTCGGGCGTGTCGGGGTAGACGTGACCTTTCAATTCACCGGCCTCGTAGCCGGTTTTCCAGATCAGGCCTTGCAGGGTCTTCAGCGGCGTCGCCTTGCGGTCTTCGGCGATCCACTGCTCGAGCGTGTCGGCCGCCTCGTCGATCGACAGATCCCAGCCGACCACGGCTTCGACATCGTCGATGAGCGACTGAATCTGCGCGTCTCCCGCATGCTCGCGCAGAAAGCGCCGCAGGTGCGCTTTGGCATAGGGGAACAGGGTTTTGTGGACGAACTCGATCGAGGAAGTTGTTCCCTCGATGTCGGTCACGATGGCCTTCAGCATGCTGACTCCGGAGCCATCCGTGGCGCAATGTTCCGGCCCGGCCCTCCATGGCCGGGCGCCCGCCGCAGACAACCTCCGCTGGACGCTGCCTTTTTTCCGGCTCGCCCCTCGATGTCCGTCACGGTTGCTTCGATGCCCATCAGGCCGCCAGCGTCTTCGCAAGATCCGGATAGTGCGGCGCTTCCAAGCGCGGGAAGCGATCAGCGATCTTGTCGCCCGTGAAGGTCGCCACCCAGCCCTCGGGCGTGGTGAACAGGCGGATCGCCTTGAGCTGCGGCTCGGCGCCGAGGTCGAACCAGTGCGTGATGCCGGCCGGCACGTTGAGCAGGTCGCCCTGCTTGCAACGGATCGCGTAGACCTTGCCGCCCGCGCGCAGGTTGAACAGGCCCTCGCCCTCGACGAAGAAGCGCACTTCGAAATCGTCGTGGGTGTGCTCGTGCAGGAACTTGTCGCGCATCGCGGCGCGCTGCGGGTGATCGGAATACAGGCTGATCACGTCGACGCTCTTGAAGCCGTAGGCCTTCATGAGACGGTCGATCGGTTCGCGATACGCGGCGATGATCTCGTCCTGGGTCGCTTCGCGGTCGAGTTCGGCCGAGGCTTCCCAGCGCTCGAACGAGACGTCGATCTTCGCGAGCTGGTCGCGAATGTCTTCGAAGCTTTGGTGTACGGACAGGGCCTTGTCGGCATCGCCGTCGGAATAAATGCGCAGCTCGCTCATCGTTTGTTCTCCAATTCCCTCAACTCGCACTCGAACATGAACTCGAGGGCTTCCACGCGGTGGCGTGCTTGCGCCACCGTGCTACCCCAAGCGTACAAACCGTGCCCGGCGATCAGATACGCTGGCATGGCTACCTTCTTCATATGGTCATTCACGCGCGATGCCAGCCGCTGAATGTCCTGATCGTTCTCGAAAACCGGTATTTCCACCGCCGCGTCGTGTGTGGCGATGCCCGGCAGCAGCTTGAGCAGCTCGTAGCCGGCCAGGCGGATCGACTCGTAACGTCGCGACAGCAGCGTGTTGGCGACCGAATGCGTGTGCAGCACCGAGCCCACGCTCTCGTCGAAGCGATAGACCTGGCAATGCAGCAGGGTTTCGTACGAAGCCTTGCGGTTGCGGTCTTCCGGAGCACCGTCGAGATCGGCGACCAGGAACGCACTGTCGTCGAGCTCGCCCTTATGCCAGCCGGACGCCGTGATCAGCATGCGGTCTGACGACAAGCGGGCCGAAAAGTTTCCGCCGGTCGCCGGCACCCAGCCACGCTGATGGAACAGCTGGCCCGCGGCGATCATGTCGCGGGCGGGTCGCGAAATTTCCAGGCTCACGGTCGGGGGCTCGAAAAAAGGGGGCGCACTGTACGGGATCGTCTGTGACAGCCGCAATCGCGGACGCGGCGGGAGCGGCCTCGCGGGGCTGGCGGCGAATTGTGCGCGGCGAAGGTGAATTTGTCGCGCTGAGCGCTAGAAGATCGGGTGATTTGCTCAGACCAGGAACAGCGCGGCCAGTCCCAGAAAATAAAAGAAGCCCATGCTGTCGGTGGTCGCGGTCAGGATGATGCTCGAGCCCATGACCGGATCGCGGCCGAAGCGATGCAGCAACACGGGCGCGCAGACGCCGATCAGGCTCGCGGTCAGCAGGTTCAGCACGAGCGCCACGGTGATGACCGCAGCCAGCGCGAGGTCGTGATACAGCACGATCGTCGCGATGCCGAGGATCAGGCCGCACAACAGCCCGTTGAACGCGGCGATGCGCAGTTCCTTTTCGAGCATGCGCCAGAGCTGATGCGAGCCGAGCTGGTTCAGTGCCAGCCCGCGAATCACCAGCGCCGCGCTCTGGTTGCCCGAGTTGCCGCCGATGCTCGCGACGATCGGCATCAGCGCGGCGAGCGCGACCAGCACTTCGATGATCGGCTCGAACGCGCCGATCACGCGCGAGGCCATGAACGCGGTGACCAGATTGATGCCGAGCCAGGGCCAGCGCGCGCGGGCGCTCTTGAGCACCGGCGCGAACAGATCCTGCTCATCGGACAGACCGACCTGGCGCAGGCCTTCGCTGTTCGCGCGCTCGCGCATTTCGTCGACGACGTCGTCGACCGTGAGCCGGCCCACGACCTGGTCATGCAGGTTCACGACCGGCGCCGAGACGAGGTCGTAGCGCTCGAAGGCGTCGACCGCGTCGCGCATGCGATCGTCGGTGAAGAAGAACACCACGTCACGCGTCATCTCGGCCGAGACCGGCGTCTCGGGATCGCCGAGCACCAGGCGCGACAGCGACAGCAGTCCCTGCAGGCGGTTGCTGCGATCGACGACGAAGATTTCGCTCGTGTGCGGCGGCAGCGTTTTGAGCCGGCGCAGCAGGCGCTGCACGGCTTCGAGCGAGGCGTCCTCGCGAACCGAGATGAACTCCATGTCCATCAGCGCGCCGACCGATCCTTCCGGGAAGGACAGCATCGAGCGCACTTCGGCCTGGTCGGCATTGTCGAGCCGGGCGACGACCTGTTGGCCGACCTCCTCAGGCAGGCTGCTGACGAGATCGGCGATGTCGTCGGAATCAAGCGGGGCGACGACGGCTGCGATGTCCTCGGGCGCCATGTTGGCGACCAGCGCCCGGCGCACGTTGTCCGAGGTTTCGAGCAGCACCGCACCGCGACGGTCCGCGCGCACCAGCGACCACGCGAGATCGCGCGCATCGGGCTCCAGGGACTCGAGCACGAAGGCGATGTCGGCCGGATGGAAACTCGCAAGCCGGGCCTCGAGCGCGGCCTGATGCTGGCGCTCGACGAGCTGCGAGACCACGTCCTGGCGTCGCGTGGTATCCGTGCCCTGTCGCTGCAGCAGTTCGCGCTCGACCGCCTGCCGCGACAGCAGCTCGATCACCTGCGCACGCGCCTGCTCCAGATGCCGGTAGTGCGGCCGCTGTGCGCTGGTGTCGGCTGGCTCGATCATGGGCGTGATCCTACGCAGCGAGGCGAAACGACAAATGACGAAGCCCGCGCGAGGCGGGCTTCAAGTCACCAGAAGCGAAAACGCCACCGCAAAAGGTGGCGCCTCGCATCGAACAAAACATTCGCTCCGTGCTACGGAGCGGCGGTTTCGCTCACTTGATCTTGGCTTCCTTGAAGACCACGTGCTTGCGGACGATCGGGTCGTACTTCTTGAACTCGAACTTGTCCGGCGTGTTCTTCTTGTTCTTCGTGGTGGTGTAGAAGAAGCCCGTGTCGGCGGTCGACACCAGCTTGATCTTTTCGCGTTCTTTTTTCTTTGCCATGGCCTTAGACCTTCACGCCGGACTTGCGGATTTCGGCGAGCACCACATCGATGCCCTTCTTGTCGATGATGCGCAGGCCGTGGTTGGACACGCGCAGCGAGACGAACTGCTTTTCGGCCTCGACCCAGAAGCGGTGAGTGTGCAGATTCGGCTCGAAACGGCGACGACGCTTGTTGTTAGCGTGGGAAACCGTGTTGCCGACCAGCGGCTTCTTGCCGGTGACCTGACAGACTTTGGACATGACGCAACCCCTGGGATGAATCTGGTAAAGGACGATTCCGGGCCCAAGAAGCCCGAAAGGGCGCGCAAGATACCAGCGAAGCTTGTCCTCGGCAACCACTTTCGAGCAGGCCGGGAGACGGGGAACGGGAGACGAGAGATGTAGAAGCAGGATCGTTGCGACTTCACTGGCGTGCGGCCTCGGCAGGGCTTTTCATTTTGTGTCTCCCGTCTCCCGTCTCCCGTCTCCCGTCTCCCGTCTCCTCAGAGCCAGCCGCGTTCGGCGAACGATACGGGTCTGCCTTCGCCGACGACGAAATGATCGAGCACGCGAACGTCGACGAGGCGCAGCGCCTCGCGCAGGCGGTCGGTCAGGATGCGATCCGCGGCGGACGGCTCGGCGATTCCGCTCGGATGGTTGTGGGCGAAGATGATCGCCGCGGCCCCCAGCCGCAGCGCCGCCTTGACGACTTCGCGCGGATAGATCGAGGCGCCGTCGATGGTGCCGTGCGTGATCGCCTCGTAGGCGATCAGCCGGTGCTGGCTGTCGAGGAACAGCGCTGCGAAGACTTCGTGATCGAGCCCGCGCAGCCGGGCCTGCAGGTAGCGGCGCACGGCGGATGGATCGCTCAGCGAATCGCGCTCGCGCAGGTCTTCGTCGAGATGGCGGCGGCCCATTTCGAGCACTGCCTGCAATTGCGCGTACTTGGCCTGGCCGAGCCCGTGCGCCGAGCAGAACTCGCGCTGCGAGGCCGCGAGCAGTGCCCGGAGGCTGCCGAAGCGGGTCAGCAGTTCGCGCGCCAGATCGACCGCGCTGCGCCCGGGCAGACCGGTGCGCAGGAAGATGGCGAGCAATTCGGCGTCGGTGAGGATGGCGGCGCCGCGCATCAGCAGCTTTTCGCGCGGGCGGTCGCTGGCGGGCCAGTCGCGAATGCTCATGGTGTTGGGCTCTGTCGGAAGCGGAGCGCCGAATTTATCGGCGCGCGTAACAGTAGAATCCGCCCCATGTCACAGAACCTCGCTCCGGCTTTGCACGGTCGCCGCATCCTGCTCGGCGTGACCGGCGGCATCGCCGCCTACAAGGCGGCCGACCTGACGCGCCGGCTCATGGAAGTCGGCGCCGAGGTGCAGGTGGTGATGACTGTTTCCGCTCAGCACTTCGTCGGGGCGGCGACTTTCCAGGCGCTGTCGGGCAAGGCGGTGCGCAGCTCGCTCTGGGACGAAACGGCCGAGGCGGCGATGGGGCACATCGAGCTCGCGCGCTGGCCGGACCTGATCCTGGTCGCGCCCGCGAGCGCCAATTTCATCTCCAAGCTCGCGGTCGGTGCGGCCGACGATCTGCTGTCGACCCTGTGCCTGGCCACCGACAGGCCGATCGCGGTCGCCCCGGCGATGAACCGGCTCATGTGGGCCAATGCGGCGACGCAGGACAACGTGCTGACGCTGCAGCGTCGCGGCATCGCGATTCTCGGGCCGGGCGCGGGCTTCCAGGCTTGCGGCGAGACCGGCGAAGGCCGCATGCGCGAGCCGCTCGACCTGCGTGCCGACGTCGCCCGCTTGCTGTCGTCCGGCCCGCTGTCCGGCGTGCGCGCGGTGGTCACCGCGGGGCCGACGCGCGAGCCGCTCGATCCGGTGCGCTTTTTGACCAATCGCAGCTCGGGCAAGCAGGGCTATGCGGTGGCCGCCGCTTTGCGCGACCTTGGCGCGAGCGTGACGCTGATCTCCGGGCCGACGAGTCTGGCGGCGCCGGCCGGCGTGCAGCGCATCGACATCGAAACCGCGCAGCAGATGCTCGACGCCTCGCTCGCCGCCGCGGCGCAGGCCGATGTGTTCGTCGCCGCCGCTGCGGTGGCCGACTACAAGGCCGCGCAAATTGCCGGGCAGAAGATCAAGAAGAACGATGCCGAGCTGAGCCTGGCGCTCGCCCGCACCGAAGACGTGCTGGCTCGCGTTCGCGCCGCGTTTCCGCAGCTGTTCCTGGTCGGCTTCGCGGCCGAGACCGAGAAGCTCGAGGAGCACGCGCGCGGCAAGCTCGCGCGCAAGGGGCTCGATCTGATCGCGGCGAACTGGGTCGGCGAGGGCAAGGCTTTCGACCAGGAACACAACAGCCTGCAGGTATTCGGCAAGGACGGCTCGGTGCATGCCATCGAGTCCGCCTCCAAGGCCGAAGTCGCGCGCCGGCTGGCAGCGCTGATCGCCGAGCGCTTGCCGCGCATCTAAGATAATAAATTCAATAACGCTTCAAAAGAATATCAAATGTCACAGAAAATCCAGCTCAAGCTGCTCGACCCGCGTCTGGGCCGCGACTATCCGATTCCCGCCTACGCCACCGAGGGCTCGGCCGGGCTCGACCTGCGCGCGATGCTCGACGAACCGCTGACGCTCGAACCCGGCGCGACCGCGCTGATCAAGACCGGCATGGCGATCTACATCGGCGATCCCGGCCTGGCGGCGGTGATCCTGCCGCGTTCGGGGCTCGGCCATAAGCACGGCATCGTGCTCGGCAACCTCGTCGGGCTGATCGATTCCGACTACCAGGGCGAACTCATGGTGAGCTGCTGGAACCGTGGACAGACCGCGTTCGAAATCGCGCCGGGAGAGCGCATCGCCCAGCTCGTGCTGGTGCCGGTGGTGCGCGCGGACTTCGAGTTCGTGAGTGATTTCGTCGCCAGCGAACGCGGGGCCGGCGGGTTCGGTCACACCGGCCGGCATTGATTTTGTATTTCTCAAAATAAACAAATTCGACATTTAGTCACAAGAAGCCGCATGCCCATCGATCTCACCAGCGCCCAGACCACCGCCCGCGTCCTGACCGAAGCGCTGCCGTACATCCGCCGTTTCGCCGGCAAGACCTTCGTCGTGAAGTACGGCGGCAACGCGATGAAGGACGACGACATGATCGCCAGCTTCGCGCGTGACATCGTGCTCATGAAGCGCGTCGGCATGCACCCGGTGGTCGTGCACGGCGGTGGGCCGCAGATCGGCTCGCACCTGGAGAAGCTCGGCAAGGAATCGAAGTTCATCGAGGGCATGCGCGTCACCGATGACGAGACCATGGATGTGGTCGAAATGATGCTCGGGGGGCTCGTCAACAAGGCCATCGTCGCCGCGATCCAGAAGCAGGGCGGCCAGGCCGTGGGCCTGACCGGCAAGGACGGCGGGCTGATCCGTGCGCGCAAGCTGACGATCAAGGGCCAGGACATCGGCCAGGTCGGCGAGGTCGAGGCGATCGATCCGCGGGTGGTCAAGCACCTGGAGGCCGGCGGCTTCATTCCGGTGATCGCCCCGGTGGGCGTCGGCTCGCAGGGCGAGGCCTTCAACATCAACGCCGACCTCGTCGCCGGCAAGATGGCCTCGGTGCTGCAGGCCGAGAAGCTCATGTTGCTGACCAATGCGCCGGGCCTGATGGACAAGGCCGGCAAGGTGCTCACGGGCCTGACCGTGCCGCAGGTCGAAGGCCTGATCGCCGACGGCACGATCTACGGCGGCATGCTGCCGAAGATCCAGTGCGCGCTCGACGCGGTCGCCAGCGGCGTGAAGACCGCCGTCATCATCGACGGCCGGCTCGACCATTCGGTGCTGCTGGAGCTGTTCACCGACGAGGGCATCGGCACGCTCATCAAGGGCTGAGCGCAGCGGGAGTGCGGGCTCCCGCCGGGCCTCTTCAGCGGTTCAATCCTTGACGCCGTACTGCGCCTGATAGGCGCGGATCGCTTCGATCGTGCTCGCGTCGCCGCCGTTGCTGGTCAGGTAGGCGAGCAGGTCGCGCACGGTCACGAGCGGCTTCACCGGCAGGCCGGATTCGGTGAGTTCCTGCACGGCCGAGCGGCCGTTGGGGCCGACTTCCTGGCGATCGAGTGCGGTCATCGCGGCGACCGGCGTGGCGCCGGAATCCTTCAGCAGCGCGAACGACTGGCGCAGCGCGGTGCCGGCGGTGAGCACGTCGTCGACGATGATCACGCGCTTACCCTTCACATCGGCGCCGACCAGCACGCCGCCTTCGCCGTGATCCTTGGCCTCTTTGCGGTTGTACGCGAACGGCACGTCGCGGCCGCGTTCGGCGAGCGCGCAGGCGATCGCCGCGACCAGCGGAATGCCCTTGTAGGCCGGGCCGAACAGCAGATCGAATTCGAGCCCCGAGCCGATCAGCGCGTCGGCGTACGCGTGCGCGAGGCGCCGCAGGCCGGCGCCGCCGGCGATCTTGCCGAGGTTGAAGAAGTAGGGGCTGATGCGGCCCGACTTGAGCGTGAACGAACCGAACTTGAGCACCTCGTGTTCGAGGGCGAGTTCGAGGAAAGCGGTTTGGTGGGGCAGCATGGCGATAGCAGTCCGACTGATGAAAACGGCGCGATTATCGCGGTTCTGAGCCGATTTGCGGCACACTCGCCGCATGAAACGAATCATCTCGCTCAACTGCAACGGCATCCGCTCCGCTGCCAAGAAAGGCCTGTTCGAGTGGCTCGAACAGCAGAACGCCGACGTGCTCTGCCTGCAGGAAACCAAGGCCCAGCCGGAGGATCTGGAAGGCCTCGACACCTTCGCGCCGAAGGGCTGGCACGCGCATTTCAACAGCGCGCTGCGCAAGGGTTACAGCGGCACCGCGATCTATTCGCGCGAGAAGCCGAACGCGGTGCTCAACACGCTCGGCGCTTCGGAGTTCGACGACGAAGGCCGCTACATCGAAACGCGTTTCGGCGATCTGTCGGTGGTTTCGCTGTACCTGCCGTCGGGCTCGTCCGGACCGGAGCGGCAGGAGTCGAAGGATCGCTTCCTCGAATTCTTCCTGCCGAAGATGCGCGAGTTCATGGGCGAAGGCCGCGACTACGTGATCTGCGGCGACTGGAACATCGCGCACACCAACAAAGACCTCAAGAACTGGCGCAGCAACCAGAAGAACTCGGGCTTTCTGCCGCATGAGCGCGCCTGGCTCGACATGCTGTTCGGCCAGGTCGGCTGGGTCGACGGCTATCGCGTGCTGCATCCCGATACCGAAGGCGAGGCCTACACCTGGTGGTCGAATCGCGGCCAGGCCTGGGCCAACAACGTGGGATGGCGCATCGACTACCAGATCGTCAGCCCGACCCTGCGCGACAAGCTGCGCGCCGCGAGCGTCTACAAGACCACGCGCTTCTCCGATCACGCGCCGCTGATCATGGATTACGACGTCTGAGTCGACGCGACCACGCTCACTCGGCGGTGGATTGCGAGGTCTGCGGAATCGACTCCGCCGCGAGCCCCGAGCGCCAGAGCCAGGCGTAGAGCATGATGCCGGGCAGCGCGGCGACGGTCGTCAACAGGTAGAAGTTCACGTAGCCCATCGATTCGATCAGCCGTCCAGCGGTCGAACCCGTGAGAAAGCGTCCGACCACCGAGGCGGCCGCCGACAGCAGCGCGAACTGCGTCGCCGTGAAGTTCAGGTTGCACAGCGCGGACAGATAGGCCACCACCACCACGCCGCCGATGCCGCTGGCGATGTTCTCGAAGCAGATCGCCCCGGCCAGCAAGGCATTGCTGTGTCCGGCCGTCGCGAGCAGCGCGAAGCTCAGGTTCGAGATCGCCATGAGCACCAGGCTCAGCATCACCGAGCGCTGCAGGCTCAGGCGCGCGTAGACGATTCCGCCGATGAAGATGCCCGCCAGATACGCGAAGAAGCCGAAACCGACGTCATACGTCGCGATCTCCTCGTTTGAAAAGCCGAGGTCGTTGAGCAGCAGCCGCAGCGTCAGGTTGGCCAGCGTGTCGCCGATCTTGTGCAACAGCACGAACAGCAGCACGAGGAACGCGCCGCGGCGGCGGAAGAATTCGACCAGCGGCCCGGCAACCGCGTCATAGAGCTCGCCCCAGCCGCGGCTCGGCGCCACCGCCTGTCGGCGCGTGGGCTCGCCCATGAGCAGGCCCGTGAGCGCCGCAGGCAAGGCGAAGATCGCACAGCTCGCATAGGCCGCGCTCCAGCCCAGGCGCGCCGACACCAGCAAGGCGAGCGCGGCCGCGAGCACCGAACCGATGCGCCAGCCGTATTGCGACATGCCCGAGCCGACGCCGAGCTGGTGCGGTTCGAGCAGTTCGATGCGATACGCGTCGATGACGATGTCGAAGGTCGCGCCCGCGACGCCCATCAGCACGGCCGCGAGCGCGACCACGCCAAGCCCGTGCTCGGGCCTGACCGAACCCAGAAAGCAGACCGCCGCGATCGCCAGCAGGCTCGAAAGCCAGAGCCAGGTCACGCGCTGGCCGAAGCGCGACAAACCCGGCAGGCGCAGGCGGTCGATCGCGGGAGCCCACAGGAACTTGAAGTTGTAGACCAAAAAGGCGAGCGAAAACGCAGTGACGCTGCGCTTGTCGATGCCGTCCTGCGCGAGTCGCGTGGTCAGCGTCGCCCCGATCATCGCGTACGGAAAGCCCGAGGAAACGCCCAGCGCGAGCGCGGCGAGCGCGGCCGGCTCGGCATAAGGACGCACGACCGACGGCAGCCGGTCGCGCCAGGTGGCGGAGATGGTCATGCGTGCATGGTAGGGAAGCTGTGCGCCACTTGCTTCGCATCCCGCTTCCGGAAGAGAGGGAGTTCAGGCCGCCGGAGCACGTCCGAGCTTGAGCAGGATCTCGGCGAAGCGCCGGCCGACGCTGGTCTGATCCGGCACCAGGAACGGCCGGTTGTAGACCCGCAGCGAGAGCCGGTCGACGTTCGATGCGCGGCCTTCGAACTGTCCTCCGAGCGCCTTGATCTGCGCGATGAAGCGGGCGTTGTCGCTCGTCACGTCGTAATAGAAGCGGCGGATGCCGGCGCGATGCGCGGTCAGGTGCAGGCAGGCGTGCAGCAGCATTCCGGCCCCGCGGCCCTGGTAGGGCTCGAGCACGACGATCGCCGCATCGGCGCTCTTGCGGTCACCATTGATGCGCTGATAGCGCGCGAGCCCGACGCCGGGCTCCTGCGGGCGCTCGCGGTTCATGCAGCCCCAGCCGGCGCGGTCGATCTGGTCGAGGTCGGTGAGCTTGTCGACCATCTCGTCGGTGAGCTGCGAGACGTCTTCGAGAAAGCGGCGCCGGCGCGCGAGCTGTGACATCTGCGTAAAGCCGGCCTTGAGCCGGGCTCCGTCTTCGGGCCGCAGCGGACGCACCTGCACGGGCGTGCCTTCGTCGAGCCGGAACTTGAACTCGCGCCGCAGCCGCGGAACGCGATAGCGGTCGAACAGCACCATCGGCGGGTTTCCTTTCCGCCGTGCCCGGCGGGTCAAACGTAGTCGTCGTGATCGTCGAGCTGTCGGAGTGCTTCGTCGCGCGAGGGCGGCGGGGCCTCCAGATCGAAGTCTTCGCGGTCCAGATCGAGTGCGCCCGAATAATCTTCCGGCGCGGCGCAAGGCTGCGCGGCCAGTTCCACCCAGGCGTCGAATTCGATCTCTTCGAGCGAGCCATCGAAGTGCTGCACCAGCACGATTTCGGTCTCGGGGTCCACGCCCACGATCTCGAAGGAGCTACCGCCGGCCTCGAACCATTCGCCGACGGAAAGACCTTGTAGCCATTGCGCCATGATCGGCCTCCCGTGCGTCGCCGTAACGGGCCGGCGACACCGTACTTCTACGCCGCTTCACGCAGGGCTTCAAGCCGCTTCGGGCGGTTGCGACGGATGCAGCGAGGCGAACGCGGCGTCACGCCGCTGGATCAGCTTTTCGAGCGCCGGCAGCAGGATCGCTTCCATCGCGGTTTCCATCTGGTCGCCCGGCACCACGAGCGTGTTGGCGTTGGACTTGAAGGCGCCGAAGATCTGCTGCTCGTACTGGTCGAGGTCCGACGACAGCCGGCTGTGATCGTTGAAATGGATCACCACGAGGCTTTCCTCGTTGCCCGGAATCTCGCGCACCACGAAGGGGTTGCTGGTATCCACCAGGGGCACGCGCTGGAAGTTCACGTCGGTGCGCGAGAACTGCGGGGCGATGTGGTTCACATAGTCCGGCATGCGGCGCAGGATGGTGCTGGTGACTTCCTCGGGCGCGCTGCCGCGCTCGTCGGTGTCGCGGCGCAACTTCTGGATCCACTCCAGATTGATGATCGGCACCACGCCGACGAGCAGGTCCATGTGCTGGACGATGTTGGCGTCTTCGCCGACGTAGCCGCCGTGCAGGCCCTCGTAGAACAGCACGTCGCTATGCGCCGGCAGCGGTTCCCAGGGTGTGAAGGTGCCGGCCGCCTGACCCACTTCGGCGCCCTCGATCTCGGTGTGCAGGTAGCGCCGGCTGATGCCGGTGCCGCGTTCGCCGAAATCACGCAGCAGCGTCTCCAGGCGGGAGAGCAGGTTGGCGGTCGGGCCGAGCAGCGAGAAGTGCTCGCCACGGATGCGCGCGCGGGCGATCGCCTTGCGGTTGCCGTCGCGATCGTAGGCATGGAAGGCGTCGCCTTCGACGATCGCCGCCTTCAGGCTCAGCCGCCGACACATGCGCTCGAACGCCCGCAGCGCCGTGCTGGTGCCGGCACCGCTCGATCCGGTGACGCCTATGATCGGATGTCTGACCGACATGTGATATAAGATATGAAACTATTCCCGAAATGGATGAATGATCTCAAAGGGGCAGCCGCCCCCAGAACTGCGGTGGGCTACCCAGGAATGCCGAAGAACATTCAATTACCACGCCGAGCATGACGCGGTCGACCTCAACGCGTCCTGACCGGAGACGTGCGCTCGTCAGCGCTTCTGCAGCAGCAGGTCGAAAACCTCATGGCCGAGCCGTTCGCCGCGCGCTTCGAAACGCGTTTTCGGTCGCGTCTGCGCGCGTTCGGCATAAGCGCCGCCGGGTGCCAGATTGACGAGTTCGGGCGTCGCGCGCACCGATTCGAGCATGTGCTCCGCATACGGCGCCCAGTCGGTCGCCATGCGCAGCAGCCCGCCGGGTTTGAGCGCACCGACGATCAAAGCGAGGAACTCCGGCTGCACCAGGCGCCGCTTGTTGTGGCGCTTCTTGTGCCAGGGGTCGGGAAAGTAGATGACGACTTCGGCCAGCGAGCCCGGAACCAGCCAGTCGCGCAGCACCTCGACGGCGTCGTGGCAGGCCACGCGCAGATTGGTCGAGCCCTGTTTTTCGGCCAGCATCATCACGCGGCCACAGCCCGGTCGATGCACTTCGACGCCGATGAAATCGTGCTGCGGCTCGTTGAGTGCGCGGGATAGCAGGTGATCGCCGTTGCCGAAACCGATCTCGAACACCACTGGCGCTTCGCGACCGAACAGCGTGGCCGGGGCCAGCGGCTGGGCTGGCGCATCGAGGCCGTAGGTCGGCCACAGCGATTCGAGTGCGACGCGCTGGCCGTCGGTCATGCGCCCTTCGCGGCGCACGAACGAGCGGATGCGCCGGTGCGGCGCGTCGGCTTCCAGGCTCAAGCGCCGCCGCCGATGACGCCGGTGATCGGCGACGAGGCGCTTGCGTAGCGGCGCATCGGCATGCGCCCGGCACGGAAGGCCTCGCGGCCGGCGATGATGCCGTGGCGCATCGCGCTGGCCATCAGCACCGGGTCGCGCGCTTCGGCGATCGCGGTGTTCATGAGCACGCCGTCGCAGCCCAGCTCCATCGCGATCGCGGCGTCGCTCGCGGTGCCGACGCCGGCGTCGACGATGATCGGCACGGTGGCGTTCTCGACGATCGACAGGATGTTGTAGCGATTCTGGATGCCCAGGCCCGAGCCGATCGGCGCCGCCAGCGGCATCACCGCGACGCAGCCGATCTCTTCGAGCCGCTTGCAGATGATCGGGTCGTCGCTGGTGTAGACCATCACGTCGAAGCCGTCCTTGACGAGCGTCCTGGCGGCTTCGAGCGTGGCCGGCACGTCCGGATAGAGCGTCTTGGCGTCGCCGAGCACTTCGAGTTTCACGAGCTTGTGGCCGTCGAGCAGTTCGCGCGCGAGCCGGCAGGTGCGCACCGCGTCCTCGGCCGTGTAGCAGCCGGCCGTGTTCGGCAGCAGCGTGTAGCGGCTGGGCGGCAGCACGTCGAGCAGGTTCGGCTCGTTGGGGTTCTGGCCGATGTTGGTGCGACGCACGGCGACGGTGACGATCTGCGCCCCGCTGGCATCGCTGGCCCGGCGCGTCTCTTCGAGATCCTTGTACTTGCCGGTGCCGACGAGCAGGCGCGAGGTGTAGCTCACGCCAGCGATGACCAGCGGATCGCCCGCAGGGGTCGGGGAGACGGAATCAGCCATTGTTGGACTCCTGATGCGGGGCGGCTCAGCCGCCGCCGATGGCCTGCACGATCTCGACGCGATCGCCTTCGTGCAGCCGGGTTTCGTGATGGATGGAGCGCGGCACGATGTCGCCGTTGATTTCGACGGCGTAGCGCTTGTCCGCGAGGTGCAGCTGGTCGGCCAGCGCCGAGACGCTACAGCCGTCCGCTGTGCTGAATGACTGGCCGTTGAGCACGATGTTCATCTGGTCTCGTCGGCGCGGTTCCGAGCTGGATTCAGTGGAGCGGGTGACGGGAATCGAACCCGCGTCAGTAGTCGGGTAAGGAGGTGGCCTTGCGGCCACCCCCTCCCCTTAGAACCGTGCGTGCAGCTTTCACCGCACACGGCTCAGGCAGCTTGGAGCTTCGTTGAAGTTACCCCAAAGCCGGTGACGCACCGATTTACCGGTGGTCGATTGCCATCATCCGCATTTTGCTCATGGTAACAGCAGCCACTGCTTCGATGGAACGCATAGACGAACTACCGCGTTGTAAACCGAGTCCATCGCCGGCCTACTTTCGGGCTCGCCGTAAAACTTCACGTCCGTTTTCAATATGGCTTCCACGATCTGATCGAAGGGCTGCTCCGCATCCAGCGCGGGATCGCACGACCCAAGTTGACCCGCCCCGAGATGGCTGAGCAGAGCCTGTCTTGTGCCTTCAGCGTAGTTTGCGAACCGCGCCCGGGCTTCGACTTTTTGAGTCGCCGTCCCGTTTAACGCCCGGCGTAATTCGCCGGTCGTTTCAAGCTGCTGCGCGATTCCCGACAAGGGAGAAAGCGCAGCGGCGAGGCCAGGCAGCACTACTAACACCCACCTTCTATTCAGATAATTGCGGACCACGGGTCTCCCCCTCTTCCCGCCGCCGCTAAGCGACTGAAAGAAAAAAAAGCCGCGTCTTACAGAAAACAGCTACATCGCTACTTCCTGTCGCCCCTTCCCTTCAGCCTCGCAGCCTCCGGGTCGGGAATGAATCTGCCGATGACAGGTCGGGTGCAGCAGCAACAGGTTGGTCGGCTTGTCCGAACCTCCGTCCACTCGGCGAACCTTGTGATGGACATGCCATCGAGTCTGCCGGGTGATCCGTTGATTGCAAACGAGGCACCGTCCTTCCTGCTCTCGGTACAACCATGCCAACTTCTTCCTTCCGTTCAAAGTCGCCGTCATTCGACGAGTGAGAATCTCGTCAAAGTAGGCTTCCCATTCCCGGTCGTACGGGTTGGCTTCCGACTTGATCTTGAAGTGCTCCCGGAACGGAAAGTCCGAGTACCTCAAGAGCCGCTGCTCATCGGTGGCGAACACCCAGTCGCGGGCACCTTCCCTGCGGAAGTAACGCTGTTTAACCCAGCGCTTGCCCTTGTTCGGATGCCGCCGTTTGGCCCACGCCCACAACTTTCCCCAAAGCAAGTGATCCATCTTCTTGGAAGTCTTCGATACCGCAACAGGCGTGTGATACCTCGCCCAACCGCGAATGATCGGGTTGAGCTGCGCCACCACCACGTCCTGCTTCGATGACCGCAGTCGATGAACCACCTGCCGAAGCTTGTCGTAATGCGCTAGTCGATTCTTCTTCGACGGTTTGACCATGAAACCCTCGCGGGTCCACCGGACATTCCACCCCAGGAAGTCGAAGCCGTCGGTGACGTGTGTGATCTTAGTCTTCGTCGGCGAGAGCCATAAGCCGCGCTCCGCCAAAAATTCCTCGACCACCGGCCTGACCTGCGCTTCCAGCAATTCTCTCGAACTGCCGGTCACGATGAAGTCATCCGCGTACCGCACAACGTGGACTTTGTGCTTGCGGCTCTTGAACCGTTCTTCCAGCAACGATTCGAGCCCATCCAACGTCATGTTTGCCAATACAGGACTGATGATGCCGCCCTGCGGCGTTCCGGCTTCAGTGGGTTTGAGTTGGCCCATATCGACCACACCCGCCTTTAACCAGCGACGCAACACCTTCCGATCCGTTGGAATGTGCCGCAGCAGCCAATCGTGACTGATGTTGTCGAAACACCCCTTGATGTCCGCCTCCAACACCCATTTCGACGAGTGCCCTCGCGCCAGCAAATTCTTGCACTGGACGATGGCATCCGCCGTTGAGCGATGAGAACGGAATCCGTAGGAGTTAGCGTCCGCCGTGGTTTCCGCGACCGGATCGAGTGCAAGCAGATACAGCGCCTGCATGGCTCGATCCTTCATGGTCGGAATTCCGAGCGGCCGCTTTTCCCCGTTGGATTTCGGGATGTGGACCCTTCTCAGTGGCTTGGGTTTGTAGCCCTTGCCGGTTAGCGACATAACCGCTTCCCGCTTGGATTCCGGTGTGGACCAGGTTTCCTCGTCCACGCCCGGCGTCCTGCGGCCTTGGTTCTCGGTGACTCGACGTACCGCCAGCGCTTTCGCGCTCATCGAGTGAGTCAGCAACTTTTGCAGGCGTTTAACCCCGCGCCAGTCACCTTCCCGCGTCGCCTTCGCAATGCGTGTCTGCAGCCTCCGGACAACCTGGTTAGCGCTGGCCCAATCAATGCTGCGCCAGTCTTGCCAAGCTGCGGAGGCAACATCACACGCCGATACTGCTCGTGCATCCATATCAACCTCCGATGGAGATGGAGCGGGTGACGGGAATCGAACCCGCGTCACTTGGTTGGGAACCAAGAGCTCTACCATTGAGCTACACCCGCCCGATCGAAAACCCATCGAGGACGCACGTCTCCCCAGGTGGGGATATTGCATCCCCTCTGGGGCCATTGGTTGCGGACCTGTCTTGCGACAAGCCACCCGTCGGAAGTCTGCTCGGCTTTCGCCGGCGGCCATGTTCCATGCCGCTATGCCATCCATTATAGATGGCCTTTCGCTTAGTCCGACATCCTTTACCTGCTACGCCATCAACGACTCTTGCGAGCCGCCTTGTCCGACCTTCTCGCTGCGCCAGCCGAGAAATGACACTCCTGTGTAGCACGGCATGAACTGGATCGCGCGGCGCAGATAACGCCGCCGTCGTAGTTCAGACAGAGCGCTCGGCACCTTCCGAGGAAGGTGCTCAAAGCGGCCGTTGATCGCCCGGAGAAACGGGCTTTCGAGTGGGAGTGTGTCAGACGTCGCAACAGGCTTACCCTGTTCCGCATGTGCAACACGAGTGAGGAGGACCCTGCCTTTTCGCCGGTGATCTGAATTGTCTGCGTGTGCCGACCAAGCAGCAGCACATCCGATCACATGCCCTTGCGGGCCGGAGTTACAGCCGATGCAGCACTCCGTTTAGCTTCACGACGATTACCACGGCAGTTCAGTGCCTTAGTCCTTTCACTCCAGCCTTGCATCCGTGTACGCGCATCTCGCACACGCACGTCTCCCCTCACGGGGCATACGTGCCCCTCAGGGGGGAATTACGTTCTCGGAACGCTTAGCACCTAACCGTTACCAGTTGGGCACCGTTCTTAGGCTACCGGGGGCAGAACCCCGGGTTCGGTCTGTTTTGCGCAAAATCGCGTCGCCGAACAATTGCACATGCGGCTTTCGCCGCTCCGATCTCTTGGCATTGCGCCTTGATCTCGATACCACTTGGAGGCTAGTGTTTGATGCTCTTCAACCCATGAAATTCATGGACTTAGTGGCATCTAGGCTAGCGGCCTAAGCGACTTTCAGGTCGCACGCTTGGGAAGCTACAGCTCTACCATTGAGCTACACCCGCAATGCGCCATCTGAAGAATGGATTGCGGACCGCAGTTTACCGCGTCGCCCGCTCCCGATGAGAAGCCAAAACGAAAAAAAGCCCACCGCGAACGGATCGCGGCGGGCTCGGAGCAGAACGAAGGCTTAGAGGTTTTCGCTCAAACGGCGCGGGCCGAGGCGCCGTTCGATGCCATTGGGACCGCCGACGTTGACGCGCCGACGGTCGCGACCTTCGGCGGTACGACGATCGAGACGGGCGTATTTCTGTTTGGTCTGGTCGGGCTGCTTGTAGGTCAGCAGGCCATAGCAGAACACCAGCGCGCAGACCGAACCGATCGTCCAAGTCGCCACATCGAAGAGCCAGTTGACCATCGCAACCTCCAAGCGCGCCGCCTGAGGCGGCGCCGGACGGCGCTTATCTCAACTGGAGATTGTTGCCATCCACGCGAACAGGAGTGCCGACGGCAAGTCCGGCGGCGCTATCGACCTTGACGGTCTGATAGCCGCCATTGTCCATGCGCACGCCCACTTCATAGTAAGTCGAGGCACGAGCGGAGCGTTCGATCTGATGACCGGCGACGCCGCCGCCGATCGCCCCCGCCGCAGTCGCGAGATCCTTGCCGCGGCCGCCACCGAACTGATGGCCGATCACGCCGCCGGCCACCGCGCCCGCGATCGCGCCCAGACCCGAGCCCTGACCCTTGGCACGCACTTCGTTGATCGAGGCGACGGTGCCGCAGTCCTGGCAGACCGGAGCCGGTGCCGGCGCGGGGGCCGAGTACGAGGGCTGCGACTGCGAACGCGAAGCGCTGGCGGCGCGCTCGGCCTCACGCTGGCGACGGGCGGCTGCGGCGGCGCGTTCCTGCTTCGCCTTGGCTTCCGCTTCGGCTTCCTCCTGCCTGGCCTTGGCTTCGTCGAGTTCCGCCTGCTTGGCGGCGGCGTCGGCCTGGGCTTTGGCGAGTTCCTCCTGGGCCTTCTGCAGTTCGAGCTCCTGCTGATCGGCTGCGGCCGCGGCTTCCTCGGCGTCCTTGTCGGTGGGCGGGGCACAGGCCGAAATCGTCAAGGTGAGCGCCGCGATGGCGGCGTAAGCAGTGCGGAATTTCATGGAAGGCCTCGAATGATTTTTATATGCGAGCCGGAGCTGGCTCGCGGTGCCATCTTTGCGGCGAAAGCTGAACGAAAACTGAGTTCGCGGTCAGCTTTCATCGGTTCTTCACAATCGCCCGCGGCACCGAAACCGTTTTCAGTTCGCCGGGAAGAAATCGAGCGGCTTGGTGATGGTGGTGGCCGCCGTGTCCTTGGCCTCGAAGCGGAACAGCTTCACGCGGCCGACCAGTCTGCCTTCCAGATCAGGGTCTTTGAGCTCGCTCGACACCACCTCGCAGCTCGATACGCTGCCGTCCGGCTCGATCGTGAGCTTGAGCACGAGCTTGCCCTGCAGCGCCGGGTTGTCGCGCAGGGCGCGGTTGTAGAGCGCGTAGATGGCGCCCTTGTTCTGGTCGAAAACCTCCTCGACTTCTTCACGATCGCGGCCACCGCTGCGCTTGCCTTCGGCCTTGGCCGCGGCGGTGTTGGCGGCCGCCTTGACCTTCTCGGTGCTGCGCTCGGCCAGCCCGGTGGCGCCGGTGCTCTTGCCGAGCGAGGCGGTATCGACACCGCCGCTGGACCGTGCATCGCCGCCGAGGGCGCCCGATGCCGCCTGCTTGGGCGGCGCGCCGGTTCCGCTGATGACGGCGGCGCCGCTGGCGACGCGCTCGGCGGCCGAGGAATCGCGCATCGCCGCGAGGTCTTCGCTCATCGAGGCCAGGCCGGCCTTGGCGGCGCGCTGGCGGGCGGCCTCGGCGCGCTGCTCGGGCGTCGGTTCGGCCGGCTTGGGTTCCTCGATCTTGGGCGTCGGCTCGGGTTTGGGCTCTTCGACCTTGGGCTTGGGCGCCGGAACCGGCTCGGGCTTGGGCGCTTCGACGACCGGCTCGGGTTCGGCGACGGCTTCCACGGGCGGCGGCGGTGCCGGCGGAGGCGGCAGCAGCTGGGCGTACTGGCGCACCGGCGGCGCTGCGGGTGCCGCGGTCTTGCGCTCGAAATGCAGCAGCGACATCGCGATACCGAACAGCAGCACCGGAACGCCGACTTCGATGCAGATGAGCCTGAAGCGCCGGTCCGCGGCGTCGTTGAGCTCCCAGCTTTCCCAGCGGATCGGCGGGCGCGGGTTCAAGCCGGCGGCGCTCACGAGCTCTTCCCCGAACTGCGGTTGACCGCGAGCGAGATGCGCGCGAAGCCGGTATCGCCGCCGCAGGTCGCCATGACTTTGTTGAGCAGGGCGAACGGCAGGTCCTTGTCGGCCATGATGTTGACCTCGCCGCGCGTGGGCTTGGCGGCCGGGTTGCCCGGATCGCCCTGCAGCGGCACCTGCAGCAGGCGCTCCTTGAGCCGACCGAGCACGGCGCTGGTGTCGGCCTCGGCCTCGGCGACGCTCATCACCGGCTCGCCCTGGAACAGGATGCTGTCCCGCGTGACCATGACCACGGCCATGTCCTCGGGCTGCTGCTGCGAGACCGACGGCGGCAAGGTCAGCGAGGGCGGCGTGCGCAGGGTCTGCACGCTGGTCGAGGTCAGCATCAGGAAGAACACCAGCGTGGTGAACACGTCGATCATCGAGACCAGGTTCAGCGGCACGGCGTCCGGGCGCTCGGCCTTGCGCAGCATGCGGCGCCGGCGCGTGGCGTTTCCGAGCAGGCTCATGGGGCGGGCTCCGATGCGGCGGGCGCGGTTTCGGCAGCCGGGGCGACGCCGACCGACACTTCGGGGAACAGTTCGTAGGCCGCGGTCGGATCGGTGCGCACCGCGTCCATCAGCGCGACCAGGGTTTCATACGAGACGCTCGGTTCGAGCAGCAGCGAAATGCGCTTGTCGTCGGGCGTCGCCGACTTGAGTTCGGTCAGCTTGGCGACGAGCCCGCTGTAGTCATAGGCGCTGCCCTGCTTGGTCCAGGTCTGCAGCGGCTGGCCGTTGTCGGCCAGCGTGAGGCCGTCGCTGCGCACCACCACGCTCAAGTCCTGCTGCGCGGGTGGCGGTTCGGCGCTCGCCACCGGCGGGCCCGGCAGCTCGATGCCGAGCACCGAGACGCCGATCTGATTCACGAGCAGGAAGAACACCAGCACCGTGAGCACGTCGATCATCGACACCAGGTTGAGCTCGCCGCCGCGCCGCCTCTTGGCACGGCGCATCGCGCGTCGGGTGTTCTTGGCCAGTCCTTGCATCATCGCGGCGCGTCCTGGCGGTTGATCAGTCTTCGAGCCCGAGGCTGTTGAGGAACTTCACCGCCGCCATTTCGATCTGGTCGACCAGCGAGTCGGTGACCGACTGCAGCCAGGAGTGGATCAGCAAAAACGGAATCGCGACCATCAGGCCGAAGGCGGTGCAGTTCATCGCTTCGGACACGGCCCCCGAGAGCAGGTCCTGCTTCTGCGCCGGGTTGACGTCGGCCAGCGCGCCGAAGCCGTGGATCAGGCCGATGATCGTTCCGAGCAGGCCCAGCAGCGTGGCGACGTTGGCGAAGGTGGCGAGGTAGTGCGTGCGGCGCTCGAGCTGCGGCGTCACTTCCATGAGGCTCTCTTCCATCGCGCGCTCGACCGGGCCGCGCTTGGTCGCGCCCTTGGATCGGGCCAGGCCGTAGCCGAGCACGCGGCCGATCGCGGTGGTGGAGTTCGATGCCACCTTCTCGGCTTCGGCGTAATTGCCGGCGTTGATCAGCGGCAGCAGGCGGCTCCAGAGCGTACGGCTCTCGTTGTGCGCCTTCTTCAGATAGATCATGCGTTCGATCGTGATCGCGAGCCCCAGTGCGAGCAGCGCCAGGATCGGATACATGAACAATCCGCCCGCCTGGAAGAAACCGGGGATATTGCTGAGGCTCATGAGGCTAGTCCTTGCTCTTGGTGTTTCGGTTCGGGTGTGGGGGCAGCTGCGGAGACGGTCACGGCGTCCCCGCGGGATTCGCATAGCGCAGCTCGCGGCGGTATTCGACGCGGTTGATCGGCTCGAGCACCTGGTTCAGCAGGGTGTCGTCGGGCGCGCCGCGCAACTCGGCCGCCGAGGCGCGCTTCCACGGCAGGATGTTCATGACCGTCGGCAGCTCGCGGCTGCCGGTGATCGAGGTGGAATCGAGTTCGAGCACGGAGCTGGAATTCACGCTTGGTTGCGGATCGTCGGCCGCGGGCTTTCGGGCCTGCGGTTCCTGCGCCATCGCGGCGGCTGACAAGGTGCAGCAAACGGCAAGCCACAAGCTGCCCGGCAGGCAGTGCAAGCGCGTCATGGCGTGGTCTCCTTGGCGGCGGCCGGCGCACCGGTGCGGCGCTTGAGGTCGGCGATCCAGCGGCCCACCTGCGCATCGGGCTGCGGTAGCAGCGCCTGATAGCGCTCGTATTCCTCGAGCGCGACCTGCGGCTTCTGCAGGAACAAATCGTTGACGACGCCGCGGTTGTGATGGGCGGCGGCGTAGTTCGGATCGAGCGCGATCGCCTTCACGTAGGCCTCGTCGGCGGCCGCGAACTGCGCATGCCGGCGCAGCCAGATGCCGAGCTGGTGCTGGGCCGGGGCGAACTTCGGGAAATCCTTCGCCGCCTGCTTGAGCACGCGCTCCTCGTCGGCGTTGCGGTTCATCTGCCGGTAGACCAGGCCGAGCATGACCGCCGGGCCCGGCAGGTTCTTGTAGTCGGCGGCGAGCGTCTTGAACGCGGCTTCGGCGGCGGTGTTGCCGGATTCGAGCGTGGCGACGGCCGCGTTGAATTCGGTGGTCGCGCGCGCCGACATCGCGGTGCCGGCCGGGGCGATCGGAACCGAAACCTCGGGCTGCTCGCCCTTGGCGTAGCGGCCCGGCGACAGCGCGGCGAGTTCGATGAAGCTCTTCTGCACCCAGAGGTCGTAGATCCCGTCCTTGGCGCGCTTGGCGTTGGCCTCGTGGATCGCGATCGCCTTGTCCTCGAACGGGAAGATCTGCTCGTCCAGCAGCAGGTCGTACTGTTCGAGCGCCTCGGCGTCGAGGTCCTTGGGCCGCTCGGACGTTTTCAGCGCCTTGGCGAGGTCGTGGTAGAGCTCGGCGGTCTCGTAGGTGGCTTCGGTCGCCACTTCGGCGACGCCGTAGTCGGCCGCTCGCGCATAGGCGTTGAGCGCGTTGTCGAGGCGCTGGCGCTTGGTCGCCAGGCTGCTCTTGAGCGGCAGCGTCAGCGCCACCTGGCGGTACGCATCGCGGGCGGTCTGCGCGGGCAGCAGCGAGGCGCGCGCGGCCAGCGCCCGTGAGCGCTCGGTGCGCTGATCGCCGCCGGCCGCTTCGAAGTTGACGAGACGGCGGCCCCAATCGGCGCGAACGTCTTCCTGTCCGCTCTTGGCCGCGAGGTCGACGAGCTTCTGGTAGCCCTCGATCGCGATGTCGAAGGGCTGCGGATAGCGCTCGACGTACTGGCGCAGCGCGCGCTCGGCGGCGGCCGGATCGCTTGGCTGCAGCAGCTCGGCCGAATGCCAGAGCGCCTCGCGCTGCAGGGTCGGGTCGGCGCCCGGGGTTTCGGCGATGCGCTGCAACTCGCCGGCCGCCGCGCCCGGGTTGCCGGTCTTCTCGTAGGTGGTCGCGAGCGTGCGCGTGACTTCGGACACCAGCGGATCACCCGCGTGCTGCTGGCGGAACGCCAGCAGCATCGGAATCGCCTGCGCGGGCTTGCCGGCCTTGAGCGTGGCCATCGCGGCGTCGTAGTCGGCGGTCACGCGGATCTTGGTTTCGGGCGCCTCGGCGGCGACGCGCGAGAAGTGCTCGGCCGCCTGCAGGGCTTGGCCCGAAGCCTGCGCCTGCTCGCCCTGGCGGTAGATCGCGGCGGCGAGGCGCTCGGCGGTTTCCTGGTCCGGCGGCGAGCCGGCCGGCGCGAGCTTCTGCACCTGGATGTAGGCCGCTTCGGCGCGCGCGTAGTCGCCCTTGTCGAAGCTCGCGTGGCCGATCACGCGCCAGGCGACGCGCCTGGAGGCGTCGTCCGCGTCGGCGTTCCGCGTCACCGCTTCGGCGGCCGCGAGCGCCGGCGCGAGGTCGCCGGCTTCGAACAGCCCGGCGGCGGCGTTCGACTGGATCTGCGCCGATTCCTTGCGCTGCGGGAAGCTGGTCGCGAAGCGCAGGTCGGCGTTGAGACGCTGGCGCTTCCAGGCGGTCTGCTCGGCCCCGGACAGCGCGGCTTCGCGCTTCTGATACGCCTGCAGTGCCGCGAAGCCCGCGTCGGAGCGGCGGCCGAAATTCGGATAGTCGTAGGCCGCCGTTTCATAGGCCTTGATCGCGCCGGGCAGGTCGCCGCGCTCGTAGAGCAGGTCGCCGAGCAGGAACTGCGCCTCGGGCGCCTGGGCATCCTGCGGGAAATAGCTCGCGTAGCGGCGGTACTGATCGGCGGCCTGCTGGCCGTCGGCGCTGCGTTCTTCGGGCTTGCGCTGAGCGTTCTGCGACAGCGCGTGATGCTGCTGGGCGAGCATCCAGACGGTGTCGCGCAGGTAGTCGACGGCTTCCGGCTGCGAGCTGCTCTGGCGGCCGGACCAATACGGCTGATCGAGGCCGAAGCGCTTGACGTAGTCCTCGCGCAAGGCCAGCGCCTGGCTCGAAAAACCGCCGGCCTCGAAGGCCTTGATCGCCTGGATCTGGAAGGCCGGCGCCTGCGGATGCCGCGGATGCGCCTCGACGAAGCCGGTCAGCGTGGCGGCGACGTCGGTGTAGCGCTCCTGCTTGAGATAGATGCCCGCGAGGCTTTCGTAGAGCAGGTAGCCATAGGCCGGATCGCCGTGGGCGGCGAGCTTTTCGCCGACCGTTTTCGGCGAGCCGATGTTGAGGCAGGCCAGCGCCATCGCGCGCAGGCTGTCGTCGATCAGTTCGCGCTCGGGGCGCGACATCGACTTGAGATGGGCGTCGAGCCGGTCTTCGGGTACCGGGCCGAGCCGGCGATCGAGCAGCGCGAAGAAGGATTTCAGGCTGGCGTCGTAATCGTCCTGCTTGAAGCGCGCCCAGCCTTGCTTGTAGATGGACGGCTCGTAGTACTGATTCGCGCCTTGCGGTCCGCGCTCGGCGATCGCGGTGAACGCCGCTTCGGCCTCGCGATACTGGCGCTGCGCGAACAGGATCTCGCCGCGCCGGAACTGCGATTCGACGATCACCGAAGACTGCGGAAAGCGCTGCGCCAGCTCGTCGAGCGAGGCCAGTGCGGCCTTGGTTTCGCCGGCACCTTCCTCGGCGCGCGCGAGCTGGTAGAGCACCTCGTCGTTGCGCGCGTCGTCCGGGTAGCGGCGCAGCAGATCGCGATAGCGCTCGGCCGCCTTGCGGTACGCGGCCTTGCGCGCCTCGGGGCTGCCTTCGGCGGTGTCGGCGGCTTCCAGCTCCAGATCGGCGATCCGGCGCAGGGCCTCGGCGGCGAGCTTGGGATCGGCCTGCGGCTGCTGCAGATACTGCTGGTAGCCCTCTCTCGCGCGCTGGTTGGCGTCGCCGACCGGCGGCTCGGGCGGCAGCTCGGGACGGCGATCCTGCAGGCTGCCGAGCGTGCCCTGGCGCGGCGGCGGGTCTTTTTTCTTGTCGTCGTTGCCGAACCACATCATCGACGTGGCGAGCAGGGCGGCGGCGGCGGCGCTCATTTGGGAGCCTTCGGCGGCGCGATGGCCGAGCGGTCGAGCAGCTTGGCCTGGGCGAAACGCGCTTCGGCCTGGTAGGCGCGCAGGCGCTGCTGGCGCTGTTCGATCTCGCGCAGCAGCACGTTCTGCAGGGCCTGGCGCTGGCGATCGAGCAGGCGCTCGCTGGCCTCGCGCAGGCGGCTCACGCGCGCCGAGGCGCCGGCCCAATCCGACGATGGCGCCTGCGCCGACAGCTCGCTCACACGGCCGCTCCAGTCGGCGAGCCGGCTCTTGAGGAAGACGAGCTGGCGCGCGTTGCGCAGCCCGGCCTGGAAGCCGTTGCTGGCGATCAGTTCGGAAAAGCCGCGGTATTCGGGTGCATCCGGAATCTGCTGCAGCGGGGCGATCGGGCGGCCGTCGTCGCGCTTGGGGGTGCCGTCTTCGGAGGCCAGCTGCGCGACGAGCCCGTCGACCAGGCGATCGACGTAGGCCGGCTGGCGGATCGCGTTGGCGAGGCCGCCCAGGCGCTGCGATTCCTGCTCGTAGCGATCGACCGCCTTCTGGTATTCGACCGCCGCGGCGCTCGGTGAGCCGGCGCGGGCCATCGCATACGGCACCGCGAGCAGCGACTCCTGCACGGCCACGTCGCCGCTGTCGCGGCTCGCGAGTTCCATCCACGGAACCAGCGCGTCGCGATCCTGCCCGAGCCCGGCTTCGGCCCAGCCGAGGCCGAGCAAGGCCTTGCTGGTGCTCTCGCCTTCGAGGCGCACGCGCCGCAGCGTGTTGCGGGCGTCTTCCCACCGCTGCGCCTGCAAATAGGTGTAGCCGAGCGCGGTGTTGGCGCGGTCTCGCAGGTCGAGCTGCTCAGCGGCGCGCAGGCCGGAGTGATCGATCTGGTCGAGCTGCGCGGCGCCCTCGTCGATGCGGTTCGCGCGGATCAGCGCGACGCCGAGGTTGTAGCGCGCGTAGCTCATCCAGTCGCGGCTGCCGCGCCAGTCCTGCAGCAGCCTGGCGGCCTCGTCGAAGCGGCCGGCGTCGATCAGCAGTTCGGCCTTGAGCATCTGCCGATCGGCTTCGAGATCGCCGCGCAGCGGGGCGTCGATGCGAGCCAGGGCGGCGAGGGCTTCGGCATCGGCTCCGCGCTGGTGCAGCGTGCGCGCGAGTGTGAGCCAGATCGGGTTGCGCACGTCCGGCCGCGTCTCGGTCTGCAGCACGCGCTCGAAACTCGCGAGCGCGTCGCGGGACTGATCGAACGCCAGCAGCAGCCCGGCCATCAGCAGCTCGCCTTCGGTGCCGCTGGCCTGCGGCCGGCCCTCGGAGCGCGCGACGAGCAGGCGGGCGAGGGCGTCGAACTCGTCGCCCTGGAAGTAGTGGAACAGCACGTCGCCGTAATAGAGGTCCTGCAGCGGATGCGCGTCCGGCGGCGGCTTGGCGGCGGCGCTCGCGGCGATCGCGAGCGAGGCGAAGGTGCCGGCCAGCAGGCGCCTCAAGGCAGCACCTTGGCGCTGAACGCCGGTTGCTGCGGACCTTCGCCGTCGATCACGCGCAGGTCGATCCGGCTCGGCTGGCCGGCCTGCGTGAAATCGACGCTGGCTCCGCGGCGGTAGCGGCGGCCTTCGGGCCCGCGGCCCGTGAACACTGCGAGCAGCTGGTGCGCACCGGGTGAGGTGGTGCCCACATGCAGCTGTTGCGCGGCCCCGCGTGTGAGCGCAGCGCTTTCGGCATCGGAATAGCGATGCTCGGCGATGGTCTTGCCGTCGAGTTCGACGCGCAGCGTTTCGAGCTTGAAGAACGCGCCGATGTCGGTGGCGACGAAGACTTCGAGGCGATTCGCGGCCGGATACAGGCGGCTGGTTTCGAGCAGGCGCAGGTCGCGCTCGAGTTCGAGCGCCTCGCGCTTGAACGCCTGCGAGTCGGCGTCGAGAGTCGCGTCTGCGGTCGCCACCGCCTGCGCGGAGGCGGACGCACAGGCGCCGATCGCGAGCAGCCCGGCGGCCGCGGCGACGCTACGCCAGCCTGCGCGACTCGGTGCGATCAAAACAGGGCCGCCAGTCCGAAGGTGAATTGGGCGTTGTGGTACAGGTGCTTGTCGGACCACATCTGGTCCGTGAGCTCCAGCCGCACCGACAACCAGTCGCGCGGCATGAACTTGATGCCGCCGCCGAGGTGATAGGAGCCGAAGTTGTCGCCCTCGTAGCTCGAATAGCCGCCACCGCCGATCGCGTAGATCTGGAACGGCAGCGTGTAATTGCGGCTCAGATAGATGTCGCCCGGCGCGAGCTTGTAGCCGAGGCTCAGGCCGAAGCTGTCGTAATCGTATTTCTGCGCCTCGTTGAGGCCGACCAGGTCGCGCAGTTCGTCGTAGCCGACGTTCGACGAGAATTCGTAATGGGCTTCGACGAAGAAATTCTCGGTCTTCTGATAGGCCACGCGGGCGCCGTAGACGGCGAAGCCATCCTTGCGATCCACTGCGATCAGCCCGACATAGCCGCCGACCTCGTAATCCTGCGCCTGGACCTTGCGCACTTCGGGTTCGGGCCGCGCCAGATTCGGGTCGACCACCTGCGAGGAGGCCTGCTCGCCGGGCAGCGGACGGGCGCTCGGCTGGGTGCGCTCGGTGCGGTCGCCGAACAGGCTGCAGCCGCAGAGCAGCAGGGCCGCAGCGGCGAGAGCGGGAAGCTGACGCGCGTATTGGCGCGATGCCAGGGGGAGCACACTCATTCGGCTTTCGGATCCTTGTTCTGGGCGGCGGCTCGACGCTGCTTTGCGACGGCGTGCCGGCTGGGCTCGATGCCGGCGGCCCTGAGCGACTCGCCCATCTGCTCTTCGGACACCCAGCCTTGCTGGCCTTGCTCGGTGCGCAGCAGATACCAGTCGGTGCGGCGCTTGATCAGCTCCACGTGCTCGCCGCGTTCGGCGATGTTGGCGACCGGATAGCGCTGGTCGGGAAACGCGCGCAAATCGAGAAAGGCCTCCTGGACGTCGACCGCAGCGTAGCGCGCCTCGTCGGCCAGGGCCGAAGGCGGCAGCATCGCGGCGGCGAGCCAGATTCCGTACTGCCAGCTTCTCATCGACTTCCTGATGTCCGAGCGGGGCGCTAGGCAAAAAAGGCCGGGACGCGCATCACTGAGGGCTCTTGGAGCCCGGGGGGTAAGGTTTGTTTCTACACATTCGACTGACCCGGACTGCCATGCAGGCTTCGTTCCGGGGGCGTGCCGTTCAGTCCGTGAACGAGCCCGTTAATCTGCCAGACAAGTGTGAATCGTCTATGGCTAAGTTGAACGCTGGATGAAGGCGGCGATGGCCGCGAGCGCGGCGTCGGCTTCCGGAAGCAGCTTCGGCATTGCCTGCCAGACGTGCCAGACCCCGTCCCATACCTGCAATTCGACCGGAACCCCGGCACTCTGCGCTGCCGTGGCCAGGCGCGTGGAATCGTCGAGCAGGATTTCGTGGCCGGAGACCTGGATCAGCATCGGCGCGAGGCCGCGCAGGTCGGCGAACAGCGGTGAGGCGAGCGGGCTGCGGGCGTCGCGCTGGCCCAGATAGGCATTGACGTAGCGCTCGGTGCTGTCCGGTGCAAGCACCAATTCGGTGCCCCGGTTGGTGCGTATGCTGCCGCCGCTGATGGTCAGATCGGTCCAGGGTGACAGGCAGATGACCCCGCCGGGCTGCGGCACACCGGCCTCGCGGGCCGCAAGCGCGCAGGCCAGGCTCAGCCCGCCGCCGGCGGAATCGCCGCCGATGAAGATTCGCCCGGCCTCGATGCCCGAATCGAGCAGCGCTCGGTAGGCGGCGAGCGCGTCGTCGAGCCCGGCCGGAAACGGATGTTCGGGCGCGAGCCGGTAGTCCGGCATCGTCACCGTGGCGCCGGTCAGCAGGGCGAGCCGGCTCGCCAGCGAGCGGTACAGCGAGGCCGCGCCGACCGCGTAGCCGCCGCCATGCAGGTAGAGCAGGTGCAAGCCGCTGGACCGTGGCGGCGTCACCGTGAGCGTCGGCAGTCCGGCGAACGTACCGGCCTCGATGCGCGTGCCGCGCACCTCGAACAGCCTGGCCGAGCCGCCGGCGCGCAGCAGTTGGCGGCGCTGGGCTTCGAAGCTGCCCGTCCTGCGCATCGCGCGGCCGATGGTCAGGCGGATCAGCGGGCGCAGCAGGCGGGCCCGGATCGAAACGGGGCGCGGGTTGGCGTAGCGAAGGAGGGACATGGGACAGGGAATGAACGCGGATGCACGAACTTCGCCCGTCGTGCCCCGGGGGGCCATGGTCGAGCGGCCCGTGGGCTGCGGCCCATCAGCGAGTCGGCGGGCATCAGGGCGGGGCGTTACCGATCGGTTTATAATAAGAACTGTTCTCATCCATCAAGGTCTTCCCCGATGCGGCTGTCCGAGCTGTCGCGTGGCGTCGCCGCCACCATCCGATCCGTCGACGACGCGACGCAGCCCGATCCGATCGCCGGACGCCTGCGCGAGCTCGGTTTCGTCGCGGGCGAGGCGGTGCGCATCGTCGCGCGCGGGCCTTTCGGCGGCGATCCGCTGCTCGTGCAGATCGGCTCCACGCAGTTCGCCCTGCGTCGCGTCGAAGCCGCGCGCGTGAACATCGAGACGCAGGCGGTGGCCACGTGAGCGCCTCCCTGCGCATCGCCCTGGTCGGCAATCCCAACTGCGGCAAGACCGCGCTGTTCAACGCGCTGACCGGCAGCCGCCAGAAAGTCGCGAACTACGCGGGCGTGACCGTGGAGCGCAAGGAAGGCCGCTTCAGCACGGCGTCCGGGCGCAACGTCCAGGTGCTCGACCTGCCGGGCGCCTACAGCCTCGCGGCGACCAGCCCCGACGAGGCGGTCACGCGCGATGTCTGCATGGGCCGCTTCGAGGGCGAGCCGCGGCCCGACCTGATCGTCGCGGTCGCCGATGCCACCAATCTGCGCCTGCACCTGCGCTTCGTGCTCGAGCTCAAGCGCCTCGGCCTGCCGATGGTGCTCACGCTCAACATGATGGATGCGGCCAAGCGCCGTGGCATCGTCATCGACAAGGCCAGGCTCGAGCAGCGGCTCGGCGTTCCGGTGGTCGAGACCATCGCGGTCAGACGCGGCGGCGCGCAGGCCCTGCTCGCGACGCTCGACGGCGCACTCCCGCCGGTTCCGCAACCGCTGCCCGACTCGGCCGACGTGCATGCCGAAGTGGTGCGCCTGCTCGCCGACTGCGTGTCCATGCCCAAGCGCAGCCCGGGGCTCGACGAGGCGCTCGACCGCATCCTGCTGAACCCGGTGCTCGGCCTGGCTGCGCTCGCGGTGCTGATGTTCTTCATGTTCCAGGCCGTGTTCTCGTGGGCCGGGCCGCTCATGGACGGCATCAGCTGGCTGTTCGACACGCTCGGCAATTTCGTCGGTGAAGCCTTGCCCGAAGGCCCGCTCAACAGCCTGCTCGTCGACGGCATCATCGCGGGAGTCGGCGGCGTGCTGGTGTTCCTGCCGCAGATCCTGATCCTGTTCTTCTTCATCCTGATACTCGAGGAATCGGGCTATCTGCCGCGCGCCGCGTTTTTGCTCGACCGGCTCATGCTCGGTGCCGGCTTGTCGGGGCGCTCGTTCATTCCGCTGCTGTCGAGCTTCGCCTGCGCGGTGCCCGGCATCATGGCCACGCGCAGCATCCAGGATCCGCGCGATCGGCTGGCGACCATCCTGGTCGCCCCGCTGATGACCTGCTCGGCGCGCCTGCCGGTGTATGCGCTGCTGATCGGCGCCTTCATTCCGGATCGGGCGGTCGGCTGGTTCAACCTGCAGGGGTTGGTGATGTTCGGGCTCTACTTCGCGGGCATCTTCTCGGCGCTGATCGTCAGCTACGCGATGAAGCTGTTCGGCCGCAGGCTCACCGACCAGAACGTGTTGCTGCTCGAACTGCCCTCGTATCGCCTGCCGCATGCGCGCGACCTGCTGCTCGGGCTATGGGAACGCACGCAGATCTTCGTCAGGCGCGTCGGCACGATCATCCTCGCGCTCACCGTGCTGCTGTGGTTTCTGTCGAGCTATCCGGCGCCGCCCGAAGGTGCCACCGGCGACGCCATCGACTACAGCTTCGCCGGCATCGTCGGCGGCTGGCTGCAGGTGATTTTCGAGCCCGTGGGCTTCAACTGGCAGATCTGCGTGGCCCTGATTCCGGGCATGGCGGCGCGCGAAGTGGCGGTCAGCGCGCTCGCGACGGTGTACTCGCTGTCGGGCACCGACGACGAGGCCGCCAACCAGCTGGTTCCGCTGATCACGGCGCAATGGTCGCTCGCCACCGCGCTGTCGCTGCTGGCCTGGTTCGTCTATGCGCCGCAGTGCATCTCCACGCTCGCGGTCATTCGTCGCGAAACCAACTCGTGGAAGATGCTCGGCATCTCGGCGGGCTATCTGTTTTTGCTCGCCTACGGAGCCGCGTTTGCCACATACCAGATCGCGCGTATGCTCGGTGCATGAATACCCTTCTCGTCCAGACGTTGATCGTTTTCGTCTGCGTGCTGAGCGCGGTGGTCTACGTGCTCGCGCGCTATCTGCCGCGCAAGCAGATAGCCAACTGGCTCGATGCGCATGGATACGCGCAGTCCGCCGCGCTGCTGCGTCCGGCCAAGGGTGGTGGCGGCTGTCATTCGGGTGACGACGGCGGCTGCAGCAGCTGCGGCAGCTGCGCTTCGGCCGAAGCGCCCAAGCGCGAAGCCGTGGCCGGCAACGAGCATCCGCTGCACTTTCATCCCAAGCGCTGAGTCCAGCCGAACCCGCCGTCAGGCCGGTCCATGAGCGCTTCGGCACAGGCGTGACGCAGTGCACAAGCGAGCGTAGAATCGCGGCTCTTTTTTGCCCAGCCGCATCTTGAAAACCATCGTTTTGGACGCCGCACCGAACATCGTCCGCTACCAGGTTTCGATTCCTGATCCGCGCAGCCATCGCTACGCGCTGCGCTGCGAGCTGCGAGCGCAAGGCCCGGTCGAATTCCGCCTGCCGGGATGGATACGCGGCAGTTATCTGGTGCGCGATTTCTCCAAGCACGTGATCGGCCTGCGCGCCTGGCGCAATGGCCGCGAGCAGGCCATCGAGCGGCTCGACAAGCGCAGCTTTCGGCTCGCCGGCGATGGCGAGGTCGTACTCGAATACGAGGTCAACGCCTTCGACGAATCGGTGCGCAAGGCCTTTCTCGATACGCGTCGCGGCTTCTTCAACGGCAGCTCGCTGTTCTATTGCCCGCGCGGCTTCGAGCAGACGCGCTTCGAAATCCGCATCGACAAACCTCGCGATGCGCTGTGCGCCGACTGGAAGCTCGCGACCACGCTGACGGCGGTCGAGACCGATGCCGACGGCTTCGGTCTCTACGCCGCCGAAGACTACGAGGCGCTGATCGATCATCCGGTCGAGATGGCCGCGTTCCAGCGCTACGACTTCGATGTCGACGGCGTGCCGCACGCGCTGATCCTGTCGGGTCGCGTCGAACTCGACGCGCAGCGCGTGACGGCCGATCTGGCCCGCATCTGCCATGTCGAGCGCGAGCTGTTCCGGCAGCAGCCGCAGCTCGATCGGTTCCTGTTCCTGACCAACGTCGTCGGCGCCGGCTACGGGGGGCTCGAGCATCGCAGTTCGACCGCGCTGATCTGCTCGCGCGGCGATTTTCCGCGCGTCGGCAAGACCGAGCTGAGCCGCGAATACCGCACCTTCCTGGGCCTGTGCTCGCACGAGTATTTCCATTTGTGGAACGTCAAGCGCATCACCGCGCAGGCCTTCCTCGAAAGCGATCTCGGCCGCGAGGCGTACACGCGCGATCTGTGGCACTACGAAGGCGTCACGAGTTACTACGACGACCTGTTCCTGCTGCGCGCGGCGATCATCGAGCCTGCGCTGTATCTCGACCTGCTCGCCGAGAGCGCGACGCGCCTGCAGCGTGCGCCCGCGCGGCTCGTGCAGACGCTCGAAGACGCGAGCTTCGAGACCTGGATCAAGTACTACCAGCCCGACGAAAACTCGGTCAACGCGAGCACCAATTACTACGTCAAGGGCGCGCTCGTGGCGCTCTGCCTCGATCTGGTGCTGCGCCTGCGATCGAGCATCACGCTCGACGATGTGATGCGCACGCTGTGGACGCGCTACGGCGCGCCCGGCATCGGCGTTCCCGAAGGCGGGCTCGCGGCCGTCGCGCAGGAATTGTCGGGCCTCGACCTCGGCGGCTTCTTCGATCGCGCGCTGCGTTCGACCGAGGAGCTGCCGCTGGCCGAATTGCTGCAGGAGTTCGGCATCGCCGCCACGCTGCGCGCGAGCACCTCGGCGCTCGACGATGGCGGACGCACGCAATCGAAGGCCCAGGTGCGCTGGGTCGGTCTGCGCCTGCGGCCCGGTGAAAGCGGCATCGCGCACGTGATCGCCGGCAGCCCGGCCCAGCGCGCCGGTCTTTCGGCCGGCGACCAGCTCGTCGCGCTCGATGGCCTGCGCATCACCGCGCAGAACTGGACGCGCAGGCTCGATGCCTACGAGCCCGGCGCCCGCGTCGAACTCGCCTACTTCCGCGGCGAAGAGCTGCTGACGACGCGGATCGACATCGCCGATGCCCCGCTCGACACCTGGACGTTCACGCTGGCCGAAGCCGATGCCGAACGTCTGGCACGCCGCCAGGCCTGGCTCGGCGTCTGAGCCTCACGCCTTTCTTCACCGGTCGATCGCTATGTCATTCTCGCAGGCTTCGCTGGCCGAATCGTCTGTTGCCGGATTCGATGACGCGGGGCTGCTGATCGAAAGCGAAGTGCGCACGCTGGCCGATCTCTACGTCGCGCGTGCGCGCCGCACGCCCGATGCGATCGCCTGCCGTTACCATGACGTGCTCAGCGGCAGCTGGAAGGATTGCAGCTGGCGCGATCTGCAGCACAAGGCGCAGTGCTACATCGCCGGATTTCGCGCGGCGGGACTGGTGGCCGGCGAGCGGGTGGCGGTGCAGGCGCAGAACGGCCCGCGCTGGCTCGCCATCGATTGGGCCGCGCAAACACTGGGCCTGGTGCTCGTCGGCCTCTACAACGAAGACACGCCGGGCAATACCGCGCACCTGCTCGACAACAGCGGAGCCGCGCTCGCCTTGCTGCGCGATGCCGACAGCTGGCGCCAAACCAAGGCCCTGCGTGCGTTTCCGCTGCTGCGGCGCGTGGTGCTGCAGCAAGGCGATTCACAGGGTCTCGGGGACGGCTTCACCGCTGTTTCGACGCTCGACGAATGGCTGCCGCAACCGGCCGAAGAGGCCCGCGAGCTGCCCGCGATCGATGCCGATTCGCTCGCCACCATCGTCTACACCTCGGGTTCGACCGGGCCGAGCCGCGGCGTGATGCTGTCGCATCGAGCCCTGCTCGCCAACGTGTTCGCCTGCACCCGCGCGCTGACGATTTCGTCCGACGATCGCTACTTCTCGGTGCTGCCGATGGCGACGCTGTTCGAACGCGTCGCCGGTGCCTACGGAGCCGTCGTCGCCGGTGCGACCACGGTCTACGCACGCAGCGCCGCGCAGCTCGGCGAAGACCTGTTCGCAGGCCAGCCGACCTTGCTGATCGCGGTGCCGCGCGTCTACGAGCGTCTGCACGCCGCGGTGATGGCCGGGCTCGAACAGGCGCCTGCGCACAAGCGCGCGCTGTTCAATCTGGCGATCGAAGCCGGCTGGGCGGCGCGCCAGCGGCAAGGCCGCCGCCGGCTCTCGCTGAGCAGCGCGATCGCGCGCCGTGCCCGCGAGCAGTTCGTCGCCCGGCTCGGCGGCCGGCTGCGCTTGGCGGTATCGGGCGGCGCGCCGCTGGCACCCGAGATCGCGCGCCTGTTCATCGGGCTCGGCGTGCCCTTGCTGCAAGGCTACGGGCTCACCGAAGCCGGGCCGGTGGTCAGCGTCAACCGGCTCGACGACAACGATCCCTGCAGCGCCGGCCTGCCGCTCGACAACGTCGAAACCAGGCTCTCGCCCGACAACGAGCTGCTCGTGCGCTCGCCTTCGCTGATGCTCGGCTACTGGCAGGATGCGGAGGCCACCGCCGATGCGCTCGACGACGCCGGCTGGCTGCATACCGGCGACAAGGTCAGCCGCCTCGATGCGCATCGCATCTACCTGATCGGCCGGCTCAAGGAAATCATCGTCACCTCGACCGGGCGCAAGGTGTCGCCGAGCGAAATCGAGCAGCGCCTGCTCGGCGAGCCGATCGTCGAGCAGGTGATGATCGTCGGCGAGGCCAGGCCGTTCCTGACCGCGCTGGTGGTGCCGAACGCCGAAGCACTCGCCGCGATGCGCGCCCGTCTCGGCTTGGCGCCCGGCGACGATTCGCCGATCGCCCGCGCTCGCCTGGAGGCCGAATTGCTGCAGCGCTGCCTGCAGCGCCTTGCGAGCGGAGACGGCAACAGCCTGCTGCGCGCGGTCGCCCTCGTCGACGGTCCGTGGAGCGTCGCCAACGGCCTGCAGACGCCGACGCTCAAGCTCAAGCGCAGCTGCATCGCGCGCCAGCACGAGCCCGACATCGAGCGCCTTTACGCGGGCCATTTCCTGCCCGCGAAGACCGACTGCTCCTGCAACGCGGGCGTTTGAGCGCTTCGGCCCGGCTGGATCGAAGGCGCGCGCGCCGAGCCCGCGCCAGAGGGCTAAACTCCAGCGCAAACAACACTCCATCGCGCGCCGTCCTGTTACGGACATGACCGAAGCCCTCGCCAAGACCGTGCTGGCCTATCTGCTGGGCAACCTCATGGGCGGCCAGATCGTCGGCCGCCTGCGCGGCGGCGTCGACCTGCGCCAGTTCGGCAGCGGCAACGTCGGTGCGACCAACGCGCTGCGCACGCAGGGCAAGGGTTTCGCGGTCGCGGTGCTGCTGATCGACGTGCTCAAGGGCGTGATCGCGGCGCTGCTGGTGCCGGCGCTGCCGTGGCCCGCCGCGCTCGGCGGAGGCGATGCACTGCCGCGCGAAACGCTCGGCTATCTGTGCGGCGTCGGCGTCGCGCTGGGCCATTGCTATCCGGTCACGCTCGGCCTGCGCGGCGGCAAGGGCGTGGCGACGCTGGCCGGTGTGTTCGGGGCGCTGATGCCGCTGGCGCTGCCGGGCATGCTGCTGGTCTTCGTGCTCGTGATCCTGTTCAGCGGCTACGTCAGCGCGGCCACGCTCGGCGCCGCGGTGTTCGCGCTGCTGTGGGCGCTCGTCATCGACGGTCACGGCCCGCTGTCGGCGCCCGCGCTGTTCACGGTGGCGATGGCCGCGCTCGTCACCTTCAAGCATCGCGAGAACATCCGGCGCTTGCTGCGCGGTGACGAACATCGATTCGAAAAAGCCCGGCTGATCGGCCGCTGGCTCGAGCGCAAGAAAGAACACGGATGAAGCAGCGGGCATGAACGACCTCATCGATACGCTCGCCGACGGCGCCTGGCATTCGGGCGAAGACCTCGCGAACGCCGAGGGCGTGACGCGCGCGGCGGTGGCCAAGCGCATCGAAAAGTTGCGCGATCTCGGGCTCGACGTCGAGGCGCGCCAGGGGCTCGGCTATCGGCTCGCGCAGCCGCTCGAACGCCTGCGTGAGGCCGAGCTCGCGGCGGCGGCGCCATCGGCCCGCGTGCGCGTGGTCGGCAGCACCGATTCGACCAACCAGCAACTGCTCGTCGCCGATGCGGCCGACGATCCGCAAATCCTGTTCGCCGAATTCCAGACCGCCGGCCGTGGCCGGCGTGGGCGGGCCTGGCGCTCGCCGTTCGGGGCCAACCTGTACCTGTCGCTGGCCTGGTCGTTTTCGAGCTGGCCGCCGCAGCTCACCGCGCTGCCGCTCGCGGTCGGCGTCGCCTGCGCACGCGCGGTGCAGGCGCAGGGCTTGAGCGAGGTGCAGCTCAAATGGCCGAACGATCTGTACGCCGCCGGCCGCAAGCTCGGCGGCATCCTGATCGAGCATCGCGGCGAAGCCGGCGGGGCCTGTCGCGTGGTGATCGGCATCGGGCTCAACGTGGCGATGTCGGGCGCGCAGGCCGAAGGCATCGACCAGCCGTGGATCAGCCTCAACGAGGCGCTCGCCGCCGCGCAGCGTCCGCCGGCCTCGCGCAACGCACTCGCGGCCCGCTTGATCCGCGAGCTGCTCGCGATGCTGCAGCCGTTCGAGACGCGGGGCTTCGGCGCCGACCGTGCGGTCTGGGCGCAACTCGATCTGACGCGCGATCGCGCGGTCACGCTGAGCGGCGAGCCACCGGTTTCCGGCATCGCGCGCGGCGTCGATGAAAGCGGGGCGCTGATCGTCGAGGTCGATGGCCTGCGCCGGCTCGTGCATTCGGGCGACGTGAGCCTGAGGCTGGCCTGATGCTGCTGCTCGACATCGGCAACAGCCGCATCAAGGCGGCGATCGCGCGCGGGGATGCGCTGGAGCCGATCGCGACCGTGAGCCATGCCGGCGACGCCGTCGCGGCCATCGCCACGCTGCCCGATCTCGACGCGCGCGCGCCGGTGTGGATTTCGCAGGTGCTCGGTCCGGCCGCCGAAGCGCGCCTGACCGAGGCCGTGCAGGCGCGCTGGTCGCGCGCTCCGCGCTACGCACGCTCGGTGGCCGAACTCGGCGGCCTGCGCAACGCCTATCGCGAGCCCGAGCGGCTCGGAGTCGATCGCTGGCTCGTCCTGTTCGCGGCCTGGTCCGAAGCGCCGAACCGCGCCGCCGTGATCGTCGACGCCGGCACCGCGCTGACCGCCGATGTCATCGATGCGAGTGGCCGGCACCAGGGCGGCTTCATCGCCGCCGGGCTGCTGACCGCGCAGCGCGCCGTGCTCGGCGCCACGCGCTTTGCCACGCGCGACGAGCACGCGCGCTACGACGCCGGCCTGGGCCTGGACACCGAGGCCTGCGTGCGCCAGGGCGCGATGCTGGGCTGCCTCGGCGCGATCGATCGCGCCGCTGCCATCGCCGGAGCCGAGGCGCAGCGCTGGATCACCGGCGGAGACGCAGAAACGTTGTTGACCGGCCTCGGCGCCGGCTGGCGCCATCGCCCGCTGCTCGTGCTCGAAGGCCTGCGCGCGCTGGCCCGAATCAGCGGCTGATCGCGCCCGGGCCGTCGCGGCTCGCAGACGACGCGGCCGAGCGTCTCGGTTAATATTCGCGCCCCACGTGTGCAAGCCGGCATAGCTCAGTTGGTAGAGCGGCGCATTTGTAATGCGAAGGTCGCGGGTTCGATTCCTGCTGCCGGCACCAGCAACCTTACCGAAGCTCGCCGACAACTGCCGATTTGCGCAATAAACACTAGCGCGACGCAGAGTCAGGGCCTCGAAGGCTGCCGGTAGATGCCGATACAGCCTGCAATATGAGTGAGTAACACCAGGAGTAACGGCCGCTTTGCCGGCCGCTCCCGCGGCAAGTTACCCGCCATGCCGCTTACTCACGCGAAGCTGCAAAGCCTGAACCCGAAGCCCGCGGTTTATCGCGTGGCCGACTCCGCCTGTGCATTGAGCTTGCGCCGGCCGGCTCCCGGCAGGCGCGCGATGAGGCCCGGGGATGCTGCGTAAGGGCCTCGATCCGAGCAGCCACCGGAAGCAAGCGCGCCTGGCGCTCAATACCGCGGCCGAATGCGTCGCGTCGTCGAAGCGCGATCAACCATTGAGGTGCGCATCACTCAACTGCGCAGAGCGGACTCGGTATACATCCCGATGTTGGGTGGATTCGAAGCGATCGAGGATCGGCGCTTCGGCGCGTCGCGCATTCGATTCATGGCGTTTCCAGAACATTGGGCGATCAGTTGGGGGATAGTGGTTGGATCGGGCCATCGCCGATTCGGAATCGACTTCGGACGAGCGCCTGCGAGCCGTCCAAGGGATGCGGTGGTGCGACTATTCTTAAAAACTCGCATCGCCGAAAACCGCCTTCGCGGGGTTTTCTTGTGCCCGCCTCCGTGCCGAGCGCATCGACCAGCTTTGCACTGCGGCTGCAGTGCCGAACGCGCCTGGGCGCGCTCGTCTGTTTGGGGGATAACAGCTCACCGGACGTGTCGTACGTTGCGGTAATGGGAAGGGCACATGTCTTGATCACCGGTGGAGCCAGCGGCCTCGGACTAGGCTGCGCCACGCATTTTCGCCGGCTCGGATACGACCTCACCCTGGCCGATGTGGATGCCGCTGCTTCTGAACGCGCCTTGCTGATGCTCGCCGCCCTGCCGGGCCCAGGCTCCTTGCGGGTTCAGGCGGTGGATCTCTCCGATCCCGCGAGCATCGCGACGGCCGCAGAATCATTGAAAGCCCGTGCGCAGCCGATCGATGTGCTCGTAAACAATGCGGGCATCTATCCGCCGGCGCTGCGGCGCGGGAATGCCGAAGGCCACGAGCTCAGTTTCGCGATCGCGCATCTGGGTCATTTCCGGCTCACGCATGCGCTGTGGCCACTGCTGGAATCCGCAGCGGCGGCGCGCGTGATCAGCATCTCGAGCCTGGTTCAGCGCCAGGCCCACATACAACTCGACGATCTCGACTGGCGGCATCGCTACGTTCCGATCTTGGCGTACCGGCAGACCAAGCTCGCCTGCCTGCTGTTCGCGCTCGAGCTGCATCGTCGTTTGCAGGCGGCCGGGCATCGCATCTCGAGCTATGCGGCGCATCCGGGTGTGTGTCGCACGCAGATCGGACGCAACCGCCCACGTTCCGCACAGGACAACGCCTGGCAGCGCCTTGCCACGGCCGCGCTGGCCACGGGACTGAGCCATATGGGCCAGTCGCCCGAAGCTGGCGCACGGCCGGTGATCGCGGTGGCGACTACCAACGAATTCCCTGCGGGCAGCCTGGTGGGGCCGCGCTGGCTCAACGAAAGCTTCGGTCGGCCGGTGCGCATCGCGCTGGGCCGCGCCGCGCGCGATCCCACATCGGCGGCAGCGCTATGGACGCGCACCGAGGAACTCACGGGCTTGCGCTGGCCGCTTTGAATCAATCGCAGCCGGCCTCGACGCCGGAGCTGCGCGAATACATAAAAAGATGTAGCGGGGGAGAGCGTCATGACGAAGCGGGTCTGCCTGTGGGCGCTTGGATCGCTGGTCGTGCAGGCCGGCACCGCCGCCGCGCAGCAGAGCGGTGCCGGGGAGCCGCTGGAGACCATCGCGGTCGCACCGCTTTCAGCTGCGGAGGCCCCGCCGCCACCGCCACCGCCACCGCCACCGAGCACGCGTGCAGGCTTTGCGCAGCTCGAGGAAGTCATCGTCACGGCGCAGCGCACGGCCACCACGCTGCAGGACACGCCGATCTCGCTCGAGGCCTTCAACGAAGAGAAGCTGCAGATGCGCGGCATTGGCGGCGTGGAAGACCTCGGCACCAATGTTCCGAGCATGGTCATCGAGCCGCATCCGCTCTCGAACACCACGCTGCGCATCACCATCCGCGGTGTCGGCATCACCGATTCGCAGGTGACGCAGGATCCGGCCGTGGGCATCTATCTCGACGGCGTCTACCTGGCGCGCTCGGTGGGCCTGGCGCTGGATCTCGCGGACATCCAGCGCATGGAAGTACTGCGCGGCCCGCAGGGTGTGCTGTACGGGCGCAATTCCACCGGCGGTGCGGTCAACATCGTGACCAAGCGGCCCGATCCGACCATGTTCACGATGGATCATCGGGTGACCATCGGTCAACGCGATCTGTTCGTCGGCGAGAGCTCGTTCAACGTGCCGGTCACCGACGACTTCGCGGTCAAGTTGGCGGTGCTCGGCAGGCAATCCGGCGGCTTCGTCGAGAACACCGGCGAAGGCGAGGACTTCGGTGATCGCGAGGCGCTCGGGCTGCGCTTCGACATGCGCTGGCTCGCAAACGACGATCTGACCGTCGATTACGGTTACGACTACACCGATCTGAAGTATGTGAACTACATGTTCCAGGGCGTGTTGCTGCCGGAGACGCAGCACGGGCTCGCCGAGTTCTTCAAGCCTTATGCGGTGGCCAACTCGGTGTATTCCGATCGCCGGCTCGACAAGCTCGCCTCGGGCGCGCCGATGGAGAAATCCGGCGCCAAGGTGAGCGGCCACACGCTCACGCTCACCCAGCAGCTCGATGCCTTCGAGCTCAAGTACATCGGTGCCTATCGCAAGCTCGAGGACTCGCAGTATCCCGATCTGAGCGGTGGTGGCGGCGACACCGGCTACCGCGTCGACCTGAACATCTACGACAGCGCGGCGGCGCGGCTCGCCAACGGTGGTGAACCCACGCCGCTGGTGATTCCGGTGTCCTACCAGCACCAGTGGTCGCACGAGCTGCAGATCAGCGGCGTCGCCTGGGACGAGCGCGTCAGTTACATCGCCGGCCTGTACTACTTCACCGAAAGCGGCGGTGAGGATGGCGGTCCGCTGCATCACATCCAAAGCGCGACGGTCGATCCGCAGCAGACCGATGTGCTGCTCGCTCTGCTGCCCGCGGGCTTGCGCGGTTTGCTGCAGGACAACGCGCTGCCGCGGCTGTCCGCCTACTGGGATTACAACTACGGCATCCGCAACAAGGCCTATGCGGCCTTCGGCCAGTTCAGCTTCCGGCCCGATACCTTCGACCGCCGGCTGAGCCTCACGCTGGGTCTGCGCGCCTCGCGCGACGAGCGCTATGCGATCAAGGATTTCATCCAGCGGCAGTATCTCGAAGTGCGGCTGCGCGATCTGAGCCTGGCCGCGGTGCCGGTCCCGGCGGCCATCGTCGGCAGCCCGGACGATTTCGTCGGCGTGGAAGCCCGCAGCGACTACGACGACATTTCACCGTCGGCCACCGTGCAGTACGAGCTCACCGACATGGCCAAGGCCTATCTGTCGTATTCCACCGCTTACAAGAGCGGCGGCTTCAACCTGCGCGATCCGCAGATCTCGGCCGCCTCGGGTCCGGCCTCCGATGGCACCAACTACGGCTTCGGTTTCGTCGAAGGCTACAAGCCCGAGCGCGTGAGTTCCTGGGAACTCGGGCTCAAGAGCGAGTGGCTCAATCGCGCACTGCGCTTGAACGGCGCGGCGTTCTACAGCGACTACACCGACATGCAGACCAACTTCATGATCGCGGGCACCATCTCGGACACCAAGTCGCGCAACGCGGGCAAGGCCCGCATGCTCGGCCTCGAACTCGAAGGTGCGCTCATTCCGGCCGAAAACCTCATGCTCGGTTTCCAGTACGCCTATCTGGATGCGCGCGTGCTGGAAGTCATCGACGTCAATGGCGACAACGTCGCCAACCTGTATCCGTTCATCGCCGCGCCGCGGCATTCGGGCGTGCTGTTCGGCGACTGGACCATCGCGCGTCCGCGGTGGGGCGAGCTGCGCGCATACGTCAACTGGAACTATCTGGGCGATCGCACGGGCTTCGTGATCACCGAGGAGCGCCGCGGCCTCACCGCGATCGACGGCTATGGCCTGCTCAATGCGCGCATGATGGCGAACAACATCCGCATGGGCCGCGACGGCACGCTCGACATCGCGCTGTGGGGCAAGAACCTGCTCGACAAGGAATACGAACTCACGGCGGTCGACAATCTGCCGCATGCCGACCGCGCGGTGATCTGGGGCGAGCCGCGCCTGCTCGGCATCGATTTCATCTACCGTTTTGGCCGGTGATGCCGATGCACCGCACAGCGCTCGTCGGGCAGGCATCATCCGCGCCGCGAGGCACGCTTCCGGAGCTGCCATGAGCAACGAACTCGAGCGCGCGTATGCGCCGTGGAAGCTGGGCCCGCTGACACTGCGCAACCGCTTCATCAAGAGCGCGACCAACGAGGGCAATGCGCCGGGCGGCACGCCGACGCAGGCGCTCGTGAGGCATCACCGATCGATGGCGGCCGGCGGCGTGGGCATGACCACGGTCGCTTACTGCGCGGTCAGCGCCGACGGCCGCACGTTCGAAGACCAGGTGATGCTGGGGCCGGCGAGCCGGCCGCATCTGCGCGCGGTGACCGATGCGGTGCATGCCGAGGGTGCCGCGGCCTGCGCGCAGGTCACGCATGGAGGCGCGTTCAACTTTCTTTCAAAGCTGTCGACCTCGTCGCCCGTGAGCGCCTCGGGCGGGCTCAACCCGCCGGGCTTTCTGAGCGGACGCCTGTTCCGGCATGCGGCCAGCGCGAGCGAACTGCGCAGCCTGCGCGAGCAGTTCGTGCAGGGCGCCCGCGAGGCGCGCGCGGCCGGCTTCGATGCGGTCGAAATCCATATGGGCCATGGCTATCTGCTAAGCCAGTTCCTGTCGCCGGCCTACAACCGCCGCCGCGACGAATACGGCGGCTCGGCGCAGCGGCGCGCGCGCTTTCCGAGCGAGGTGCTCGCGGCGGTGCTCGACGCGGTCGGCGCGCACATGGGCGTGAGCTGCAAGATCAGCATCTTCGAAGGCATGCGCGGCGGCGCCACCGTGGACGATGCCATCGTCACCGCGCAGACCATGGCCTCTGCGGGCGCCCATCTGATCGTCAACAGCGCGGGCATGAACGTGGAATCGCCCTGGCACATCTTCGGCAGCGCGATGCCCGAGGGCATCGGCGGGGAGAACGCATCGGCGATGATGCGCTTCGGCAACCGGATGCTGAAATGGCAGCAGCCGCCGATCGAATTCCAGCCGCTGTACCTGCTGCAAGCCGCGCGCCGCATCCGCGCGCAAGTGCGCGCGCCGCTGGCCTATCTGGGCGGCATAACCTCGGTGGACGACATCCGCAGCGCGATCGCCGAAGGCTTCGACGCGATCGTGGTCGGGCGCGCGCTGATCCATCGCCCGGACCTGCTGCTGGCTTTCCGCAGCGGCGAACTCAGCCGCTCGGGCTGCGACCATTGCAATCGCTGCGTGGCGCTGATGTATTCCGCCGGCGGAACCCGCTGCGCGCTCACGAGCCGGGAAGACATTGCCGCCAACCGTACCCCGGCCGCGACGGCCGACCAGCCGGTCGGCTGAGGCGCATCCACGAGGTGCCCGTGCGCAAGCCGCAGTCCAAGCCGAGCCCGGCGTCCCGCCGGCTGCGGCATGCCGCAGCCGGCCTGTTGGGCGGCCTGCTGCTGTGCGCACAGCCCGGCGCGCAGGCCGATGCGGCTGGCAGGGTGCTGGCGCCGCTGGTCGTCGAGACGCGCGGAGAGTTGCTGCTCGACAGCAGCGGCAGGCCGCGCTACGAGCGCTGGTCGCTGGCGCCGCTGCGGGCCTTCGAACACATCGGCATGCTCATGGTGTTGCCCGCGCGCATCGCCACGCGCAGCCAGATCGCCCCGCTCGAAAGCGCGATCAAGGCCCGGCGCTACGACTACCGGCGCCTGGTCTCGACCAGCGTCATCAATCTGGCCGACGCCACCTGGGCGGTGGGCCTGATGATGGAGGGCGAGATCAGCAAGCAGAAGAAGGCCGAGCCCGACGTGCATCTGGTGATCGACGATGCCGGCGGCGTGCGTCGCGCGCTGGACCTGCGCGAGGCGGTCATCCACGTGCTGCTCTACGACTGCGAGGGCGAACTCGTCGACCGCCACGAGGGCGGCTTCACGCAGGCGCAGGCGCAGCGGTTCATCGAGCGCATCGATGAGGCCTTGCGGGGCCCGTCCTGCGGCGATTCCCGGTCCTAGCCGGGTGCTCGCAAAGGCGCGCGACGATTCTGGCCGATAGCTGGCGCCGGCCAGCCCTGCGCGCCGTGGCGCTACGACATTCCCGTTCAGCCGCATGACACCCGGCGCGACGCAGACTTTTGCGACCGCGTCTTGCGGGCCTTTTCATCAAGCCTTTTCTACAAGGGGACTCGGAATGGAAGCCAAGTCGATCGTTGATTCGGTCAACGACAATGTGTCGAACGCGAAGCTGCAGGCGCAGCGCCTCATCAGCCACGGCGAGGGCGTGCTGAACGCCGGGACGCAATCGCTGCAGTCGGCCAAGGCGGTCGTCGTCAAAGGCGGCAAGGACGTGGTCCATGTCGTCAAGGAAACGGCCGAAGAACTCAAGCGCACCTTGAAGGAAGGCGTCAACGACGTCAGCGAAAAGCTGTCGCGCATCGCGACGCCGACGCACAAGGAACAGTGGATCGATCGCAAGAACGCGGTCAAGGCCAAGAAGCGCCGCAAGCGCGAAGAGGCCCAGGCCCAGGTTTCGGTGGCACAGTAAGCGCGGTCGAGTAAGCGCGGCCGGACGCTTTACCTCGCGGGCCGAGGTGGCGAACCCCTCGAGCGGATGAGGCCGTCGTCGCGGCGAGCGGCTACGGTGTCTCCGGTGAGCCGAATGGCGAGGAGGCGACCCGTGCAGTCCAAAATCTATCCCGACGCCGCGAGTGCGCTCGACGGCGTCGTCCGCGATGGCATGACGATCATGTCCGGAGGCTTCGGCCTCTGCGGCATTCCGGAGAACCTGATCCTGGCGCTCAAGCAAACCGGCGCGAAGGATCTGACGGTCATCGGCAACAACGTCGGCTGCGATGGCCACGGCATGTGGCATGTGCTCGCCAACAACCAGATCAAGAAAGTGCTCGCGAGCTACGTCGGCGAGAACAAGATTCTGGAATCGCGCTACATGAGCGGCGAGATCGAGATCGAATTCAATCCGCAGGGAACGCTGGCCGAACGCATTCGCGCCGGTGGCGCTGGAATTCCCGCCTTCTACACACGCACGGGCTACGGCACCAAGGTCGCCGAAGGCAAGGAGACGCGCCAGTTCGACGGCGAGTGGTACGTGATGGAAACCGGGCTCACGGCCGATGTGTCGCTCGTCAAAGCCTGGAAGGCCGATACCGAAGGCAACCTCGTCTATCGCAAGACCGCGCGCAATTTCAATCCGATGACCGCCACCGCCGGCAAGCTGGTGGTGGCCGAAGTCGAGATGCTCGTCGAGCCCGGCGAACTCGATCCCGACCAGATCCACACACCCGGAATTTTCGTCGACCGCATCGTCGTCGGTGCGCACTACGACAAGCACATCGAGCGCCTGACGACGCGCCAGCGCAAGGCCGGCGCCGCTGCCGGCACGGAGGTCTGAGCCATGGCCTGGACACGCGAACAGATGGCGGAACGCGCCGCCAAAGAATTGCGCGACGGTTACTACGTCAACCTCGGCATCGGCATTCCGACGCTCGTCGCCAACCTGATTCCGCCCGGCATGAAAGTCACGCTGCAGAGCGAGAACGGCATGCTCGGCATGGGCCCGTTTCCGTACGAGGACGAAGTCGATCCCGATCTCATCAACGCGGGCAAGCAGACCATCACCGACCTGCCGCAGACGAGCTATTTCTCGAGCGCGGACAGCTTCGGCATGATTCGCGGCGGGCACATCAACCTGTCCATCCTCGGTGCGATGCAGGTCGCGCAGAACGGCGATCTGGCCAACTGGATGGTGCCCGGCAAGATGATCAAGGGCATGGGCGGGGCGATGGACCTCGTCGCCGGCGTCAAGCGCGTGGTGGTGGTGATGGAGCACAACGAAAAGTCCGGAGCGCCCAAGCTCAAGCGCGAATGCTCGCTGCCGCTGACGGGCAAGGGCGTGGTCGATCTGGTCATCACCGAACTCGGCGTGTTCGAAGTGGATCGCAAGGGCCAGCAGCTGCCGCGCTTGATCGAACTCGCCGATGGCGTCGAACTTGCCGAAGTACGGAGCAGGACCGAAGCCGAGTTCGACGTCGTCTTGCGCTGAGTCCTGGCGCGTCTCAGTTCGTCGGCGGCGTGAGCGCCAGCGCCTCGGCCGCGAGCGGGCGTGTCGTGAGCACATCGGCATGGGCGCGCAGCGACTCGGGCCGATACGCCGGGTCGGCCTGCCACTTGCGCCAGACCGAAGGATCGAGCGTCTCGTTGATCGAGCCGCCGATCCTGCGGTGATGGCGCTTGCCGCCCTTGACGAGCTTGTAGAGGCCGAAGGCGAATTCCGAGTACGAATCGTGCGGCGGGTCCATGACGTCGGAAGCCTGCACCGGCACCGGCGAAGCGAATGCGAGCCCTGCGGCGGCGGCCTTGTCCTGTATCCAGCGCAGCGGAAGGTTCTGCAGGCGGCCGTCGGAATAGCCGCCACCGACGTCCGCATGCGCGCCCACGAACCAGCGCTGCTCGACCTCCCGGTTCGACGGCTTGATCTGCGTCCACAGTGTCGGCGCGAAATCCTTGCGGTGCCCGTCGATCGCCAGTGCCTGATACGCGTGGTTCACGATCTTGCTGAGCGCGGTGTCGTGAAACTTGTATTCGTCGCGACCGAACGGCACGCCGGACAGCGGAACGCCGAGTTCGCCGACCGTATCCCAGACGCCGATGAAATGAATGCGTACCTCGTGCGAATGCTCGCGCCGGAAGCGCAGCGCGATTGCGCTGTCCGGGTCGCTGCGGCGATCGCGGTAGAGCCGATGGGCGGTGCGAACGGTGGCTTCGTCGGCCTGCCTGAGCACTCCGCATTTGCGCACGAGCCCGGCCAGGCTGCGCGCGGTGTAGGCCCCGCGGCTCAATCCGAAGAGGTAGATGCGATCATCCGCGATCGAGCCGGAATGCTGCAGCGCGCGCGACAGCCAGCGGTAGCCGTCGCAGATGTTTTGTGTAAGTCCGGCTCCGAATGCGCCGCCGAGCAGGCGATCGTGCCATTGGGTGCCGACGCCCCTGTCGTAGTAGCGCTGCTGCACGCGACCATCGGCCGTCGCGTCGAGCACGAGCCGGGACAGGCGCGACACGTTGGTGCGATCCTTTTGCGTGTTCCACGTGCCGTCGAAAAAAAGCGCCAGATGCTGAGGCATGCCGATCTCCCTTCGTTCACCTCGTGGTCCGCATGGTAGCCGGCCCGTGGAGCGGGCTCTGTCAGCCGAAGTCGCCGGACGCATCCGCTGTTTCGGTGCGACCGCGCGTCTGCACTTCAATTGACTTGCCCCAGGGGCGACCCTAGCCTTGCGCGGCAACGCGACCTGCCGCATGCAGGGCTCGCGGACGACAGCCGAACGGCGAATTTCTCGTGCGATCGGTCCTCAACGCGGTTGGCTTGCGACACTCTCGCAGGGAGCGGATGCGGTGAATTCGCTGGTGATCTTCGGTGTCCTGTCGACGGCCTTGCTCGCAGCCGCCATTTTCCGGCGCTACGTCTACGTGCCTTCGCTGCCGGCCAGCGGGCGCTGCACGCTGGTCATCGACAGGCTCGTTCACTATCAGCTGCCGCTCACGGTGATGGCGCGCGGCCTTCGCTATGCCGATCGCGGCCTGCCCAAGACCGCTCGGCTGATTCCGGAAGGCGAGTCGCACGCTGCGCCGGTGCGCGTCGAGATCGAAGGGCACGTCGTCGGTTATCTGCATGCGGCTGACGCGCAGCGCTATCGCGCATCGCTCGCGGCTTCCAGGCGCGCGGTGCGCGCGTACAAGTGCCGCTCGGAGATTCGTGGCGGGGAAGGCGACAGCTACAGCGTCTGGCTGGATCTACCGCAGCCGGTGATGGGCTGACTTGCGCTGGTCGGTCTCGATCGCCGAGCGCAGCGCGTCGTCGACTTCGAGGCAGGCCTCGCCGAGCGGACGTGCCCAGGCGATGCGACCCTCCTGCAGCTGGTAGACGAGCAGCCGCCCCTGCCACTCGATCACGCCTAGGCCGGGCGACATGCGGTAATCGGTCGGCGGGTCGTGGGGTTCGCTCATGGCGGATCAAAAACGGGCGGGACGGCGGGCCCAGATTATCCAAGCACCCCCATGAACGCTAAGCTGCCCGAATGACTTCGTTGAAAACACCCGTTTCCGACCCCTTGTCCCCGCAAGACCGCGACCGCCTGCGCGATCTGCCGCCCGAGGCGCGCATGCGCGCCATGCACAAGAAGCTGCCGCGCAGCTGGCGGGGCCCCTTGATCGGCGTGGGCATCACACTTGCCGTGCACCTGGTCATCGTCGGCGTGGTGTGGGTACGCAGCAGCAAGATCGAAGCGCCCGTCAACGTGTTCTTTCCGCTCATGTTTCCGCTGGCCGAGCAGAAGCCCGCGGACGCCGGCCCGGCGCCGGATGCGGCGCCCAAGCCCCAGGCGATCGCGCCGGACGCCCCGGCCGAGCCTGCGCCCGAAGCGGTCAGGTAAGAGTCGGCGCCGGCGCCGGCGCCGGCCGGTGTGGAGCGGCTGTCTAGCGGCTGTCCTTGTCGAACATCTTGCCGACGGCCGCCAGGAAGCTGGAGCCCAGGAACACCACGCCGCAGGTGGCCAGGCTCTTCCACATGAATTCGCTGCTGTGGCTCATCCAGATCATCGACAGCGCCAGGCCGATGGCCACGACGATCGAGACCAGGCAGATGGAAAAGCAGATTTTGCTGACGACACTCATGGATGCGGCCGGTCGGAATCAGCGGCCAGTGTAAGTCAGCCGCCTGGCAGCATGCCGTAGACTGCCGGCCCCGCAGCCCGTCCGGATGATATTGGCCGGTGACGCCTGCGGTGCCTCCTCCTTAGCCGATTCAACGCCAAGTCATGCTGCTCACGCTCCGCGACGTTTCGCTCAACCTTGGCAGCACCGTGCTGCTCGACAAGGCCTCCTTTACGCTCGAAAAGGGCGAGCGCGTGGCGATCCTCGGTCGTAACGGGGCCGGCAAGTCGACCCTGCTCAAGGTCATCGCGGGCGAGGTCGCGACCGATGGCGGCGAGATCCTGCGTGCCCAGAGCCTGCGCATCGCCCGGCTCGTACAGGACGTTCCGACGAGCGCGCGCGGCCGCGTCGCCGACGTCGTCGCCCAGGGGCTCGGCGCGGCCGGCGAGCTGCTCGCGCGCTACCACGAGCTCGTCGCGGCCGAGCGCTACGACGATCTCGGCAAGGTGCAGGCGCAGATCGAGGCGATCGACGGCTGGTCGCTCGACCAGCGCGTCTCCGAAACCATTTCGCGGCTCGATCTGCCGGCCGACGCCGCCTTCGAAAGCCTGTCGGGCGGACTCAAGCGCCGCGTGCTGCTCGGCCAGGCGCTGGTGCAGCAGCCGGACTTGTTGCTGCTCGACGAGCCGACCAACCATCTCGACGTCGAATCGATCAGCTGGCTCGAAGAATTCCTCAAGAGCTTCTCGGGCGCGATCCTGTTCGTGACCCACGATCGCGCCTTTCTGCGCAACCTGGCCACGCGCATCCTCGAACTCGATCGCGGCTGGCTCACGAGCTGGCCGGGCGACTACGAAAACTACCTGCGCCGCAAGGAAGAGCGCGCGCACGCCGAAGCGCAGGAGCGCGCGCTGTTCGACAAGCGCCTGGCGCAGGAAGAAGCCTGGATCCGCCGCGGCATCGAGGCGCGCCGCACGCGCAACATGGGCCGCGTCGAACGCCTGATGCAGATGCGCCAGCAGTTCGCGGTGCGCCGTAACCAGCAGGGCAACGCGCGCATGCTGATCCAGGAGGCCGACCGCAGCGGCAAGCTCGTCGCCGAGGCCGACAACGTCGCGTATGCGTACGGCGACAAGACCATCGTGCGTGGCCTGTCGACGACGGTGCTGCGTGGCGACAAGCTCGGCATCATCGGCCCGAACGGCGCCGGCAAGACCACGCTGATCAATCTCCTGCTCGGCCGCCTGCAGCCTACGAGCGGCACGCTCAAGCTCGGCTCGAACCTGCAGATCGCCTACTTCGACCAGCTGCGCGGCGGGCTCGACGAGAACGCCTCGGTGGTCGACAACCTCGGCGACGGCAAGGATTTCGTCGAGGTCGGCGGGGCCCGCAAGCACGTCATGGGCTACCTGCAGGATTTCCTGTTCACGCCCGATCGCGCGCGTTCGCCGGTGCGCGCTTTGTCGGGTGGCGAACGCAACCGGCTGCTGCTCGCCAAGCTGTTCGCGCGGCCGAGCAACCTGCTCGTGCTCGACGAACCGACCAACGACCTGGATCTCGAAACCCTCGAGCTGCTCGAAGAACTGCTGCTCGATTACGAGGGCAGCGTGCTGCTGGTCAGCCACGACCGGGCCTTCGTCGACAACGTGGTCACGCGCTGCCTGGTGTTCGAAGGCGAGGGCCGTATCAACGAATACGTCGGCGGCTACAGCGACTGGCTGCGCCAGCGTCCGGCGCAGACGAGCAAACCCGCGTCGAACAAGCCCGCCGCGGTCGCCGCGCCGCCGATCGTCAAGCAGACCGCCGCCGCGCCGAGGCTTACGTCGAAGGAAAAGCGCGAGCTCGACGAGCTGCCCGCCAAGATCGAACGTTGGGAAGCCGAGCAGGCCAAGCTCGCCGACCAGCTGTCGGCCGATGGTTTCTACGATGGCCCGAAGGAGCAGGTGCTCAAGCTGCAGCAGCAGCTCGACGCGCTCGCGCAGACGCTGGCGACGGCCTACGCGCGCTGGGAGCAGCTCGAAGCGCTGCGCTGAAGGCGCTCGGCCCTCACACGCTTCACCGGGCGTGCGCCGTGTCGGCAGCGAGCGCGATCTGCTTCTGCGCTTCGAGTGCTTCCAGCCGATTGCGCAGGGCCGAGCTGATCGACTCGTAGGCTGAGCTGCCGAGCGCGAGGCGCAGCGGCGGATTCGTCGCTTCTGCCGCCGCGATCATGGCGTCGACGGTTTTCGCCGCATCGCCCTTGAGCGGAAAACTTCCCGAGTTCACTGCGCGCCGCACATCGGCGGCCGGCGTGTGTTCGTAGCTTGGCAAGGGCCGCGCATGATCGAGACCTTCAGCGAAGCGGGTGCCGGTCGGTCCTGGTTCGACGATCACGAAGTCGATGCCGAACGGCGCGACTTCTTGCGCGACGGCTTCGACGAAGCCTTCGATGCCCCATTTGGTCGCGTGGTACAGGCTGAAGTTCGGATACGCGATCTGCCCGCCTTCGGATGACACTTGAACGATGCGCCCGCCGCCTTGTTTGCGCAGATGAGGCAGCACGGCGCGAATCAGCTGGATCGAGCCCACCAGGTTCGTCGCGATCTGTCGCTCGATCTGGGCATCGCCGACTTCCTCGGCAGCGCCGAACAAACCGTAGCCCGCGTTGCTGACCGCCACGTCGATGGGGCCGAAGCGGGTGAACGCCGCGTCCACCGCTTTTCTCGGCGCCGGGGTGTCGGTGACATCCAGCGCGAGCACCTGTAGGCGATCGCCGTATCGAGCACGCAGCGCGTCGAGCACGACCGGGCGGCGAAGCGTTGCGACGACGCGATCGCCGCGCGAGAGCAAGCGTTCGGTGAGGAGGCGGCCGAGGCCGCTCGATGTTCCGGTGATGAACCAGGTTTTCGCCATGGCGTGCTCTTCTTGCTGGAGGGTGGGTTCAGCGATGTGCGCCATGGTAGGGGTCGATTTGAATCATGATAATGGTCAACAAATTGGATGTATCGGTGAAATGAAGCCACCAATCAGCACGCCGACGCTTGCCGACCTTCGAGCGTTCATGGCCGTAGCCGAGCACCGCAGTTTTCGGCGGGCCGCCGAATTGCTGGGGCTGACGCGATCCTCGCTGAGCCATGTGATGCGAGGGCTCGAAGAAAAAATGGGGGTGCGGCTGCTGCATCGGACCACCCGCAGCGTGTCGTTGACCGATGCCGGGGAGCGGCTGATCGGGCGCCTCGATACGGTGCTGAGCGAGCTCGATCACCTGCTCGACGAGGTCTCGGGCGAGCAGGGCCGGCCGATGGGCACGCTCAGGATCAACGGCAGCGAAGGCGCCATTCGCCAGCTGCTGCAGACGGTGGTGCCCGAGTTCTTGCGACGGTATCCCGGCGTCGAACTCGATCTGGTATCCGACGGGCGCCTGGTCGATATCGTCGAACAGGGTTGCGATGCCGGCGTCAGGCTCGGCGAAGCGGTGCCCAAGGACATGGTCGCGGTGCCGTTGACTCCCGAGCTGAGATTCCTGACGGTCGCCGCTCCGAGCTACCTCGCCGCACATCCAGCGCCGAAGCTGCCCGATGCGCTCGCTCGGCATCAATGCATCCGCCAGCGCCTGCCCAGCGGCAAGCGCTATCGCTGGGAGTTCCGCAAGCGACGGCAGGAGCTGGCGATCGACGTGCCTGGCGCACTGACGCTCGACAACAGCCAGCTCATGGTGGAAGCGGCGATCGCCGGCCTCGGCATCGCCTATGTTCCCGAGCCCTATGTGCGCGCTGCCCTGGCCGATGGCCGCTTGCTGGCCGTGCTGGTGGACTGGTGTCCGCCGATTCCGGGGCTATGCCTGTATTTTCCGAACAATCGCCGGGTTCCGACGAGCTTGCGGCTTTTCATCGACCTGATCCGGGAGCGGTCGGCCGCAGGCCAGGTGACGTGATTCGATCGAGCCGATCGCTGCTCAGCCCTCCAGGCAACAGCGATTGCGCCCATTGCGCTTGGCCTCGTAGAGCGCCGCGTCGGCGCGATCGAACAGGCTCAGTGCCGTGTCGCCGTCGCGAAAGCCGGCAATGCCGCAGGACACCGTGACTTTCACCGGCTGCTTGCGAAAGTGGAAGCCCAGCTGTTCGACGCTCAGGCGCAGGGCGTTGGCGACGGCGAGCGCCTGCGCCGGCACGGCTTCGATCAGCATGACGAATTCCTCGCCGCCGTAGCGGCCGAAGAAATCCGCGTCGCGCAGCCGCCGCGACCAGTGCTGCGCGAGCACTTGCAGCACCTTGTCGCCGGCCTGGTGGCCGTATTGATCGTTGATGCGCTTGAAGTGATCGACGTCGATCGCGGCGAGGCAGCGCGGCCTGCGATCTCGACCGAACAGCTGCAGATCGGCGGCGATGCGCTTGTCGTAGGCGGCGCGGTTGGGCACGCGCGTAAGCGTGTCGGTGCCGACCTGGCGTTCGAGTTTGCTGACCGAGCGCGTCAGCACGCGCGTCTGGTTTTCGAGCGTTTCGATGCGCTCGTACAGGGCTTCGGTGCGCTCCTTGTAGGCCAGCGCACGGGTTTCCTCGCGGCTGCGGTGATCGCGCACGCGCTGGTCGATCGTGGTGAGCCGGCGATAGACCTGATCCTGCAGGCTGCCGAGATCGGTGGCCTCGCGCGTCTGGCTGATCAGCGCCTGGGTTTCGTCGAGCAGCTGTTGGCCGAAGGTGCGCTGCTCGTGCTGCGCGCCCCGCTGCTCCTCGTTTTCGCACTTGAGATGGCGTGCGATCTCCTCGAGCCGCTCGCTGAATTGCATCAGCAGGCGGTCGGATTCGAGCTTGGCGCGCTGTACGGCGCTGGCCTGTGCCTGCGACAGGTCGGCGATGCCGACCGCCACTTCGGCGAGCGCCTCGTCGCGCCCTGCGGCTTCGAGCTGGGCGCGCAGCGCTTCGGCGCGCGGCAGCGCGGGCAGCTGATCGAGCAATCGATGCAGCGTCTTGCGCAGTCGGTCGCCGTCGATGACTTTCGCCACCGCCGTCGTCGACGCATGGTCGAGCGCGGCGACCGAGCGCGTCAGCGCATCGAGCAGGCTTTCGAGCGGCGCAGGCTCGGCCGGCTTGCGCAGCGTGGAAATAACGGCGTTGAGCGAATCGTCGAGCGCGTCGTCGAGCCCGCGCGCTGCGATGCAGAGCCGGCCGGCGATGCGGCGCAGCAGCTCGTCGGTCTGGCGCCACTGGCGCTCACGGCGATCGAGCTCCTCCACAGCCTCGCGGTAAGGCTGCTGCCAGCGATCCGGCGGCTCGATAAGCTGACCCATGCGGCGATTCGAAGGACTGAGGCGGTAGAGCCCGACTATCGGCCGCGGGTGGCGAAACTGTAGGGACTCAGAGCACCGAAGCGTCGATCCACAGCGCGGCGAGCGCTTCGAGTCCCTCCCGATCCTCGGCGTCGAAGCGCCCGACCTTCGGGCTGTCGAGATCGAGCACGCCGATCAGCCGGTCGCCCGAAACGAGCGGCACGACGATTTCGCTGTTGGAGGCGGCGTCGCAGGCGATGTGCCCCGGAAACGCGTGCACGTCGTCGACGAGCTGAGTGACGCGCCGGCTCGCCGCCGCTCCGCAGACGCCGCGATCGAGCGCGATGCGCACGCAGGCCGGCTTGCCCTGGAAAGGGCCGAGCACGAGCTCGCTGCCGTCGAACAGGTAGAAGCCGGCCCAGTTGAGGTCGGGCAGGGCGTGGTAGATCAGCGCGGACAGATTCGCCGCGTTGGCGATGCGATCGTGCTCGCCGGCGAACAGGCCGCTCGCCTGGGCAGCGAGCTCGGCGTAGAGCGTGGGCTTGTCGGCCGCGGACAGCGGGGTCGTTTCGAACATGCGCCGAGCTTGAACCGCGGCGCCAGCGCCGGCAACCACGCCAGGCTCCGTCCCGGCTCGGCCGACTGTGGACGGCGGTCGTGTTCCAATACCCGCCTTTGCCCGCGTTCACCCGTGCGGTCAGCGGCGCGCACACGATCGGAAGTCGGCATGAACAAGTCCCGCATGGCATGGCTCGAAAGCCTGCTGCCCACCCAGACTTCGGTGAGCCAGGCCGAGCGCCTGCGCTCGGGCCTCGGCGCCCTGCTAGGCGTGTTGCTGACCGGGCTCGCGAGCGCCTGGGCGCTCGGCTTTTCGAGCGCGACGGCTTGGCTGATCGCGCCGATGGGCGCCTCGGCCGTGCTGCTGTTCGCGGTGCCGGCCAGCCCGCTCGCGCAGCCCTGGTCGGTGATCGGCGGCAATGTCAGTGCGGCGATCATCGGCGTGAGCTGCGCGCGTTTCATTCCCGAACCGCTGCTCGCCGCGTCGGTCGCGATCTTCGCCGCCATCGGCACCATGTTCGCGCTGCGTTGCCTGCACCCGCCGAGCGGAGCGGTGGCGCTCACGGCGGTACTCGGCGGGGCCGCCGTTCGCGAGGCCGGCTACGGCTTCGTGGTCGCGCCGGTGCTGCTGAACTCGGTGCTGATTCTCGCCGTGGCGATGATCTACAACCGCCTCGTCGGCCGGCGCTATCCGCACAGCCAACGCGTGGAAGCGGTGCAGGCGCACGGCACCGCCGATGCCGTGCCGAGCGCCCGCCTGGGTTTCTCGCTCGACGATCTCAAGGGCGCGGTGCGCAGCGTCGACCAGGTGCTCGACATCAGCGTCGACGATCTCGAAGACCTGCTGCGCCGTACCGAGCAGCGCGCGTTCGCGCGGCGCTTCGGCCAGACCGTGTGCGCCGACATCATGTCGCGCGACGTGATCGCGGTGGATTTCGCCACGCCGCTCGCCGAAGCCTGGGCGCTCATGCAGCGGCACGCGCTGCAGGCGATGCCGGTGATCGATCGCGGTCGCTTCGTCATGGGTCTGGTCACGCGCACGGATTTCTTGAAGCACGCCGACCCGGCCGAATTCCCGGGGCTGGGCCAGCGCCTGCGCCGCTTGCTCAAGCGCACCGAAAGCCCCTACACCGACAAGGCCGAGGTCGTCGGCCAGATCATGCAGGCGCGCGCGAAGACGGTGCCCGACAGCCTGCCGATCGCCGAACTGGTGCCGCTGATGTCCGATGCGGGCCTGCACCAGATCGCGGTGACCGACGAGCGTCGCCGGCTGGCCGGCATGGTCACGCAGACCGACCTCGTCGCCGCGCTCTACGACATCAGCCTGCTGCGCGACGCCGCCAACGATCAGCGCGAGAACGCGATGCCGAGGCCGACGCGCGTGACCGAGTCGTTGTAGTCGAGCAGGCTTTCGCCGTAGCCCTGCCAGACATAGAGCTGATAGAACATCGAGCCGTCCCTGGACGGGATCGTGTAATTGAGGTTGAACGCGCCGTGGCCGGTCTCGGGGTTCATGCGGACCATCGTGTGGATCACCTGGCCCTTGCCGATCTGGCGCTGGAAATGCAGCTCGCCGTAGCCGTAGTGATCGATCAGGTCCGGGTTGTCGTCGCCCTTGGGATCATCGGGCGTCTTCTTGTTGTCTTCGGGAATGCGGTACCAGGCCTTCGCGTAGATCAGCAACTTGCCCTTGGCCCGGAACGGGGCGAAGTACACGCGGTTCCAGGAGCGTGACAGCGGCACGTCGTGGCCATTGGATTCGTGCTCGATGCCGACGTCCGCCCCCCAGTAGTTCCATTGTTTCGGATCGGGCGTGAAGCGGTAGAACAGCTCGGGGTTGTAGTCGGTTTCGCGGAACGGGCGCGAGCGGTCGGCATCGTAGACCTGCCAGAACGATTTCTGGCTGTAGCCGAAGTAGAGCGGCATGCCGAACAGCCGCGCCTTGGCGCTGATCGCGAACAGCACCTCGGTTTCCTTGCCGTCGTAGTCGCCGCTCCAGGTCGCCGGCAGAAAGTACATCGGCTTGTGCGTCGACAGGCCCTTGCCGACCGAGACGATCGAATAACCGTCGCCGTCGTCCCCACGCAGCCGCGAGAAGAAATCGCGCTTGGCGAGCGCCTGCGCCTGCTTCTGTTCGGCGGTCGGGTGGGCTGGGTCTTGCGCGCAGCCCGCGCAATCGCCGCCGAGGATCGGGCTGATCGCCTGCGGCTTGACGGCGCTGGCCGGCGGATCGGCGGTGATGATCGGATCGGCAGCGGCGGGATGATCGGTCAGCGGAGGCGTGGGTGCGCCCTGGGCGGAAACGAGTGCGGGAAACAGGCCGAGTGCAGCGATCAGCAGAGAGCAGCGGATCGCAATGAAGCGCCGGGTGAGCTGCCGCGCTCCGCAGCATGTGCCAGAGCGGTGCCCGGACTCCTCACGTACCGTCAAGTACGCTCCGGCCCCTGCGCGCCGTCCTCGCGCATCCTGCGTTCGCTCACGACGCCCAATCAGCGCTTCATCAAGAGGCCAGCGCATCGACATACGGCTTCATCACCCTTTCAACCCGGCACAGCTTGGCGAAATACCAGAGCTTGTCCTTGTGCACCTTGTGTGCGAGGAAAGCCGCGCGCAGCGCGTCGACCGCAATGTGCGGGCCGATCTTGTTGCGGAACTTGAACAGATCGGCCAGCGTTTTTTCGAGACTGTAGATGTTCACCTCGACGCCTTCGATCAAATGCGTCTCGACGCCTTCGGTGAACGCCGGGCCACCGAGACGGGCGACCTTGACCTCGGGATAATCGAGCCGCGGCCTCGCGGCACGACGCTCGATGGCGATGTAGACCTCGTCGGTGAGCTGTTCGGCCAGGCCGTGGAACGCGAGAGCGGAACGCAGGCAGATGACGCCGTTGGGAACCGCGCGCCCGGCGACCGCGAGCGTCAGATGCGGGGTGACGACCTTGTCGGCGAGCACGTAGCTGCCGCGTCCCACCTTCTTGATTAATCCCTTGTCGCACACACGTCGCAGGTACTCGGCTTGAATGCCTTCCGCAGCCAGATCCTTCGGACGCAGCACGCCGAGCTTGCCTGCAAGCTCGACGATGCGATCGGATTTACTGGGTTCATCCATTGAGAACGCTAGGCGAGTGTGTGCAAGCGTAAAATTGTTTTAGGAACTGTTTATATTTGATAACAAGTTCAAAAGTATTGCAAGAGATTGCGGTAACTGATTAATTCTAAATAGATTGTCCTCTGTTCAGGTTTGCCGGACGGAGATTTTCGGGGAAGTCTGGATGCTGGTGAACGTGGCGCTTTTCCTGACGGCGGCGGTGCTGTTCGTCCCATTTTTCAAGCGCTTGGGTCTCGGCGCGGTGCTCGGCTACCTGTGCGCCGGTGTCGTCATCGGTCCCTGGGGATTGGCGCTCATCGCCGATGTCGAATCGATTCTTCACGTCGCCGAATTCGGCGTGGTACTGCTGCTGTTCGTGATCGGTCTGGAACTGCAGCCTTCCCGTCTGTGGCGTTTGCGTTCGACGGTGTTCGGCACCGGCGGCCTGCAGGTCGCACTCAGCACGCTCGCCTTGTTCGTGATCGGCTGGGCCTGGGGTATCGCGCCGGTGACGGCGTTCATCGCTGCGTTCGGCCTGGCGATGTCGTCGACCGCGTTCGTGCTGCAGATGCTCGCCGAGCGCGGCGAACTCAGCACGCGTCACGGACGCTCGGCGTTTGCGATCCTGCTGTTCCAGGATCTGTCGGTGATTCCGTTTCTGGCGCTTGTTCCGATGCTCGCGATGGGCAGCAAACCCGACGTGCATTCGCCCGAGCTGTGGATCGGCACCGCCAAGGCGGTCGGCGCGATCGCTGTCACCGTGATCGGCGGTCGCTACCTGCTGCGTCCGGTGCTGCGCTGGTTCGCCAAGACCGGTGTTGCCGAAGTGTTCACCGCGGCCGCGCTGCTGGTCGTCGTCGGCACCGCGCTGGCGATGGAGTTCGTCGGACTGTCGATGTCGCTCGGCGCTTTCCTGGCCGGCGTGCTGCTCGCCGATTCGGAATATCGCCACGAACTGCAGGCCGACATCGAGCCGTTCAAAGGCCTGCTGCTCGGTTTGTTCTTCATCGCCGTCGGCATGTCGGCGAACGTCGGGCTGGTGGTGGAGAGACCGCTCGACGTGATCGGCGTGGTCGTCGTGCTGATGGTGGTCAAGGCCGCGGTGCTCTACCTGGTCGGCCGGCTCTCCGGACTCGAAGCGCACGCCTCGCGATCGCTGGCCCTGGCACTGTCGCAGGGCGGTGAATTCGCCTTCGTGCTGTTCGGCGTCGCCGCGAGCTCGGGCGTGCTCGACACGCCCTTGCGCGAGCTGCTGATCGTCTCGGTGACCTTGTCGATGATCGTCTCGCCGCTGCTGTATTCATTGCACGCGCGAATTCAACCCACGCGAGAGCCGGCGCCCTACGATGTCATCGATGTCGCCGCCACCCAGGTCGTGATCGCCGGCTTCGGACCGTTCGGCCAGATCATCGGCCGTATCCTGCGCGTGAAGCGCATCAGCTACACGATTCTCGACAAGAGCGCGGACAACGTCGCGTTTCTGCGCCAGCTCGACATTCCGGTGTTCTACAGCGATGCCTCGCGTACCGAGGTGCTGCGGGCCGCGCATGCGGGGCAGGCCAAGCTGTTCGTCGTCGCGATCGCCGACCGGGACGAATCGCTGCGCGTGGTCGAGGCGGTGAGGAAGCTCTATCCGGGCCTGCCGATCATCGCCTGCGCGCGCACGCGCCAGCACGCGCTCGAGCTGCTCGATCGCGGCGTGCAGCAGGTGATCCGGCGCAGCTATCTGTCGTCGCTCGAAGCCACGCGCCAGGTGCTCATGATGCTCGGCGAAAGCGAGGGCCAGGCGCAGCGCTACATCGATGCCTTCCGCCAGCACGACAGCAAGGTGCTGCTGCGGCAGATGGCCGAGCCACGCGACGAGCTCAACGTGCTCAAGAGGGCGCGCGAAGGCGCTCGCGAGCTGCAGGAGCTGTTCGATGCGGACGCCGGGCAGAAGTAAGTCGTTGGCTGTACGGCGCTGTCCGCTCGTCGGGCGCAATCGCATAATGCGGCGAACCGAGCCTGGGCCGAGGAGCCGCGGGACGTCATGGACTATCTGATCCCGTCGCTGCTGGTCTCGATCGTCGCCGTCGGCATGGCGCTCGCGTTCCTGTCGGCCGACCGCAAGTCGGGCACCTCGCGCGCCTTGGCCCTGGCGCTCGCCGCGACCGGCCTGTCGATTTTCCTGAACGGCTATCTGGTTCCGGGCGCGCACGAAAACCCGGCCTGGTCTGGCTGGCTGGCGCTGCCCGAGACCATCGCTCTGATCGCGATGCTCGAGTGGCTGCTGCGCGTGCGCCGCACGATGCCGGTGCCAGACGGTTTCGATACGCGCGTCGGCGACCGGCTGCAGCGGCTCGGCCAGTTCAGCGCCGTCGTCTACCAGCTGTTCGCCTTGATCTGGCCCGAGATCCGGGCGCACCAGTTCCTGCATCTCAAAAGCTTCGACACGATGTCGCAGGGCGGCTTCTGGCTGTTCGCCACGCCGGTGCTGACCACCGTGCTGTGCGGGCTCGGCTCGCTGTTGCTGCTGCTCAATCGCCGGCCGGAACTGGCCGAGCGCATCCGCCTGCTCGCGTTCTCCGGCGCGGTGCCGTTCTGCGTCGCCGGCCTGGTGCTGCCGGCCGACATCGGGCCGATCTCGATCGTCGTCGGCGAGATGATCCTGCTCGTCGGTGCCGTGCACTACCACGTGCTGCAAGGCCAGCGCGGCCTGTTCATGTCGCGCTTTCTGTCGCCCGAGGTGGCCCGGCTGGTGTCGCACGCCGGGCTGCAGGCGGCGATGCAGGAGCGCCAGCTCACGCTGAGCGTGGTCGCCTGCGACCTGCGCGGCTTCTCGCGCTTCGCGAGCGAGGTGCCGTCGGGCCGCGTGATCCAGGTGCTGCGCGAGTACTACGACGCGGTCGGCCAGGTCGTCGCGCAATACGGCGGCACGATCAAGGACTATGCGGGCGACGGCGTGCTGGTGCTGGTCGGCGCGCCGATCGCGCTGCCCGACCATGCGGCGCGCGCGGTCGCGCTGTCGCATCAGCTGCGTGCCGCCTGCGAAGCGCTGGTTCCGCGCTGGGCCGCGCTCGGACCCCGGCTCGGGCTCGGCGTCGGCGTGGCCACCGGCAGCGTCACCGTCGGCGTGATCGGCGGCAGCGCGCGGCTCGAATACACCGCGGTCGGCGCGGCCGTGAACCTCGCGAGCCGGCTTTGCGAGCAAGCCGGAGACGGCGAAATCCTGATCGACCGACAGACCGTTCAGCTCGCCGGAGCCGAGGCGCAGGAGCGCGCGCCGATCCGCTTCAAGGGTTTCGACGAGCCGGTGGCGCACTTCGGCGTCTGAGGCCGGATCGGCGATATCGACGACGTCGGCGATTGTTGCGAAGCGGTCGTGACGGCGGCTTGCGCTGCTAGACTCCAGGCATGGAACTGCCCGTCATCCATCGTCTGACCACTGCGCTGCACAAGCGCCAGGTGGCGCGCGAATTCGGTATCGATTCGCTGGTCAAGGTGCTCGAGGACTACATGCCCGAGGACCAGATCGCCGACGTGCGTCGTGCCTACGAATTCGGCGCCAAGTACCACGCCGGCCAGAGCCGCAAGTCCGGCGAGGCCTACATCTTCCACCCGCTCGCGGTCGCCCGGATTCTGGCCGACCTGCGCATGGACGCGACCACGCTGATCGGCGCGATCCTGCACGACGTCATCGAGGACACCGAGGTCTCCAAGGAGCGCGTCGCCACCGTGTTCGGCCAGGACGTGGCCGATCTGGTCGAAGGCGTGACCAAGATCGGCAAGGTCGAAGGGCTGTCGCGCGCCGAGTTGCAGGCCGAGAGCTTCCGCAAGCTGCTGCTGGCGATGACGCAGGATCTGCGCGTGATCCTGGTCAAGCTCGCCGATCGCCTGCACAACATGCGCACGCTCGAAGCCAAGGAGCCCGCCAAGCGCCGGCGCATCGCCGAGGAGACGCTGTCGATCTACGCGCCGATCGCGCAGCGCCTGGGCATCCACACGATCCGCACCGAACTCGAAGACCTGTCGTTCGCCAACATGCATCCCGAGCGCGCCCGCGTGCTCGAGAAGGCGATCGATGAGCAGATCGGCGATTCGAAGAACCTGATCCGCGACGTCGAGAGCAAGATCGCCAAGGCGCTGCGCGAGGAAGGCATCGGCGCGACCGTGGTCGGGCGCGAGAAGAACGTCTACAGCATCTACCAGAAGATGCGGCGCAAGAAGATGCGCCTGCTGCAGGTGATGGACCTGCTCGGCTTTCGCGTGATCGTCGCCAAGCTCGACGATTGCTACCGCGCGCTCGGCGTGGTGCACCACGTCTACCGCCCGGTGCCGGGCGGTTTCGACGACTACATCGCCAATTCCAAGTCCAACGGCTACCAGAGCCTGCACACCACCTGCATCGGGCCCGGCGGGCACAAGATCGAGGTGCAGATCCGCACGCGCGAGATGCACCACATCGCCGAGAGCGGCATCGCCGCGCACTGGCAGTACAAGCTCGGCGGCAAGGACGGCGGATCGGCGCCGCAGGCGCGCGCCACCGAATGGCTGCGCAGCCTGTTCGACACCGTCGGCACCGCCGGCTCGCTCGATTTCATCGAAGGCGTGAAGGTGGACCTGTTCCCCGACGAGGTCTACGTGTTCACGCCCAAGGGCCTGATCCGCCGGCTGCCGAAGGGCGCGACCTCGGTGGACTTCGCCTACTCGGTGCATTCCGAGCTCGGCGACCGCTGCGTCGCCGCGCGCATCGACGGCAGCCTCGAGCCGCTCAATACGCCGCTGCGCAGCGGCCAGACCGTCGAGATCATCACCGCGCGGCATGCGCGGCCCAACGCGGCCTGGCTCAACTTCGTCAAGACCGCCAAGGCGCGCAGCCACATCCGCAATTTCCTGCGCAACCAGCGCGAGGACGAGGCCGTGCGCCTCGGTCGCCGGCTGCTCGAGATCGCCATGCGCGATCTCGGCGTGCCGCTCGCCAAGCTGCGCGAGGAGGCCGCCGAGCCGGTGCTCAAGGCCTACAACCTCAAGGACATGGAAGAGCTCTACGCCACCATCGGCACCGGCGAGCGGCTCGCCCCGCTGGTGGCGCGGCACTTCCTGCCCGAGCACAAGGGCGGCGTGGCGACCGGCGACGGCGAGGCCTCGAGCGCCGCGCCGCTGGCGATCGAAGGCACCGAAGGCCTGGTCATCGACTACGCGCGCTGCTGCCGCCCGATTCCGGGCGACGACATTCGCGGCAACGTCTCGGTGGGCCGCGGCATCGTGATCCATCGCATCGACTGCAAGCACGCCAAGGCGCGGCCGCAGGACTGGGTGCCGCTGATCTGGTCGGAGAAGGTGCAGGGCGATTTTTTGTCCGAGATCCACGTGCTCGCGCAGAACCAGCGCGGCCTGCTCGCCAAGGTCACCGCCGAGATCACGCGTGCCGAGGCCAGCATCGAGAACGTGCAGATGCCGGATCGTGCCGGCAGCGACACCATCGAGATGCGCTTCATCATCGCGGTGAAGTCGCGCGTGCACCTGGCTCAGGTCGTGCGCCGCCTGCACCGGCTCAATGGCGTGACCAAGGTGGCGCGCGCCTGAGGGCTCTATCTCCGATCAGCCGCGCCGGCGGAAATCGGGCGCGCGCTGTCACAATGGCCCGATGCCACGCCCGAACCGATTGCCCGAGTCGCCTGCCGGCGACGACCCCCATGCCGACTGGCGGCTGATCTACCAGCTGCTGCCGCACCTGAAGGATTTTCCGGGGCGCATCCTGCTCGCGCTCGGTTGCCTGATCGTCGCCAAGCTGTCGGGCGTGGCCCTGCCGATGCTGCTCAAGCACATCGTCGACGGACTCGATCAGAGCAAGCACACGATCGTGATCGTGCCGCTATCGCTGCTGCTGGCCTACGGCTTCGCGCGCTTCGTCAACGTGCTCATGAGCGAGCTGCGCGACGTGGTGTTCGGGCGCGTGGCCGAGCGCGCGATGCGGCGCGGGGCCCTGCAGGTGTTCCGCCACCTGCATGCGCTCGATCTCGACTTTCACCTCTCGCGGCGCACCGGCGGGCTGTCGCGCGACATCGAGCGCGGCGTTGCCGGCATCAGCTTCCTGCTGCGCTTTTCGCTGTTCAACATCATTCCGACCGTGCTCGAACTGGCGCTGGTGGCCGCGATCCTGCTCGTCGAATACGGCTGGGTGTTCGCCGTCATCACCGCGGTCGCGGTGCTGCTCTACGTGGCGTTCTCGATCACCGTGACCGAGTGGCGTACGCAGTTCGTGCGCAAGGCCAATCAGCTCGATTCCAAGGCCAACACGCGCGCGATCGACTCCTTGCTCAACTACGAGACCGTGAAGTATTTCGGCAACGAAGCCCACGAGGCCGCCGAATACGATCGCTTCCTGTCCGATTGGGAGCAGGCCCAGCAGCAGAACCGCCTGTCGCTCGGGGCGCTCAACGTCGGCCAGTCGCTGATCGTCGCAGGCAGTCTGACCGCGATGATGGTGATCGCCGCGCAGGGCGTGGCGCGCGGCGGCATGACGCTCGGCGATTTCGTCGCGATCAACGCCTATGTCGTACAGCTGTTCATTCCGCTCAATTTTCTCGGCTTCGTCTATCGCGAAATTCGCCGTGCGCTGACCGACATGGGGCGCATGTTCGGCCTGCTCGACGTGCAGCCGAAGGTGCGCGATCAGGCGCAGGCGAAAACCTTGCGCCCGGGTTCCGCCCAGGTGCGCTTCGAGCACGTGGGCTTCGGCTATTCGCCGCAGCGGCCGATCCTGAAGGACGTCAGTTTCGAGATCCCGGCCGGCCAGACCGTGGCCGTGGTCGGGGCGAGCGGAGCCGGCAAGAGCACGCTCGCCAGGCTGCTGTTCCGCTTCTACGATCCGGGCCAGGGCCGCGTGACGATCGATGGCCAGGACTTGCGCGAAGTGACCCAGCAGAGCCTGCGGTCGGCGATCGCGGTGGTGCCGCAGGACACCGTGCTGTTCAACGACACGCTGCTCTACAACCTGCAGTACGGCCGTCCCGAGGCGACGCGCGAAGAGGTCGAGCAGGCGGTCCGGCTCGCGCATCTCGATGGCTTCATCCGCCAGCTGCCCGACGGCTACGCGACCCTGGTCGGCGAACGCGGGCTCAAGCTTTCGGGCGGCGAGAAGCAGCGCGTCGCCATCGCGCGGGCCCTGCTCAAGAACCCGGCGATCCTGATCTTCGACGAGGCGACGTCCTCGCTCGATTCGGCGTCCGAGCGCGCGATTCTCGCGGCGATCGAGGAAGTGGCGGCCCAGCGCACCACGCTGGTGATCGCGCATCGGCTGTCGACCATCGTGCATGCGGACCAGATCGTCGTGCTCGAACAGGGCCGCGTGATCGAGCGTGGCCGGCACGACGATCTGCTCGCCGCCAACGGGGCCTACGCGGCGCTCTGGCGTTTGCAGCAGCGCCAGCAGCTTGCTTGAGCGCGGCCTTCACGCGCTCCCGCTTTTGGCATAACGTCGAGCCGCGTCGCACAGAAGCGCCAATAAAAACCTCATGAACCTGCTCGACTCGATCAAGAATCTCGCTGCAGAAGGCCCCAAGTCCGCACTGCTGGGCGCGCTCGTGACGCCCGAAATCGAACACTGGATGGAGCGCATGCCCAAGCCGGTCGGCAGCTTCGGCTACGACCCCTGGGGCTATCACGAGAACCAGGCCAAGGTCGGCCTGGCGATCGCCAAGCTGCTGTACGACCATTATTTCCGCGTCACCGCGACCGGGCTCGAGAACGTGCCGGCGCGCGGGCGGGCGCTGCTGATCGCCAACCATTCGGGCCAGCTGCCGATGGACGGCATGATGATCTCGGTGGCGGTGGCGACCAATCCGCACGGGCCGCGCGCGCCGCGCTCGATGATCGAGCGCTTCTTTCCGACCGTTCCGTTCGTCGGCAATACGCTGCAGGCCTGGGGCTCGGTGATCGGCGATCCGGTCAACGCGGCCAAGATGCTCGAATCCGACGAGCTGCTGATCGTGTTTCCCGAAGGCGTGCGCGGCTCGGGCAAGCCGTATTCGAAGCGCTACCAGCTGCAGCGCTTCGGCAATGGCTTCCTGCACCTGGCGATCGCGCACAAGGTGCCGATCATTCCGGTGGGCGTGGTGGGCTGCGAAGAAACCATGCCCTCGCTGTTCAACCTGTCTCCGGTCGCCAAGATGCTCGGCATTCCGTACTTCCCGGTGGGGCCGCTGATGCCGCTGCCGGCCCGCGTCTACCTGAACTTCGGCGAGCCCTTGCGCTTCAGTGGGCTCGTCACCCGCGAGGACGAGGTACAGGCCAAGGTCGAGCAGGTGAAGGACGCCATTCGAGGGCTGATCGACCGCGGGCTGCAGCAACGCCGGAGCGTGTTCTGATCATGGCCACCAGGACCAAAGCCAAAACCAAGTCCGGAACCGACGCCGGCTCCGCCGGTGCGCCGCAGGCAGAAGCTACGCAGCCCACGCGCCGCAAGTCGCAGGCGCGCAAGACCGTGCTCGTGACCGGCGCCGCCGGCTCGCTGGCCAAGCGCGTGATCCATCGGCTCAGTTCGAGCTGCAAGGTCATCGCGGTGGATTTCCGCCACAAGGTCGAGCTCGAAGCCGGCGTGCGCTCGTACAAGGTGCAGATCCACAAGCGCGATTTCGAGGATGTGTTCCGCCAGCACAAGATCGACGCGATCATCCATATCGGCCGCATCTTTCCGCACGAATCCGACCGCCACCGGCGCTACAACGCCAACGTGCTCGGCATGAAGAAGCTGCTCGAACTCGCCAAGCGCTACGGCGTGGGCCAGGTCATCGTGCATTCGACGTACTTCGTCTACGGCGCCTCGGCCTACAACCCGGCCTTGCTCGACGAGGACCATCCGCTCAAGGCGGCCGAGGTGACGCAGGAGCTGGTCGATTCGGTGGAGCTCGAATCGCTCGCCCACATCTACCTGTGGAAGCATCCCGAGCTCAACATCACCATCCTGCGGCCCTGCAACGTGCTCGGCCCGGGCGTGCGCAACACCATGAGCCTGCTGTTCTCACGCAAGATCGTGCCGGTGCTCGTGGGCTTTTCGCCGCTCATGCAGTTCCTGCACGTCGACGACATGGCCGACGCCATCGTGCTCGCGTTCCAGAAGAACAAACCCGGCATCTACAACGTCGCGCCGGATGATTGGGTCGCGTACCAGGAGGCGGCCGAGCAGTGCGGCTGCCAGCGTCTGCCGCTGCCTTCGGTGCCGCCCGCGGTGCCCAGGCTGCTGAGCAACCTGCTCAACTGGAACGCGTTCTTCCCGGCCTATCTGATCAGCTACTTCAAGTATCCGGTGGTGCTCGACGGGCGCCTGTTCCGCGAGACCTTCGGCTGGAAGCCCAAGCGCACACCCAACGACATCTTCAGCTATTACCGCAAGCAGAAGGCGATACTGTCGCTTTGACACCAATCAACATTTCTTCAATGTCCCTCCGATAGAGTGACGCAATCGAGACATCAAGCAAGTTCAATTTCATCCATCGGGGCCGGCGGCGTAAGCTGGCTCGACTTCAAACAAGGAGATGTGAGATGAGCAAGAAGGGCAAGGTGGCCAAGGCGGAACTGAAGATCGACTCCAAGGCCCCGAAGATCGAGATCGGCATCAGCAAGGATCATCGCGCCGAGATCGCCGCCGGCCTGTCGCGCCTGCTCGCCGACGAATACACGCTGTACCTGAAGACCCACAACTTCCACTGGAACGTGACGGGTCCGATGTTCAACACGCTGCACCTGATGTTCGAAACCCATTACACCGAAGCCGCGCTGGCCGTCGACCTCGTCGCCGAGCGCATCCGCGCGCTGGGCTTCCATGCGCCGGGTTCGTACAGCCAGTACGCCGCGCTGGCCTCGGTCAAGGAAGCGACCAACGTGCCGGAGGCGATGGAGATGGTGCGCCAGCTCGTCGCCGATCACGAGACGGTGTCGCGTACCGCGCGCAGCCTGTTCCCGGCCGCCGACGAGGCGCACGATGAACCGACCGCCGATCTGCTGACCCAGCGCATGCAGCTGCACGAGAAGACCGCGTGGATGCTGCGCAGTCTGCTCGAGTGATCGGGTCGGAGGGCATCGAAGATCGAATGTTTCGGCCGGCGATCGCCGGCCGAAGCGTTTTGGCAGGCGCGCTCCGTTCGACGATGCAATAAATCTTCTGCGATGTATCGACGACAGCGAGAGCGGCCTCGCTCGACGCTAAAATACGCGCCGAATGAACGCTCCCGCTCCGCTGTTGGCCGTCCGCCGCCTCAAGGTCCATTACCCGTTGCGGAGCTGGATTCCCTGGCGCAGCGGGGGTGTCGTCCGCGCGGTCGACGGGGTCGACCTGAACCTTTATCCGGGCGAGACGCTGGCCGTCGTCGGCGAATCGGGCAGCGGCAAATCGAGCCTCGCCAGGGTACTCGCCGGCCTGCAGCCGGTTACCTCGGGCGCGATCGAATACCGTAGCGCCGACGGCACGCTGAACGACCTCGCCAGGCTCGACAGGAAGGCCTGGCGCCCGCATCGGCGCGAGATCCAGCTGATCTTCCAGGACCCGCAGGCGAGCCTGAATCCGCGCATGAAAGTGGGCAAGGCGGTGGCCGAGCCGCTCAAGGCCTTGTATCCGGAGCTGTCGAAGGCCGAGCGCGAAAGCCGCGCGTTGGCGATGCTCGAACGCGTCGGCATTTCGGCTGACTTAGCCCAGCGCCTGCCGCATGAGCTGTCGGGCGGGCAGTGCCAGCGCGTCGGCATCGCGCGGGCGCTGGTGGTTCGGCCGCGCGTGCTGATCTGCGACGAGCCGGTGTCGGCGCTCGACGTCTCGGTGCAGGCGCAGATCATCAACCTGCTGATGGAGCTGCAGGCCGAATACGGCCTGGCGATGATCTTCATCGCGCACGATCTGGCGGTGGTCCGGCACCTGTCGCAGCGCCTGCTCGTGATGTACCTCGGGCGGATCATGGAGCAGGCCGAGACGCCGATGCTGTTCCGCCACGCCGTGCATCCGTACACGCGCGCCCTGCTCGCGGCGATGCCGGCCGACGATCTGGCGCAGGAGATCGATCGCAGCGCCACGCTGCTCGACGGCGAAGTGCCGAGCCCGCAAAGCCCGCCGCCGGGCTGCGTGTTCGTGACGCGCTGCCCGATGGCCGATCAGGCCTGCAACCGCTCGGTGCCGACCTTGCGCCGAGTTTCACATGGCGGCCACGCGGCCTGCCATTTCGTCGGGCTCGCGACTCCGGTCTAGCCCGGCTGAAACCCGCGATGCACCCGGACTACCGGCAGTTGGGACGCACGCCCGAAGCGCGCGCCTGCTGGTAAACCGGCTCGTCCTGCGGCAGGCGCTTGCTGAGGTCGTGGATGCGGGTTTCGTTCGACGGGTGAGTCGACATGATCTGCGCGGGCTTCTGGCCGCCGAGCTTGGACATGTTCTGCCAGAGCGCGATCGAAGCCGACGGATCGAAGCCGGCCTTGGCCATCAGATCCATGCCGAGCAGGTCGGCTTCGGATTCGTGCGAGCGCGAGTAGGGCAGCAGGAACAAGGTCTGGGTCACGCCGCTGAGCGTCTTCGCGTCGATGCCCGAGTAGGCCGAAGCCACCGCGGTGCCGAGCGAGCCGACCGCATTCGACGATACGCGTTCGGCCGAGTGGCCGGCGAGCACGTGGCTGACTTCGTGGCCGATGACGGCCGCGAGCTGATCCTGCGTGGTCGCCACCTTGAGCAGGCCGGTGTAGACGCCGATCTTGCCGCCCGGCAGCGCGAAGGCGTTGACGTCGTCGCTCTGGAAGGTCACCACCTCCCAGCTCGCGGGTACCGGCACCTGCCAGTTCATCGACGGAATCACCCGCGTGATCGCGTTCGAAACGCATTGCACGTAGGCGGAAGTCGCGGTGTCCTTGGTCGCCGGCGTCTTCTGCTTGAGCTCCGCGAACGACTGGATGCCCATTTTCGAGACTTCCGAATCGGACACCAGCTTGAGCTGGTGCCGGCCCAGCGGTGAAGTCGCGCAGGCGACCAGGGAGGCGGCGACAGCGAGCGAAATGGCGAGTTGGGTGCGGGTCATGGGTGCTTTGATCGGGTGCGGCGGGGACGGATTCGAGTGTGCCAGGGCCCGGGGTCAGGGCTCCAGCCGTTCGATCTTCCAGCGGTCGCCGATGGCAAGGTAGCGCAGGCGATCGTGCAGCCGGCCGCCGCGGCCTTGCCAGAATTCGACCGATTCGGGCTGCAGCCGGTAGCCGCCCCAGCAATCGGGCATCGGCACTTCCTTGCCTTCGAGCGCCTTTGCGTTGGCTTCGAAGCGGGCATCGAGTTCCGCGCGCGTGGCGACCACTTCGGACTGGCGCGAGGTGACCGCCCCGATCTGCGAATCGCGGAAGCGGCTCTGGAAGTAGCGCTGCGCGTCCTCGCGCGCGAGCTTCTCGACGCGGCCTTCGATGCGCACCTGGCGTTCGAGCTTGTCCCACCAGAACACCAGCGCGGCCTGCGGGTTTTCGGCGAGCTCGCGGCCCTTGTGGCTTTCGTAGTTCGTGTAGAAGCAGACGCCGCCCTCCTTGTAGCCCTTGAACAGCACGATGCGCGCCGACGGCCGGCCCTGCGCATCGGCGGTCGCCAGCGTCATCGCGCCGGGTTCGATCATGTCGGCGGCGCGCGCGGCCTCGATCCAGCTGTCGAGCTGGGCGAGCGGATCGGCCAGCAGGTCGGCCTCCTCGAGTGGCGGATTGCGCGTGTACTGCGGGGCGGGAGTCGAGGGCTGGGACATGAGTCGGAGCAACTGGAGGCGGGCTCGGGGCGCCAAGCCTAGCGAAAAACGTCGGCGAGCAAGATGAATATGCAAAGTGCGACGACGCTGCACCGTCGCTGCCTGCGGATTCGCCGAGTCCGCCACTGCGCCGTGCGCCTTTTTTTAGCGCTCTGGGCCGGCCAGCGGCCGGCGTCGGCTTGCCGGGCAATGCCAATGATTTGATAATCATTATCAACAAGGCGGCGGCCATGACCCCGGCCCAGTCGATCGCCAAACCTTCCAACCCTAGAGATTCTCTTTCATGCGCAAGACTTTATTGGCCGCCGCAGCCGCTCGCCTCGGTTTTCCGCTGCTGTTGGGCACCCTGGTGAGCACGGCGGCTTCGGCTCAGCAGGTGGCGCAAAAAGCCGCCGAGCCGACCGCATCGGCCAGCGAGCCCGCCGCGGACCCGGCCGAAGTCATCGTCATCGCGAGCGGCTCGCAGGTCGACCTGACCAAGCCCTATGCGGGCGGCCAGGTGGCGCAGGGCGGCCGCGTGGGCCTGTTCGGCAACGTCGACCTGATGGATTCGCCGTTCAACAGCACCGCCTACACGGCCGACCTGATCCGCAACCAGCAGGCGCGCAGTGTCGCCGACGTGGTCCAGAACGATCCGTCCGTGCGCCTCGCGCGCGGCTTCGGCAACTTCCAGGAGGTCTACATCATCCGTGGCTTCGAAGTCAGCTCGGACGACATCGGCTACAACGGCGTCTACGGCCTGCTGCCGCGCCAGTACGTGGCGGCCGAACTGCTCGAGCGCACCGAAGTCTTCCGCGGCGCCAACAGTTTCCTGAACGGCGCCGCGCCCGGTGGAAGCGGCATCGGCGGCACCATCAACCTGGTGCCCAAGCGCGCGCCGGACGATGACCTCACGCGCCTCAGCGTCGGCTATGAAAGCGATGCGATGGGCTACGCGGCGGCCGACGTCGCGCGTCGATTCGGTGACGACAAGCGCTGGGGTGTTCGCGGCAACCTGGTCGGCCGCAAGGGCGACACCTCGATCGACGACGAAGAGCGCGAACTCGGCGTGCTCGCGCTGGGCCTGGACTATCGCGGCGACAAGCTGCGCCTGTCGGCCGACCTCGGCTATCAGGACCATCGCATCGACGCGCCGCGCCCGAGCGTGACGCCGGGCACCGTCATTCCCGACGCGCCCGATTCCGATTCCAACTTCGCGCAAGATTGGACCTTCTCCGAAGAGAAGGACCTGTTCGGTGTGGCGCGCGGAGAATACGACTTCACGAAAAATATCACCGCCTGGGCCGCGGTCGGCGTGCGCGATAGCGAAGAACACAACGTGCTGGCCAATCCCTCGGGTGCGGCGGCCGATGGCAGCTTCAGCACCTATCGCTTCGACAACTATCGCGAGGACCGCGTCATCACTGGCGATACCGGCGTGCGCGCCGAGTTCAGGACGGGCTCGGTCGGGCATCGCGTGGTGCTGTCGGCCTCAGCCTTCGAACTCGATTCGAAGAACGCCTTCGGCTACTCGGACTTCAATGGCCTGAGCGGCAACCTGTACGACTTCTCACCAGTGGCGCAGCCCGCGATCACCTCCGTGGGCGGCGGCGACATGAACGATCCGCACACCACGAGCAAGGTCAAGACGAGCAGCTATGCGCTGGCCGATACGCTTGCGCTGTTCGACAAGCGCGTGCTGTTCACGCTCGGTGCGCGCTATCAGGTTCTGCAGCAGTACAGCTATGCCTACGATACCGGGGCTGGCGGCAAGGTTTACGACGACAACACCTGGTCGCCGATGGGCGGACTCGTGTTCAAGGCCAGCGACAAGGTCTCGCTGTACGCAAACTACATCGAAGGCTTGGTGCCCGGTGAAACCGTGCCGCAGACGATTGACCTGGGTTCGGGTCCGCAACAGCCGGAAAACGCGGGGGACGCGCTGTCGCCGTTCAAGTCCAGGCAGACCGAAGTCGGTGCCAAGTACGACGGCGGCAACCTGGGCCTGGGCTTCTCGGTGTTCGAGATCAACAAGCCGAGCAGCTTCTTCGACGGCACGCGCGTGACGCAGGACGGCGAGCAGCGCAACCGCGGTGCGGAACTGACCTGGTTCGGCGAGCCGATCGACGGTTATCGCGTGCTCGGCGGCATCACGGTGCTCGATGCCAAGTTCACCAAGTCCGACGGTGCGGACGATGGCCAGGAGCCGATCGGCGTCGCCGACCTGCAGGCGAACCTGACGGTCGAATACGACCTGCGCGCAGTGCCGGGCCTGAGCTTCGAGGCGCGCGGCAACTACACCGCCTCGCAGAAGGCCAGCACGACCAACGACCTGAGCATTCCGTCGTGGACGCGCCTGGATCTCGGCACGCGCTACGCGTTCGAAGTGGCCGGGCGCGCGGTCACCTTGCGTGCGCGCGTCGACAACGTCACGGGCCGCGATTACTGGGCGTCGACGGGCGGTACCTTCGGGGCCAACTATCTCGTGCTCGGCAACCCGCGCACCTTCACGCTGTCGGCCTCGGTGGACTTGTGAAGCCTCACGGCATCTTCAAGCGATAGCCCACGCCCGGCTCGGTGACGACGTAGCGCGGAGCCGCGGCGTCGTCACCGAGCTTGTGTCTCAGCTGGCCGATGTAGACGCGCAGGTATTGCGTGTCCTCCTCGTGCACCTTGCCCCAGACTTCGCGCAGCAGCTGCGGCTGCGTGATCACGCGGCCCGCATGCCGGGCGAGCACGGCGAGAATCGCGTACTCCTTGCGCGACAGGCGCAGCTCGATGCCATCGAGCGTCACGCGGCGCAGTGTCAGGTCGATGCGCAGCGCGCCGGTTTCGATCACCGGTTGCGAGCCGCTGGCCTGCAGCCGATGGCGCAGCGCTGCGCGAATGCGCGCGAGCAGTTCGGCGATGCCGAAGGGCTTGGTCAGGTAGTCGTCCGCGCCCGCGTCGAGCGCGCGCACCTTGCCGCCTTCGTCGTCGCGCACCGACAGCACGATGATCGGCACGCTCGAAATTTCGCGGATGCGCGGAATCAGATCGAGCCCGTCGGCGTCGGGCAAACCGAGATCGAGGATCATCAAGTCGGGCTTGTCCTGCTTGAGCGCAAGCAATCCGGTTTCGGCGTTGGCGGCTTCGATCACCTGCAGCGATTCGGCGCCGAGGCTCACGCGCAGCAGCTTGCGGATCTGTGGCTCGTCGTCGACGACCAGGACACGGATCGTTTCAGTCATCGCGCACCTGGGGCGGCGTCTTGCGCGGCAGGCGCATCTCGATCACTGCGCCGCGGCCTTCCGCAGGTGCGAGCGCGCGCACCTGTCCGTCCTGCGCCGCGAGCAGGCCACGGCAGATCGCCAGCCCCAGGCCGGTGCCCGGCGCGGTGTGATCCTGTGATTGCACGCGATGGAACATGTCGAAGATCTTCTCGCGATCGGCCGCCGGCACGCCAGGGCCGTGATCGCGCACGCGCAGCAGCAGCCACTGCGCTTGCGCGCCCAGCGCGATCTCGATCGGCGTGCCGGCCGGCGAATACTTGGCCGCGTTGTCGATGACGTTGACGAGCGCCTGTTCGAGCAGCAGCGGGTCGCACCAGGCCAGCGGCAGATCACCGGCGCTGTCGATCGGCACGTCCCGCCCCGAAAGTTCGCGACGCAGCCGGTTGCGCGCGCGTCCGGCGATCTCGCGCAGATCGCACCATTCGCGGCGCGCTTCGATGCGGCCATAGCCGAGCCTGGTCATGTCGAGCAGGTTCTGCACGAAGCGATTGAGGCGCTCGGATTCCTCGACGACGGTGTCGAGCAGGGCACTGCGATCGTCGGCGGAGAGCCGCTCGTTCTGCGTCTGCAGGCTCGTCGCCGCGCCGAGGATCGAGGCGAGCGGCGTGCGCAGATCGTGCGAGACCGAAGACAGCAAGGCGGCGCGCAGCTCCTCGCCCTGGCTGTTCACGCGCTGGTCTCCGATCTCGGCGGACAGCATCACGCGTTCGAGTGCGACCGCGGCCTGGTCGGCGAGCGCATCGAGCAGGCGCCGCTGTCCGGCAGAAGGCGGCCGCCTGCGCTCGTGCAGATGCAGGCCGAGCAGGCCGACCACGCGCTGCGCGGTCGCCATCGGCACGAACAGCCATTGCGAAGTCGGCAAGGTCTGCGTCGAATAGCCCGCCGGCTGTCGATGATCCCAGCACCAGTGCGCGGCCGCGCGATCGGTTTCGCGAAACTGGTAGTCGGGGCCGATGCCGCGCCGCGCCGCCGGACGCAGCGCTTCGGCGGGACGCTCGATGACGGCCACGCAAGGCAGGTCGAGCGTCGCCTGCACGTGCTCGGCGATGATGCGGGCGACTTCGTCCCGACCGAGCGCACCGGCGACGCGCCGCGCGAAATCGCTCAGGTTGGCGTTGCGCCGCGCGGTCTTGCGCAAGGCTTGCATCTGGCTGCGCAACTGCCCGCCGAGCCTGCCCATGAGCACCGCGATGATCAGGAACACGATGAGCGTGAGCACGTCTTCGTGGCGCTGCAGGTCGAGTGTGTAGCGCGGTTCGGTGAAGAAGAAATCGAGGCTGCAGGCCGCGACGACGCTGGTGACGACAGCCGGCAGCGGGCCCGCGCGAACCGCGCTCACGAGTACGGCGACGAGATAGAGCAGGGCCAGGTTTTCGAGCCCGATCCAGCGATCGACGAACAGGCCGACGAGGGTTGCGAGGGTGACGAGCGCCAGGCCGGTGATGTGGTCCTGCCAGCGCCAGCGCTCGGCCGCGATCGGATCGCGCGTGTTCGACGCATCGCGCGCGTCGTTCCGCGTCGGCACCACGGTGATGTCGAACGGCGCGCCCGATCGCAGCAGCGCGTGCGCGAGCGAGCGTCGCCGGCGCCAGCCGGCGCGCATCGGCTTTGAGTGCCCGACCACGATCTGGGTGACGTTGCGCGAGCGAGCATAGCCGAGCACTTCGGCGGCCACGTTCTCGCCTGGAATCGTCACTGCTTCGCCGCCGAGCGCCTCGGCCAGGCGCAGGGTTTCGGCGATGCGGTCCTTGGCCTCGTTCGGCAGGCGATGGGCGCGCGAATCGATCACGTGCACCGCGATCCAGGCGATGCCGCGCGTGTCCGCGAGCCGGGCCGCGTTGCGGATCAGGCTGCGATCGATCGCCTTGCCGCCGACACAGACGAGCAGGCGCTCGCGCGCCGGCCAGGGTTCGCTGACCGCGTGGCGCTGTCGATACGCGAGCATCTGCTGATCGATGCGCTCGGCGGCCGCGCGCATCGCCAGTTCGCGTAGTGCAGTGAGGTTGCCGCGCGAGAAGAAACCTTCGCGTGCGCGCTGTGCCTGCTCGCCGAGATAGACCTTGCCTTCGTCGAGCCGGCGCAGCAGCTCTTCGGGCGGCAGGTCCACCAGCTCGATCTCGTCGGCGCGTTCGAGCACGGTATCGGGCAGGGTTTCACGAACGCGCACGCCGGTGATGCGCAGCACCACGTCGTTGAGGCTTTCGAGATGCTGCACATTGAGCGTGGCGAGCACGTCGATGCCCGCCGCGAGTACGTCCTCGACATCCTGCCAGCGTTTCACGTGCCGGCTGCCCGGCACGTTGGAATGCGCGAGTTCGTCGATCAGCGCGAGCTTCGGCTTGCGCGCGATCAGCGCATCGGTATCGAGTTCGCCGAGCGTGCGACCGCGATAGTCGAGCGTGCGCCGGGGCAGCACTTCGAGCCCGTCGAGCAGGGCTTGGGTCTCGCGCCGACCATGCGTCTCGACGATGCCGACGACGACGTCGACGCCGCTGGCCTTGGCCGCCTGCGCGGCGCGCAGCATGTCGTAGGTCTTGCCGACGCCCGGCGAAGCACCCAGAAAAACCTTGAGCCGGCCACGGCCTTCGCGCTGCGCTTCGAGCAGCAGCGTGTCGGGCGAGGGGCGGGCGGGGTCGGTCATGCGGAATTCTAGGGCCCGGTCGATGTCATGGGATGAGCTTGTCCCGTCTCCCACTTGTGGGAGAGGGTGGTCCGAAGGACCGGGAGAGGGTCGGCTTGGAAAGTGAGCGCAGCTTTCGGGCGCACCCTCTCTCCCCTGCTGCGCAGGGACTCTCTCCCGC
>QFCS01000403.1_pt1 | contig 179769 bp, 189 predicted proteins | sample 3576561 | NCBI WGS metagenome assembly QFCS01 | reverse complement strand
GAACCACTGTCTCCACGATCAACATCCCGTTCTCGCCAACTGATCAAAACCAGTCGGCCGACTATAGACCCGGGATGAAGGGGGTCTTTTTGCACGCCGATCACCCCACGAAGGGGGTGCCTATTGCACGCTGATCCTCACCTTTCGACGGCTATGTGCCCGAACGGCTCAAAGAGGCGATGTTCACCTATCTCGATCGGGTTCGGCCTGTCCTGCTCAAGAGCAGCATCCCGGATGAAGACTGGCTCTGGATCGGACGCCAGGGACGCCGGATGCCCGCCAACGACATCAGCATCCGCGTGACGAAGACCACGCGCAAGCACTTTGGACGGGACCTCTCGCCGCACCTGTTCCGCGACTGTGCGGCCACCGAAGTTGCGCTTGAGCGCCCGGAGCTTATCGGCATGACCAGGCATCTACTCGGTCACATGACGCCGGCTTCCAGCCAGAAATTCTACAATCAGGCGACCAGCTTAACCGCCTTCTCCCGTCATGCCGGCGTCATTCGCAGGTTGCGGGGAGAAGGATCATGACCCGCGCAGCCATTTACGTCCGCGTCTCCACTGCCCGTCAGGCCGAGCGCGACCTGTCGATCCCCGACCAGATCGCCCAGTGCCGTATATGGTGTCAGCGGCAGGGTGTCGAAGTGGTCCAAATCTTCTCCGAGCCGGGCGCTTCAGCGCTCGACGAGGATCGGCCCGTTTTCCAGGAAATGATCCACACCGCGAAACGGACGGATAAACCCTTCGATCTCGTGGTCGTGCATTCGCTGAGCCGGTTCAGCCGGGACTCGCTTCACTCGGAACTCTATATCCGCGAATTGCGAAAGGCTGGGGTCGAACTGGTCTCGATCACGCAGGAGGTCGGACAGGATCCCACGGGCGAGATGTTCCGCAAGCTACTGCACATTTTCGACGAGCATCAGAGCCGGGAGACAGCGAAACACGTCCATCGCGCCATGTTGGAGAATGCCCGCCAAGGCTTCTGGAACGGTTCGCGGCCGCCCTATGGCTATGGCGTCGAAATCGCCGAGCGGCGGGGCAGCAAGGACAAGAAGGTGCTGGTTATCAACGACGCCGAAGCGCGCGTGGTTCGCATGATCTTCGATATGGCTGCGGGTGTGGAAGGGCGACCGATGGGCGTGAAGGCCATAGCCACCTGGCTCAACGAGCGCGGCATATTGCGGCGCGGACGCAGGTTCTCGACCGGAGGCATCCATGCCATCCTGACGGCGAGCACCTATCATGGGCAGCATTACTTCAATCGCACCGACAGCCGGAATGACCGGCCCCGCCCACCCTCCGAATGGATACCGCTCGCTGTCCCGGCGATCATCGACGAAAAGACCTTCAACGCTGCACAGGCGCTGCTCCAGAGCCGCGCACCCAAGCGGGTGGCGCCGCGCCTGGTCAACACGCCGACGCTGCTCGCTGGGGTGGCCCGATGCGGCCACTGCGGCGCTGCGTTGATCCAGAACACCGGCAAGGGCGGGCAGTATCGCTATTACTGCTGCTCGCGCCGCCTCAAGGAAGGCCCCTTCGGCTGCAAGGGTCTGCGTATGCCGATGGACAAGCTCGACGGGATCGTAATCGGCGAGGTGACGAAGCAGATACTGCAGCCCGATCATCTGAAAGAACTGCTGGGCAATTATCTGCGCACGGCAATCGAACGCGAAGATCGCAACCGCGATCGGCTGCGGCAGTTGCGCCACGACCACAAGGAAGCTGAAGCGGGTATCGCCCGGCTGCTGGAACTGGTCGAGAAGGGCCTGATGGACGCTGAGGACGCTTCGATGCGCGAGCGGCTGGTCAATCTGCGGTTCCGGCGCGACGAACTCGCCGAGCAGGTTTCCGACCTCACCCGCCGTCTGGCCATGGCCGAACCTGTGATCACGCCAGCGAAGATCGAGAAGCTCGCACTACTCCTGCGGGATAAGCTGCATCATGGCCCGCCTGATCTGCGCCAGGCTTATGCCCGGCTTCTGCTAAGCGAGGTCCGCGTGAACGAACGGGAAATCCGCATCTCTGGCTCGAAGGCCGTGCTGGCCCGGAGTGCGGCAGCGGGCGTGGCCAAAACCACGCCCGCAGTTCTCTCTTTTGTTCGAGAATGGTGCACCCGACAGGATTCGAACCTGTGGCCTCTGCCTTCGGAGGGCAGCGCTCTATCCAGCTGAGCTACGGGTGCCGGTAGAGCGGGGCCTCTAGCAAGAGCGCGGCGCGCCAGCAATGGTCTATCGACCGCGGCGCGCGGATATGCGAAGCGGACAGCGAAGCGGAGGGATTCATGGCGTCCGAACAAAGCTGGCCGATGGCCGCCGATCTTTACGGCGAGATGCATCTCGAGGCGGCGCCGCCGGCGAAGCGTCGCTGGCGGGATTATCTGCCCGGCACGCTCGTCACCGCGATCGCGGCGCTCGCCGCGGCGTGGCTCGCCGACCATTATGCCGCGCCGCTGGTGCTGATGGGTCTGCTCATCGGCCTTGCGATGAGCTTCCTCTCGCAGGACAAACGCACCCACGCCGGGCTCGACCTGATGTCGCAGACCGCATTGCGCATCGGCATCGTCCTCGTCGGCGCGCGGATCACCGCCGGGCAGTTCGCCGAACTGGGGCCGCTGCCCTTCGCGCTGCTCATCGCCATCATGCTCTCGGTCATCCTGATCACCGTCGCCAGCGCATCGCTGTTCCGGCAGGACCGGCACGCCGCATTGCTCGCGGGCGGAGCCACCGCCATCTGCGGCGCATCGGCGGCGCTCGCGCTCTATTCGCTGATCGGCGACAAGCGCGTCGATCAGGCGCGCTTCACCATGACGCTCGTCGGGATCACCGTCGCCAGCGCGCTCGCCATGACGCTCTATCCCATCCTCGCGACCGAACTGCACCTCTCCGACACCCAGGCGGGGTTCCTGATCGGCGCGTCGATCCACGACGTCGCGCAGGCCATCGGCGGCGGCTTTTCCTTCTCCCCGCAGGCGGGTGAGGTCGCCACGATCGTCAAGCTGACCCGCGTCGCGCTGCTCGCGCCGATGCTGATGCTCGTCGGCCTGTGGCTGGCGCGCGCCGACGGCGATGCGGCCGAAAAGCGGCGCATCCCGCTCCGCCTGCCCTGGTTCATCCTCGGCTTCCTCGCGCTCGCGGCGGTCAATTCGCTGGTCGCGCTGCCCAAGCCCGCGGTCCATGGCGCGAACCTCGCCGCGCAGGCGCTGCTGCTGCTCGCCATCGTCGCAACCGCGATGAAGGCCCGCCTCCACCTGCTCCTCGATCAGGGATGGCGCAGCTTCGCGCCCATCATCGTCGCAACCCTGACCAGCTTTCTGCTCGCGCTCGCAGCAACGGAGATGATGTGACGTCGGGGCGGCGCGACGTCACACCAAGATCTTGTTTTATCAGCCCTTCGGCAGCGCCCAGCTCACCGTAAGCTGCGTCGCGCGGCGCGGGATGTCGAGCTTTGCCTCGCTGAAATTGACCTTCTCGTTGGGTGGCAGCGTGCGGACCGGCGGCTTGATCGTCCAGCTATAGACGATCGTCCCCTGCGCGTCGCGCAGCTCGGCGAGGATCGGCGGGACCCGCTGTTCGCGATCGGTCGGGTTGATGATCACCCCCGAGGCGGCGAAATAAATGGTGCCGTCGGGCAGCTCGCGATGGTCCTGGTTCGGCGGCAGCTCGATGACGAGATCGGGCTCGTCGGCCATGCCGGGAATGCCGAGGCCCTGCGCCCAGCCCGGCAGGCCGAACCAATAGAGCGCGCCGGTCGCGGCGAGCATCAGCGCGGCGGCGCTGCCCGCGATCCACGTCCAGCGCTTTGCCGGGTTGCGGCGTGGGCGGCGGAAAGGCAGCGGGGCGTCCCCGGCAGGCGGGACGACCACCTGCGGTTCAGGAACGGCGAAGGCTTCGGGAGGCGGCGGGGGCGCCGGTTCGGCAACAGGCTCGTCGGGCCGGGGCGTGGCGACCGGCTCCGGTGCGGCGGATACGGATTCGGGTGCCGATACCGGCTCGGGCGCGGCGGGCACCACAACGGGTGCAGCGGGCGCGGCGGGCTCCTGGAACCAGCTATGGCGGCAATTGGCGCAGCGCACGGTGCGCCCCGCGGCACCTATCGCCGTATCGGGCACGACATAGCGCGTATGGCAGGACGGACAGGCGAGGATCATGGGCCACCTCTAAACACGCCGATTCGCGCGTTGCAAGCACCGTGTCGCGCTTCGCGCTTTACGTCGGTGGACAGCCGTGTAACAGGCAGGGCCATGAGCGCCGCTGCTTCCACGCCCCGCGCCCCGCGAAAGGCGCCCGATCGCGCCCGGATGGCGTCATGACGCCGCCACCCCGCCCCGGCGGCGCGATGGTCGAATTCAACGGCGTCGGCCTGCGTTACGGCCCCGATGCCGAGGTTTTGAGCGATATCAACTTCAACCTTCAGCCGGGCAGCTTCTATTTCCTGACCGGCGCTTCGGGTGCGGGCAAGACGTCGCTTTTGAAGATGCTCTATCTCGCGCAGCGGCCGAGCCGCGGCCTGATCCGCCTGTTCGGCGAGGATCTGGTGACCATGCCGCGCCATCGCCTGCCCGGCTTTCGCCGCCGCATCGGCGTCGTCTTTCAGGATTTCCGACTGATCCCGCATCTGAGCGCGCGCGACAATATCGCGCTGCCGCTGCGCATCGCGGGGGTCGGCGAAGAGGATCTGGCGGGGCCGGTCGGCGAGATGCTGAGCTGGATCGGGCTCGGCGAGCGCGCGGAAGCCTTTCCGCCCACGCTGTCGGGCGGCGAGCAGCAGCGCGTCGCGATCGCCCGCGCGGTGATCGCGCGGCCACAGCTTCTCGTCGCCGACGAGCCGACCGGCAACGTCGATCCCGAGATGGCGGGGCGCCTGCTCGGATTGTTCGAGGCCCTGAACCGCCTCGGCACCACCGTCGTCGTCGCGACGCACGACATCCACCTGATCAGCCGGATCGAGAATGCGCAGATGATGCGGCTGGAAAAAGGGCGGCTGTCCGATCCCACCGGCGCGCTGCGCTATCCGCCGAACCGGTCGTGATGTCGGCATGATCATCCCGCGCGTTCCCGTCCAGCATCGCCGCCTGCTTCCCGATCGCCGCCTGTCGGGACCGACCCCGTGGGTGATCGCGATCCTGATGCTGCTGACCCTGCTCGCCGCCGCCGCGGGTGTCGGCCTTGCGCGATCGGCGAATGCGATCGGCACCGCGATCGCCGGGCGCGTGACGGTGCAGATCGTCACCGCCAACCCGGTCACCCGCGCCGAGCAGGCAGCGGCGCTGCGCCGCGCCGCGGCGGGACAGGCCTTCGTGCGGTCGGCGCGCGCGGTCGAACCCGCCGAACTGCGCGCGACGCTCGGCCAATGGTTCGGCAGCACAGAAGGCGCCGATGGGGGCGGGGACCCGGTGCTGAACGCGCTGCCGCTACCCGCGCTCGTCGATATCGATTTCGTCGGTGAGGACCGCGCGGGCCCCATGCGCCAGTTGCGCGCCCTCGTCGCGCGCGAGGCGCCGGGCGCGCGGATCATCCCGCACGCCGAATGGCTGGAGCCGGTCGCGCGGCTGATCCGCTCGCTCGCCTGGGTCGCGGGCGCGCTCGTCCTGCTGATGATCGCAGCGAGCGCGGCGGTGGTGATCATGACCGCGCGCGCCGCGCTCGGCACCCATTATGCGACGATCGAGATGCTGCACATGATCGGCGCGACCGACCGGCAGATCGCGCGCCTGTTCCAGCGGCGGATCGCGATCGACACCGCTTACGGCATCGCGCTAGGCAGCGCGGTCGCCGCCGCGATCCTGCTGCTGATCGGCTGGGAATGGTCGGGGGTCACCGCGGGGCTCGCCGCGACGGCCTCGCTCGGCGCCTGGGGCTGGGCGCTCTTGCTGGCGCTGCCGCTATTGGCTATCGCGCTCGCGGCACTGACGGCGCGGCAGACCCTGCTCGCCGCGCTCAAGAAGATATTATGATCAAGCGGCTGATATCTCTTCTCTTTCTGGCTTGGGTGCTCGGCTTTGCCTGGTTCGCCCTGCTGCTGCCGTTGCCCGCCGCATCGCAAAAGACCGACGCGATCGTCGTGCTCACCGGCGGCCCGGGGCGCATCGACCGCGGGCTCGAAATGCTCGAAAAGGGCGAGGCGAAGCGCCTGCTCATCAGCGGCGTCGCGCGCGAGGTGAAGCCCAAGGAACTCGCCGCCGAATATAGACGCCCGCAAAAATTGTTCGACTGCTGCATCGCCCTCGGCTTCGAAGCCGAGGATACGCGCTCGAACGCGACCGAGGTCGCGGCGTGGGTTGCGCGGCGCAACTATCGCAGCATCCGGCTGATCACCACCGATTGGCACATGCGCCGCGCGCAATACGAGCTCGGCCGCGCGCTCGGCGCCAAGGTGGCGATCCTGCCCGACGCGGTGCGCAGCCACCCGAGCTTCGCGACCCTGTTCCGCGAATATCACAAATATCTCGCCGGGCTGGCGGGCGGCCTGCTCGGGCTTTGAGCGCGGCGATGCGCTATACCCTCGCCCTGCTCCGCTCGATCCTGTTCTGGATCCTGTTCGTGATCATGAGCAGCATCGCGTCGATCGGCGCGGTGGTGTCGTTGCCGATATCGCATCATGCGACGCGCTGGTTCGTGCGGCTGTGGGCGATCTTTCACCGCCTGATCTGCCGCTTCGTGCTGGGCCACAAGATCGTCGTCGAGGGCGCGATGCCGGATATTCCGGTCCTTTACGTCTTCAAGCATGAGGGGGCGTTCGAGACGATCGAGCAACCGATGCTGTTCAAATGGCCCGCGGTCTTCGCGAAGGAAGAATTATTCTCGATCCCCGTCTGGGGTCAGGCAGCGCGCTTTTACGGTCTGATCCCGGTCGACCGCGACGGCGGCGGCAAGGCGATGCGCGCGATGCTGGGCGCCGCCAAGGCCGCGCTCGCAAGCGACCGCCCGCTGGTGCTGTTCGCCGAGGGGACGCGCATTCCGCACGGCAAGGCGCCGCCGCTGCGCTCGGGCTTCGCGGGCATCTACCGCCTGCTCGGGGTGCCGGTGATCCCCGTGGCGGTGAACAGCGGCATCGCCTATCCGCCGCGGCGCTGGGTCAAATGGCCGGGGACGATCACCTACCGGATCGGCGAGACGATCCCAGCCGGCCTGCCGCGAGAGGAAGCCGAGGAGCGCGTGTGGCGCGCGATCAATGCGCTCAATCCGCCCGAGGCGTTGCTGGCAGGCGGAGCCTGAAACTCCCAAATCCGTTCGCATCGAGCGAAGTCGAGATGCCCCTCGGCAGAGCGCTGTCTCGATGGGTGTCTCGACTTCGCTCGACACGAACGGGAAAACAAGTTGGGTTTCAGTGCCGCCGCCCGAAATCGGGCGCGGCATCATCCTGCCCCTGCTCGATGATCGAGCGGCGGATCGCCCGCGTCCGCGTGAACCAGTCCTCCAGCTTGCCGCCGTCGCCGCGCCGGATCGCCTGCTGAAGCACGGTCAGATCCTCGTTGAAGCGCTGCAGCGTTTCGAGCACCGCCTCCTTGTTGGCGAGGAAGACGTCGCGCCACATCACCGGGTCGCTCGCGGCGATGCGGGTGAAGTCGCGGAAGCCGCCCGCCGAATATTTGATCACCTCGCTCTCGGTCACTTCCTCGAGCTCGCTCGCGGTGCCGACGATCGTATAGGCGATGAGGTGCGGCAGATGGCTGGTGACCGCGAGCACCCGGTCGTGGTGCGCGGCCTCCATCGTCTCGACCTTCGCGCCGAGCGCCTGCCAGAAGCCGGTCACCGCCGCGACGGCCTCCCCGGGCGCGTCCGCGGGGGGCGTGACGATGCACCAACGCCCCTCGAACAGGCTTGCGAAGCCGGCGGCGGGGCCGCTGTTCTCAGTTCCTGCAACGGGGTGCGCCGGGATGACGAGATGGCCGGGAAGCGCCTTGGCGAGCGCGTCTGCGACCCCGCTCTTTGACGAGCCGACGTCCGAAATGATCGCGTCGGCGCGCAGACCCGGCGCGATCGCCGATCCCGCGTCGGCCATCCGCCCGACCGGCACCGCGAGGATCACGAGATCGGCTTCGGCCACCGCCACCGCCGGATCGTCGGCGACCGTATCGCAGAAACCGAGCGCGCGCGACGCGACGCGGACGTCGGCGCTGGCGTCATGGCCGGTCACCGTCACCTGCGGCAACCGCTCCTTCACCGCGCGCGCGATCGACGAGCCGATCAGGCCGAGCCCGACGATCGTCACATGGCCGATGGCGCGCGCCATTACCCCGCCAGCGCCGCGCGAATCGCCGCGGCCAGTCCGCGCGTCTCATCCTCGGTGCCGATCGTCATGCGCAGCGCCTGCGGAATCCCCTGCCCCGGCAGCCAGCGGACGATATAGCCCGCGTCCATCAGCCGGTTGTAAACCGTCTCGGCGCTCACCTCGCCCTCGAACAGCACGAGCAGGAAGTTGGTCGCCGACGGCACGACGCGGACGCCGTGATTGCCGAGCGCTTCGAGTTCGCCCGCCAGCCACGCGCGCCATGTCGCATTATGCTCGCGGCTGGCGTTCACGAAGTCGTCGTCGCCGAGCGCCGCGACCGCCGCCGCCTGCCCCGCGCGCGTGACGTTGAACGGCAGGCGGATGCGGTGCAGCGCCGAAATCACTTCGGCGGCGGCATAGCCCCAGCCGATCCGTTCGGCCGCGAGGCCATGAATCTTCGAGAAGGTGCGCGTAACGAAGACGTTCGGCTGGATTTTCGCGAGGTCCAGCCCGCCATCGTCCTCGACCTCCGACAGATATTCGGAATAGGCCTGGTCGATGACGAACAGCACATTCTTAGGGAGCCCGGCGTAGAGCCGCGCCACCTCTTCCCGCGTCGCGAGCGTGCCGGTCGGATTGTTCGGATTCGCCAGATAGACGACGCGAGTCCGGTCGGTCACCGCAGCAAGCAAAGCATCGACGTCGGTCGCATAATCGCGATCGTCGGCCTCGACCGGCGTCGCGCCGACGCGCCGCGCGGCGATCTCGTAAACCGCGAAGCCATAGCGAACATAGAGAATCTCGTCGCCCGCCCCGGCATAGGTGCCCGCGGCGAGGTGAAGCAGCTCGTCCGACCCGTTGCCGCAGATCACACGCGCCGGGTCGAGCCCGTATTTCGCGGCGATCGTCTCGCGCAGCACCGCCGCGCCGGGGTCGGGATAGCGCGACAGCGCGTCCGCCGCGCCCTGCGCCGCGGCGAATGCCTCGCGCGCCTTGATGCCGGTGCCGAGCGGATTTTCGTTCGCGCTGAGTTTGATCAGCGGGCGGCCGTCGGCGCCGGCCGACTTGCCCGGAACATAGGGGGCGATGCCGCTGATCCACGGCTTCGGAGTGAGGGTCGCGCTGCTGTCGGTCATGCCGCGCCGTTTAGCGGCTCTGGCCCCCAAGTCCAGCATCTCGTCCAGCACGTTGACAGCCTCAGCGCGCGCGCTTAGCTCCGCGCTACCGATGGCGAGCCTTCTCCACCAGATCCAGCACCGCAGCGTGACGATCGACGCGCCGCTGTCGCTCGACAGCGGCCAGACGCTGCCGGCGGTGACGATCGCCTATCAAAGCCATGGCACGCTCGACGCGAATAAATCGAACGCGGTGCTCGTCTGCCACGCGCTGACCGGCGACCAATATGTCGCGAGCGACCATCCGGCGACGGGCAAGCCCGGCTGGTGGGCACGCATGGTCGGCCCCGGCAAGCCGGTCGACACCGACACATATTTCGTGATCTGCGCCAACGTCCTCGGCAGCTGTATGGGGACGAGCGGCCCCGCGACCCCCGACCCCGCGACCGGGGCGCCGCTGGGCATGAAATTCCCCGTCATCACGATCGCCGACATGGTGCGCGCGCAGGCGATGCTGCTCGACCATCTCGGTATCGAGCGGCTTCATGCCGTCATCGGCGGATCGATGGGAGGGATGCAGACGCTCGCCTGGGCCGCCGCCCACCCCGAGCGGCTCGGCTCGGCGATCGTGATCGCCAGCGCGGCGCGGCATTCGGCGCAGAATATTGCCTTTCACGAGGTCGGGCGGCAGGCGATCATGGCCGATCCTGACTGGCAGGACGGCGATTATTACGACAAATTTTGCACCCCCACCAAGGGTCTCGCGGTGGCGCGGATGGCCGCGCACATCACCTATCTTTCCGAAGCGGGGCTGACCGAGAAATTCGGCCGCCGCCTGCAGGCGCGCGACATCAAGAGCTTTGGCTTCGACGCCGATTTCCAGGTCGAATCCTATCTGCGGCACCAGGGGCTCGCCTTCACCGACCGCTTCGACGCCAACGCCTATCTCTACATCACCCGCGCGATGGATTATTTCGACCTCGCCGAGCCGCACGAGGGGCAACTCGCGGGCGCCTTCGCACGCGCGAAGGACGTGCGCTTCACGCTCGTCAGCTTCGACACCGACTGGCTCTATCCAACCAGCGAATCGCGCCGCATCGTCCAGGCGCTGCAAAGCGTCGGCGCGGCGGCGAGCTTCGTCGAGCTGTCGGCGCCCTTCGGCCACGACAGCTTCCTTCTCGACGTCCCCGCGCTTGACCGCCTCGTCGCGGGCGCGCTGCGGGTGGAGGGGTGACGCGGTGACGCTGCGCCCCGACCTGGCGATCATCGCCGGTGCGGTGCCCGCCGGCACGCGCGTCCTCGACGTCGGCTGCGGCGACGGAACGCTGATCGCGGCGCTGCGCGATGCGGGGGTCGATGCCCGCGGGCTGGAGATCGATCCGGCCAATGTCACCGCGGCGATCGCGCGCGGCCAGTCGGTCGTGCAGGGCGACGCGAACCGCGACCTCGCCGATTATCCCGACGACGCGTTCGACTATGCGATCTTGTCGCAGACGCTCCAGACGACCGAACGCCCCGACCGCATCGTCGACGAACTGCTCCGCATCGCGCCGCGCGCCTTCGTCAGCTTCCCCAATTTCGCGCATTGGCGGGTGCGCCTCGCGCTGCTCTGGAACGGGCGGATGCCGGTGACGCGGCTGTTGCCGGTGGCCTGGTACGAAACGCCGAACATCCACCATGTGACGGTCAGCGATTTTCGCGACCTCGTCGGCGGCAAGGGGATTCGGGTCGAACAGGCCTGGTATCTGTCGGGCGACCGGCCGACCAGCGATGCCGCCGCAAGCTGGCGTGCCGAACATGCGATCTTTCTGATTTCGCGATAGATTCTTCGCCTTCGCGGAGGCAACGATGTTCAACTCCGCGTCTTCAGCCCGTTCGCGAGCATGTCGTTCGCGATCCGCGCGACCTCGCCGATGTCGGCGCTTTCGTCCCACAAGCCGTAGCGCATCCCGAGGAAGACGTTCATGCCCGCGATCGCCCAAGCGTGGACCTCGCTCGCGTCGGCGCGAATCTCGCCGCGCGCGGCGCCCGCTTCGAGCCGCTGGCGCATACGCTCGACCGTCGTTTCATAGTGGCGGCGATAGCTGGCGTAGTCGACGAATTCGGCCTCGTCGATGATGCGATAGATTTCCTTATGCTCGCGCACGAAGCCGAGGAAGGACAAGAGGCCGATGCGCTCGGCATCGATCTCGTCGGGCGCCGCCTGCACCTCGGGCGTCACATGGTCGCGGAGCAATTCGCTCATGTGGCGGACGAGCGCCTGGAAGATTTCCTCCTTGGAATCGAAATAGGTATAGAAGCTGCCGAGCGCGGTTCCGGCGCGGCGGGTGATGCCGCTGATCGACGCATCGTGAAAGCCGCGCTCGCCAAATTCGACCGCCGCCGCGTCGAGCAGCTTGCGCAAGGTGCGGCGCCCGCGCTCGGTGCGCGGCGTCTTGTCGCGGCTTTCGCCCTCGGCGGCCTCCGGCACTGACTGCGGCTGATCCATGCGCCTTCCCGTCTCCCCTAGCGCGCTGCGCTTCCTGCATCGTGGCATTTCGGCACCACTGGCAAGCAAAAAGCGACGGCTGCACATTCCAAGTTGAAACTTGGTTCATGTTTCATTATAGACCCCTGCGCGGCTTGGCAAGACCGGGCCCCAAAAAAGCAGCGGGTGGCGAGGGGCCTCCCGCCCATGGGAGAGTTTTCATGCGTCCTTTCGCCCGTTCGCTGCATCACGTCCTTTCCGCGACGAGTGCGCTGTCGCTGCTCGCCTTCACACCCGCCGCCCATGCGCAGGAGGCCGGCGCCAGCAGCGACGACGGTGACGAAATCATCGTTTCCGCGCGTCGCCGCGACGAGCGGTTGATCGACGTGCCGATCGCGGTCACCGCGCTGTCGGCCGACACGCTGGCCAAGGCGGGCGCGATCGACATAACCGACGTCGCCAACATGGCGCCGAACACCACGCTCGAAAATTCGCGCGGCACCAATTCGACGCTGACCGCCTTCATCCGCGGCGTCGGCCAGCAGGATCCGGTACCCGGTTTCGAGGCGGGGATCGGCATCTATCTCGACGACGTCTATCTGAACCGGCCGCAGGCCGCGGTGCTCGACATCTACGATGTCGAGCGGATCGAGGTGCTGCGCGGGCCGCAAGGTACGCTTTACGGCCGCAACACGATCGGCGGCGCGGTCAAATATGTGACGCGCGCGCTCAATCCCGATTCGCCCGAACTGCGCATCCGCGGCACGCTCGGCACCTATAACCAGGCCGATCTCGTCGTCACCGCAAGCGCGCCGATCAGCGATATCGTCCGCGTCGGCGGCTCGGTCGCGCGCCTGTCGCGCGGCGGCTTCGGCGACAATCTGACCATCAAGGGCCTCGAAAATTACAACAAGGACGTCTGGGCCGGCCGCGGCACGATCGAACTCGGCGGCAATGGCGCGCCGGTGCTGATCCGCATTTCGGGCGACTATACGCGCGACAAGTCGGACCCGCGCAACGGCCACCGCCTGATTCCGGGCCTGTTCTCGGGCGCGCCGGTGCTCAAGGACGTCTACGACACCCGCGCCGGGCTCAACGATCCCAAACAGGACGTGAAGGCCTATGGCCTCGCGATGAACGTCTCGGCCGAGCTCACCGACAATCTGACGCTGCGCTCGATCAGCGCGTGGCGCAAGGACACGAGCTACACCCCGATCGACTTCGACGCGCTGCCGTCGGTCGACGTCGACGTCCCCGCCGTCTATCGCAACGAACAGCTCAGCCAGGAATTCCAGCTTCTTTATGAAAGCGACCGGCTGCACGGTCTGGTCGGCTTCTATTATCTCGACGCCAAGGCCGCGACATCGTTCGACGTGCTGCTGGGATTGTCCGGCAAGCGCCTCTACGATCTGCCCGGCCTCAACGCCTACACCGCGGGCGATGTGCGGACCAACACCTGGTCGGTGTTCGGCGACTTCACTTTCGATTTCACCGATCAGCTGAGCCTGTCGGTCGGCGGCCGCTATACGAACGACAAACGCAACGCCTTCGTCTACAAGGCGACGCGGATTACCGGCCTGTCCCCCGAATTCGGCGGCACCCTGACCCCCATCACCTTCGGGGCGCCGGCGACCGATTTCCATGGCGACCGCACGTTCAAGGAGTTCACGCCGCGCGCCTCGCTGAGCTTCAAGCCCGACGACGATAATATGGTCTACGTCTCCTACTCAAAGGGCTTCAAGGGCGGCGGCTTCGATCCGCGCGGATCGGGTTCGGCGGCACCGATCAGCAATCCGGCAGCGGGCCGTTCCTATCAGGACATCTACGACTATCTGTCATTCGAGCCGGAAAAGGTCGACAGCTATGAGCTCGGCTATAAGGGTTCGCTGCTCGATCGCCGCCTGACATTGAGCCTCGCCGGCTTCTACATGGACTATAAGAACGTCCAGATTCCGGGATCTTCAGCCTGTGTCGATGCCAACGGCATCGCGACCTTCTGCGGTATCACCACCAACGCCGGCAAGGCGCGGCTGCAGGGCATCGAGGCCGAAGCCAATGCCATCCTCGCACGCGACTTCGCGGGCGCGGGTTCGACCTTCCGCTTCAACGGCGCGCTCGGCTTTATCGACGCCAAATACAAGAAGTTCATCGCGGGCAATCCCCCGGCCGATGTGTCCCATCTCCGCACCTTCCAGAACACGCCCAAATGGACGGTATCGGGTTCGATCGCGGCGGGCATTCCGGCGATGGGGGGCAATATCGATGCCTCGACCGGCCTCACCTATCGCAGCCTGACCCATCAGTTCGAGGTGCCGATCCCGGCGCTCGACCAGCCGGGCTATGTGCTGTGGGACGCGAGCCTGGTGTGGACCGCCGACAGCGGCAATTATTCGATCGGCATCCACGGCAAGAATCTGACCGACAAGCATTATATCACGTCGGGCTACAATTATCAGAACGCCGCCGGCGCCTCGACGCTGGGCGACGAGGGTGTGCTGACCGCCTTCTACGGCAACCCGCGCCAGGTCTTCGTCACCGGCACGGTCAAATTCTGACCCGCCGCCCCGGTAAAAGGGGGAAAGGGGCGTCCATCGGGCGCCCCTTTTTCTATGGTGCCGCCGCCGACAGAGCGGCTTGGTTCCGAAATCACGCGGGCGCAAGGACCGTATAATCATTCCAAAGTTCAGGAAAGTTCAGCCCATTGCATTGCCCGATTTGAACCTCGCGCTGTGCTGAACGCACCGGCACGCTTCGCCCTGGCCGCATCCGCGCGCTGAACCGCGACCGCTTTTATCCACCAAATGAAAGAGCCGGACGAAAGCTGGCATAGCCGGATAATGTAGGAAAGGCCTATTTGGAACCGATCCCTGCTCTGCGGTGGTGGGCGGGGCGTAGCGAGCCGGAAGGAAGAGCGCCGCCTTCGGCGGCCACCCACCCCCGCCCCCTCCCTTACAGGGAGGGGAGAAGATAGGTCGGCTTCCGGTCGCAACCAGTCGCGACTCACCCATCCAGTGGCGGCGCGCCCGTTGCGGCGACCATGCGTTCGCCGTCGAGGACGATCGGGCTGGCGACGCCGTCGATCGACGCGCCTTCGGGGCGAAAGCGCATCCCGCGCGCGATTACCTGCGGGTCGGCGAAGACGCCGGCGAGATCGTTGATCGGCCCCGCGGGCACACCCTCGGCCTCGAGCACGAGCGACAGCGGCTGCGCGTCCCACGCCGCGATCTTTGCCGCGAGCAGCGGGATCAGCTCGGCGCGGTTCGCGAGCCGCGCGGCATTGGTCGCGAAACGCGGATCATCGCCCCATTCGGGCACCCCCAGGATCGCGCAGAGCTTGCGATACTGGCCGTCGTTGCCGACCGCGATGACGAGCTGGCCGTCGGCGGTGGCGAAAACCTGATAAGGCACGACATTGACGTGGGCGTTGCCCATCCGCTTCGGCACCACTCCGCTCGCGAGATAATTGGCGGCCTGGTTCGCGAGCACCGCGACCTGCGAATCGAGCAGCGCCATGTCGACATGCGCGCCCTTCCCCGTGACGTCACGGCGTCGTAGCGCCGCGAGGATCGCGACGGTCGCATACATGCCGGTGAAGATGTCGGCATAGGCGATCCCCGCCTTTTGCGGCGCGCCGTCGGGTTCGCCGGTCAGCGACATGAAGCCGCTCATCGCCTGAACGATATAATCGTAGCCTGCGCGGTGCGCATAGGGCCCGGTCTGGCCGAAGCCAGTAATCGAGCAGACGACCAGCCGCGGAAAATCGGTGCGCAGCCGCGCCGGGTCGAGCCCATATTTGACGAGCCCGCCGACCTTGTAATTCTCGATCACGACATCGGCATCGGCCAGCAGCGCGCGCACCTCCGCCTGCCCACCGGCGCTCGCGATGTCGATCGCGACGCTGCGCTTGCCGCGGTTGCAGCTATGATAATAGGCCGCGCCGAGATTGGCGCCGTCGGCGCCCGTCACGAACGGCGGGCCCCACTCGCGCGTGTCGTCACCGCCGCCCGGCCGCTCGACCTTGATCACCTCGGCGCCGAGGTCGGCGAGCAGCTGCCCGCTCCACGGCCCCGCGAGCACGCGCGCGAGTTCGACGACGCGGATGCCCTCCAGCGGTTTAGGCAAATGCGCTGATCCCGGTGATCGCGCGACCGAGGATCAGCGCATGGACGTCGTGCGTGCCCTCATAGGTGTTCACCGTCTCCAGATTCACCGCGTGGCGGATGACGTGATAGTCGGCCGAAATGCCGTTGCCGCCGTGCATGTCGCGCGCGACGCGGGCGATGTCGAGCGCCTTGCCGCAATTGTTGCGCTTGAGCAGGCTGATCGCGTCGGGAATCAGGCGGCCTTCGTCGATCAACCGCCCGACGCGCAGCGCGGTCTGCAAGCCCATGGCGATTTCGGTCAGCATATTCGCGAGCTTCAACTGCACGATCTGGTTCGCCGCGAGCGGGCGGCCGAACTGCTTGCGTTCGAGCGTGTAATTGCGCGCCGCCTCGTAGCAGAATTCGGCCGCGCCCATCGCGCCCCAGCCGATGCCGTAGCGCGCGCGGTTGAGGCAGCCGAACGGTCCCTTGAGTCCCGAAACGTGCGGCAGCAACGCATCCTCGCCGACTTCGACCCCGTCCATGACGATTTCGCCGGTGATCGAGGCGCGGAGACTGACCTTCCCCTCGATCTTCGGCGCCGACAGGCCCTTCATCCCCTTTTCGAGCACAAAGCCGCGGATCGCGCCGTCGTGCGCGTCCGATTTCGCCCAGACGACGAACACGTCGGCGATCGGCGCGTTGGTGATCCACATCTTCGCGCCCTTGAGGCGATAGCCGCCTTCGATCTTCTCGGCGCGGGTGCGCATTCCGCCGGGGTCGCTGCCCGCATCGGGTTCGGTCAGGCCGAAGCAGCCGACGAGCTCGCCCGAAGTCAGGCCGGGCAGATATTTGCGCTTCTGCTCCTCGCTGCCATAGGCGTTGATCGGATGGATCACGAGCGAGCTTTGCACCGAGCAGGCCGAGCGATAGCCCGAATCGATCCGCTCCACCTCGCGCGCGATCAGGCCGTAGCTGACGTAATTCAGCCCCGCGCCGCCATATTCGGGATCGATCGTCGCGCCGAGCAGCCCGAGCTGGCCCATTTCGCGCATGATCTCGCGGTCGAAGCGCTCTTCGAGAAAGGCCGAGGTGACGCGCGGCAGCAGTTCGCCCTCGGCATAGGCGCGCGCGGCGCTCTGGATCATCCTTTCCTCTTCGCTGAGCTGGTCGGCGAGCTGAAGGGGGTCGAACGGATCGAGCGTTTCGATGCGCTGCGGATCGGCGAGGGCCATGGGTCGCGCTTTCTGTTGGACGCGGCCCCATCGGAGGACGCGTTACGGGGTGGTCGTGCCCGATGGGCGGGCCGCGGCGACGGCGGGACCGTCGCGCGGCTCCAATATCGCCGCGGTCTCGATCAGGTCAAGCGCGCGCCGCGCCTCGTTGTAGCGGCGCGCGTCGATCAGCCACTCGCCCGCCGCCGCCGCGCCGGGCATCGCTTCGACCTCGACGATCGCCTTGTCGGCCATGCCGCTGGTCAGATAGCGGCGCGCGCGGTCGAGCCGCTCGGTCGCGCGCGGCGATTGCGTGCCCGCGGGGCGCACCACGAACAATTCGCCAAGCTCGCGCTTGAGCCCTGTCCACAGGCTGCCCTTGTCGCCGTTGCGCCCGACGAGTTCGGGGGCGATCGCGTCGAGGTCGGCGCGAAGCTGTTCGAGCGTCACCGGCTCGCGCGAGGTTTCGATGATCGTCTTCACCGCATTGGGCTGATCGTCGCCAAAGCGCAGGCGAAGCTGTGCTTCGAGATAGCCGAGCGACAGGCCGCGATCGAGCGCGCGGCGCACCGCGAAGGCGACGAGCAGCCCCTCGGCGCGCGAGGCGTTTCCCGAGGCCGATTCGGCCTGGAGCGTGATGCGCGAGAGGCGCTGCTCCAGTTCGGCGACGCGCGCCGCGAGCGCGTCGGCACCGTCGACCGGCGCCACCACCACCGGCGGCGCGGCCGGCGCTCTGGCCGTGCCGTCAGTCATTGCCTTGAGCACCCCGCCGGGCGTCGGCGTATCGACCACGCGGGTCACCGGCGCCGCGTCGCCGGCGAGCCAGCGGCTCATCGCCCAGCCGCCGCCGACAATGCCGACAATCAGCAGAACGACCGCACCGACGAAGAGCGCGCGCAACGAAAGCCTTTTCACCGGGGCTTCGCCGCCAGCCAGCGGAGCCCGTTCGATGCTGTCGATTGTCATGTGTCTCTTTCGAACGACCCTGTCAGCGGCCCTTGTGGCACAAAGGGGGCGCTTCTGCCAACATTGCTGCGTCAGCGGGGCGGGCGGCGACCGCCTTTTCGGCCCAGCCTTCACCCGCGGCGGAGGCGGCGGCGGCGCTGATCGCCAGCAAGGTCAAATGCTTACGCTCGCTTCCGATCAGTTCGGCGATCCGCGCCGCGCCGCGCGCCGAATGCGCCATCAGCACCGCCGGCGCGGCGACGAGCGCGTTCCATTCGGGCGGCGGCGGGACAGGATCGACGGCATAGACGGGAAGCGGGGCGATCGCGATTCCCACGGCGCCGAAGGTCGAGCGGTCGCGCCCGCACAGCCAGAGCAGCCGCACGGGCCCCTGTGCCGCCATGGCATCGACCAGGCCCTGACCGTCGCCGGGCCCGGTGACGGCGACGGCCAGCCCCGCGGCGCGCGCGGCCGCCGCCGTTGCCTCGCCCACCGCCCAGACGGGTAGCGCCGCCAGCGCGGCCAGACCCGTCCCGCCGAGCCGCGCCGCCTGCGCGCTCGTCAGCAGCAGCGCGTCGAACCCGGCCGGATCGGGCGGCGACCAGGCCAGCGCGCGCGCCGCGAACAGCGGCATAGGACGGGCATCCAGGCCGACAGCCCGCGCCCGCGCGACCGTCGCCGCGCCGCCGGGATCGGCGCGGGTGACGACGAGCGGCAGATCGCCGGTCATGCCGTGAACAGGCACCGCACCGCATCGGGCGCGTCATCGAGCAGCCGGTGCGCGAGCGCCTCGGCATCGCCTTCGCCGGTCATAATCGCATGGCCCGCGACATGCTCCGCACCGTCCTCCGAATAGAGTTCGGCATCGAGCCGCAGGCTGCCGTCGTCCTGCCAGTGCGCGTGCGCCGCGACGGGCGAACGGCAATCGCCGCCGAGCGCCGCGAGCAAAGCGCGCTCGGCCGCCACCGCGCGGTGCGTCGGGCTATGATCGACCGCCGCCAGCAGCCCCAGCGTCGCCGCATCGTCGGCGCGCGCCTCGATCCCGATCGCGCCCTGCGACGCCGCCGGAAGCAGCAGGCCGATCGGCTGCGGCCGCCCGATAGCGTGCATCGCAAGCCGTTCGAGCCCGGCGGCGGCAAGCAGGGTCGCATCGGCATCGCCCGCGGCGAGCTTGGCGAGCCGCGTCTGGACATTGCCGCGCAGCAGCACCGGGACGAGATCGGGACGGAGCCGCTTGACCTGCGCGGCGCGGCGCGGGCTGCTCGTCCCCAGCCACGCACCGTGCGGCAGGTCGGCGATCGTCGCCGCCTCCACCCCGTCGCGCAGCACCAGCCGGTCGCGCGGGTCGGCGCGTTCGAGCATTGCGCCGAGCGCGAAGCGCGGATCGCGCAGCGTCTCGACATCCTTCAGGCTGTGCACCGCCATATCGATCGCCCCGGCATCGAGCGCGGCGTCGAGCTCGCGCGTCCACAGCGCCTTGCCGCCGACCTCGGCCAGAGCGCGGTCCTGGATGCGGTCGCCGGTCGCGGTCATCGGCACGATTTCGAGCGCTTCGGGCGCCAGATCATGCGCTTTGGTCAGCGCGGCCGCCGCCAGATTCGCCTGCGCCATCGCCAGCGGCGAGGCACGGGTGCCGATGCGGAGCGGGTTTGCGGGCGTGGGAAGCGGGATCGAAGCCATGCGCGCCTGCTAGGGCTTTGCAGGGACAAAGGGAAGATAGAGGGATTTGCGCAGAGGATGCGGAGAAAGGCCAACGACCTCCTTTGCAATCGGATTTGGCGGTTTCGACAAGGGCGCTCCAACCCTCTTTTCGTCATGCTGAACTTGTTTCAGCATCCATGGCCCAGCCCTATCGTTCGGCGCAGCGCTGGACGCGAGGTCCGGCCATGGACCCTGAAACAAGTTCAGGGTGACGAGAGATCGAAAACCTACCGCATGAAAGGAACGGCTGGTTGCAAAGAAGACCCTCGCGCTTCCTCCGCCCCCACCCCCGCGCGCGAATCGCCATCCGACACCGCCGCTTGCCCCCCGCCCCTGCGCGCTTGTATGGGCGCATCCTATATGCCTCTCATCCTCGGCCTCGAATCGAGCTGCGACGAAACCGCGGCGGCGCTTGTCGACAGCGAACGGCGCATCGTCGCGCACCGCGTTGCCGGGCAGGAGGCCGAGCATCAGCCCTATGGCGGCGTCGTCCCCGAAATCGCGGCGCGCGCGCATGTCGACCGGCTCGCGCCGCTCGTCGAGGGCGTGCTTGCCGACGCGGGCGTGTCGCTCGCCGATGTCGACGCGGTCGCGGCGACCGCGGGGCCGGGGCTGATCGGCGGGGTGATGGTCGGGCTCGTCACCGGCAAGGCGCTCGCTCATGCGGCGGGCAAGCCGCTGATCGCGGTCAACCATCTTGAGGGCCATGCGCTGAGCCCGCGGCTCGCCGACCCGGCGCTGCAATTTCCCTATCTGCTGCTGCTCGTCTCGGGTGGCCATTGCCAGTTGCTGCTCGTCGAAGGCGTCGGCGCCTATCGCCGCCTCGCGACGACGATCGACGACGCCGCAGGCGAAGCCTTCGACAAGACCGCGAAGCTGCTCGGCCTCGGCTATCCCGGCGGACCGGCGGTCGAGCGCGTCGCCAGGGACGGCGATCCGCGCGCGGTGCCGTTCCCGCGCCCGCTCGTCGGCAGCGCCGAGCCGCATTTCTCCTTCGCGGGCCTGAAGAGCGCGGTCGCGCGTGCCGCCGCCTCGGGCGAGCATGACGCCGCCGACCTTGCCGCCTCCTTCCAGCAGGCGGTGGTCGATTGCCTCGTCGATCGCAGCCGCATCGCGCTCGCGGCCTGTCCCGAGGCCACGGCGTTCGTCGTCGCGGGCGGGGTGGCCGCGAACGGCGCGATTCGCACCGCGCTGACCGATCTCGCCGCGCGCTTCGGCAAGCCCTTCGTCGCGCCGCCGCTGTGGCTCTGCACCGACAATGGCGCGATGATCGCCTGGGCGGGCGCCGAGCGTTTCGCCGCGGGGCTGACCGATCCGCTCGACACCGCCGCGCGGCCGCGCTGGCCGCTCGACCCCGAAGCCGAAGCGGTGCGCGGCGCCGGAGTGAAAGCATGACGTCATATAAGAGCTTCGGCGTGGTCGGCGGCGGCGCCTGGGGCACCGCACTCGCGCAACTGCTGGCCGCCGAAGGCGCGCCGGTGCGCCTCTGGGCGCGTGAGGAAGAGGTGGTCGCGGCGATCAACGCCGAACATCGCAACCCGCTGTTCCTGCCTGACGCCAAGCTGTCGCCTTCGCTTGCCGCGACCGGCGCGCTCGCGGATCTGGTGGCGTGCGACGCGCTGCTCGTCGTCGTCCCGGTTCCCTTTCTGCGCGCGGTGCTGGCCGACCTGCCCGGCGGCGACGCGCCGCTGATCTTTTGCAGCAAGGGCATGGAGGCGGGGAGCTTCGCCTTCCCGATCGACATCGCGCGCACTGTCTGCCCCGGCCGGCCGCTGGCGGTGCTGTCGGGCCCGACCTTCGCGCACGAAGTCGCCGCCGGCCTGCCGACCGCGATCACGCTCGCGGCCGCCGACGCCGCGACCGCCGAAACGCTGGCGCAGGCGCTCGCCCGCCCGCATTTCCGCCCCTATGTATCGACCGACATGATCGGCGCCGAGATCGGCGGCGCGGTCAAGAATATCCTCGCGATCGCCTGCGGCATCGTCGACGGCGCCGGGCTGGGGCTGAACGCGCGCGCGGCGCTGATCAGCCGCGGCTTCGCCGAGATGACGCGCTTCGGCCTGGCGCGCGGCGCCGAGGCCGAAACGCTGGCGGGGCTCGCCGGGCTCGGCGACCTCGTGCTGACCTGCACCTCGTCCAACTCGCGCAATTTCGCACTGGGTCAGGGATTGGGGCGCGGCGCCGAGGCGGCGGTGCTGATGGCCGACCGCCGCACCGTCGCCGAAGGCGCGTTCAGCGCCCCGGTGATCGCCGCCGCCGCCCGCGCCGACGGAATCGAGATGCCGATCACCGACGCGGTCGCGCGGCTCGTGGCCGGCCAGATTCGCGCGGGCGAGGCCATTCAGGCTCTGCTCAGCCGCCCGCTGCGACCCGAGGGGCGATGACCCGCCTATCGCAATTGCCTGCCTCCCCCGCGCGCGCTAGACTGATGGGCGGGGAACAGCAGAAGGGGCGCGAGGCTTGAGCCAGACGGACAGCGCAGCCGCGCGCAGCCCCGCATCCGGCGAGTCCGCCCCGGCACTGGCCGACGCCGACACCGCCGCGCTCGCCAAGGGGGGGCGCACCAATTTCCTCGGCTTCATCATGCGCCTCGTCGCGCGCCTGCCCTTTCTCTATTTTGCCGGGCGCTGGTACGGGCCCGAAGCGGTCGGGCGCTTCGCCTTCGCGGTGCTCGTCATCGAACTCGTCGCGCAGCTCGCGACCCTGGGCCTCAAGCGCGGCCTTGCCGAACAGTTAAGCGCCGAGGGCGCCGATCATCGCCATGTCGTGTGGGACGGCATGTTCGTCGCTTTCCTTGCCTCGGCGGTGGGTTCGGCGATCCTGCTGCTGCTGCCGAACATCATGTTTCCGGCGGGGGACATCGACAGCACCGACCGCTGGATGGCGCTGCTCGTCTTCGCGATCGCGGGCACCGACGTCGCGCTCGCCGCCTGCGCTTACCACTTCGATATCGGCGCGACGGTGCGCGCGCGCGCGGTGGTCGAGCCGTGGGTGATCAGCGTCGCCGCCGCCGGTTTCTGGTATGTCTCACCGCGCGACGGGCTGATGCTCTCCTATGCCGCGGCGATGGTCGGGGCGTTCCTGACCGCGCTGGTCCCGATGATCCGCCACTATGGCGGCCCCGGCGTCTGGCGGCCGCAGCCGTCCTATCTGATCATGGTCGCGCGCCGCAACGCGCCGCTCGCCGCCGCCGACGCGATCGAATGGGGGACGCGCCGCCTCGACCTGTTCATCCTCGGCCAGTTCACCTCGCCGACGATCTACGGCATCTATTATATGGCGCAGCAAGTCGCGTCGCTGCCGCAAAAGCTCAAGACCAGTTTCGAGCCGATCCTCGGCCCGGTGATCACCCGCAATCTCGCCGAAAACCGGCTGGGCGCCATCGCCGCGCAGGTCAGCCAGGTCGGTTTCTGGATCATCGCCGCGCAGGCCGGGATCGCGCTCGCGCTCGGCATTCCGGGCGAAGCGGTGATGGGGCTGGTCGGGCCGCAGTTCGTCGGCGGCGCGAGCGCGCTCGCCTTCCTGCTCGCGGCCGAAGTGGTCGCGGCGACCGCGGTGGTCAGCGAAGCGGCACTCGTCTATGTAGCGCGCCACCGCAACCTGCTCATCAGCCTCGCGACGCTCGCGCTGCAGGCGGTGCTCAGCGTCGCGCTGATCCTCGTCGCGCGGTCGATGGGGCTCGACCCGATCACTTATGCCGCGGCGGTCGCGCTGGCGCTGATGCTCGCGCTCGGTTTCGCCTCGGTGGTCAAGGCGCGGCTGCTCGCGAAGCTGCTGGGCGCGCCGGTGAACAGCCTGCGCTGGGCGCTCGTCTGGGCGACCGGAGGCGCCGCGGTGCTCGGCTGGGGGGCGACGAAGCTTCCCGAATGGGCCGAACTGCTCGTCGGCGTTCCCGTCATCCTCGGCATTTATGCCTGGCTGATCTGGACGCGCGGCTTCGGCCCCGCCGACCGCGCGCTGTTCCGCAAGCATCCGGAGGGGACGGAAGCAACGGGCTGATCGCAGGGCTCGGCCGCGAACGGAGCTTCGGGGTGGGAAGTTGCCGTTCTTTTCTTTCGTCATCCCGGACTTGATCCGGGATCCATTATCCGGCGCTGAGAGAATGGATCCCGGATCAAGTCCGGGATGACGATGTAAGGCAGGTAGGCTTCCAACCGAAAACCGACGCCCGCCCCTACCCCAGCCGCTCGGCGATTTTCGCCTCGAGGTCGGTTTGCGCACGCGGGCCGACCTGCGCGATGATCTCGCGCGCGCAGACCGCACCCATCGTCAGGCAATCGGCGATGCTGCGTCCTTGCGCCTGACCCGCCAGGAAACCGGCGGCGAACAGGTCGCCGGCGCCGGTGGTGTCGACGACCTGATCGATCGGCTCGGCCGGAACCGCGGTGCGCTCGCCGTTCGTCACCGCGACCGCGCCCTTTTCGCTGCGCGTCACGACGAGCAGCGGCACGCCGGCCGCGACGCTGGCCAGCGCGGTCTCGAAATCCGGTTCCTGCGCGAGTTCGAGCAGTTCCGCCTCGTTCGCGAACAGGATGTCGATCTCGCGCGCCGCGATCATGCGGCGGAAATCCTCGCCATGCGCCGCGATGACGAAGGTGTCGGACAGGGTGAAGGCGACGCGGCGGCCCGCCGCGCGCGCGAGGCCGATCGCTTCGGCCATCGCCGCGCGCGAGGCATCGGCGTTCCACAAATAGCCTTCGAGATAGAGAATGTCGGCGTCGGCGATCAGCGCCGGAGCGAGCGATTCGCGGCCCAGATTCTGCGACGCGCCGAGGAAGGTGTTCATCGTCCGCTGTCCGTCGGGGGTGACGAAGATCAGGCAGCGCGCGGTCGGGTCGCCATCGACGAGCGGCGGCGTCTCGAACGCGACGCCGAGCGAGGTCAGGTCGTGGGTGAAGACCTGGCCGAGCTGGTCGTCGGCGACCTGGCCGATGAAGGCGCAGCGCCGGCCGAGCGCCGCCATCCCGGCGAGCGTGTTTGCCGCCGAGCCGCCCGACATCTCGACCGCCGGTCCCATCGCCGCATAGAGCCGCGCCGCCTCTTCGGCGTCGATCAGCCGCATAGAGCCCTTCGCCAGACCCTCGGCCTCGATCAGCGCGTCGTCGGCGCGGGCAATCACGTCGACGATCGCATTGCCGATCGCGACGACATCGAAACGGGCGGTGGAGGCCATGAAAATTCCTGTGCTGGATGGGAAAAGCTGCGCGCGCCTTTAGGGGGCGCAGCCCCCCAAGGCAAGCACGGCGCTTGACGCGGCGCCCGTCGCCGCGCCATCCCCGGCGCATGGCCCGCGCCGTCCACGCCCTGCTGCTCGCGCTCCGCGACCTGCCGCATCCGCGCGTGCTGCGCGTGCTCGCGGCGAGCCTCGCGCTGACGCTGCTGATCTTCGCCGGCGCCGGCGCCGCGATCTTCCTTGCCGCGCGCTGGGCGCTCGAGCATTGGAAATGGCTCGATGGCGTCACGCTCGACATGGCGGGGGTGCTGGTCGTGCTGCTGCTGATCGCGGCGAGCTGGCTGCTGTTCCGCGCGGTCGCGATCCTCGTCGTCGGGCTGTTCGCCGACGGCATCGTCGCCGATGTCGAGGGGCGCCACTATCCCGCCGCCGCGGCGCGCGCGGTGCCGGTCAGCTTTGGCAAAAGCCTGCGTCTCGGCCTTGCCTCGGTCGGGCGGCTGGTGGCGGTGAACCTGGCCGCGCTGCCGCTCTATATACCCCTGCTATTCACCGCGGTCGGCGCGCCTTTGCTGGCCTTCGTGCTCAATGCCGCGCTGCTCGGCCGCGACCTCGAGGCGATGGTGCTCGCGCGCCACCCGGATCGGCCGCGTCTCGGTCGCGCCACGCGCTGGTCGCTCGGCGCACTGTCCGCCGCAAGCTTTCTGGTGCCCGTCGCCAATCTGTTGGCCCCTATCGTCGGCGCGGCTATGGCCGTCCACCTGTTGCATCTGAGGGATGGGGAAGAATGACGAGACATATCAGGCTGATCGCCGTCGCGATGCTCGCCGCGACGCTCGCCGGCTGCGCGGGGGCCGCGGTGCCGCGCCCGGCCCAGCCCGCCGCGCGGCCCGCCCCGCCGCCGACGCCGCCGCGCATCACCCAGAACAACAGCCTGGTCGGGCATGATGCGAATGCCGCGCTGTCGCTGTTCGGCAAGCCCCGGCTCGACGTCAGGGAAGGCATGGGCCGCAAGCTGCAATTCGCGGGGTCGCCGTGCATCCTCGATATCTATTATTATGCGCCGAAGCAGGGCGCCGAGCCGATCGCGACCTATGTCGATGCGCGCACGCCCGATGGACGCGACGCCAATGTCGATAGCTGCATCAGCGCATTGCAGCGGTGACCGGCCGCATCATGACGCCAGTTCGGCGAGCGCCCAGGCCGCCGCGTCGGCGACCATCGGCGATTCGTCGCCGGTCAGTTCCTCCAGACGCTGGACGAAGCGCGGATCGCCGCTGTTCCCCGCCGCGATTGCCGCATTGCGGACCATGCGGTTGCGCCCGATGCGCTTGATCGGCGATCCCGCGAACACCTGACGGAACCCCGCATCGTCGAGCGCGAGCAGATCGGCGAGCGACGGCGCCGCCAGTTCGGCGCGCGGCAGGAAGGCGCGGTGGCGCGCGGCGGTATCGGCGAACTTGTTCCACGGGCACACCGCCAGGCAATCGTCGCAGCCATAGATGCGATTGCCGATCGCACGGCGCAGCTCGACCGGGATCGGCCCGTCATGCTCGATGGTGAGGTAGGAAATGCAGCGCCGCGCGTCGACGCGGTAAGGCGCGGGAAAGGCCTGCGTCGGGCAGGCGTCCTGGCAGGCGGTGCAACTGCCGCAACGATCGCGGGCACCGGCCGACGGCACGAGGTCGAGCGTCGTGTAGATCGCCCCCAGGAACAGCCAGCTCCCATGCTCGCGGCTGACCATATTGCTGTGCTTGCCCTGCCAGCCGAGGCCGGCGGCGGCGGCGAGCGGCTTTTCCATCACCGGCGCGGTGTCGACGAACACCTTGACCTCGGCCCCCGGCGCCTCGGCGACGAGCCAGCGCGCGACCGCCTTCAGCGCCCGCTTGACGACGTCATGATAGTCGGCGCCCTGCGCATAGACCGAAATGCGGCCGCGGTCGGGGGCGCCCGCCAGCGCGAGCGGGTCCTGCGCGGGCGCATAGCTCATGCCGAGCGCGATCACCGAGCGGACGTCGGGCCACAGCCCCTGCGGCGACCCGCGCTGCCCGGCGCGGCTTTCCATCCAGATCATGCCGCCATGGCAACCCTCGGCGAGCCACTGGTTCAGTCGCGCCGCGGTTTCGGGCGCCGCGTCGGCGCGCGCGATCCCGAACGCCGCAAAGCCATGCTCGCGCGCGACGGCTTTCAATCGCTCCTCCAGCGCAGGCAAGGCTTCGGCAACCATTGGCGCTCTATACGCGACCGTCGCCTTCGTGCCATAGTCCGGTGAAACCGCATCTCGGGGACCAGCATTTGACCGATTACAGCGTCGAGGCGACCGGCCTCACCAAATATTTCGACAGCTTCAAGGCAGTCGATCATGTGTCGCTGCAGGTTCCCGCGGGATGCATTTACGGTGTGCTCGGCCCCAATGGCGCGGGCAAGACGACCAGCCTGCGGATGATGCTGGGCATCGTCGATCCCGACGAAGGGACGAGCCGGCTGCTCGGCGGTCACCGTCCGCAGGCGGTGCGTCATCGCATTGGTTATCTCCCCGAGGAGCGCGGGCTTTATCCCGGCATGAAAGCGCGCGAGGCGATCGCCTTCATGGGCGCGCTGCGCGGGCTCGACTGGTCCGAGGGACGGCGGCGGGCCGCGACCTTCATGAGCGAACTCGGGCTCGAACGCGTGATCGACGAGAAAATCCGCAAGATGTCGAAGGGCATGGCGCAGATGGTCCAGCTCATCGGGTCGATCGTCCATAGCCCCGACCTGATCGTCCTCGACGAGCCCTTCTCGGGGCTCGACCCGGTCAACCAGGAGCGGCTCGAAACGCTCGTGAAGCGCGAACAGGGGCGCGGTGCGACGATCCTCTTTTCGACCCACGTCATGGCCCATGCCGAGCGCCTCTGCGACCGGCTGGCGATCATCGCGCGCTCCGCCCGCCGCTTCGAGGGGACAGTCGACGAAGCGCGCGCGCTGCTGCCGATGCAGGTGCGCTATACGCCGCGCGACGGCAGCGACGCGGTCGGCGCGATGCTTCCCGCCGGTGCGACGCGCAAAGGCGAGGCCTGGCATTTCGCGATCGAAGACAGCGCGGTCGAGCCTTTGCTCGCGCGCATCACCGCCGGCGGCCACGGCGTCGCGGGCCTGTCGATCGCGCGCCCGGCGCTCCACGACGCCTTCGTCCATATCGTGCGCCAGGTCGACGCCGGTTTCGACGGCGCACCCGAAGAGGACGCGATCGAGGAGGACGCGGCATGACTCCCTTCCTTCGCAATCTGCTCGTCATCGCACGCCGCGACTTTCTGGCGATCGTCGCGACGCCGACCTTCCTGCTCTTCCTGCTCGCGCCTTTGTTCATGGTCGGCATGGGATTGGTGGGGGGCATGGGCGCCTCGCAGCTCGCCGACAGCGCGCGCGGCGCGGGCCGCATCGTCGCCATCGCCGATGCGGCCGACGTCGAGGCGCTGCGCGCCGCCGACAAAAGCCTGCGCGCCGCGATGCCGCGCGAGCCGGCGACGCTCGAAATCCGCCTCGCGAGCGCGTCGCTCGATCCGGTCGCGGTGGCGCGCGAGAAAGGCAGCGACACCTATGCGGTGATGAGCGGCCCGCTGACCGCGCCGCGCATCGTCGCGCGCGAAGCGAACAGCAGTTCGGGCCGCTATCTCGCGCTGGTCGCGGGCGAAGTGGTGCGCGGCCGGGTCGCCGGTGCGCCGCCGCCGGTCGCGCCGCATTTCGAGGCGCTCACCCATGGCGGAACGAGCATCGCCGCGCAGCAGTCGCTGGGATTCGGCGCGGTGTTCGTCATCTTCCTCGTCACCCTGCTGCTCGCCGGGCAGACGGTGAGTTCGCTCGCCGAGGAGAAAGGCAACAAGGTGATCGAGATTCTGGCCGCCGCGGTGCCGCTCGAAAGCGTGTTTCTCGGCAAGCTGCTCGGCTTCCTCGGCGTCGCGATATTGTTCATCGCCTTCTGGCTCGTCGTCGCGATCGCCGGCGGCTTCGTCGCGGCGACGCAATTGGACCCTGCCGCCATCGCCGCTGCGGGCAAGCCCGCCGCCGCGCTTGCGGTCGCCCCGGCGAGCGGCTGGCCGTTCTTCATCGGGGTCGGCTTTGCCTATTTCGTCATGGCGTTCCTGCTTTTGGGCGCGGTGTTCCTCGGCGTCGGCGCGCAGGCGGGGACGGTGCGCGAGATTCAGATGCTCAGCCTGCCGATCACCATCTTTCAGGTCGGCATGTTCAGCCTGTCGGCGGCCGCCGCCAGCGCGCCCGAATCGGGCCTCGCCAAATTCGCGCAGATATTCCCCTTTTCCTCGCCCTTCGCGATGGCGGCGCGCGCCGCGACCGACGAAGGCCATGGCATCCACCTGCTCGCGCTCGGCTGGCAGGCGATCTGGGTCGCGCTGGTGGTCTATCTGTCGGTCCGGCTCTTCCGCGCCGGCGTGCTGAGCGGCGGCAGCGGCTGGAAATTCTGGAAGCGGAAGCAGGCCTGAAAGGCGGAGGCGGCGGGTTACGGCCGGAAGGGGACAGATATCCTCCCCGGCACGGGTAGGGGGACCATGCGAAGCATGGTGGAGGGGCACCCTCGGTTTACGCTTCGATCCAGAAAAGGGACGCCATGACGCACCTGCCCCTCCACCACCTTCGGTGGTCCCCCTCCCCGTGCCGGGGAGGGTCGGCTATGTCCGCCCCCCACCCCAAAGCCGGCATCCGCCAATCATTGACAAAGCTGTAAATAGTGGCATTCTGCAACGGAAATTGGCCGCGAGAGACGGCCCCGAGAGGAGTGCTCCATGGCTACCGTGATTCGCCAAGACCCCGACATCATCAATCCCCTCGACATCAGCCGCGCCGAACTGTGGCGCGAGGATCGCTGGCAGGAACCGATGCGGCAGCTCCGCGCCGAATCGCCGATCCATTATTGCGAGGATTCGAAATTCGGCCCCTATTGGTCGGTGACGACCTATAAGCCGATCCAGCATATCGAGGCGCTGCCCAAGATTTTCTCGTCGAGCTGGGAATATGGCGGCATCACCGTCGCCGGCGACGGGATCGATCATCTGCAGGAAGGCGATGTGCCGATGCCGATGTTCATCGCGATGGACCCGCCGCAGCATACCGCGCAGCGCCGCACCGTCGCCCCCGCCTTCGGCCCCTCCGAAACCGAGCGGATGCGCGCCGACACGCAGGCGCGCACCGCGGCGCTGATCGACACGCTGCCGGTCGGCAAGCCATTCGACTGGGTCGAGAAAGTGTCGATCGAGCTGACCACCGACATGCTTGCGATCCTGTTCGACTTCCCATGGGAGGACCGCCACAATCTGACCCGCTGGTCCGACGCGCTGGGCGACATCGAAAATTTCGGCACCGTCGAGCAGCGCCAGGCGCGGCTTGCCACGGCGTTCGAAATGGGCGCCGCCTTCAAGCAATTGTGGGACCGCAAGGCGCAGAATCCCGGCACCCACGACCTCATTTCGATCATGCTCCAGTCCGACGCGATGAAGCATATGAGCGAGAATGAGTTCATGGGGAACCTCATCCTGCTGATCGTCGGCGGCAACGACACGACGCGCAATTCGATGTCGGCCTATGCCTATGGCCTCCATTGCTTCCCCGAGGAGCGCGCGAAGCTGGAGGCGAATCACGATCCCGACCTCGCGGTCAACGCGATGCACGAGATTCTTCGCTGGCAGACCCCCCTCGCGCATATGCGGCGCACCGCGACCGAGGACACCGAATTGTTCGGCCACCAGATCAGGAAGCGCGACAAGCTGGCGCTCTGGTATGCGTCGGCGAATCGCGACGAAAGCGTCTTTCCCGATGGCGACCGCATCATCGTCGACCGCGAAAACGCCCGCCGCCATCTGGCCTTCGGCTATGGCATCCACCGCTGCGTCGGCGCGCGCGTCGCCGAACTGCAGCTCACGACGCTGATCTCCGAAATGCAGAAGCGCCGCCTGCGCGTGAATGTGCTGGCCGAGCCCGAGCGCGTCAACGCCTGCTTCGTCCACGGCTATCGCCACATGCAGGTCGAGCTGGAGCAATATTGACAGCCGGCGGTAACCGGGCGCAGCTTCGATACGAACAAAGGGCATGAGGACGCCCGATATGATCGAACGCCGTTACCTGTTGTCCGGTCTTGCGCTCGGCGGCGCGCTGATCGCCGCGCCGATGCTGTTCGCCAAGCCCGGCAAGCGCCCGCTCGCCGAACCCGGCTGGCGCTTGTCCGACGCCGAATGGCAAAGGCGGCTGACCCCGATGCAATATAAGGTGCTGCGCCAGGCGGCGACCGAGCGCGCCTTCACCAACCCCCTCAACAACGAGCATCGCGCCGGGATTTTCGCCTGCGCGGGCTGCGCGCTGCCGCTCTATTCGAGCGGGACCAAGTTCGAGAGCGGCACCGGCTGGCCGAGCTTCTGGGCGCCGTTGAAGGGCGCGGTCGCAACCGCGACCGACCATGAGATCGGCGTCGCGCGCACCGAAGTCCATTGCCGCCGCTGCGGCGGGCACCTCGGTCATGTCTTCGACGACGGGCCGAAACCGACCGGCAAGCGTTATTGCATGAACGGCGCCGCGCTGCGCTTTACCCCCGCCTGATCAGCGCGCCGGCTTGACTCGCCACACCGCGAGGCCGCTACCGCCGGGCAAGGCCACGCGTTCGAGCCACCCGGGCGGCGTTCCGGCATAGAGGCGCGCCGCGAGCGACGCCTTGCTCACGCGGCGATATCGCGCAAAGTCATTGGCGGCGGGGCAATAGACGATCAGCGTCGCCTTCTGCTTGCGCACCAGCGCCTCGGCCTTCGCCGGATCGCCGATGAAGATGCGCAGCGTATCGGCCATCGCCTCGCGATTGCGGTGATGCGGCGTCGCGACCACCGAATGATGCGTCCAGAAGATCAGCGGCGCGCCGAGGTCGATCGGGGTCAACAGCACCGCCGGCGGCAGGCGGTCGAGCGCAGCAATGGCGGCGGGGTCGCTGCAAGTTCGCTCCGCAAAGCTTTTTTCCGGCTTTTCCTGTTCGGCCTTGATCGCGGGAAAGACGAGACCGGCGATCACCGCCACCGCGACGCTGCCCGGCAGCGGCAGCGTGAGCACCGCCGCCGCCGACGCGGCAACGCGCGGCAACAAGCCAGCGATCGACCGCGCACGCGTCCAGATGCGCAGCCCCAGCCAAGCGCAGCCCGGCAGCGCAAAAAGCTGCGCGGTGCCCGAGGCACGCAGGACGAGCAACGACAAGAGCGCCGCGCCGAGCAGCGCGACGATCACGGTCGCCCAGTTCCGCCGGTCCTCAGCCCCAGTGCTGGCGCGCCATGCGAGCCATGACCCGGCGAGCCCGACGATCGACGGGACGATGACGAACAGCATGGTGTTCGCCGGCGAGGCCCATACCGGCTGGCCTTCGAGGACGTTGCGATACCAATATTGGACGACGATCGGGTCGAGCGTCGCGAACGGCCCCGCGGCGCACAGCGGTTCGACCGCCACCAGCGTTCCGGCGGCGAGCACGCCCGCGCCGCCGAGCGCGGCGAAGCGCAGCCAGCGCCGCGCCGGATCGGCCCGGCCGATCGCGAAAACCGCGGCGGCGGCGACGGCAAGGGCGGCGATATAGGGCGCCGACAGCGAATCGCACCAATGGCCCGCAAGCCCTGCAGGGCCGCGCGTCAGAAACTGAAGGAAAGCCGCGCCCCCCGCGAGCCCGGCCATATAGCCCGCGAGCCGAGCCCGGTCGTCGGCGCGCGCGTGCAGCGCCCAGCGCAGCGCGGCGATCGCCGCGAACAGCGCGGCGATCGGCAGCCCCTCGATCGAGATGGCAAGCAGCGCCGCGGCGCTCAGCCCCGCGATCAGCCCGGCGCGGCCGCTCGCGGGCCGGAGCGCCTGTCCCATGATCAGCATCGCGAGGAAAATCTGCCAGCCGTGATGATCGACCCGCAGCGGGCGAAGCTGGATCACGATGAAGACGGCCGCGACGAGATAGAGCGGCACGACATAGGCGATCCGGCGGTCCGACAAATGCCGATAGCCGCGCACGCAGGCGACGCTGAGCGCCGCGCCGAGCAGCGGCGGCCACAGCGTCATCACCACCTGCTCGGCCAGCGTCTGGCCGAGCAGCGGCTTCAAAAGCAGGATAGCGAGCGCCAGCGGCGCATCGACGATGCGCGACCAGTGCATCAGCACGCCGCCGCCCGCCGGGTTGACGCGATATTGGGTGAGATCCCACCAGCCCTGACCGGCGAGCAGGTCGCGGACCTGCGCCATCCGCATCGCATCGTCGGTGTCGCTGAGTTCGAGCGTCGCGATCGCGTGCCAGCGCGCGACGATCGCGATCAGGCTCATCGCCGTCCAGACGATCAGCGCGATGCGGACCGGCGTCAGCCAGGCGCCGAACCCATGGTCCGCCGCCTGGGATGCGGGCGGCGCCGCGACGGTCATGCCACGGCGGCCCGGAAAACGATGTGGCGGCGCAGCAGATAGGTGGCCTGGAAACTGACGACGATCGCCGCCAGCTTCGCCAGCCGCGGATCGAGGCCGAGCGCGGTGCCGGTGCCGACGATCGCGGTGGTGAGCGCCAGCCCGATCAGCGCCGATCCGATGAACAGCAGTTTCTGCCGATGCCGTTCGCCGGTGCCGCGCGCCGCGGCGCCGTCGGCAAAGACGAGCCGGCTCGACACAAGCCAGTGGACAAGGATGCCGGCGCAATAGCCGATCGCCGACGCGACCATCGGCGTCAGCCCGGCGCCCATCAGCAGCAGGAACAGCCCGGCGTCGCTGCCGAGCGCGAGGCCGCTGGCGAGCAGATAATTCAGCCAGCGCGCCTCGCCGCGCCGAACAAGGCCGATCAGGCGGACGACAGGGTTCCGCATCGCATCAGCGCCCCCGGCCATGGCTCAGGCCGCCTTGGCGACGCGCGCCGGAACGTCGCGGACCGACGCCAGCGCCGCCTGTTCGCCCTCGGTGCCGCTTTCGTGATATTCGGCGTCCTCGTTGACGCCCCAGATATCGTAGACACGCTCACCGGCGACGATGTTGCGCACCGTCAGCATCGCGGTCATCATCGCATGATCCTGATTATTATAGCGGTGCATCCCGTTGCGCCCGACCATGTGCAGCGTCGGATAGCGCGCTTCGAGTTCCGTGCGCATCGTCGCGACATGCGCCGCATAACCATCGTCATAGACCGGATAGGCCTTTTCCTGCCGCACCACCGCGCCGCCAACGACATCGTTCGGATCGCAAAGGCCGAGGATCGCCATTTCCTTGGTCGCAAGCGCAACCAGCTCCGCGTCGCTCGACGACCAGAGCCCGTCGCCCTCGAAGCAGAAATATTCGAGGCCGACGCAGGCGATCGCCGGATCGGGCACCATTTCGGGCGACCAGCTGCGGAAATTCTGCACCCGGCCGACCTGCACCTTGCTGTCGTGGATATAGATCCAGTTGTCGGGGAACAGATCCTCCGAGCGGATCTTGAGCGCGACGGTCAGGAAGTCGCGATAAGCGAGCTTCGGCGCCGCGGTGAGCGCACAGGCCGGCAGCGGATGGATGCGCGCCGCGAGCTCGCGCATCGGCGCCGAGCTGATCACATGGCCCGCGTCGATCACGACGTCGCCGTCCGGCCCGTTCGCGGTCAGCCGCCAGCGGCCGCTGACCTGATCCTGGGTGAGCTGCTTGAAGCTGTGGCCCATCAGCACATGATTGCCGCCTTGGACGACCTTGCCCGCAGCCGCCTCCCACATCATCCCCGGCCCCAGCCGCGGATAGCGGAAGGTTTCGAGCAGGGTCTTGGTCGCCATGCCGTCGTTCGGCGCCCTGTTGAGGCCGAGGCTGCGCTTCAACCCATCGAGCACCGCAGCGCCGAGGCTCAGCCCCTTGATGCGCTGCGCCGCCCAGTCGGCCGACATTTCGTCGCACGGCATCCCCCACACCTTCTCGGTATAGGTTTTGAAAAAGATCGAATAGAGCTTCTGCCCGAACTGGTTGATCGTCCAGTCCTCGAAACTGCGCACCTGGCGGTTCGGCAGCAGCTTGGCCTTGGCATAGCTCGCCATGCACAGCGCCGAGCGGACGATACCGAGGTTCCACAGCGCCTCGAACGCGCGCAGCGGATAGGAGTAGAATTTGCCCTCATAATAGATGCGGCTCATCCGCGGGCGCTGGATGAAATCGTCGGGAAGAATCTCGTTCCACAGGTCGACGACTTCCTGGCTCTTCGAGAAGAAGCGGTGCCCGCCGATGTCGAAGCGAAAGCCCTCATGCTCGACGGTGCGGCTGATGCCGCCGACATAGACCGGATCCTTCTCGATCACCGTCACGCTATACCCCTGCTTGGTCAGCAGATAGGCGGCGGTGAGCCCCGCCGGGCCGGCGCCGATAATCGCGACGTCCGCGCTCGCCGGCCGGTTCTTCGACACTTGGGCGTTGGTCACTGGAATATTCCCCCCACAGAAAAGCCTTGCTTGTCAGCCGCTGTGCCCAAACATGGCTAAGAAGTGGTTAATCGGAGGGACCGATCGTCGCCGCGGCGCGGAATGCGGGCGTCCGGCCAGCCGCGACGAAACGCCCTGCGGAACGGTCGAACCGAACGAAGCCGGCAGCATGTTCAGCCGGGCGCCAGCTTCGCATCCTAGGATGGCATCGGGACCAAAATAGTTGGAACGAAGACCATGATCTGGATGAAGAAACTGGCGCTCACCGCGCTGATCGGCGTCAGCGCCGTCGCCGCCCTTCCCGCCGAGGCCGATGCCCGCGACCGGCACCACCGCCATTACAGCTATCGTGACCGCGATCATGATCGCTATCGCGATCATCGCCGGGATTACCGCCGCGACTATCGCCGCAGCCATTATCGCGACCGCTATTATTGCCGCCGCGGCAGCGGAACGACCGGACTGATCGTCGGCGGTGCGGCGGGTGCGCTCCTCGGGCGCGAGGTCGATCGTTACGGCGACCGCACGCCGGGGACGATCATCGGCGGCGCGGCGGGCGCGCTGATCGGCCGCGAGATCGGCCGCGGCGGCCGCTGCTAGGCTATACGGTCACGACGGCCCGCCGGTGCCTTCCGCCGGCGGACCGCGGGCGCCGCTGCCTTCGCCGGATGCCGTCGCCCCGGCCACCAGCGCCCGCGCGATCGGCTTCAGCGCCACAGTGCCGAGCTTGACGCGCGGCGCTGCCTTGCCGGGCGCGGCGCCGATCGCCAGCGCGGGATCGAGGCGCAGCGCGGCGGCCGAAGCCTTGGCCAGGCGGATCGTATAGCGGCCGTAAGCCACGCTTTCGAAAAGATAATATCCATCGAACTCGGTCAATGCCGTCGCCCGCACGCGCCCCTCGGCATCGACGAGTTCGAGCGTGAGCCCCTCGATCGGATTGCCCCCGTCGCGGATCATCACCCCCTCGATTTCACCCGCCGCGGTCATCGGCAGCAGGACGCGCGTCGCAACCCCGGGTCGCGGGGTGACGACGACTCCGGGCAGCGCGGGCTGGACATAGGGATCGGGCAGGCTGCCTGCGTCGATGCCGATCATCACCGGGCGAAAGGGTTCGAGCCCGTCGATCGTCGCCCGGCCGCTCGCGTCGGTCGATGTTTCGATCAGCGCGTTGCCTGCGGTCAGCGGCACGCCCTTCAGCGCCGCTTCGCCCGGCTGGCGGATGCCGTCGCCATTATCGTCCATGAAGACGTCGGCGCTCACCTGGCCGCGCCCGCCGAGCTTCTCGCTCGACATACGCCAGCCGCCACCCGCGGGTTTCGGCCCGAAGCTGAAGGCGAGCGACAGCGACGCCGCAACCGAGCCGTCGGTCGCCACCTCGCCGAAGCCGCTAAGCTGTAACGTCTTGAAACGCCGCGTATAACCAAGGCCCGCACGGCCGCGCGCGAGCCCCTTGTCATAGCCGAGCTCGGCGCGCCATTCGGCGTCGCCCTTCCCCGCCCATTCGCCGACGACGGCAAGGCGCGTGTCGGCCTCCTGCCCCGACAAGGCGAAGCGCGCCTCGCCGCGCAGGCGGACGCGCCCGATCCGGGCGTTGGCGAGCAGGGTCGCGGTCAGATTGTCGGGCGGGTCGGGTCCGCCAGGCGCTTTCGTGTGGCTCCAGTCGAGCTGCCCGGTGAAGGTCAGCGCGCGGAAACTCAGCGACGCGCGGCCCGATGCCTGCAGGTTCGACGCCCCCGAGGCGCGGTCGATCTGCGCCAGATCGACATGCAGCGGCACCACCGTCCGCCCGAGCTTGACCGCCTGATCGATCGACAGCGAATAAAGCCCGGTGATTCCGCCGACGAAGCGGTCGGACACGAAGCCGTCCCAACCGCGCATCGCATCGGCGCGAACATTGGTTTCGCCGAACGCCGCGAGCCAGCTTGCGCGGAGCGCTTTCCCTCCCCCAGCCCCTCCGGAAGCATCGGAGTAACTTCCCGCAACCTCGAGCAGCGACGGGCCGATCGAGCGGCGCACCGCCGCCTCGCCATAATTGCGGCGGACATTCTCGATCATCAGGCTGTGGAAATAGGCGGCGATCGAGGTCCGGGTATCGAGCCCACGCTCGATCCCGGCGGTGCCGCGCCAGCCGCGCCGGAATGCGCCGCCGCGCCGGGCGAATTCGATCAGGTCGGTGTCCTCCTGCGCGATACCCGCCCAATACCAGGTCTGCTGCGGCGGAATCGAGTCGATCCCCACCTGCAACTGCCTGATTTCGCGCCTGATCTGGCCCTGCGGCCCGTATAGCACGATCTCGAAGCGGTTCGCGCCATATTGCAGCGGCACGTCGAGGAACTCGTAGCGGCCGTCGCCGTTCGGGCTGGTGAAAGCGAGCAATTGGCCGTTGCGATAGAGTTCGGCGTCCCAGCCCGCGGGCAGATCGCCGCGAAAGCTCGTCTTGTCGAAGCTGTCGGGGCGCTCGACCGGGCGGTTGGTGATCACTGCGCCGCGCCCGGGCGCGCCCTGCGCAACCAGTCCCGTCGACAGCAGGCTGACATCGCCGACCGCATAATGCGTCGCATGGAGCGGGCCGAGCAGCCGTCCCTCGGGGTCGGTGCGATAGAGGCGCATCCGCAAGCTGTCGGGAACGCCCTTGTCGTTCGACGACAGCCGCGCGTCGAAACTCTGGCCGAGCGCTTCGCCCGCGGCGAAAATCTCGTAGCGCGCCTGGGTGTAGGAACCACCCTTCCGGTCCGATACCGCTCCCGCCGAGGCGACGACGTCGACCGACGGCGTCGCCCACGCCTGATAGGGCCGCGTCGCCTGCGGCAGGCTGGCGAGGTCGAACGACGCCTGCGGACGCAGCCCCGCCGCCCGCGCGCGGCGCTCGGCCGCGAGCTGGAAGGGCAGCTTTTCCTTGGTATCGATCCGCAGCACGGCGTTCGACAGGTCGGCGGCGATCGGCACGCCGAGCCACTGGTTCAGCCGGTCCAGATCGACGCACCAGCCCGCAGGCGCATCACGGATCGCGGTCGCGCCGATGGGGAAGCTCTGGCTGCCGACGCGCACCTGCCCCGCCTCACGGTCGATCAGCAGGCTGCGGCGCTCGTCGAACACCCAGCCGGTTGCGCGGCGCAACTTCTTGTCGACGCGCACCGCGAGATCGAGCGCGAGCACCATATCGCCGAGGTCGACGCAAATCCCCTGCGGCGTCTGATACCCCCGCACCCCGTCGCCGAGGCGGTATGGACCCGATCGCAGGTCGAACAGCCAGCGGTCGTCCTCGTTCGGCCGCCAAACGGCGGCGGCGGCGGAAACCGGCTTTTCTTCAAAGGCGTGCGCGCCGGCCGGGGCAAGCCCGGCCAGCGTCAGCGCGGCGGCAAGCGCCGGAAGCCATCGCAGGAACGCCGCGCGGAGCATCGTCCGCCTGCGGTCTTTGCGCGAATCCCCGCCCTATTTCACCACCCGGTCGGCGTCGGCAATCGTGCCGCCGCCGATGTCGCGATCCTCGCTGTAGCGGATATGCACCGGCCCCCTGAGCTGCGCGGCGAGCTCGGGCGGGACGGGCAGCGACACCTTGCGCGCCGCCACCTCCGAATAGACCGCGATCCCGCGCGCGCGCAGCAGCGGCTCGGCCACCCCCGGCCGCGTCACCTCGATGTCGCCATAGACCGAGCGATCGCCGCTCCGCGCCAGGTCGAACTCGAACGCCGGCCCATCCTTCGTCGCGCCGACCCGGGCATCGCCGATCGTCGCGGTCGCGCCGAGGTCGCCGACGCGAACGATGATCGGGATGGTGATGCCATAGATCGGGGTCAGCGCGATCGACACGCCGGTCGGCGCGGACCTGGCGGAATCCGCCGCGACGGCGGGCGCCGTATCGGGCACCGCGCGGAACAGCATATGCGCGCGATATTCGCCAGGCGCGAGGCCTTCCGGAAGGCGCACCCCGACGCGTATCACCTGCGGCTGGTTCGGCGGCAGGGTGACGCGGCGCGGGCTGAACGCGATCATCTCGAGCGCGGCGCGCTCGGCGGGCGTCGCATCCGCCTCGTCGATCTCGTCGAGCCCGCCGTCCGCGGTCATCCGCTTGATTTCGAGGCTGATACGATAGGTCGCGGGCTCGCTGCCTATATTGTTGAGCACCACTTCGGTGCCGCGCGATCCGTCGAGAATGACCCGCGTCGGCGCGACGAGCAGGTCGCCCGCGGCCAAAGCGGGCGGCGCGGCGGCGCCGAGCGCAGCCGCCGAGAACAGGCAAAAGCCCTTGATAAAGCGCAACATAGACACGATCCCCACAATCGTTGCGGAGCGACGGCCATCGCTCCTTTGGTTGGTCGCGTCCCTGTTGCGCCATCATGGTTGATATTTCGCTAACCATGGTGCCCGCACGGGCCGAACCAACGCCGCGCGCACAAAAAAGGGCCCCGGAGGCTGGTGCTCCGAAGCCCTTTTGTCCGGCCGGCGGGCGCAAGGCCCACCGTCCCCCCCACCCGATAGACGGGTTATCGATTACTGATAATTGGCGGTGACGGCGAACGTCCCCGAATAATTGCCCGCCGCCTGATTGGCGCCGACGCTAAGCGTGCCGCCGACCGAGAAGCTGTTGCCCGACGCGGCGAGCGTCATCGAGGTCGCGGACGAGGTCAGCGCGGCCGTCATGCTGTTGGCGCCCGAGTTCAGCGACACCGTCGACGGAACGCTGATCGTGACGGCCTGGCCGGTCGTGCCGCCGAGGTTGAAGCCCGCGGCCGAGGTCGTGCCGATGCAGGTCAGGCCGCTGCCGCAACCGACGGCGCCAGCGGTCGAAACCGTGACGGTCGAAGCGGTTGCGCCGCTGACGATCGTCGCGAAATCGAGATCGGTGCTGTTGGCGATCGTCAGCGGCGCAAGAATCTTCGCCTTGGCTGTCGCCGTCGCCTGCGCGGCGTGCGCCGCCGAGGCGTTCATCGCAAAGGCAGCAATCGCGGCGCCCGCGAGGGCGCGCTTCATTCCAGTGGTGCGCATAGATTTGGTCCCTTGAACAGTCGAAAATCGAATGGAAATCCCACCCCATTCGCCGCCCCCTTTAGCGGACGACCCGTTCAGGCTTTGCGCAACAAGCATGGTTAACAGCGCATATAGGAATAGCCCGCGTTGCGCGAAGCAAGCGAGCGAAAACAAGGCTTTGAGCCATGACTGGGTCGATCGTGGGGATCGCCTTGGGCCTGTTAACGGCCCGCCACGGGACAGATTAAGCACGCAGCAAAAAAGGATTGCGCGAATCGGCCGGGGTCAGATGCCCTCGCCGCTCAGCCGCTGGCAGATCATGTCGAGCTGGTCGAGCGACGCGAATTTGAGCGTCAGCGCGCCCTTGCCGCCGCCGGCATAGTGGATCGCGACCCCGATCCCCAGCAATTCGGACAAATGGCGCTCGACCGCAACGATATCGGGATCGCGGCCGCCGTCGAGGCTCTTATATTCGAGCGGCGCCCTGTTGCGGCCCCCGCCCTTCCCTTCGCGCACCAGCGCTTCGACCGCGCGGACCGAAAGCCCCTCCTTGACGATCCGGCGCGCGATCTCCTCGGCCCCGTCAACGCCGATCAGCGCGCGGGCGTGACCCATCGACAGCGCGCCGTCGCCGACCAGATCCTGCACCCCCTGCGGCAGGTCGAGCAGACGCATCAGATTCGCGACATGGCTGCGCGACTTGCCGACGAGCTTCGCCAGCGCCTCCTGACTGTGGCCGAAATCGTCGATCAGGCGGCGATAGGCCGCCGCTTCCTCGATCGCATTGAGATCCTGGCGCTGGATATTCTCGACCAGCGCGATCTCATAGGTCGCGGCGTCATCGAGATCGCGGACGAGCGCGGGAATCTGGTGCAATCCGGCGCGCTGCGCCGCGCGCCAGCGGCGTTCGCCCGCGACGAGCTGATAACCATGCCCATCAGGGGCATGGCGAATGATGATCGGCTGCAGCAGCCCGCGCGCGCCGATCGAATCGGCCAGTTCGGCAATCGCCGCTTCGTCGAAATGACGGCGCGGCTGATTCGGCAGCGGGCGAATCGACGCGACCGCGACATGCTGGACCGCATCCCCCGCCACCGGCGCCGCCTTCGCCGCCGCGCCGGGCGAGGCGAGCACCGGCGCCTCGACCGCCGCATCGCCGAACAGCGCGTTCAGCCCGCGTCCCAGGCCCGAGGGCCGCTTGCGCGGCGCCTGCGCGCCAGTTTCCTTTTCATTATCAGACATTTAAGCAGCCTTGCGAATGTCAGGCAGGCGGTCGATCAACTCGCGCGCAAGCGCGATATAGGCCGCCGACCCGGCGCAGCGATGGTCATAGATCAGCGCCGGCAGCCCATGGCTCGGCGCTTCGGACAAGCGGACATTGCGCGGAATCACCGTCTCGAACACCACCGGGCCCAGCACCTCGCGGACATCGTCCGATACCTGGTCGGTCAGCCGGTTGCGGCGATCGAACATGGTGAGCGCGACGCCCAGAATGAACAATTGCGGGTTGAAGCGCCCGCGCACGCGCTCGACGGTGGTCAGCAGCTGACTGAGTCCCTCGAGCGCGAAAAATTCGCACTGGAGCGGAACGAGCAGCGATTCGGCCGCGATCAGCGCGTTGAGCGTCAACATGCCGAGCGACGGCGGACAGTCGATCAGGCAGATATCCCATTGCCCCGCTTCGGCGCCCGACAGCGCCTGCTGCAGGCGGTGCAGCCGATCGGCGAACTCGATCAGCTCGATCTCGGCGCCCGACAGATCCACCGTCGCGGGAACGATGTCGAGCCGCGGCACCGCGGTCGGCACCGCGCATTCGGCGACCGTCGCCTCGGCGCGCAGCAGGTCATAGCTCGAATATTCGCGCTGCGCCTGCGTGATGCCGAGCCCGGTCGAGGCATTGCCCTGCGGATCGAGATCGATGAGCAATGTTCGCCATCCGGTCGCCGCAAGCGCGGTCGCCAGATTGATCGCGGTCGTCGTCTTGCCGACCCCGCCTTTCTGGTTCGCTACGGCAATGCGGATCATCGCTTTCCTCGCTGTTCTGCGCCGATGCGGCCTTCGCCCACCAGAATCCGGCTTTCCACGTCGGTGCGGCTCTGTTCCACGTGAAACATTCTCTGCCATGGCTGCGGCAGCAATGCCAGTTCCTTAACCGCGTTTCGTCCCTTTGGCAGCAGCCAGCGCGTCGATTCGGTCGAAAAACGCGTGGATAAGGCGATCAACCGGTCGAGCGGCGCAAAGGCGCGGGCGCTGATCGTCGCCGCGGCGCGTGTCCCGACGCGTTCGAGCGGCGCTTCGGCCACCTCGACATGCGTCAGATCGAGGTCAGCCGCGACCCCGCGCAGAAATTCGCACCGCCGCCGCCGCGACTCGACGAGCAGCATCGGCCGTTCGCTCAGGATAGCTACCACCAGCCCCGGCAACCCCGGCCCGCTTCCCAGGTCGACCCACAGCCCGTCGCGCGCCGGATCGAGCGCCAGCAACTGCGCGCTGTCGGCGATATGCCGCACCCACAGGCTCGGAATCGTCGACGCCGCGATCAGGTTCTGACGCCCATTTTCCTCGACCAGCAGCCCGGCAAAGCGGTCGAGCCGCTCCCATTGCCGCACCGTCGGTGCGAAACCATCGGCGATCCACCCCCGCGCCTGCTCGTCGCTCGCCAGCACCTCGTTCGCCATCATCCCTCTCGTTTGACCCACAATCCGCGAAGCCGTTCTCTCTACTTTCTCGCCTGCGCGGCCGTTTCAGACTAAGCCGCGCGGCGCCGGCTATGCACCATGATCGCGGTGAGCGCCGCCGGCGTCACCCCATCGATCCGCGCCGCCTGCCCCAAGGTCTCGGGCCGCGCCTTCGCCAGCCGTTCGACCATTTCGCGCGACAGGCCGCCGATCGCGGCATAGTCGAGCGCCTGGTCGAGTGCGATCGCCTCGTTCGCCGCGAGCGCGCGAAGCTCGGCATCCTGCCGCGCAATATAGGGGGCGTAATGCGCATCCTCGGCCAGTTCGGACAGGATCGCATCATCGATCGCATCGAGCGCGGGCGCGAGACTCTTGAGAGATGCCATCGCGACTTCGGGAAAGCGCAGCAGGTCGATACGCCGCCGTGCCACCCCATCGCCCGGAATCGCGAGGCCGATCGCGGCATAATCCGCCGTCGCGACCGGTGCCGCGAGCAAGGCCTGCGCCTGCGCCCGCTCGGCCATTCGCGCCTCGAAAAGCGCCGCCGTCGCGGGCCGCACCAGCCCGAGCGCGATACCTTTCGGGGTCAGCCGCGTCGCAGCATTGTCGGCGCGCAGGCGCAGGCGATATTCGGCGCGCGCGGTGAGCATTCGATAGGGCTCGGTCACCCCCTGCAGCACCAGATCGTCGATCATCACCCCGATATAGGATTCAGAGCGGTCTAGGATCATCGGCGCGCGCGCCTGCACACCGAGCGCCGCATTGGCGCCCGCGACCAGCCCCTGCGCGGCGGCCTCCTCATAGCCCGTCGTGCCGTTGATCTGCCCCGCGCAGTAGAGCCCGCCGATGGCGCGGACCTGCAGCCCGCGATCGAGCGCGCGCGGATCGATATGATCATATTCGACCGCATAGCCGGGCACCGTCATTTCGACCTTTTCCAGCCCCTCCATCGTGCGCAGCATCGCGAGCTGGACATCGGCGGGAAGCGAGGTCGAAACCCCGTTCGGATAGACGAGCGGCGAATCGAGCCCCTCGGGCTCCAGAAACACCTGATGTCCATCGCGATCGGCAAAGCGATGGATCTTGTCCTCGATCGACGGGCAATAGCGCGGCCCGGCGGCGCCGATCGCGCCGGTGAACAGCGGCGAGCGGTTGAGATTCGCAGCGATGATCGCGTGCGTCGCTGGATTGGTGCGCGTGATCGCGCAGAAAATCTGCGGCACAGAGCGCGCGCTGTTCCACGTGGAACAGGTCCAGTCTGCATCATCGGATGGTTGCGCCTCAAGCCGCGCCCAGTCGATCGTCCGCCCGTCAAGGCGCGGCGGCGTGCCGGTCTTGAGCCGCGCCATCGGGAGGTCGGCGGCGCGAAGCTGCTCGGCGAGACGATGCGCACCGGCCTCACCGATGCGCCCCCCCGCCATCCGTTCCTCACCGCGAAAGAGCCGTCCGCCGAGAAAGGTTCCGGTTGCGAGCACCACCGCCTTCGCGGACAGGCGCGTGCCGTCTCCCAGATCAAGGCCCTCGACCCGCGCACCGTTCGGCGACAGAGCCAGCGCCGCTGCCTCCCCCGCAATGACGGTGATCCCGTCCTCCGCCGCTAGCAATTGCTGGATCGCCTCGCGATAGAGCTTGCGGTCGGCCTGAATGCGCGGCCCCTGCACCGCTGCGCCCTTCGACGCGTTGAGCATCCGGTAATGAATCGCCGCGGCATCGGCGGCGCGCGCCATCCAGCCGTCGAGTGCATCGACCTCGCGCATCAGATGGCCTTTGCCGAGCCCGCCGATCGCGGGATTGCACGACATGGTGCCGATCAGCGCGGGATCAAAACTGACGAGCGCCACCCGCGCACCAAGCCGCGCCGCCGCCGCAGCCGCCTCGGTCCCGGCATGTCCACCGCCGACGACGATGACATCGAAATTCGTGTCCTTCTGCATGATCGCGGCGCCCATAACCCAAAGCCGCCGTCAAATCCATCGGCGCGTGGCGCCCGATAGCATCTCACGCAAAGGCGCAAAGGCGCGAAGAACACGATCTTCTTCTTCGCGCCTTCGCGCCTTTGCGTGAGATAATTTCTTCCCGAATCCCATCGATCTCACAAACAAAGACACAAAGAGGGCGCGCCCTATCGCACGACCACGTCCCTTTGCGCCTTTGCGTGAGAGAAAAAGGGGCTTCGTCCAAACTTTGCGACGAAGCTGTTCCACGTGGAACATCATTTGCCGATGCAGAAGCGTCCGAACAATGCGTCGAGCATATCCTCGACTCCCGTGCGCCCGGTGATGCGGTCGAGCGCGGTCGCCGCAAGTCGCAGTCGTTCGGCGATCAGGATCATATCCTCGGCCTCGCGCGTGCCCGCTTCGATCGACAGCCAGTCCTTCGCCTCGGCAAGCGCAGCGCGCTGGCGCTGGCGCAGCGCGGCTTCGCCCTCGCGCGGCAGCACGACACGCGCCGTCTCGACGATTGCGGCGTGGAGCCGGTCCATCCCCTCCCCCGTCGCCGCCGACAGGATCAGGTCGCAGCGCGCCGCCTGAGCCTCGGCGGCCGTGTCGCCGCGCCAGCGGTCGGCCTGTGCGGCGATCAGCAGGCGGCGCGGATGCGCGGGCGCTTCCGCCGGCGGCCCGAGCCAGAGCAGGATATCGGCCGCCTCGACCGCCGCCTTCGCGCGGCCGATTCCGATCGCCTCGACGTCATCGGCGCTTTCGGTGCGGATGCCCGCCGTGTCCGAAAAACGCATCGCGATCCCATCGAGCGCGAGCGGCGTCTCGATCACGTCGCGCGTCGTTCCCGCGACCGGCGACACGATCGCGAGTTCGCGTTGCGCCAAAGCATTGATAAGCGTGGATTTACCGGCATTTGGCGGTCCGGCGATCACCACCGAAAGGCCCTCGGCGATCACCTCCGCCGCGGGGCGCGCCAGCCAATCGCCGAGTTCGGCGGCAAGATCCGCCATACCGTCCACTAGTCGCCGCGTGGCTCCGTCATATACGTCGACATCATCCTCATCGGCGAAATTGAGCTCGGCCTCGGCACCCGCCATCAGCGCGAGCAAGCGCTCCTGCCAGCCCGCGACCGCGCGCGACACATGCCCGCTCGCCATGCCGAGCGCCTGCACGCGCTGGCTCTCGGTCTCGGCCGCGAGCAGATCGGCGAGTCCTTCCGCTTCGGCGATATCGATCCGGCCGTTCAGAAACGCCCGTCGCGTGAACTCGCCCGGCGCGGCGCGGCGCAGTCCTGGCAATGCGCCAAGCGCCGCTTCGACCGCCGCAACCACCGCGCGGCCGCCGTGCAGATGCAGTTCGGCCAGATCCTCCCCGGTCGCGGTCGCCGGTCCCGGAAACCACAGCAGCAGCGCGCGGTCGAGCGGCGCGCCGGCAGCATCCTTCAGCTCGGCAAGCGACGCGCGGCGCGGCGCCGGCAGGCGTCCGGCCAGCGCCTGGAGCGCCGGTCCCGCCGCTGGTCCGCTGATGCGCACGACGGCGATCGCCGCCGGCGGCATCCCGCTCGACAACGCAAAAATCGTATCGCTTACAAGGCCTTGGTTCAGCTCTTGCGTCCCTTGGCGGATGTGTCGTCATCGCCCTTGTCGGACGCTTTCGACGCGCCGCCCATCAATCCGCCGCCGAACTGGCCGAGCAACGACTGGACGAGACCGAGCCCGCTTTCGCCCATCGGCACCCAGCTTTTGACCATCGCCTGCACCATGTCGGGGGTGATGCCCTTCGCCATCAGCTCCTTGACGCGCGAGAGATAGATGTCGTGGAGCGGTTCGAGGTCGGGAAGCCCGAACAGCCGGCGCGCCTCTTCGGGCGTGCAATCGATCTCGATATTGAACTTCATCGCCTGGCCTTCCCCTTCGGCGCTTGAGCCGCGCCCGTTGGCCCGCTAGCTTCGCGCTTTCCCCGCCAAGAAGCAAGAGACAGGAGAGCTCCCCGATGTCCGCCCCTTCCCCGACGAACACCACCATCGCCGCGCTCGACGGCGAAGGCGCGATTCCCGCCTATGTCGCGCGCCCCGACGCCGATTCGTCGCGCGCGATCATCGTTATTCCCGAGATTTTCGGGGTGAACGCCGGGATTCGCGAGAAATGCGACGATTGGGCGGCGCAGGGCTATCTGGCGGTGGCGCCCGACATCTTCTGGCGCTTCGCCCCCGGTATCGAGCTCAACCCCGATATCGAGGCCGAAATGAACGAGGCGCTCGGCTATTTCGGCACCTTCGATCCCGACGCCGGGGTCAAGGATATCGAAGCGGTGATCCGCTGGGCGCGCGGCCAGGGCGCGAACAAGGTCGGCGCGGTCGGCTTCTGCCTCGGCGGCAAGCTTGCCTATATGACCGCGGCGCGCACCGACATCGATGCGTCGGTGGGCTATTATGGCGTGATGATCGACCAGATGCTGAACGAAAGCCATGCGATCGCGCATCCGCTGCTGCTCCATATCCCGACGAACGACCATTTCGTCAGCCCCGAGGCGCAGGCGAAGATGCACGAGGGGCTCGACCCGAACCCGAAGATCACGCTCCATGACTATGAAGGGCTCGACCATGGGTTCGCCGCGACCCACGGCAACCGGCGCAACGAGGCGGCGGCTGAGCTCGCCGACGGCCGCACCCGCGCCTTCTTCGCCGAGCAGCTCGCATGAGCGCGCATAACGGTCTCGCCGCCTGGCACGCCTATATGGCGGGCGGCGGCGATCCCGCGGCGCTCAAAGCCTTGCTCGCCGAGGATGCGGTGTTTCACTCGCCCGTCGTCCACACGCCGCAGGAAGGACGCGACAAGGTCTTCGCCTATCTTCACGCGGCGAGCCATGCGCTTGGCGGCGACGATTTCCGCTATCTGCGCGAGATCGTCGACGGCGATCAGGCGATGCTGGAGTTCCAGACCGAACTCGACGGCATCCAGATCAATGGCGTCGACATCATCCGCTGGGATGGCGAAGGAAAGATCATAGATTTCAAGGTGATGGTGCGACCGCTCAAGGCGATCAACAAGGTGTGGGAAAAGATGGCGGCGATGCTCGCGGCGCAGGCCGGCTGACCCATATCCGCCCATGCTCCGCTGGATCGCCTTTCCCGTCCTGATCGTGCTCGCCGCCGCCGCGGCCTGGTGGCCGCCCGCGCGCTGGACGCTGGCGGCCTGGGTGCCGCTGCTGCTGATCGCGCTGTATGACGCCGTGCAGCGCAAGCACAGCCTGCGCCGCAACTATCCGCTGATCGCGCGCATCCGCTGGCTGTTCGAGGCGCTGCGGCCCTTCCTCTATTCCTATATCGTCGAAAGCCCGCTCGAGGGCCGCCCCTTCGCGCGCAACGAGCGCGATATCGTCTATGCGCGCGCCAAGGGCGATCTCGACGCGCATCCCTTCGGCACCGAACTCGACGTCTATTCGGACGAATATGAGTGGATGAGCCACAGCATCGCGCCGAAGCACGATCCCGACCGCACGCAGCGGGTGACGGTCGGCGGCGCGCAATGTTCGCGGCCTTATGACGCCGCGCTGCTCAACATCTCCGCGATGAGCTTCGGCTCGCTCGGCGCCAATGCGATCGAGGCGCTCAACCTCGGCGCCAAGCTCGGCAATTTCTACCACGACACCGGCGAAGGCGGGTTCAGCCCCTATCACGCCAAATATGGCGGCGATATCGTGTGGGAACTCGGCAGCGGCTATTTCGGCTGCCGCGACGAGACCGGCCGTTTCGACCCCGCGCGCTTTCGCGACCGCGCGCAGAGCGAACAGGTCAAGATGATCGAGATCAAGCTCAGCCAGGGCGCGAAACCAGGGCATGGAGGGGTGTTGCCCGGCCCCAAGGTCAGCGCGGAAATCGCGGCGACGCGCGGCGTCCCCGAAGGCCAGGATTGTATTTCCCCCGCCGCGCATTCGGCCTTCGCGACCCCGATCGAGATGATCGAATGGGCCGCGAAGCTGCGCGAGCTTTCGGGCGGCAAGCCCGTCGGCATCAAGCTGTGCGTCGGCCAGCCGCACGAAATCTATGCCGTCATGAAGGCGATGATCGAGACCGGAATCCGCCTCGATTATATCGTCGTCGACGGCGCCGAGGGCGGGACCGGCGCCGCGCCGGTCGAATTTTCCAACCGCGTCGGAATGCCGCTGCGCGAAGGGCTGATCTTCGTGCGCAACGCGCTCGTCGGCTGCGGGCTCAAGGAAGAGATAAAGCTCGCCGCGTCGGGCAAGGTGCATTCGGGGGCGGGGCTGGCGACCAACTGCGCGCTCGGCGCCGACTGGTCGAACGCCGCGCGCGCCTTCATGTTCACGCTCGGCTGCGTCCAGTCGCTCAAATGCCATACCGACAAATGCCCGACCGGGATCGCGACGCAGGACCCCGGCCGCCAGCGCGGACTGGTGGTTGCGGACAAGGCCGAGCGCGTGCGCCGTTTCCAGGCCGCGACGGTGTCGGCGCTATGGGATCTGAGCTGTGCGATGGGGCTCGACAATCCTTGGGCGATCCGGCCGCACCACCTGCACGAACGGCTCAATTCGGCGCGCTCGGATTCGATCGACCGCATCTATAAATTCTATGACCGCGGGGTGCTGCTCGCCGATCCCGATTCGCTGTCGAGCGCCCGCTATTGGGCGATGGCCCGCGCGAACAGTTTCCGCGCGGCGCTCTAGATCAGGCTCAATTCGGCCAGCTCGCGATAGAGGTCTGGCGGCAGGTCGGCGATCCCGTCGCTGGCATCGATGCCCTTTGGCGCATCGGCGTCGGTCAGGTAGCGCCAGCCCTGATGCGCGCGCTTCGGCTGGGGGTGGATGCGTTCGAGCAGCCCTTTGCAGACGATGTCGATCCGCCCGTCGGCGCGATCGTCGAAGCGCAATATCTCGACCCGGCCGACGAGCGTGTGGCGGACGATGAAATGCAGCTTGCCGCCGATCAGCTCGTCGGCGCGCTTCGGCTTGAACCGCGTCGTGAAGCGAACCTCTCCCGCTTCGCTGCGCGCGGCGATCCGCGCGGCGAGCGAGGGGTAATCGGGGCATCCCACGGCGACGCGGGTCATGTGGAGCTGGGACATGCCCATCAGATCGGGTTTCGAGGCCGAGAGTTCAACCGGCCCGGGTGCTCAGATAATAATCGCCGCGGCCCAGCGGATTCACCGGAAGCTGGAGCAGCATCGCCGGTGATATGAGGACAGCGATCAAGGCCTTCATACCGAATAGCGCGGCACATGGGGTAAGAACGACGGCAACCGACCCCATGGTCGCCAGCGCCAGGCGTCCGACCGCGCGCCGCATATGGCCGCCGGGCCGGCTCTCGGGAACCGCCAGCATATCGGCGAGGATCGCCGAGGCATCTTCATATTGCCATGCCGGCACGGTCAGCCGGAAACCACCGACCGCAATGATATCGGGCGAGACGCTCGTATAATATTCGCCGCCGACATGGACGATGATTCCGGCGGCATCGAGCATCGCGGCAACGGTCAGCGCCTCGCCTCGCCCCAATATCTGCGCAATCGGCACCATCGCATCATCCGCCATGGCACGATCATGCGGCGCGATAGGGCGCCTGTCCAGCACAAGGCCAGGTCAGCCGCCGATGAACTCCATGAAATGCGGGTGGACGTCGTGCCAGCCCTCCCAGATCATCTTGCCCGCGACATAGACGATCACCGCGAGGCCGACCCAGGCGATCCAGCGATAGCGCTCGATATATTTGGCGATGATGTTCGCCGCGACGCCCATCATGGCGACCGCGAAGATCAACCCGACGATCAGGATGCCCGGATGCTCGCGCGCCGCGCCGGCGACCGCGAGGACATTGTCGAGGCTCATCGACACGTCGGCGACCGCGACGCCCCACGCCGCGGCGGCGAAGCTCTTGGCGGGCTGGAGTCCCGAATCCTCGTCGCCTTCGACCTCGGGCGAGCCGGCTGATTCGCCGTGCCCGCCGCGCAGGTCGCGCCACATGCGCCACGCGACCCAGAGCAGCAGCAGACCGCCCGCGAGCACCAGCCCGACGATGCCGAGCAGCTGCTGGACGACGAGCGCGAAGCCGATACGCAGGACAAGCGCGGCACCGACGCCGATCAGGATCACCTTGCGGCGCTGATCGGCAGGCAGGCCCGCCGCGAGCGCGCCAACGACGATCGCATTGTCGCCCGCGAGCACAAGATCGATCAGCAGCACCTGGATGAAGGCCGCAAAGGCCGCGGGTTCGGTGATGTTCGAGAAATCATGGACGATCGCGTCCCAGATTCCCGCCGATGGCGCCGCCCCCGCGGCAAAATTCATCAATTCCACGATCATTTCAGCGCACCCATCCGAACAAATGACCGAGGCCGATCACCGGATCGACCCAGCCGTCGTAAATCATCTTCAGCGCCACATAGAGGATCACCACCAGCCCGATCCAGGCGATCCAGTGATAGCGCTGCAACAGCTTGGCGACATAATTGGCCGCAAGCCCCATGACGATCACCGTGAAGGTCATGCCGACAAACAGCAAGGCCGGATTTTCCCGCGCGATCGACGCGACGAGCAGGACGTTGTCGATGCTCATCGACAGGTCGGCGACCATGATCGACAGCGCGGCCTTGAAGAAGGTGGTGCGCGCCGGAGCGCCCTCGATATCGGGGGTCGCCGGATCGTCGACCGGCCCGGCGGCCGCAGCGGGGCGGATTTCGCGATACATGTTGTAAGCGACCCACAGCAGCAACAGTCCGCCCGCGAAGACAAGGCCGGTGATCTTGAGCAATTGCGTTGCAACGAGCGCGAAGCCAATCAGGAAAATCAGCGCCATGCCGACGCCGAGCATCAGCACGCTCTTGCGGTCGCGCTCGGGAAGCCCACCGGCGATCGTGCCCATGATCAGCACATTGTCGCCCGCCATGGTGAGGTCGCCGATGATGATCTGGCCGAGCAGGACGAGCCCCGGACCGGTGAAGATCGCCGAAAAATCCATCGCCGAAAAATCCATCAGAGCGGCTCTCCGAAATAGCTGACCGCGGGCACCGGATCGTAAAAGGGATGCAGCAGCGCGCGCCACCGCTCATATCGGTCCGAACGCCGGAACCCGTCGCGATGATCCGCGACCGACCGCCAGTGCACGATCAGCAGATAGGGCTGGCCGGCGTCGAGCGGCGGACGGATTTCGAGCCCGAGGAAACCCGGCGAAGCCTCGATCAGCGGCCGCGCCGCGGCGACGGCCGCCTCGAACGCGGCTTCGGACCCCGGTCGAACCGGCAGCAAGGCAAGTTCGACCACCGCCACGAGCGCGGACTTACTGGTTCATCGAATCGAAGAAATCTTCGTTCGTCTTGCTGTCCTTGATCTTGTCGAGCAGGAATTCCATCGCATCGACGGTGCCCATCTGCATGAGGATGCGGCGCAGCACCCACATCTTGCTGAGCTTGCCCTTCTCGACGAGCAATTCTTCCTTGCGGGTGCCCGACTTGCCGACGTCGAGCGACGGGAAGATGCGCTTGTCGGCGACCTTGCGGTCGAGGACGATTTCGCTGTTACCCGTGCCCTTGAATTCTTCGAAGATGACTTCGTCCATGCGGCTGCCGGTATCGATCAGCGCGGTCGCGATGATCGAGAGCGAACCGCCTTCCTCGATGTTGCGCGCGGCGCCGAAGAAACGCTTCGGACGCTGGAGCGCATTGGCATCGACACCGCCGGTCAGCACCTTGCCCGACGACGGCACGACGGTGTTGTAGGCGCGGCCGAGACGCGTGATCGAGTCGAGCAGGATGACGACATCCTTCTTGTGCTCGACGAGGCGCTTCGCCTTTTCGATCACCATTTCGGCGACCTGGACGTGGCGCGTCGCAGGCTCGTCGAAGGTCGAGGAGACGACCTCGCCCTTCACGCTGCGCTGCATGTCGGTGACTTCCTCGGGCCGCTCATCGACGAGCAGAACGATGAGGTAAACCTCGGGATGGTTGTCGGTGATCGCCTTGGCGATATTCTGAAGCAGCACGGTCTTGCCGGTGCGCGGCGGCGCGACGATCAGCGCGCGCTGGCCCTTGCCCTGCGGGCTGACGAGGTCGATGACCCGCGCCGATTTGTCCTTCACGGTCGGGTCGACGGTGTCGAGCGACAGCTTCTGGTTCGGATAGAGCGGGGTGAGATTGTCGAAATTGACGCGGTGGCGCACCGCCTCGGGATCGTCGAAATTGACGCTGATCAGCCTGGTCAGCGCGAAATAGCGCTCGCCGTCGCGCGGCGCGCGAATCTCGCCCTCGACGGTATCGCCGGTGCGCAGGCCATATTTGCGGACCTGGTTCGGCGAGACATAGATGTCGTCGGGCCCGGCGAGATAATTGGCTTCGGACGAGCGGAGGAAGCCGAAGCTGTCGGGCAGGACTTCGATCGTCCCCGATCCGATGATTTCCTCGCCCTCTTCGGCGAGTTCCTTGAGGATCGAGAACATCAGATCCTGCTTGCGCAGCGTCGAGGCGCCCTCGACGCCCAGTTCCTCGGCCATCTCGACGAGCTGGGCGGGCGATTTGGTCTTGAGTTCTTTAAGATGCATGGATGGATTCCAGGATGAGATTCAGGAGAAATAATCTTTGTTTTCAGTGCATCCGCAGGGATGCCTATCCGGCCGGGGGACGACCGTTCGCGATAGTATCGGCGCGGGAAGCGCCGCCCGCGTGGAAAGCGGGGTTGATCGGCCCCTATAACCGGCTTTTGCGCAAGTCAATCGCGGCTGCGCCGGGGCGGCGGCTCAGAACGGCCGCACGATCACCAGCACGACGATGATCGCCGCGGCGATCCCCGGCACCTCGTTGAGGAGGCGCAGTTTTTTCTCGGTCAGCGGCCGTTCGCCGCGGCGCAATTTCTTGAAATAGCCGATCAGCCAGCCGTGATAGGCCGAGAGCAGGATGACGAGCAGCAATTTGCCGTGGAACCAGCCCTCGCGCCAAACATCGCCGTTGAAGGCGAGCATCAGCCCGAACACCCAGACGAGGATGAGCGATGGATTGAGGATGATCTTGCGCAGACGATCCTCGCGGTCGATCCACTTTTTGTCCTCGTCCGACCCGACCGCGCATTGGTGGTGATAGACGAAGAAACGCGGCATCATGAACAGCCCCGCCATCAGGAAGATGACGAAAATCACATGCGCGGCTTTGACCCAAAGCATCGTTACCCCCAGAAAACCTGCCATAAGTCCCGCCTAGCCACGGACGCGCCGGATCAGATGTTCGACATGGGCTATGGGCGTGTCGGGCACGATGCCATGGCCGAGATTGAAGATATGGGGGCGATCGGGGAAAGCCGCAAGGATGCGGTCGATCGCGGCGTCGAGCACCTCGCCCCCCGCGACGAGCGCGAGCGGGTCGAGATTGCCCTGCACCGGCAGATGCGCGGGCAGCGTCGCGTCGGCCCAGGCCGGATCGACCGTCTCGTCGAGACCGATCGCATCGACGCCGGTCTCGTTCGCATAGGAGGCGAGCTTGCCGCCCGCGCCCTTCGGAAAGCCGATGACCGGCGTGTCGGGATGGAGCGCCTTCAGCCGGCGCACGATCTCGGCATTGGGCGCGATCACCCAGCGTTCGAACTGCGACGGCGAAAGGCTGCCCGCCCAACTGTCGAAAAGCTGGACCGCCTCGACGCCCTGTTCGATCTGGCCCGACAGATAGGTGACCGACAAATCCACGATCGCCTCGACGATCGCGCCGAACGCGGCCGGATCGCCGAACGCCATCCGCCGCGCCGCGGCCTGGTCCTTCGACCCCTGCCCCGCCACCATATAGGTCGCGACGGTCCACGGGCTGCCGGCAAAGCCGAGGAAGGTCGCTTCGGGGGGCAAGGCCTCGGCGACGCGCGCGACGGTGGCGTATACCGGGTCGAGCCGCTGCGGCATCGCCGCGAGCGACGCCAGCGTGGTATCGACGAGCGGCGGCGCCAGCCGCGGGCCCTCGCCCGCCTCGAACCATAAATCCTGCCCAAGCGCGTGCGGGACGACGAGAATGTCGGAAAAGAGGATCGCGCCGTCGAAGCCGAAGCGGCGGATCGGCTGCAAGGTGACCTCGGCGGCGGCTTCGCTGTCGTAGCAAAGCTCGAGGAAGCCCCCCTTGGTTTCCCGAAGCGCGCGATATTCGGGGAGATAACGCCCGGCCTGGCGCATCAGCCACAGCGCGGGCCGCTCCTGTCGCACCCCGCGCAGCGTTGCCAGCAAGCTCTTCGACGACGCCTTCACGCGGTCTCTCTTTCTCTCTTCATATATATTTAAAGATGATTGTGGTGGTTTGTTGGTCGGCGGATTGCGGGGCTTTAGGCGCGGGCGCCGCTTTTGCCAACATATTGACTCTGTGCGTCACGGGTAACGTCACGGAGTCGCCAGCGGCTTTCCTCCTAATTCACAGCCTGTGGATAAATATCATCGCTTGTGGACAAGGGGTGGAGCGGAATCGGCAGCGTCGGGGATGAATCCCGTGTGCCGATCTTGTCCCGGCGGTTATGCCGAGGCTTATCCACAAGGCCGTTCGGGGAGCGATGCGAGCAAAGCCCGGCTTGCCTTTTCCTTCGCCGCTGCGAAATATGGGCCATGGACCGGCTCCACCTGCACCTCATATCCGATTCCACCGGCGAAACGCTCGAAAATATCGCCAAGGCGGCGATCGCGCAGTTCGACGATGTCGAGGTCGTGCGCCATTTCTGGCCGATGGTGCGATCCGAATCGCATCTCGACCGGATCATCGCCGAAGTGCAGGCCAGCCCCGGCATGATCCTGTTCACCCTGGTCAACGGCGAGCTGCGCGCCAGCCTCGAGCGGCGCGCGCAGGCGCAGGGCCTGCCGCTCGTCCCCGCGCTCGACGCGGTCACCGATGCGCTGTCGCGGATGCTGGGACAGGAAGCGAAGGCGCGCCCCGGCCGCCAGCATGTCCTCGATGCCGCCTATTTCGCGCGGGTCGAGGCGATTCAATTCACCGTCGCGCACGACGACGGCATCGGCTGGGAGAATTGGGAGCAGGCCGACATCGTGCTCGCGGGCGTATCGCGCACCTCGAAGACCCCGACGAGCATCTATCTCGCCAATCGCGGCTACAAGACCGCGAACATCCCGATCGTTCCCGAATCGCCGCCGCCCGACGCGCTCTACAATCTGAAACGCCCGCTCGTCGTCGGGCTGACGACCGGGCTCGACCGGCTGGTGCAGGTGCGGCGCAACCGCCTCCTCTCGCTCAATCAGGCGCCCGAAACCGCCTATGTCGACGACGAAAGGGTCAAGGCCGAGATCGCCTATGCCCGGCGCATGTTCGCCGACAACGGCTGGCCGGTGATCGACGTGACGCGCCGCTCGATCGAGGAGACCGCCGCCGCGGTGATCAAGCTGGTCGAGGATCGCGGCACGGCATGACCCAGCTTCTTCTCGCCTCGCAGAGCAGCGGCCGCGCCGCAATGCTCCGCGCCGCCGGGCTCAGCTTCGAGACGACGGCGGCGCATGTCGACGAGGAGGCGCTGACCGCTTCGCTGCTTGCGGCGGGGCAGACCGCGCGCAACATCGCGGACGCGCTCGCCGAAGCGAAGGCGGTCAAGATTTCGTCGCGGCTTCCCGGCGTCACCGTGATCGGCGCCGACACCACGCTGGCGCTTGACGACGGGTCGATGCTGACGAAACCCGCGGACCCCGCAGAGGCGGCCGATCATCTTCGCCGTATGGCCGGAACGCGGCATCGCCTGTTCAGCGCCGCGGTCGCCGCGCGCGACGGCGTGCCCGTCTGGCGCGCGGTGGGCGAGGCAAGGCTGTGGATGCGCCCCTTGCCGGACGCCTTCATCGCCGACTATGTCGCGCGCCACTGGGACAGCATCCGCTGGACCGTCGGCTGCTACGAGATAGAGGGGACGGGCGTGCAACTATTCGACCGGGTCGAAGGCGATCCCTGGACGATCATCGGTATGCCGATGCTCCCGCTGCTCGCCTGGCTGCGCGCGACCGGGCTGGCCCCGGCATGAGCGCGCCCTATGCGGAGGTGATCGGCGACCCGATCGCCCAGTCGAAGTCGCCGCTGATCCATGGTTTCTGGCTGAAGGCACTCGGGATCGAGGGCGATTACCGCCGCCGGCATGTGACCCCCGGGGATCTGGCCGCCTATATCGGCGAGCGCCGCGTCGACGCCGGCTGGCGCGGCTGCAACGTGACCATCCCGCACAAGGTCGCGGTGATGGATCTCGTCGACGATCCCGGCAATATCCGCGGCACCATCGGCGCGATGAACACGATCGTGCGCCAGCCCGACGGCGCGCTGATCGGCACCAATACCGACGCCGCGGGCTTTTATGCGCCGCTCGCCGAGCTCGACCTTCAAGGCGCGCCGGTCGTGGTCGTCGGGGCGGGCGGTGCCGCCCGGGCGGTGCTGTTCGCGCTCGCCCGCGCGGGCGTGGGGTCCGTGACGATCCTGAACCGCTCGCCGCTGAAAGCGATGGGGCTGCTCGCGACCTTCGGGCTGAAGGGCGATGTCGCCCCGCTCGATGGATCGCTCCCGCCGGCCGCGTTGCTCGTCAATGCGAGCAGCCTCGGCATGACCGGCCAGCCGCCGCTCGACCTCGACCTTGCGCCGCTTCCCGAAGACGCCGTCGTCTACGACCTCGTTTACGCGCCGCTCCAGACCGGCCTGTTGAAGGCAGCCGCGGCGCGCGGGCTCGACACCGTCGATGGGCTCGACATGCTGATCGGTCAGGCCGCGCTCGCCTTCGAACTGTTCTTCGGTGCGCCGCCCCCCGAGGGCCGTGACGAGGAATTGCGCGCGCTGCTGACCGCATGACGCATCACCCGCGCCCCGCCTCGCGGCTCCGCCGTCCGTTCATCCTCGGCCTGACCGGCTCGATCGGTATGGGCAAGTCGACCGCGGCGACGATGTTCGAGCGCGAAGGCATCCCCGTCTTCGACGCCGATGCCGAAGTGCATCGGCTGCAAGGACCCGGCGGCGCCTTGGTCGCCGCGATCGAGGCGCGCTTTCCCGGCACCACCGGGCCAGCGGGAGTCGACCGGCAGAAACTCGGCGCGCGGGTGCTCGGCAACACCCACGAACTCGCCGCGCTCGAGGCGATCATTCATCCGGCGGTCGGCAAGGCGCAGAAACGCTTTCTCGCGCGCCACCGCGCCCGCGACCTGATCGTTCTCGACATTCCGCTGCTCTTCGAAAAGGGCGGCTGGCGCCGCGTCGGCGCGATCGCCGTCGTTTCCGCGCCGGCGTGGATGCAGCGAAAGCGCGTGATGCGCCGCCCCGGAATGACCGCCGCCAAGCTGAAGGCGATCCGGCGCCTTCAGGTGCCCGACCGCGTCAAGCGCGCCCGCGCCGATTTCGTGATCGAAACGGGCCGCCCCAAAAGCGAGACGCACCGTCAAATCCGCGCCATCGCCTCTTGTTTCCGCGCCCGATAGGGGCAATATTGATTCGAAGATGCGTGAGATAATCTTCGATACGGAAACTACGGGACTCGACCCCAGAGCGGGGCACAGGCTGGTCGAAATCGGCTGCATCGAACTGATCGACCGCCGCGAATCGGGCCGGACCTTTCACGCCTATTTTCATCCCGAACGCGACATGCCGGCCGAGGCCGAGGCGGTGCATGGCCTGTCGATCCAGTTCCTGTCCGACAAGCCGCTGTTTGCGACCCGCGTCGACGAACTGATCGACTTTCTCGGCGACGCGCCGATGGTCGCGCACAACGCCGCCTTCGACTTCGGCTTCATCAACGCCGAGCTTGCGCGCGCCGGACGTCCCGCGCTCGACATGGCGCGCATGTGCTGCACCGTGCAGATGGCGCGCAAGCTCCATCCGGGCGCCAAGCACAGCCTCGATGCGCTCTGCACGCGCTACGGCATCGACCGCAGCCACCGCGTCAAGCATGGCGCGCTCCTCGATGCCGAACTGCTCGCGCATCTCTATATCGAAATGACCGGCGGGCGGCAGATCGGCCTTGGCCTGGCGGCGGAAACCGCGCCGGCCGGGCAGTCCGCCGCCGATCCCGTGCGCGCCGCCGCGCCGCCGCGCGCCTTTCGCGAACCGCGCGCCCATGCCGCCAGCGCGGCCGAACTGGCGCGCCATGCCGAATTCGTCGCCAAGCTCACTGGACCGCTCTGGCACGATAGTCCGTGACGGTGGCCCCGGCCGCCGCCGCGATTCTGGAAGGAGAAGAAAAATGGAAATCCGCGTCTCTGGACACCAGATCGAAACCGGCGAAGCGCTGCAGGCGCGCGTGTCGGACCGGATGAACGCGATTGCCGACAAATATTTCTCCCGCGCGCTCGGCGCGCACGCGACCTTCGGCAAGGGGCCGCACGACAGTTTCCAGTGCGATATCGTCGCGCATGTGATGCAGGGGCTCGTGCTCAAGGGGCATGGCCAGGCACAGGATGCGCACGTCGCTTTCGAAGCCGCCGCCGAGCGTATCGAAAAACAGCTTCGACGCTATATGCGACGATTGAAGGACCGCGGGAACCTCAACGGCCAATCCGCCGCGTCGGTCGACGATTTCGTGGAAAATGCGAGCTATGTCGTGTTCGATGGCGGCGCCGACGAGGATGAGGCCGGCGACGCCCCGGCGATCATCGCCGAAACGCGCGTCGATATTCCGACCAGCAGCGTGTCCGACGCAGTGATGATGCTCGACCTTCGCAACACCAACGCGCTGTTGTTCGTCAACAGCAAGACCGGGTCGCACAACATGGTCTATCGCCGCGACGACGGCACGATCGGCTGGGTCGAGCCGCGCCAGGGATAGAAGCTCCGGACAATAGGACTGGATTTTCTCCGCCATCCGGCCTAAGGGCCGCGCCCATTGATACCCGGATGGCGGGGCCTGCCACACGACCGATCCCACGATCGTTTGCCAACAGGATGAACCGGGCGGCGCCCGGCGGATATGATTTGACCAAAGCGATGAACCTATCTTCCCTTCTCTACCCCGCGACCGTGCGCGCGCATGTCCAGCTCGATTCGAAAAAGGCGCTGTTTCCGCTCGTCGGTGATCTTGCCGCGCGCTCGCTCGGCCTCGACGCCGGCGAAGTCAGCGAAGCCTTGCTCGAGCGTGAGCGCCTCGGCTCGACCGGCTTCGGCCGCGGCATTGCGCTTCCGCACGCGAAGATGGCCGACCTCACCGGGGTGCGCGGCCTGTTCCTGCAACTGGCCCGCCCGATCGATTTCCAGGCGGTCGACGGCCTGCCGGTCGACCTGCTGTTCGTGCTGCTGTCGCCGCTCGACGCGGGTGCCGATCATCTGAAGGCGCTCGCCGGCGTGTCGCGGATGCTCCGCAACGACAGCATCGCCGAACGGCTGCGCGGCGCGAAAAGCGACGAGGCGCTGTATGCGATGCTCGTCGACGCCGAAACGCGCGACGCGGCCTAGGCGCGCGACCGTTTCCGTGGCTCGGCTCAAGAGTCGCTTTCTCGTCGACCTCCTCCTCCGCCGCACCGAAACGGCCGGCGGCTTCGCGGCAATCCTCGCGCGGGGGGACGAAACCTCCGGGATCATCCTCGTCCAATGCAGCGATCGCGGCGAGCCCGGACCGCTGCTGGAACGCCGTTTTTCGCTGGACGGACGCTATATCTGGCAGGCCGTGGGGCCCGATGACCCAAAAGATGGTGAAGCCCGCGCAAACTATCGGGAACGGCGGCGAAAGGCCGATCCCGACCTGTGGATCGTCGAACTGGATATCGCAGATGCGCCACAACTCGTCGCGGAGTGGGCTGCGTTAACTTGACTCTGTTGCGCCGCACAATAACTGGCGCCCATTCCATAACGCGTAGGTCGTTCCGTGGGTTGCCTTGCCTTGGCAAGCGCCCCGAAAAACGGTTCGGACACGCAGTCGGATGATGGCCGCAGGCGGCATAGAGCCAGATACAGCTCACCCGCCTGTCTTGAGGTTTCGGTCCATCAGCCGCCCTTTTGACGGATTATATGAGTCGCATTTTGAACGCCGCCAGCGCGGCCGCCGTCGGCATGACCGCCACCGCGATGCTGCTGCTGGCCGAACCGGGCTTCGCGAGCGATCTCGCGGCCAGCGCGAATCTTCCCGCCATCACCCTGCCGGGCGCCGATGCGCCGCAGAGCGGCCCGGCGGATGCCACGACCACAAGCGAACAGCCGGTCGTGACCCTTCCCCAAAATCCCCTTTCCGAAAGCAAGGACGAGTCCGCGGCCGAACCGAAGCCGGCGCTGGATATCGATTCGCTGGCCGAGCTCGTCGCCGCGACCGATCGTCCGGCCGAGATCGACCCCGAACTGCGCTGCCTCGCCGGTGCCGTCTATTTCGAATCGCGCGGCGAATCGCTCGCGGGTCAGCTCGCGGTCGCGCATGTCGTGATCAACCGCGCCAAGTCGGGCCGCTTTCCCAAGAGCCTGTGCGGCGTCGTCCATCAGCCGAGCCAGTTCAGCTTCGTCCGCCATGGCAAGATGCCCGCGATCCGCAACGCGACCCAGTGGAACAATGCCGTCGCCATCGCGCAGATCGCGCGCGACGGAAGCTGGAAGACGCAGGCGCCGGGCGCGCTCTTCTTCCACGCGCGCTATGTCTCGCCGGGCTGGCGCAAGACGCGCGTCGCGTCGATCGACAATCATATCTTCTATCGGTGAAGGGAGCGGGCGGAACGCTATCGCCGCCCTCCGTCATCCCGGCGAAGGCCGGGATCCCGCCCTCGCATACTGACGCGCCGAAGAGATCCCGGCCTTCGCCGGGATGACGGCTGGTTCAATGGGTGGAGCCGCGCATCCCGTTCATTGCCAGGCCAGATTTTGTGGCGCATGGTGCGTGCATGACGCGTCATCTCCCTGCCACGCTGCTGATCGCAGCGTCGCTCGCGCTCGGCGGCTGTGCGACAGCTGTGCCGCCGGTCGAAGTCACCCGCTTTCACGGCAATGCGCCCGCGGGCTGGGCGCCGGGCACGCGCTATGCCGTCGACGAGGCGCCGCTCGGCGATCCGGCGGCGATGGTCGGCACAGGGGCGGGCGCCAACGCGCCCTCGCTCGAATGGTCGAGCTATCGCACCGCGGTCGAACAGCAATTGCAGCGCCAGGGTCTCGTCGCCGCGGCGAACGGCGAGCGCGCCCCGCTCAAGGTTCGCATCGGTTTCGATCGCAATGAACAAGCTCCCGCGGCGCGGCGCTCGCCGGTTTCGGTCGGGGTCGGCGGCTCGACCGGCAGCTATGGCTCGGGGGTCGGGCTCGGCGTCGGGATCAATCTTGGCGGCGGACCGAAGCGGATGGCCGACCTTCAACTGTCGGTGCGGATCGACGATGCGGCATCGGGCCAGGCGCTGTGGGAAGGCCGCGCGCTGACCGCGATTCCGGTGAAGGCACCCGCATCGCAGCCCTCGCTCGCCGCGGCGAAATTGGCCGAAGCCTTATTCAGGGACTTTCCCGGCGAATCGGGACGCACTATCAGCGTCCCATGACTATCAGCATCAACGCCGCCTTCGACAGCGGCAATATCGTCGTGGACAGCGTCGAAGGCCCTTCGGCGCGTCTTTCCATCCGCAAGGATCGCGAATCCGATTTCTATCAATGGTTCCACTTTCGCGTCGCCTGCACGGCCGGCGACGCGCTGGAACTGGCGATCACCGGCCTGGCGAACTCGGCCTATCCCGACGGCTGGCCCGGCTATGCCGCCGCCGCGAGCTATGACCGCGAGCATTGGTTCCGCCTCGACACCAGCTATGATGCCGGCACGCTGACGGTCCGCCATACTGCCGAAGGGCCGCTGCTCTGGATCGCCTATTTCGCGCCCTATTCGATGGAACGCCATCATGATCTGGTCGCCTCGGTTGCCGAATGCGAAGGCGTCACCTATCGCTGCCTCGGCACCAGCCTCGAGGGTCAGCCGATCGACTGCCTCGAAATGGGCAGCGGCGACACGCAGGTCTGGCTCTATGCGCGCCAGCATCCGGGCGAATCGATGGCCGAATGGTGGATGGAAGGCGCGCTCGAAAAACTCACCGATCCCGCCGACCCCTACGCGCGGTCGCTGCTGGGCAAATGCCGTTTCCATATCGTCCCGAACATGAATCCCGACGGGTCGCGGCGCGGGCATCTGCGCACCAACTATGCCGGGGTGAACCTCAACCGCGAATGGGACAATCCCACCATCGAACGCAGCCCCGAAGTGCTGTGCGTGCGGAACGCGATGGACGAAAGCGGCGTCGATTGGGCGATGGACGTCCATGGCGACGAGGCGATCCCCGCGGTCTTCCTCGCGGGGTTTGAGGGCATTCCGTCGCTGAAGGACGCGCAGACCGCCAAATATCGGGCGTTCCAGACCGCGCTGGCCGCGAACACCCCCGATTTTCAGGTCGAGCTCGGCTATGAATTTTCGGCGCCCGGCCAGGCGAATCTCAGCATGTCGACGACGCAGCTTGCCGAACGCTTCGGCGCGGTGTCGATGACGCTGGAGATGCCGTTCAAGGACAATCGCGACCTGCCCGATCCGGTGCAGGGCTGGTCGCCCGAACGCTCGAAGCTGCTCGCTCACGCCTGTCTTCAGACGCTCGACCAGATACTGTGACGAAAAAACGGGGTCCGGGAGAGGGACCGGACCCCGTTCTTCATGCCCCGAAGGGCAAAAGGGTAAAAGGGCAAGGAGGGCTCAGGCGGCCTTCTTGTCCTCGACCACCGGCTGCGCGCCGATCGCGATCTTGTGCGGTTTCATCGCCTCGGGCACTTCGCGCACCAGGTCGATGATGAGCAGCCCGTCGGCGAGATCGGCCGTGTCGACCCGCACGAAGTCGGCGAGCTGGAAGCGGCGCTCGAACGCGCGCGTCGCGATGCCGCTATAGAGAAGCTGGCGGCCCTCGCCTTCCTTCGCCGGCGCCTTGCGGCCGCTGACGGTCAGCATGTTCTGCTGTGCGGTGATGTCGATCTCGTCAGTCTTGAAGCCCGCGACCGCGACCGTGATGCGGAAATGGTCGTCGGCGATCTTCTCGATGTCGAAGGGCGGATAATTGTCCGCGGAACCGCTCGATTCGAGGAAGTCGAACAGTCGGTCGAAGCCGACGGTCGAACGGCGATAGGGGGTCCAGTCGAAGCTGTTACGCATGGGGCATTCCTTCCTGTCAAAGCGAAGCAAAGGGACCGCGGCCCGAATCCTATTGTCGCGCCACGATCGCCGTCCGGCCCCGTATCGGCGGCCGGATGCCCTCCATCTGGTAACGACTGAAACCATTTCAAGGGGGCGATTGGCGTTCGGCAAAAACCCGCGCTAAGGGGGCGGCGAATCCCCTCCAGCCTAAGGACAGACCATGCCGCAGCTCATCCTCATCCGCCACGGCCAGTCGCAGTGGAACCTCGAAAACCGCTTCACCGGCTGGTGGGATGTCGACGTCACCGAAAAGGGCGCGGCCGAGGCATGGGCGGCGGGCGAATTGATGAAGACAAAAGGCATCGCCCCCGATGTCGGCTTCACCTCGGTCCAGACGCGCGCGATCAAGACGCTCAATCTGGCGCTCGAGGCGATGGGACGATTGTGGCTGCCGGTGACCAAGGACTGGCGCCTCAACGAGCGGCACTATGGCGGCCTCACCGGGCTCGACAAGGCCGAGACCGCGGCGAAGCATGGCGACGAGCAGGTGAAGATCTGGCGCCGCAGCTTCGATATTCCGCCGCCGCCGCTCGCCGCCGATTCGCCCTGGGATCTGTCGAAAGATCCGCGTTACGTCGGCATCGCGATCCCCTCGACCGAAAGCCTCAAGGACACGATCGCCCGCGTCCTGCCCTATTATGAAAGCGCGATCGCGCCCGCGCTCAAGGCCGGCAAGACGGTGCTGATCTCGGCGCACGGCAACAGCCTACGCGCGCTGGTCAAGCATCTGTCGGGCATTTCGGATGCCGACATCACCGGGCTGGAGATTCCGACGGGGCAGCCGATCGTCTATGATCTGAGCGATGACCTGACGGCGCGCGAGCGTTATTATCTGAGCGAACGGTGATTCACTCCGTCATTGCGAGGAGCGCAGCGACGAAGCAATCTCCAGCCATCGGTCCCAGATCAAGGCCGATAGCTGGAGATTGCTTCGCTTCGCTCGCAATGACGATATTTTGGTTCGCGGTTAGTCGCGCAGCAGCTCGTTGATCCCCGTCTTCGCGCGCGTCTGCGCATCGACGCGCTTGACGATCACCGCGCAATAGAGCGATGGACCCGGCGTTCCGTCGGGGAGCGGCTTGCCCGGCAGCGATCCGGGGACGACGACGGCATAGGGCGGCACTTCGCCGATGAAGACCTCGCCGGTCGCTCGGTCGACGATCTTGGTCGAGGCGCCGAGATAGACGCCCATCGACAGCACCGCGCCTTCGCGCACGATCACGCCCTCGGCAACCTCGGCGCGGGCGCCGATGAAGGCGCCGTCCTCGATCACCACCGGGCCCGCCTGCAGCGGTTCGAGCACGCCGCCGATCCCCGCGCCGCCCGACAGATGGACGCCCGCGCCGATCTGCGCGCAGCTTCCCACGGTGGCCCAGGCATCGACCATCGACCCCTCGCCGACATAGGCGCCGATGTTGACGAAGCTCGGCATCAGCACCGCGCCCTTGCTGATATAGGCGCCGCGGCGGACGATCGATCCCGGCACCGCGCGAAAACCGGCGTCGCGGAAACGGTTTTCGCCCCAGCCGGCGAATTTCGACGGCACCTTGTCCCACCAGGTCGCGCCGCCCGGCCCGCCCTCGATGATCGCCATGTCATTGAGGCGGAAGGAGAGCAGCACCGCTTTCTTGAGCCACTGATTGACCTGCCACGTCCCGCCGGCGTCGCGTTCGGCGACACGGAAGCTGCCGTCGTCGAGCCCGGCGATCGCGGTTTCGACCGCCTCGCGCACCGCGCCGGTTGTGGTCAGCCCCAGCGTTTCGCGCGCGTCCCAGGCGGCTTCGATCGTCGTTTGCAGGTCGGTCATGAAAGTCCCCAAGGTAAAGGCAGGTCGTCGAGCCAGTCGGCGATGTCGGTCGCGTGGAAATCGACATGGCCCGGCAGGTGGTCGCGATGGCCGCTTTCGCTGCCATTGTCCAGCCAGACGGTCGTCATGCCGAGCGCTTTGGCGGGGGTCAGGTTGCGCGCCATATCCTCGACGAACAGACTCCTCGCCGGATCGACGCCGAGGTGCGCGATCATCGCCGAATAGGCTTCGGGATCGGGCTTGGGCGTGTAGCGCGTGACGCGGATGTCGCAGATGCCGTCGAACAGGTCGGCGATCCCGCGCGCCGCCAGCACGCGCGCGGCATAGTCGGCGTCGGCGTTGGTGAAGATCAGCCGCCGCCCCGGCAGCCGTTCGAGCCCGGCGCGCAGTCGGGCGTCGATGCTCAGCCGGTCGAGCGCGATATCGTGGACGTCGATCAGAAACGTCTCGGGATCGACGCCGTGATGCCGCATCAGCCCCGCCATCGTCGTGCCATGGTCGTGGAAATATTGCTTCTGCACCCGCCGCGCCTCGACCGCATCGACATCGAGCAGGCGCATGATGAAGGCGCCCATCCGCGCATCGATCAGGTCGAACAGCTTCGCCGACGGCGGATAGAGCGTGTTGTCGAGATCGAAGATCCAATTGTCGATATGGTCGATCGGCACGGTCATGGTGACGGGCCGCATAAGGGCCGGGCGCCGCGGCGGCAAGGCGGATGCTTTACTTTGCGGCAATGGCTTTGGGCCTAAACCGGAAAATGCTATGATCATGAGGGGATAGGGGAGACGGGCGATGATGGAGAGCGTGCGGCGCCGTTCGGTCCAGGAACTTGCCCGGCGACCCCTGCCGCTGCTTCTGAGCGTCGCTGCCCTGTCGCTCGCCGGTTGCGGCGGCGGTGGAGCGCGGCCGTCGCCGACCCCTGCGCCGCCTCCGGCCCCTACTCCCGCTCCGACTCCTACCCCTGCTCCGGCGCCCACGCCGACTCCCACGCCGCCGCCGACCGGCAATTTCAACACCGCCGAGACGCGGCGCTCGGACGGGGTGAATTTCCACGGTGCGATCACCGCCTATCAGGCGGGCGCGACCGGGAAGGGCATATTGGCGGGGGTGATCGACGACGGGATCGACGAGGACAGCCCCGAATTCGCCGGGCGCATTTCATCCGCCTCGGCCGACGTCGCCGGATCGCGCGGCATTGATGCGGAGGGGACGCACGGGACCAACGTCGCGCAGGTGCTGCTTGGCGGCAAGAATGATGCCGGCACCTTCGGCATCGCCTTCAACGCCAATCTGCTCGTGCTGCGCGCCGACCGGCCGGGAAGCTGTGCGACCGAGGACCCCGACGATGACGAAAGCGGGTGCCGCTTCGGCGACAGCGCGATCGCGGCGGGGCTCGACCGCGCGATCAGCGCCGGGGCGCGCGTCGTCAACATCTCGCTGGGCGGCGAAGACCCGCCCGGCACGGGGCTGCGCGCCGCGGTGGCGCGCGCGACCGCGGCGGGGATCATCGTCGTCCTCTCGGCCGGCAACGAAGGCGACACGACCGCGAACGGCAACGATCCCGACAATCCCGAACCTTTCGCCCAAGGCCTGCGCGATGCCGGCGGCGGGCTGGTGATCATCGCGGGATCGGTCGACGACCGGGGCGTGATCTCCAGCTTCAGCAACCGCGCCGGCGGCTATGCCGGATCCTATCTCGCGGCGCTCGGCGAGGATGTGTGCTGCGCCTACAAGGATGGGGCGATCGAGACCGAGGGCAATTCCGTCTTCGTCCTCAGCGGCACCAGCTTTGCCGCGCCGCAGATTGCCGGAGCGGCGGCCTTGATTGCGCAGGCCTTTCCCAATCTGACCAGCCAGCAGATCGTGCAACTCCTCTATCAGTCGGCGCGCGACGCGGGGGCGGCGGGCAAGGATGCGGTGTTCGGGCAGGGCATTCTCGACATCGCGCGGGCCTTTCAGCCGATGGGCGCCACGACCCTGGCGGGCACCGCGAGCGCGGTGCGGCTCGACACCGCGCTCGGCCTGCTCGGCGGCCCGATGGGCGATGCGGGCGGCGCGGGTGCGGCGACCGCCGTCGGGCTGGTCACCGACGGATATGGCCGCGCCTTCACCGTCGATTTCGGCCGGTCGCTCATGCCGCGGCGCCCCGATTTCAAATTGTCGGGCGCGATCGGCGGCCTCGTCCGACAGCAAAGCGCCGCGTCGGACGCGCTGGCGCTCTCGGTCCTGACCGCGCCCGGCGGTGATGCCCTGGCGGGGCTGCCCTTTCGCGACGCGCGGCAGGCGCGCACGATCGCCGCGTCGATGATCGCGCGGCTGGATGATCGGACGCGGATCGGTTTTGCCGCGGGGCGCGGCCTCAGCGGCCTGGTTGCGGGGGAACGCGGCGAATCGAACCACGCGATGCTGATCGGCGACGCAGCGCAGGAGGGACTCGGCTTCGCGGCGAGCCCGGGCGTCGGGCTGCTGCTTGGCCGCGATCTCGGCCATGAGCAGAGGTTCAGCCTCACCGCCGAAAATGGCTGGGTGTCGGGATCGCGCTGGCAGGACGATCCGCTGCTCCGCTATCGCTCGGGCCGCGACAGCCGCTATCAGCGGCTGGGGGCGGCGTGGGACGGGCGCTTTGGCCGCGTCCGCGCGATGCTGGGGGGCAGCTGGATTCGCGAATCGGACAGCCTGCTCGGCGCACGCCTCGGCCCGGTTTTCGGGGCCGGCGGCGCGGCCAGCCTCGTCGGCGACGCTAGTCTCGGGCTCGATCTCGACGGCGGCTGGAGCGTTTCGGGGGCGTGGCGCCGGATGTGGACGCGGCCCGATCATGGCGGGCTGATAGCGGGCGGCACGCTCCGCTCGACCGCCTTTTCGTTCGACATCGCCAGGGCGGGGCTGTTTGGGACCGGCGACCGGGCCGCGCTGCGTTTCGCGCAGCCGCTGCGCGTTACGCATGGCGGCCTCGATCTGATGCTGCCCGTCGCTTATGATTATGACACGGGCGCCGCCACTTTCGGGCGGCGCACCTATAATCTCGCCCCGACGGGCCGTGAACTGGTGGTCGAGGCGAGCTACGCGCTGTCGCTGTTCGGTGGTGAGCTGATCGCCAACACATGGTGGCGCCGGGATCCGGGTCATATCGCGGCGTTGCCCGACGACAAGGGCGCGGCGCTCCGCTTTTCGATGGGGTTCTAAAGCGCGGCGCGCAGCGCGAGCCAGGAATCGCGTTTCGCCGCAAAGCCGATCGTGTGCGCGGCGCTGCTCGACGGCAGGTCGACGATCGCGATGCCTTCGAGCGGCGGCAGCTGGCGGCGGCCGATCGCCGCCGCCTTGCCGCCGTTGAACGCGATCATGCGGAGCGCGGGCAGATCGGCGACCAGCGCGGCCAGATCGTGCGGCTCGGCTTCGCGGATCAGCGAATCGCTGCTCGTGCGCCGCTCGGCGGTGCGGATCACGTCCCACAGCCCGACCTTCATTGCGTGCAGCTCCGCCAGCCGCTCGGCATAGGGCATCGCCGCGAGCGGACGGGCGAGGACGTCGCCGAGCAGGCGCCAGAACTGGTTGGTCGGATGCGCATAATATTGCCGTTCGGCGAGCGACCGCGCGCCGGGCAGGCTGCCGAGGATCAGCAGGCGCGTATCGCGGGCGACGTGCGGGGCAAAGCTGGCGTGGCGCGCGGCGGGCATGGCAGGGGGATAGCGCGGACGCGGCGGCGCAACAATATTACCGGCTGCGAAGCCCCGCCTCTTGACCATCGGGGGAATCGCCGCTAGGGGCGCGCTCGACCGAAAAGGGCGGTTTGCCGCCTTTTTCAGTTACAACAGCGCTTGAACATTGCTGGCGCGGATGGAGCCTCCGGAGGATCAATGCGATTCCGCCGGGGTCTTTTGCTGTTATCAGGTCGGCCGTTTTTCGCCCTTTTTGGCGGGTGAGCGGCCGGAGCTTCATCCACCGCGGTACAGTAACCGTTCGCTTTGATGGGCGAACACAAAAAGGTGAAGCATTCATGCCCACGATCAACCAGCTGGTCCGCAAGGGCCGGACGCCGCAAAAGGCGAACTCCAAGGTCCCGGCGATGGAAGCAAACCCGCAGAAGCGCGGCGTTTGCACCCGTGTCTATACGACGACCCCGAAAAAGCCGAACTCGGCGCTCCGCAAGGTTGCCAAGGTCCGCCTGACCAACCAGCGCGAAGTCATCACCTACATCCCCGGCGAAGGCCACAACCTCCAGGAACACAGCGTCGTGCTGATCCGCGGCGGTCGTGTCCGCGACCTTCCCGGGGTGCGTTACCACGTCCTGCGCGGCGTGCTCGATACGCAGGGTGTTAAGGACCGCAAGCAGAGCCGTTCGAAATACGGTGCGAAGCGTCCGAAGTAAGGACCGCTTTTTCGGCTATTTGATCATCCTTGGCTGCTCTTGCGCCGGGATGCTGTTGTAAAAGGAATTACCTATGGCTCGTCGTCGTCGTCCCGAACGTCGCGAAATCTTGCCCGATCCCCGTTTCGGGGATGTCGTGCTGTCGAAATTCATGAACAGCGTCATGCTGGACGGGAAGAAGTCCGTTGCCGAAAGCATCGTCTACGGCGCCCTGGAATCGGTTGAGGCCCGCGCCAAGAAGGAGCCGATCGGCGTCTTCCACGAAGCGCTGGCGAATATCCGTCCGAACATCGAAGTCCGCAGCCGCCGCGTCGGCGGCGCGACCTATCAGGTTCCGGTCGAGGTCCGTCCCGACCGTGCGCAGGCGCTGGCGATCCGCTGGCTGATCGCCGCCGCGCGCAACCGCAGCGAAACCACGATGGCCGCGCGCCTGTCGGGCGAACTGCTCGACGCGTCGAACAACCGCGGCAACGCGGTGAAGAAGCGCGAAGACACGCATCGCATGGCCGAAGCGAACCGCGCCTTCAGCCACTATCGCTGGTAATTCGCGCGGACGATCCCCGTATTCTGGGGGCGTCTCGCAATCGTAACAAACCTTCCTATATCGGGGGCGGCCCCACCGGCCGCCCCCCAAATCCAAGGAAAAGACCATGGCACGCAGCCATCCGCTCGAACATTATCGCAACTTTGGGATCATGGCGCACATCGACGCCGGCAAGACCACGACGACCGAGCGCATTCTCTATTACACCGGCAAGTCCTACAAGATCGGCGAAGTCCATGACGGCGCCGCGACGATGGACTGGATGGAACAGGAACAGGAACGCGGCATCACGATCACGTCGGCGGCGACCACCTGCCTGTGGAAGGCCGATGAGGGCAAGGGTCCCGAGCATCGCCTGAACATCATCGACACCCCCGGACACGTCGACTTCACGATCGAGGTCGAGCGCTCGCTTCGCGTCCTCGACGGCGCGATCACCGCGTTCGACGGCGTCGCCGGCGTCGAGCCGCAGTCGGAAACCGTGTGGCGCCAGGCGGACAAATATAAAGTTCCGCGCATGTGCTACATCAACAAGCTCGATCGCACCGGCGCCAATTTCTATTATTGCGTGCAGACGATCATCGATCGCCTCGGCGCGACGCCGGCGGTGCTGTATCTGCCCATCGGCGCCGAAAGCGACTTCATCGGTCTCGTCGACCTCGTCAACGAGCGCGCGATCATCTGGAAGGACGAAAGCCTCGGCGCCGAATTCTTCTATGAAGAGATTCCGGCCGACATGAAGGACAAGGCCGCCGAATATCGCGAAAAGCTGGTCGAACTCGCCGTCGAACAGGACGACGATGCGATGGAGGCCTATCTCGAGGGCACCGTCCCCGACGTCGCGACGCTGAAGGCGCTGATCCGCAAGGGCACGCTGGCGCAGGCCTTCGTGCCCGTGCTGTGCGGCTCGTCGTTCAAGAACAAGGGCGTGCAGGCGTTGCTCGACGCGGTCGTCGACTATCTGCCGTCGCCGCTCGACATTCCCGACGTCCAGGGCATCAACCCGGCGAACGACCAGCCCGACTCGCGCGAGACTTCGGACTCGGCGCCGCTGTCGCTGCTCGCGTTCAAGATCATGAACGATCCGTTCGTCGGTTCGCTCACCTTCGCCCGCATCTATTCGGGCACCTTGAACAAGGGCACCTACCTGAACTCGGTCAAGGACAAGAAGGAAAAGGTCGGCCGTATGCTGCTGATGCATGCGAACAGCCGCGAGGACATCGAGGAAGCCTATGCGGGCGACATCGTCGCGCTGGCGGGCCTCAAGGAAACCACGACCGGGGACACGCTCTGCGCCACCAACGCGCCGATCATCCTCGAGCGGATGGAATTCCCCGAGCCGGTCATCGAGCTGTCGGTGGAACCGAAAACCAAGGCCGACCAGGAACGCATGGGCATCGCGCTCAACCGCCTGGCCGCCGAGGATCCCTCGTTCCGCGTTTCGACCGATCATGAATCGGGCCAGACGATCATCAAGGGCATGGGCGAGCTCCACCTCGACATCCTCGTCGATCGCATGAAGCGCGAGTTCAAGGTCGAGGCGAATGTCGGCGCGCCGCAGGTGGCGTATCGCGAATCGCTCGCGAAGCCGGTCGACGTCGATTATACCCACAAGAAGCAGTCGGGCGGCTCGGGCCAGTTCGGCCGCGTCAAGGTCAGCGTCGCCCCCGGCGAACGCGGTTCGGGCATCACCTTCATCGACGAGATCAAGGGCGGCAACATCCCGCGCGAATATATCCCGTCGGTTGAAAAGGGTATGCGCGAATCGGCCGAAAACGGTCACATGATCGGCTTCCCGATCATCGACTTCGAAATCAAGCTCACGGACGGCGCCTATCACGACGTCGACTCGTCGGCGCTGGCGTTCGAAATCGCGGGCCGTGCGGCGATGCGCGAAGTGGCGGCGAAAGCCGGCATCAAGCTGCTCGAGCCGGTGATGAAGGTCGAGGTCGTGACTCCCGAGGAATTCATGGGGGACGTGATCGGCGATCTCAACAGCCGCCGCGGGCAGATTCAGGGCACCGACAGCCGGGGCATCGCCCAGGTCGTCGAGGCGATCGTGCCGCTGGCGAATATGTTCGGTTATGTGAATCAGCTGCGCAGCTTCAGCCAGGGGCGCGCCAGCTATTCGATGCAGTTCTCGCATTATGAAGAAGTGCCGACGAACGTCGCCGAAGAGGTGAAGGCCAGGATGGCCTGATGGGCTCAAGCCGCGCGGACTTGCGCCGCGCGGCAAGACCTACTAAGGGCGGCGCCTGATTCAGCAGGCTCGTCCAAACTGATCAACCCAAACACATGAACAAGAAGGTTCCATATCATGGCTAAGGCTAAATTTGAGCGGACGAAGCCGCACTGCAACATCGGCACCATCGGTCACGTCGACCATGGCAAGACCTCGCTGACCGCTGCCATCACCAAGGTGCTGGCGGAAAACATCGCGGGCAACGCGGCCGTCGACTTCGCGAACATCGACAAGGCGCCCGAAGAGCGCGAGCGCGGCATCACCATTTCGACCTCGCACGTCGAATATGAAACCGACAACCGCCACTATGCGCACGTCGATTGCCCGGGCCACGCCGACTATGTGAAGAACATGATCACCGGCGCCGCGCAGATGGACGGCGCGATCCTCGTCGTGTCGGCCGCCGACGGCCCGATGCCGCAGACCAAGGAGCACATCCTGCTCGCGAAGCAGGTCGGCGTTCCGACCATGGTCGTCTTCCTCAACAAGGTCGATCAGCTCGACGATCCCGAACTGCTCGAACTCGTCGAACTCGAAATCCGCGAAGAGCTCTCGAAGCGCGACTTCGACGGCGACAATATTCCGATCATCGCCGGTTCGGCCCTCGCCGCGCTGGAAAGCCGCGACGACAACATCGGCAAGGACGCGGTCCTCAAGCTGATGGCCGCCGTCGACGAATGGATCCCGCAGCCCGAGCGTCCGCTCGACAAGCCCTTCCTGATGCCGATCGAAGACGTGTTCTCGATCTCGGGTCGCGGCACCGTCGTCACCGGCCGCGTCGAAACCGGTGTCGTCAAGGTCGGTGAAGAAGTCGAGATCGTCGGCATCAAGGACACCAAGAAGACGACCGTCACCGGCGTCGAAATGTTCCGCAAGCAGCTCGATCAGGGCGAAGCCGGCGACAACATCGGTGCGCTGATCCGCGGCGTCGGCCGTGAAGAAGTCGAGCGCGGCCAGGTTCTGGCTAAGCCCGGCTCGATCACCCCGCACACCGAGTTCACCTCGGAAGTCTATGTCCTGTCGAAGGACGAAGGCGGCCGTCACACGCCGTTCTTCGCGAACTATCGTCCGCAGTTCTACTTCCGCACCACCGACGTCACCGGCGAGGTCATCCTCCCCGAGGGCACCGAAATGGTCATGCCGGGCGACAACGTCCAGCTGTCGGTCAAGCTGATCGCCCCGATCGCCATGGACCAGGGTCTGCGCTTCGCGATTCGCGAAGGCGGCCGCACGGTCGGCGCAGGGGTTGTCGCGACGATCACAAAGTAATATAGGGCCGCGAGCCGCGCGATTCGGATCGATTCGCGCGGCTCGTAGCTTAAAGGTTTTTGATGGCCTCACCGGCTTCCGACAGGAGGCCGGGACAGGCCATTTCGGCTCTTTCGCATCGGTAGACGGGATTCGACTGGAACAGTCATGGAAACGCAGAATATTCGCATTCGCCTGAAGGCCTTTGATCACCGCGTGCTCGATCAGGCCACCACCGACATTGCCGATACGGCACGTCGCACGGGCGCTCTCATTCGCGGTCCGATCCCGCTTCCGACGCGTATTGAAAAATTCACCGTGAACCGCGGTCCGCACATCGACAAGAAGTCGCGCGAGCAGTTCGAGGTGCGTACCCACAAGCGGCTGCTCGACATCGTGCAGCCCACCCCGCAGACGGTCGATGCGCTGATGAAGCTCGACCTCGCCGCGGGTGTGAACGTCGAGATCAAGTTGGCCTAAGGTCAACGCAGCCCCCGCGAAAGCGGGGGTCTCTATCGGCCAGGCACTTCGGTGCCGGCATCGTCCGGAGCGATCCGGACCGACGATAGGGTGGATACCGCCGGACCGCTTCCCTGAAGCATCATGGTCCGGGCTGCGTCCCCCGTCTCGCCGCAGGTCCTTCGGGATGGCGGCACCTCAGCCCGGACGGGGCGATGCATCGAAATCTTGGGCTGGGAGGGTTCCGCCGGGGTTTGCCTCGGTGGGTCCCGCAAGCCGTGCGGAATGGTCCGCCCGGCCTCTGTTGAGGAGTATGATCATGCGTACTGGCGTGATCGCGAAGAAAATGGGGATGACCCGCCTGTTTCAGGACGACGGCCGCCATGTGCCCGTCACCGTCCTGAGCCTCGAAGGCTGCCAGGTCGTCTCCGTGCGCGATAAAGACCGCGACGGCTATGTGGCCGTTCAACTCGGTGCCGGGTCGGCCAAGGCGAAGAACGTCGCCAAGCCGCAGCGCGGCGCCTATGGCAAGGCCGAGGTCGAGCCCAAGGCGAAGCTCGTCGAATTCCGCGTCGCCGACGACGCGACGCTCGACGTCGGGGCCGAACTCTCGGCCGACCATTTCGTCGCCGGCCAGATCGTCGACATCCAGGGCGTGACCCAGGGCAAGGGCTTTGCCGGTGCGATGAAGCGCTGGGGTTTCGGCGGTATGCGCGCGACCCACGGCGTTTCGATCAGCCACCGTGCGCATGGTTCGACGGGTAACCGCCAGGATCCCGGCCGCGTCTTCAAGAACAAGAAGATGGCCGGCCACATGGGCGCGCGCAATCGCACCCAGCAGAATCTCGAAATCGTCCGCACCGACGTCGAGCGCGGCCTTCTCTTCGTCAAGGGCTCGGTTCCCGGCTCGAAGGGCGGCTGGCTGCTCGTCCGCGATGCGGTGAAGCTGCCGCGTCATCCCGAGGCCCCCTATCCGGCGGGCATCAAGAGCGCGGCCAACACCAACGATGCCCCGGCTGACGCGCCGGTCGAAACGCCGGTCGAAGAGACCGTCATCGACACCGCGGCCGCCGACGGCGCACAGGAGTCCTGATCATGAAGGTCAAGGTTCAGACCCTCGATGGCAAGGCTGGCGCCGACATCGACCTTAACGACGACGTCTTCGGCGTCGATGCGCGCACCGACATCCTGCACCGCGTCGTCGCGTGGCAGCTCGAAAAGCGCCGCGGCCCCGCCCGCGCCGCGCGCGAGCGCAGCGACGTCGCCCGCACCGGCAAGAAGTTCGGTCGCCAGAAGGGCGGCGGCACGGCTCGTCACGGCGATCGCAAGGCGCCGATCTTCATCGGCGGCGGCAAGGCGCACGGCCCGCGGGCCCGCACCTTCGGCCACTCGCTGAACAAGAAGATCCGCAGCCTCGGCCTCAAGATGGCGCTGAGCGACAAGGCGCTGGGCGGCAAGCTCGTCGTTCTCGACACGCTCGAGCTCAAGGATGCGAAGACCAAGGCGCTCGCCGGCAAGCTCGGCAAGCTCGACCTCGGCAATCGCGCCCTGTTCATCGACGGTGACGCGGTCCACGCCAGCTTCGCGATGGCATCGGCCAATCTGATCGGCATCGACGCGATGCCGGCGGCGGGCGCCAATGTTTATGACATTATCCGCGCCGACACGCTGGTTCTGACCCGCGCGGCCGTCGAAAAGCTGGAGGCACGCTTCAATGGCTAAGGCAAAAACTGTCGATGCGCGTCATTATGACGTGATCCTCGCTCCGGTGATCACCGAAAAGTCGACGCTGCTCAGCGAAAACAACGCCGTGGTGTTCAAGGTCGCAAATGACGCGACCAAGCCCGCGATCAAGGCGGCCGTCGAGGCGCTGTTCGATGTCAAGGTCGTCGGCGTCAACACGCTCGTCACCAAGGGCAAGACCAAGCGCTGGAAGGGCAAGCCCTACACCCGCAGCGACGTGAAGAAGGCGATCGTTCGCCTGGCCGAAGGCCAGTCGATCGACGTCACCACGGGCGTCTGAGCGGCTCGGGAAGGGACAAGAAAATGGCACTCAAACATTATAACCCGACCAGCCCCGCGCAGCGCGGCCTGATCCTCGTCGACAAATCGTCGCTGTGGAAGGGCAAGCCCGTCAAGGCGCTGACCGAAGGCAAGCGCAAGACCGGCGGCCGCAACAACAAGGGTCATGTGACCTCGCGCGGCATCGCCGGCGGCCACAAGCAGAAGTACCGCTTCATCGACTTCAAGCGTCGCAAGTGGGACATGCCGGCCACCGTCGAGCGTCTGGAATACGACCCCAACCGCACGGCGTTCATCGCCCTCGTGAAATATGAGGACGGCGAACAGACCTATATCCTGGCGCCGCAGCGTCTGGCCGTCGGCGACACCGTCGTTGCCGGCAAGAAGACCGACGTGAAGCCGGGCAATGCGATGGAATTGTCGCAGATGCCGGTCGGCACGATCGTCCACAATATCGAGATGAAGCCGGGCAAGGGCGGCCAGATCGCCCGCTCGGCTGGCACCTATGCGCAGGTCGTCGGTCGTGACCGCGGTCTCGTCATCGTGCGTCTCGGTTCGGGCGAACAGCGTTACATTCGCGGCGAGTGCATGGGCACGGTCGGCGCGGTGTCGAACCCCGACAACCAGAACACCAATCTGGGCAAGGCAGGCCGCGGCCGCTGGCTCGGCAAGCGTCCGCTGACTCGCGGCGTTGCCAAGAACCCGGTCGATCACCCGCACGGTGGTGGTGAAGGCCGCACCTCGGGTGGCCGTCATCCGGTGACCCCGTGGGGCAAGCCGACCAAGGGTGCCCGTACCCGCCACAACAAGTCGACCGACAAGATGATCATCCGGTCGCGTCACGCGAAGAAGAAGAGGTAAGCCATGGCTCGCTCGGTCTGGAAGGGTCCGTTTGTCGACCTTCATCTCCTCAAGAAAGCCGAAACGGCCCAGGACGGCGGCAGCTCTGCCCCGATCAAGACCTGGTCGCGCCGGTCCACCATCCTGCCGCAGTTCGTCGGGCTGACCTTCAACGTCTACAACGGCCGCAAGTTCGTGCCGGTGTCGGTCAATGAAGACATGGTCGGCATGAAGCTGGGTGAATTTGCGCCGACGCGCTTCTTCCCCGGCCACGCGGCCGACAAGAAGGGCAAACGCTAATGGGCAAGGAAAAGTCCCCCCGCCGCGTTGCGGACAATGAGGCGCTCTCGGTCGGCACGCAGATTCGCGGCTCGGCGCAGAAGCTGAACCTCGTCGCCGCGCTGATCCGCGGCCGCAAGGTCGAAGACGCGATGAACGTCCTCGCTTTCTCGAAGAAGGCGATGGCCGTCGATGTGCGCAAGGTTCTCGCCAGCGCCGTCGCGAACGCGGAGAACAACCACAACCTCGACGTTGACGCGCTGGTCGTCAAGGAAGCGAGCGTGGGCAAGTCGATCTCGATGAAGCGCTGGCACGCTCGCGGCCGCGGCAAGTCGACCCGGATCGTCAAGCCCTTCAGCCGCATCCGCATCGTCGTCCGCGAACAGGAAGAAGAGGCGTAAGATGGGCCAGAAGAGCAATCCGATCGGCCTGCGCCTGCAGGTCAACCGCACCTGGGACAGCCGCTGGTTCGCCGAGGGCCAGGACTATGGCCGCATGTTGGTCGAGGATCTGAAGATCCGCAAATATGTGTTCAAGACCCTGCCGCAGGCCGCGATCTCGAAGGTCGTGATCGAGCGTCCGGCGAAGCTGTGCCGCGTGTCGATCTATGCCGCCCGTCCGGGCGTCATCATCGGCAAGAAGGGCGCCGACATCGAAAAGCTGCGCAAGAAGCTCGGCGAGCTGACGGGCAGCGACGTGTCGCTGAACATCGTCGAGATCCGCAAGCCCGAAGTCGACGCCAAGCTTGTCGGCCAGGGCATTGCCGACCAGCTCGAACGCCGCGTCGCTTTCCGCCGCGCGATGAAGCGCGCGGTGCAGTCGGCGATGCGTCTCGGTGCCGAGGGCATCCGTATCAACTGCGCCGGCCGTCTCGGCGGCGCGGAAATCGCGCGCACCGAATGGTATCGTGAAGGCCGCGTGCCGCTGCATACCCTTCGTGCCAACGTCGATTATGCCGAGGCCGAAGCGCACACCGCTTATGGTGTCTGCGGCATCAAGGTCTGGATCTTCAAGGGCGAAATCCTGGGTCATGACCCGATGGCGACCGACCGTCTGATGCTCGATGCGCAGACGACCGGCGTCCGTCCGGCCCGTGACGATCGCCGCTAAGGACTGCTGACATGCTGCAACCGAAAAAAACCAAGTTCCGCAAGGCTTTCAAGGGCCGCATCCATGGCCTCGCCAAGGGCGGCACCAGCCTGAACTTCGGCTCCTACGGCCTGAAGGCGATGGAACCCGAGCGCATCACTGCGCGCCAGATCGAAGCGGCTCGCCGCGCGATCAGCCGTGCGATCAAGCGTCAGGGTCGCCTGTGGATTCGCGTCTTCCCCGACGTTCCCGTGTCGTCGAAGCCCGCCGAAGTCCGCATGGGCAAGGGCAAGGGTTCGCCTGAATTCTGGGCGGCCCGCGTCAAGCCCGGCCGCATCCTGTTCGAACTCGACGGCGTCCCCGGTCCGGTGGCCGCGCTGGCGTTCGAACGCGCGGCGATGAAGCTGCCGATCAAGACGAAGGTCGTTGCCCGCCTCGGCGACACCTCGCACCTGGAGGGTTGAGGGCCATGGCCAAGACCGAAGATCTGACCAAGAAGACCGACGACCAGCTCGCCGAACAGCTTGGCGAACTGAAGCGCGAGGCGTTCAACCTCCGTTTCCAGGCCGCCACCGGCCAGCTGGAAAAGGCATCGCGGGTCAAGGAAGTGCGCCGCACCATCGCGCGCGTCAAGACCGAGCAGACCGGGCGCGCGCGCTCGGCCGCCAAGTAAGGAGACCAACCCATGCCGAAGCGCATTTTGACCGGCACGGTGGTGTCCGACAAGGGCGACAAGACCGTGGTCGTGAAGGTCGAACGGAAGGTCAAGCACCCTCTGTACGGCAAGATCATCCGCCGCTCGAAAAAATATCACGCCCACGATGAGGACAACGCCATCAAGGCCGGCGAAACCGTCCGCATCGAGGAAACGAAGCCGATTTCGAAGCTGAAGACCTGGAAGGTTCTCGACAAGGTCGAAATCTCGACCAAGGCGAAGAAGGCCGACGAGATCGACGCGCAAGCGTAAAGAGTTTCACGGAACCGCCGGGGAGCCCCGGTAGGCCAAGGAAGAAGGAAGTGCATCGATGATTCAGATGCAGTCACAATTGGAAGTCGCCGACAACAGCGGTGCGAAGCGCGTCCAGTGCATCAAGGTGCTTGGCGGCTCGAAGCGCCGTGTCGCCGGCGTCGGCGACGTGATCGTCGTGTCGATCAAGGAAGCTCAGCCGCGCGGCAAGGTGAAGAAGGGCGATGTGCATCGCGCCGTCATCGTCCGCACCGCGAAGGATGTGCGCCGCGCCGACGGTTCGGTGATCCGTTTCGACAGCAACGCCGCCGTGCTCGTCAACAAGAATGAGGAGCCGATCGGCACGCGTATCTTCGGCCCCGTCGTCCGCGAACTGCGCGGCAAGGGCTATATGAAGATCATCAGCCTGGCGCCGGAGGTGCTCTGACCATGGCGAACAAGATCAAGAAGGGTGACACGGTCGTCGTCCTGTCCGGCAAGGACAAGGGCAAGACCGGCGAAGTGACGCAGAGCCTGCCGAAGGACGGCAAGGTCGTCGTCGCGGGCGTCAACGTCATCACCCGCCACCGCAAGCCGACCCAGCAGAACCCGCAGGGCGGCCTCGAGCGCAAGGAAGCGCCGCTCTTCGCGAGCAAGGTCGCGCTCGCCGATCCCAAGACCGGCAAGCCGACGCGCGTCCGCTTTGAAACCAAGGACGGCAAGAAGGTCCGCGTGGCCGTGAAGTCCGGGGAGACGATCAATGGCTGACACCTACACCCCGCGCATGCGCAAGCTCTATGACGACAAGATCGTCAAGGCGATGACCGAGAAATTCGGTTACAAGAATGTGATGGAAGTGCCGAAGATCGAGAAGATCACGCTCAACATGGGCGTCGGCGAAGCCACGCAGGACAAGAAGAAGGTCGAGGCCGCGGCAGCCGAAATGGAGCTGATCGCCGGCCAGAAGCCCGTCGTGACCAAGGCAAAGAAGTCGATCGCGCAGTTCAAGCTGCGCGAAGGTATGCCGATCGGCTGCAAGGTGACTCTGCGCCGCGAACGCATGTACGAGTTCCTCGATCGCCTGATCACGATCGCGATGCCGCGCATCCGCGACTTTCGCGGCGTGTCGGCGACGAGCTTCGACGGCCGTGGCAACTATGCCATGGGCCTGAAGGAACAGATCATCTTCCCCGAGATCAACTATGACCGCATCGACCAGGTGCGCGGCATGGACGTGATCGTCACCACCACCGCTCGCACGGATGACGAAGCCCGCGAACTGCTCAAGCTGTTCGGCTTCCCCTTCCCGATCGCAGCGCAGGAAAAGGAAGCCGCCTGATCCCCTTGGGACCAGGCCGGCTCTTTCAAGAAGGAAAGAGAACTTAAGTCATGGCGAAACTGAGTTCGATGAACAAGAACGAGCGTCGCAAGCAGCTGGTGAAGAAATATGCCGGCCGTTACGCAAAGCTGAAGGCGATTGCCGCCGACACCTCACTCGACGATGGCGAGCGTCTGATCGCGCGCCTCAAGATGGCGGAAATCCCGCGCAACGGCAACCCGACCCGCATCCGCAACCGGTGCGAGCTGACGGGCCGTCCGCGCGCTTATTACCGTAAATTCCGGCTGTGCCGTATCCAGCTCCGCGATCTGGCCAACAAGGGCCTGATCCCCGGTGTTGTGAAATCGAGCTGGTAAGGGACTAGAAGATGGCAATGACCGATCCCCTGGGTGATATGCTCACCCGCATCCGCAACGGCCAGCAGGCGAAGAAGGACAGCGTCCTGACCCCCGCCTCGACCCTGCGCGTCCGCGTTCTCGATGTGCTCCAGCGCGAGGGCTATATCCGCGGCTACAGCGAAGAAACGCTGGGCGCGAAGGGCCAGCACAAGGGCATCCGCATCGAGCTCAAATATTTCGAGGGCCAGCCGGCGATCCGCCATGTGGCCCGCGTCTCGAAGCCGGGCCGCCGCGTCTATTCGGGCTCGAAAGAGCTGCCGATCGTGCGCAACGGCCTGGGCATCACCATCGTGTCGACCCCGCGCGGCGTTCTTTCGGACGCCGAAGCCCGCGAACATAATGTCGGCGGCGAAGTGCTGGCGGAGGTGTTCTGATGTCGCGCATCGGTAAAAAATCAGTGGCGGTTCCCGGCGGTGTCACCGCCGCGATCGACGGCGGCACGCTGTCGGTCAAGGGGCCGAAGGGCACGCTCGCGATGCCGCTTTCCGACAACATCAAATATGAAGTCGGCGAAGGCAGCATCTCGGTTCAGCCCGCGAACGACAGCCGTGAAGCCCGCGCCTTCTGGGGTATGCAGCGCACGCTGGTGCAGAACCTGGTCACGGGCGTGACCGAGGGCTTCACCAAAGTCCTCGAAATCACCGGCGTCGGCTATCGCGCCAACTCGCAGGGCAAGACGCTGAAGCTGCAGCTCGGCTACAGCCACGATGTCGATTTCGCGGTGCCCGAGGGCATCGAGATCAAGACGCCGGACAATACGACGATCGAGATCAGCGGCATCGACAAGCAGAAGGTCGGCCAGGTCGCGGCGGAAATCCGCCGTTGGCGCAAGCCCGAACCCTATAAGGGCAAGGGCATCAAATATCGCGGCGAGTACATCTTCCGCAAAGAAGGCAAGAAGAAGTAAGCCATGGCACATCTTACCACTTTCCAAAAACGCCGCCAGCGCGTCCGCACCGCGCTCCGTCAGCGCGCCGCCGGCCGGCCGCGGCTTTCAGTGCACCGTTCGGGCCGCCACATCTATGCGCAGCTCATCGATGACGCCGCCGGCAAGACGCTGGCCGCGGCCTCGACGCTCGACAAGGATGTCCGCGGCAAGACCGGCGCCACCGCGGCGGCGGCAGCCGACGTCGGCAAGCGCCTTGCCGACGCCGCCAAGAAGGCGGGCGTGACGCAGGTCGTGTTCGACCGCGGCGGCTTCCTGTTCCACGGGCGCATCAAGGCGCTGGCCGACGCGGCGCGCGAAGGCGGATTGGAGTTCTAATCATGGCAGACGAAGTTCAGAACGCCGAAGGCGCCCCCGAAGCAGCCCCCGCCCCCACCGAAGGCCAGGCTCCGCGCCGCGGTCGTGGCGGTGGTCGTGACGGCGGCCGGGGTGGCCGCGATGGTGGCCGTGGCCGCCGCGACGATCGTCGCCCGCGCGACGAGGATGGCGGCGAAGAGCTGATCGAAAAGCTCGTCCACATCAATCGCGTGTCCAAGACCGTGAAGGGCGGCAAGCGCTTCGGTTTCGCCGCGCTCGTCGTCGTCGGCGACGGCAAGGGCCGCGCCGGTTTCGGTCATGGCAAGGCGCGCGAAGTGCCCGAAGCCATTTCGAAGGCGACCGCCGCCGCGAAGAAGGCGATGATTCGCGTTCCGCTGCGCGACGGCCGCACGCTGCACCATGACGGCCGCGGCGTGTTCGGCGCCGGCAACGTCACGCTGCGCTCGGCGCCCGCCGGGACCGGCATCATCGCCGGTGGCCCGATGCGCGCCGTGTTCGAATCGCTGGGTGTGGCCGATGTGGTGACCAAGTCGGTCGGCACCTCGAACCCCTATAATATGATCCGCGCGACCTTCGAGGCGCTCGGCGAGCAGACCAGCCCGAAGTCGGTCGCGCAGCGCCGCGGCAAGAAGGTTTCGGACCTGATCAAGCGCGGCGGCTCGTCCGACCGCGCAGCCGAGGCCGAAGCCGCGGCGGTGACGGAGTAAGACGATGGCCGACAAGACAATCAAGATCCGCCAGATCGGTTCGCCGATCCGTCGCCCCAAGAGCCAGCGTGCGATCCTGACCGGCCTCGGCCTGGGCAAGATGCACCGCGAGGTCGAACTGGTCGACACCCCGGAAGTGCGCGGCATGATCCGCAAGCTGCCGCACATGGTGGAAGTCGTCGAGGGCTAAACCCGCATGAAGCTCTACCGCCTGTTGACCGGTCCCGATGACGCCGCCTTCTGCGCACGCGTCGAAGGGCTGCTCAACCGGGGGTGGCAGCTGCACGGCAGCCCCTCGATTACGGAAGTCGATGGCCGCGGCTATGTCGCCCAGGCCATCGTGATGGAAAAGGCCGGACCCTATCCCGGCTTTCAGCCGTCGAGTGAAATCGAACCGGACTAGTCCCTCGGGACGGTCCCTAGCGCGAACACAGCGAAAGCGAGTGCAATGACTATCAAGCTCAACGATCTTCGTGACAATAATGGCGCCCGCAAGGGCCGGATGCGCGTCGGACGCGGCATCGGCTCGGGCAAGGGCAAGACCGCCGGCCGCGGCCAGAAGGGCCAGAAGGCCCGCAGCGGCGTCGCGATCAACGGTTTCGAGGGCGGCCAGATGCCGCTCCACATGCGCATCCCGAAGCGCGGCTTCAACAACATCTTCGGCAAGGATTATGCGATCGTCAATCTGGGCCAGGTCCAGAAGCTGATCGACGAGAAGAAGCTCGACGCCAAGAAGACCGTCGACCATGCCGCGCTCAAGGCCGCCGGCGTTGCGCGCGGTGGCAAGGACGGCGTCCGCCTCCTCGCCAAGGGCGAGCTGACCGCCAAGCTGACCTTCGCGGTCGCCGGTGCGTCGAAGGGCGCGATCGAGGCGGTCGAAAAGGCCGGCGGCAAGATCGAACTGCCCGCGGCGCCGGAAGCCAAGGCGGAATAAGCGATATCAGATGGGGCGGCTCTCAGGGGTCGCCCCATCATCATTACCCGAACCCCTTTTTCCGTTCGTGTCGAGCGAAGTCGAGACACCCATCGGAATGGCTCCATGCCGAAGGGCATCTCGACTTCGCTCGATGCGAACGAATATCAAAAGCGGCATTGGAGCGTCGGCTCACCGCTAAATGGGCCTTTCCCCTTGCGCTTCGTGACCGTCGAACGCACATAGGCGCCGGGTCGCGGGGGGCGCGGTCCGCCACTCGAGGAATAACACCCATGGCCTCTCGCGCCGACCAGCTTTCTTCCAGCCTGAACTTTTCGAAGTTCGGCCAGGCGACCGAACTCAAGAACCGCCTGTGGTTCACGATCGGCGCGCTGATCGTCTTCCGCTTCCTGTCGTTCGTGCCGCTCCCCGGGGTCGACCCGGTCGCGCTGTCGCGGCTCTATTCGCAGGCGGCGTCGGGCGGCATCCTCGACATCTTCAACACCTTCTCGGGCGGCAGCCTCGAGCGCATGAGCATCATCGCGCTCGGCGTCATGCCCTATATTACCGCGTCGATCGTCGTTCAGCTCGCCTCGGCGCTCGCCCCCAGCCTCGCCGCGCTCAAGAAAGAGGGCGAGAGCGGACGCAAGAAGCTCAACCAGTACACGCGCTACGGCACGGTGTTCCTGACCGCGATCCAGGGCTATTTCATCGCCGTCGGACTCGAGACGCTCGGCCAGAGTCAGGGGGTCGCGGCGGTCGTCGATCCCGGCATGATGTTCCGCATCGGCGCCGTGATCAGCATCGTCGGCGGCACGCTCTTCCTGATGTGGCTCGGGGAACAGATCACCAGCCGCGGTATCGGCAACGGCGTCTCGCTGATCATCATGGCGGGCATTCTCGCCCAGTTGCCGCGCAGCTTCGCGCAGATGTTCACGCAGGTGCGCGAGGGCTCGATGGGCGGCGGCACGATCCTCGCCGTGGTTGGCGGCGGTGTTCTCATCATCGCCGCGATCAGCTTCATGGAACTCGCGCAGCGCCGCGTCCTCGTCCAATATCCGAAGCGCGCGACCCAGCGCGGCATGATGCAGGCCGACCGCAGCCACCTGCCGCTCAAGGTCAACACCTCGGGTGTGATCCCGCCGATCTTCGCCTCATCGCTGCTGCTGATGCCGCTCACGGTCACCCAGATGCTCGGCAGCAATGTCCAGCAGGATACGGCGTGGGGCGAATTCCTCGTTACCCTCAACCAGTATCTCGCGCACGGGCAGCCGCTCTATATGGCGCTCTATGGTGCGGGGATCATCTTCTTCTGCTTCTTCTACGTCGCGGTCGTCTTCAATCCCGAGGAGACCGCCGACAATCTGAAGCGTCAGAACGGCTTCATCCCCGGCATCCGCCCGGGCAAGAACACCGCCGCCTATCTCGACTTCGTGCTGACGCGCATCACCGTGATCGGCGCGGTCTATCTGGCGCTGATCTGCCTCGTCCCCGAATATTTCATCGCGAAATCGGGTCTGCCGTTCCAGCTCGGCGGCACCAGCCTGCTGATCATCGTCAACGTGACGATCGACACGATCAGCCAGATCCAGAGCCACATGCTCGCGCATCAATATGGCGATCTCATCAAGAAGGCCAAATTGAAGGGCGGCGTTGCGCGGCGCTGATCGGTCGGTTAGGGCCACCCCGACGGAACGGGAAGCAGGGGCTTTGCATGACGCTGAACATCATTTTGCTGGGTCCGCCGGGGGCGGGCAAGGGAACGCAGGCTTCGCGGCTCGAAAGCGAACATGGCATGGTCCAGCTTTCGACCGGCGACATGCTGCGCGCCGCGGTCAAGGCAGGAACGCCGATCGGCCTCCAGGCAAAGGCGGTGATGGACGCGGGCGAGCTGGTGTCGGACGCGATCGTTTCGGGCCTGATCGGCGAACGGCTCGACGAGCTCGGCGGCGCAACCTCGGTGATCTTCGACGGCTATCCGCGCACCGCGGCGCAGGCCGACGCGCTCGACTCGATTCTCTCGGAACGCGGCCGCAAGCTCGACCATGTGATCGAACTGGTGGTCGAGGAGGATGCGCTCGTCGACCGCATCACCGGCCGCTTTTCCTGCGCCAAATGCGGCGCAGGCTATCACGATCGTTACAAGCTGCCCAAGGTCGCCGATACGTGCGACGTCTGCGGCAGCCACGACTTCAAGCGCCGCCCCGACGACAATGAGGAAACGGTGCGCACGCGCATGGCCGAATATCGCGCCAAGACGGCGCCGATCCTGCCGATCTACGAAGCGCGCGGCATCGTCAGCAAGGTCGACGGCATGGCCGATATCGATCATGTCAACGACGCGATCGAAGCGATCCTGGGAAGCGCGGCCTAGACCCCGCCTGTCCTTTCAACATCGTCATTGCGAGCGGCGAAGCCGCGTGGCAATCCAGAGCGGTATAAGGCCGCCCTGGATTGCTTCGCTCCGCTCGCAATGACGGAGCGCGGGGCGACGATGGGGGGTGGACAATGAACGTCAGGATATTTTCAGCCGCCGCGTTGCTTGCGTCGCTCACCGCCGTTCCGGCACCGGCGAAGGTCATCGACCAGAGCGACATCGGCTTCACCGTCGCGCACACCGCGCAGGTTGCGGCGGCCCCCGACGATGTCTGGAAGATGCTCCGCCTCCCCGACAAATGGTGGTCGAAGGAGCATAGCTGGTCGGGCGACGCCGCGAACTTCTGGCTCGATTCGCAGGCCGGCGGCTGCTTCTGCGAAAAGCTCCCGGGTGAGGGCGGCGCAATGGGCAGCGTCCAGCACGCGCGGATCATCTTTGCGAAGCCCGGCGAGATGATGCGCTTGTCGGGCGCCTTCGGCCCGCTGCAGAGCGAAGCGGTCACCGGCACGCTGACGATCCATATCAAGCCGACCGCGACGGGCAGCGCGATCCGCTTCGACTATGTCGTCGGCGGCTATATGCGCTTCAAGGTCGCCGACGTCGCGCCCGCGGTCGACAAGGTGCTCGGCGAGCAACTCGTCGGGCTCGCGAAAGCGCTGGGCGGTTCGCTTCCGGTCGCGCATGAGAAGGACGACGACGCGAAGGAAGCTCTCGCGAAGGACGCGCCGGTCAGCGATGAACCGGGCCTCGATGCCGTCGCCGCCGAGCTCGACAGGGAAACGCCGAAGGACGAGCCCGAGAATTAAGTCTCGGGCTTCCCCCGCAGCTTTGCGAGCGCCGCGAACGGCCCCGCCTGATCTTCGCTGAGCACGCCCTTTTCGGCGAGGATGCGGTCGGCGTCGGGATGGCGCGGAAAGGGATCGAGCGCCAGCGACAGCGTCTGCACCGCCGCTTCGCCGAGGTCGATCCGCTCGCCCTCCAGCGGCAGGATGTCGCATTCGGCGTCGCTGATTTCGACCTCCTCCTCGCCGCTCCCGGCGGGGCTCGCATCGCGCAGGAAGCGGAGGTCGAAGGGCTCGTGGAGCGTGGCGGGCACCGGCAGCCCGGTCGCCGCGCAGCTTTGCACGATATCGGCGGCGATCGCGCCCGTCGCCGCAATCCCGCCCGCGATGCTGCGCACCTCGGCGGTCACCGCGAAGCGGTCGAGCGCGACGAGCCCCAGCCGCCGGGCGATCGCGACGCGCGCCACCTCGTCGGCGTCGATCGCCACCGCGCGGCCCTGCCCCGCCTCGGCCAGCGTGACGATGTGCGAAAATTCGGGTGCGGTCATGCACGCGGTCCGGGCAGATGGCCGGCGGCGATCAGCGTTTCGACCGGCATCGCGGCGAGGCCCGCGCGCAGCTCCGCGATCCCCGCCAGCACATGCGCCAGCCCCGCATCGGGGGCCGCCTTGCCGCGCCACAGATTGCGCACCAGCGCCGCTTTCAGTTCTGCGGACCCATCGGCGGCGCGATAGGCGCCGAGCCGACCGCCGAGCGCGCCGACCATCCGCCCGATCTGCTTGCCGACGACCATGTCGCCGAACCCGATCTGGCGCATCTGGCCGTCCATGTCGTCGACGAACAATTCGGTGAGCTGGACCCCCGCGAGCGCCTGGCCGGGATCGTCGTCGATGCGGTGGAGGACAAGTGCGAGCACCAGGCTGATCATGTCGAAGCGGCCGTCGAGCGTATCGGGAACGCCGCCCTCGCGATACCAGTGCGGGGCGCGCGCGGCGGCGACCACGGCATTCCACAGCGGGCGGCGCGCCTCGCGCGGATCGGCGCCGGGTCTGAAGAGCTTGCGGAGCGATGAGAACATGCGATTCGCTTAGGCGGAATCACTCCATCCGAAAAGGGGCATCGGATTCGGTTTCCGCTGCGCGAAAACCGTTCGGCACCGGCCCGCTCCCCCATCCGGCCACCCATAGGATACTGCCGTCGGGTGGCCCTTCGACGCCACGCGTCGTCTTCGGGCGGCGGGGGAGCGAGCCGCTGCCGTCTCCACCAAAATCGAGTCAGCTTGGCGCAAGCATTGCGGCGGCATAAGCCGCTTGTGCGCCCCGACCGCTTGCGGTTAAGAGGCGCGATTGCCAGCGCCCGCGCAAAGCGGCGCAACGGAGATAGTCGATGCCGATCCAGACCCCCATGCTTCCCGCCCGCCCCGTGCGCCTGATCGTCGCCGGGCTGGCGCTCGCGCTGACCGCCAGCGGCTGCGCGCAGCTCAAGGGACGGCAGGGTTATGTCGTCGATCCGGTGCTGACCACCGCGATCACCCCCGGCGTCGACAATCGCGAATCGGTGGAAAAGACCTTGGGGCGCCCGACCTTCGTCGGCCAATTCAGCGACAATGAATATTATTATGTGTCGCGCGAGACCCGCCAGCTCGCCTTCGCGCGCCCGCGCCCCGTCGCGCAGCAGGTGCTCCGCGTGCGCTTCGACCCCGCGGGCAATGTCGTCGGGGTCGACAAGACCGGCCTCGAACTGGTGAGCAAGATCAGCCCCGAAGGCGACACGACGCCGACGCTGGGCCGCCACCGCAGCTTCTTCGAGGATATCTTCGGCAATATCGGCGCGGTCGGTGCCCCCGGCATGGGCGGCGGCTCGCAGGGGCAGTAAGCCCCCCGTCGCGCCCGCGCAGGCGAAGCCGCCGGCGTTTTACGCAGCGACGAAGGAAAAGGCCTCCAGCGGCCCCCGCCTGCGCGGGGGCGACGGATTCTTTGTTGACGGGCTTTTACCCCGCGATGCCCCCCGCGGCGAGCACCGCGAGCGTCACCAGATCCGACGCGGGCGATGCCATGGTCGCGACCTGCACCGGCTTTTCCATCCCGATCAGCATCGGGCCGATCACCGCGCTGCCGCCGAGTTCGCGCAGCAGCTTCGCCGACAGATTGCCCGATTGCAGCCCCGGCATGATCAGCACGTTCGCGGGCCCCGACAGGCGGCAGAAGGGATATTTCTCCATCACCTTGGCATTGAGCGCGACGTCGGGCGCCATTTCGCCTTCATATTCGAACTCGGGCTTGCGCTCGTCGAGGATGTGGACCGCCTCGCGGATATTGTCGAGCCACGACCCCGGCGGGTTGCCGAAGGTCGAATAGGAGAGGAAGGCGACGCGCGGTTCGTGGCCCATCCGCCGCGCGACCTGCGCGGTGCGTTCGGCAATATCGGCGAGCATCTCGGCCGACGGACGCTCGTTGACCGTGGTGTCGGCCATGAACACCGTGTGATGCTGGCCGACGAGGACATGGATGCCGAACGCGGTCTTGCCCTCGGCGGGGTCAATCACGCGCCGCACCTCGCGCATCGTCTGCGAATAGGTGCGGGTGACCCCGGTGATCATCGCGTCGCCGAGGCCGAGCTTGAGCAGCAGCGAACCGAAGATGTTGCGGTCGCGGTTGACCATCCGCTCGATGTCGCGGCGGAGGTAGCCGCGGCGCTGAAGCCGCTCGTACATCATCTCGACCATCTGCGGCACATGCGGCGAATTGACGCTGTTGTGGACCTCGAAGCTTTCGGGATCGGTGACCCCCATCGCGCGCAGCTTGTCGTGCAGTCCCTCGCGCCCGACGAGCACCGGAATGCCGTAGCCGCCGTCGCGGAACTGGATCGCGGCGCGCAGCACCACTTCCTCTTCGCCCTCGGCGAAGACGACGCGCTTCGGATTGGCGCGCGCCGCTTCATAGGCGAGCGTCAGCACCGAAGTCGTCGGGTTGAGCCGCGCGCGCAGGCTGGTGCGATAGGCCTCCAGATCCGCGATCGGCTGCTGTGCGACGCCGGTGTCCATCGCCGCCTTGGCGACCGCCGCGGGGACGATTTCCATCAATCGCGGGTCGAAGGGCGAGGGGATGATATATTCGGGGCCGAAGCTCGACGCCCGCCCGCCATAGGCCGCCGCGACCTCCTCGGGCACCTGCTGGCGTGCGAGGTCGGCGATCGCATAGGCGGCGGCGATCTTCATCTCTTCGTTGATCGCGGTCGCGCGCACGTCGAGCGCGCCGCGGAAGATGAAGGGGAAGCAGAGGACGTTGTTGACCTGGTTCGGATAATCCGAACGGCCCGTCGCGATGATCGCGTCGGGCCGCGCGGCGCGCGCATCGGGCGGCGAGATTTCGGGATCGGGGTTCGCCATCGCGAAGATGATCGGCGCGGGCGCCATGTCCTTGACCATCTCGGGCTTGAGCGCACCCGCGGCCGACAGGCCCAGGAAGACGTCGGCGCCCTTCAGCGCTGCGGTCAGGTCGCGCGCCTCGGTCGGCACCGCATGCGCCGACTTCCACTGGTCCATCCCCTCGGTGCGGCCCTGATAGATGGTGCCCTTGCGGTCGCACATGATGACATTCTCGTGCCGCACGCCCATCGCCTTGATCAGCGCGGTGCAGGCGATCGCGGCGGCGCCGGCGCCGTTGACGACGACCTTGATCTCGCCGAGGTCGCGCCCGGTCAGGTGGCAGGCGTTGATCAGGCCGGCGGCGGTGATGATCGCGGTGCCATGCTGGTCGTCATGGAAGACCGGGATGTTCATCTTTTCCTTGAGCGCCGCCTCGATGATGAAGCAGTTGGGTGCGGCAATGTCTTCAAGGTTGATGCCGCCGAAGCTGGGTTCGAGCAGCTCGACCGCGTCGATGAACGCCTGCGGGTCCTCGGTCTTCACCTCGAGGTCGATCGAATCGACGTCGGCGAAGCGCTTGAACAGGACGGCCTTGCCCTCCATCACCGGCTTCGAGGCGAGCGCGCCGAGATTGCCGAGCCCGAGGATCGCGGTGCCGTTCGAGATTACCGCGACCAGATTGCCCTTGATCGTATAATCATAGGCCTTGGCCGGGTCCTCGGCGATTGCGTTGACCGGGACGGCGACGCCGGGCGAATAGGCAAGGCTGAGGTCGCGCTGGGTCGCCATCGGTTTCGAGGCGATGATCTCGATTTTCCCGGGCCGGCCGTAGTTGTGATAGAGCAGGGCCTCGCGGTCCGAGAATTGCACCTTGTTGCCGCTGTCCATGTTTTTCCCCTTGGTTCCGATTCCAGACGCGCGCCCGTTTCCCAATCCCCTAGCGTCACCTTGGCGAAATGTAACCGGCAATGTTGTGCGTCGGCGGTGGCGAGAGGAACTCGGGTCCTATATCTTCGTCATTCCCGCGAAAGCGGGAACCCAGCGCGGAGTCAGCCGACGCTCGCTCTGGGTTCCCGCTTTCGCGGGAATGACGAAAGTGGGGGTGCCCATTCTCCCCCGCAAAGCCGCCGTCGTATCGCGCAACCTTGCCATGCAGCCCCCAATCACTAAGCAGAGTGCGATGCCTGCCACCGCCCGCCCCGCCGCCAACAGCAACAGCGCCCCCGCCGCCACCCCGATGATGGCGCAATATTGGTCGCTGAAGGAGAAAGCGGGCGACTGCCTGCTCTTCTATCGCATGGGCGACTTCTTCGAACTGTTCTTCGACGATGCCAAGGCCGCGGCCTCGACGCTCGATATCGCATTGACCTCGCGCGGCGAGCATGGCGGCGCGCCGGTGCCGATGTGCGGCGTTCCCGTGCATAGCGCCGAATCCTATCTCGCGCGGCTGATCAAGGCGGGACACCGCGTCGCGATCGCCGAGCAGATCGAGACCCCGGCCGAGGCGAAGGCGCGCGGTGGTTCGAAAGCGCTCGTCGCGCGCGACATCATCCGTTTCGTCACCGCGGGCACGCTGACCGAGGAGGCTTTGCTCGAAGGGCGCAGCGCGAACCGGCTCGCGGCGCTGGCGCGGATCGGGAGCGAGGGCGAGGTCGCGATTGCCGCTGCTGACATCTCGACCGGGCGGTTCGAGGTCGTCGCGGTGCGCCCCGAACAGGTCGACGCCGAGCTTGCGCGGCTCGCGCCCTCCGAACTGCTGGTCAGCGAACAGGCCGAAGAGGTGCCCGAGTGGGTCGCGCGCCAGGTCGTGCGGCGCCCGCCATCCGACTTTTCGAGCACGGCGGCCGAGAAGCGCCTCGAAACCTTCTTTGGCGTGCAAACGCTCGACGGCTTCGGCCAGTTCTCGCGCGGCGAACTGGCGGCGATGGGGGCGCTCACCGCCTATCTCGATCATGTCGCGACGGGACAGCCGATCTTCCTCCAGCCGCCGCTCCGCGTATCGGGGTCGGGCCGGATGGCGATCGACGCCGCGACGCGCGAAAGCCTGGAGCTTGTCCGCACGATGGCGGGCGCGCGCGACGGCAGCCTGCTCGGCACGATCGACCGCACCGTCACCGCGGCGGGCGCGCGGCTGCTCGCCGACGATCTCGCGAGCCCGCTCACCGACAAGGCGGCGATCCTCGACCGGCTCGACCTTGTGGACAGCCTCGCGCGTGATGCGCTGTGGCGCGGTGATCTGCGCGCCGCGCTGCGCGCGCTGCCCGATGCCGGGCGTGCGCTCGGCCGCCTCGTCGCGGGGCGTGGCGGGCCGCGCGATCTCGCGCAGCTTCGCGACGCGCTCGGCGGCGCGCGGCTGCTTCGCGAGCGGCTTGCGCGACGCCCCGATCTGCCGCCGCTGCTGGCGCGGCTGCTGCCGGGGCTCGACGGCCATGGCGCGCTCGTCGACGAGCTGACCCGCGCCTTGATCGAAACGCCGCCGGTCGATGCTGCGCAGGGCGGCTATGTCGCCGAGGGTTATGACCATGCGCTCGACGCCTTGCGCGAAACCGCGCGCGACGGGCGCAAGGCGATCGCCGCGCTCGAAGCGCAGTATCGCGACCGCACCGGCATCGCCTCGCTGAAGATTCGTCACAATGGCGTGCTCGGCTATCATGTCGAGGTGCCCGCGAAGCACGCCGACGCGCTGATGGCGCCCGAATCGGGCTTCACCCACCGCCAGACGCTGGCGGGCGTCGTCCGCTTCAACTCGTCCGACCTCCACGAAGCCGCGGGGCGCGTCACGCAGGCGGGCGTCCACGCGATCGCCGCCGAGGCCGCGCATCTCGAAGCCTTGACCGATGCCGCGGTGGCGCGGCGCGAGGCGATTGCGGCGAGCTGCGACGTGCTCGCGCGCATCGACGTCGCCGCGGCGCTCGCCGATCATGCGATGAGCCATAATTGGTGCCGCCCCGACCTTGCCGACGAACCGTGCCTCGACGTGGCCGGCGGGTGGCATCCGGTGGTCGAGGCGGCGCTCGCGAAATCGGGCGAGCGCTTCGTGCCTAACGATGTGTCGCTGTCGGCGGCCGACCGGCTGTGGCTGGTCACCGGCCCCAACATGGGCGGTAAATCGACCTTCCTCCGCCAAAATGCGCTGATCGTCGTGCTCGCGCAGGCGGGCGGCTTCGTGCCCGCGGCGTCGGCGCGGCTCGGGCTCGTCGACCGGCTGTTCAGCCGCGTCGGCGCGAGCGACAATCTCGCGCGCGGGCGCTCGACCTTCATGGTCGAGATGGTCGAGACCGCGGCGATCCTCGCGCAGGCGACGCCCGACAGCTTCGTCATATTGGACGAGGTGGGGCGCGGCACCTCGACCTACGACGGGCTCGCGCTCGCCTGGTCGGTGGTCGAGGCGGTGCACGAGGTCAACAAGTGCCGCTGCCTCTTCGCGACGCATTATCACGAGCTCACGCGCCTCGCCGAAACGCTGAACGCGCTGTCGCTCCACCATGTCCGCGCGCGCGAGTGGCAGGGTGATCTGGTGCTGCTCCACGAGCTTGCCGAAGGGCCCGCCGACCGCAGCTACGGCCTCGCGGTCGCACGCCTCGCCGGAGTGCCCGCGGCTGTCGTCAAGCGCGCCGAGGCGGTGCTCGCGAAACTGGAGGCGGGGCGCGAGAAGACCGGCGGGCTCGCCGCGGGGCTCGACGATCTGCCGCTCTTCGCCGCGACTCTCGCCGAGGCGCCCGCTGCCGCCAAGGATGCACTGCGCGAGGCGCTCGCCGGTATCGACCCCGACGCCCTCGCGCCGCGCGAGGCGCTCGATGCGCTCTATCGGCTCAAGCAGATATTGGCGGGGGAGGGGTAAGCGATGATGTGGAATCCAACCTATCAACCGCATCCCCGAGCGAAGACGAGGGGGCCGGCCGAGCGAAGTCGAGGCCCGCGGCGTCGCGGGTTCTCGCTACGCTCGAACGAGCCCCTCGTCTTCGCTCGGGGATACGGAGTGTTGGGATTGGCATGACCGACCTTTTCGCCAGCCTCGAAAACCGCCGCGCGATCATCGATCGCCGTGCGCTGTCCGACCGGCTGGGCGAGATCGCCGAGGAGACGAGCGATTCGGGCGCGCGCCGCCGCGCGATGGTCGCGCTGCTCAAGGAAGCGCTCGAAGCCGGGCGCGCCGAGATCGACCGGCGTCTGCTCGACCAGCCCTCTTCGGGCCGCGTCGCGGCGAAGGCGACCGCCTTTCTGATCGACCAGATCGTCCGTCTCAGCCACGATTTCACAACCCACCATCTCTATCCCGCCAGCAACCGTTCGGCGGGCGAACGGATCACGCTGATCGCGGTCGGCGGCTACGGGCGCGGCGAGATGGCGCCGTTCAGCGACATCGACATCGGCTTCCTTACGCCGTTCAAGCAGACGAGCTGGACCGAACAGGTGATCGAGGCGCAACTCTACACGCTGTGGGATTTGGGGCTGAAGGTCGGCCACAGCTCGCGCTCGGTCGACGAGATGATCCGCGCCGCGAAGGAGGATCTGACGATCCGCACCGCGCTGCTCGAGGCGCGCTTCATCTGGGGCGACCGCGACCTTTACGACCAGGCCGCGGCGCGCTTCGATGCCGAGGTCGTCGCCGGGAACGCCCGCGCCTTCGTGGCCGAAAAACTCGCCGAGCGCGACGAGCGGCACAAGCGCATGGGCGATTCGCGCTATGTCGTCGAACCCAATGTGAAGGAAGGGAAGGGGGGGCTGCGCGATCTTCACACCCTGTTCTGGATCGGCAAGTTCATCCACCGCGTCCGCACCGTTCCCGAACTCGTCGGCGCCGGGCTGCTCACCGAGCGCGAGCTGCGCCAGTTCGAGCGCGCCGAAAATTTCCTGCTCGCGGTGCGCTGCCATCTCCACACGCTCGCGGGACGCGCCGAGGACCGGCTGACCTTCGATTTCCAGCGCGAGATCGCGCAGCGGATGCACTTCGCCGAGCGGCCGGGGAAAAGCGCGGTCGAGCGCTTCATGCAGCTCTATTTCCTCCATGCGAAAAGCGTCGGCGACCTGACCGGCACCTTCCTCGCGCATCTCGACGAGCAGCTTGCGGCGCGCGGACGGCGCTTTCTGCCGACGCTGCGGCGGCGGCCGGGCAAGCTCCACGGCTTCGTTCTCGACCGCGGCCGGCTCGCGCTGCCGTCGGACGATTTTTTCGCGGCCGATCCGGTGCGGCTGATCGAGATTTTCGCGCTCGCCGACAAGCATGGGCTGGAGATCCACCCGCAGGCGATGCGCCAGGCGCGCCACGACGCCAAGCTGATCGAGACGCAGGGCGTGCGCCGCAAACCCCGCGCGAACGAATTGTTCCTCGACGTGCTGACCAGCCCGCGCGACCCCGAAACGGTGCTGCGCTGGATGAACGAGGCGGGGGTGTTCGGCCGCTTCGTGCCCGATTTCGGCCGCGTCGTCGCGCAGATGCAGTTCGACATGTATCATCATTATACCGTCGACGAGCATACGATCCGCGCGATCGGCCTGTTGGCGGACATCGAGCAGGACCGGCTGAAGGACGATCACCCGCTGTCGACGATGATCATGCACCAGCTCCATTCGCGGCGGGTGATCTATGTCGCGGTGCTGCTGCACGACATCGCCAAGGGGCGCGGCGGCGACCATAGCGTGCTCGGCGCCGAACTCGCGCTGCGCGTCTGCCCGCGACTGGGGCTCAGCGAAGCCGAGACCGAGACGGTGTCGTGGCTCGTCCGCCACCATCTGCTGATGTCGGCGACCGCCTTCAAGCGCGACCTCGCCGACTTCAAGACGATCCTCGATTTCGCACAGATCGTCCAGAGCCCCGAGCGGCTGCGCCTGCTCCTCGTCCTCACCGTCGTCGATATCCGCGCGGTCGGGCCGGGGGTGTGGAATAGCTGGAAGCGGCAATTGCTCACCGAATTGTTCGACGCCGCCGAGGAGGTGCTGCGCCTCGGCCACAAGCAGCGCGGGCGCGAGGCACGGATCGCGAGCAAGAAGGACGCGGTGGCGGAGCTGCTCGGCATCGGGGAAAAAGCCTTCGCCCGCCTGATCCGGCGGCTTCCCGAAAGCTATTGGATCGCCGAGCCGGTCGAGGTGATCGCCGCCAATCTTCGCCATATCGAGGCGGCGGGTGACGCGCCGCTTCATATCGCCGCGGTGCCCGACGAGGATCGCGGCGCGACGCTGGTGATGATGCTCGCCGCCGACCATCCGGGGCTCTTCTACCGCATGGCGGGGGGCATCCACCTTGCCGGCGGCAACATCATCGACGCGCGCATCCACACGACGCGCGACGGCATGGCGCTCGACAATTTCCTCGTCCAGGACCCGCTCGGCCGGCCCTTCGCGGAGGCCGGGCAGATCGACCGCCTGACCCGCGCGATCGAGGATGCGCTCGCCAACCGTCAGAAACTGCTGCCGAAACTCGAAGCGCGCGCGCTGCCGCGCACCCGCGCCGAGGCGTTCCGCATCGCCCCCAATGTCTTCATCGACAACAAGGCGTCGAACCGCTTCACGGTGATCGAGGTCAATGCGCAGGATCGCCCGGCGCTGCTCAACCAGCTCGCCTATGCGCTGTTCCAGTCGAAGGTGACGGTGCACAGCGCGCATGTCGCCACCTATGGCGAGCGCGCGGTCGACACTTTCTATGTCACCGACCTGATCGGCGACAAGATCGACGCCGCGGCGCGGGTGAAGAGCCTCGAAAAGCGCTTGCTCGAAGCCGCGGCAAGCCGCAGCGAAGAGGCGGTCGCTGCCTAGAGCGCCGGTTTTGATGGAATCAAAACCGGCGCTCCAGATTCTTGTTTTACCGTGTTTTCCGAGTCGTCAGGTGGTTCCACCTGACTTGAAAACACTCTAGAAATCGAATCCTTGTTGCACCGGCGCGACCGGCACGCCCTCGAGTTCGAGCATCCGTGTCTTGGACAGCGCACCGCCCGGTGCGGAAAACCCTCCGATCCCTCCGCCCGCAGCCATGACCCGGTGGCAAGGGATGATCAGCGGCGCGGGATTCGTTGCCATCGCCTGCCCGACCGCGCGGGCATGTTCGGGCCCCGCATCGAGTGCGCGCGCAACCGCGCCATACGTCGTCGTCTGGCCCCAGCCGAGCCCCCGTACATGGGCATAGACCCGCGCGAAAAAGGGCGGCGGTTCGCCAAGTTCGACCGGCGCTTCGAAAAACTCGACCCGCTCGCCTTCGAAATAGCGGATCGCGGCGTTGATGACCGCCGCTATCCCGGCCGGCGGCTCCGCTCGCCTCGCGCCGGGAAGATGGCGCAAAATGGCGCGTTCGGTCTCGGGTGCGGTCGGCGCGGGCAGACGAAAGCTCGCTATGCCGGCGCCCTTCCAGCCGATCGCCGCGACCCCGGTCGCCGTTCCGAAGAGCTGATAATGGCCTTGGTTGATCATGGCTGATCCTCCGTTCTTGTCGGAGATATAGGACGGCATTTTTTCAAAGCCATATCGCCGGCGCAAAGGCGCGAACGGCTGCGGCCCGACCGCTTTGAGGCGGAAAGCCGACGTTGCCCAAAGAGGGGGTCAGCTTGTGCCCGCCTTCCCCGGATTTCGCTCATGCGCGGCGATATTCTCCGGCAGCGTCAGCCACGCGTGCCGGTCCTGCGCCCAGACCGCCTGCTCGGGCATCGGAAAGCCGGGATCGGCAAAGGCCCCGACGGCGACGCCGATACGGTCGGGTAGCCGGTCCGGCTCCCACCACAAGGACGATCCGCATTCGGGACAGAAGTGGAAGGTGACGTCGAAACCGCTCGCCGACCCCCGCCGGAAATTCTTCGCGGCTCCTGCAGCCAGCGCGACCGCGGCGCGCGGAAAGAAGACCGCGACGCTGAACAGCGACCCGGTTCGCCGCTGGCAGTCGAGGCAATGGCAGAGCGAGACTTTCGCGGGTTCGCCGGAGCAGCGGAGCTGGAGCTGCCCGCAATGGCAGGTCGCGAGCCGCTCCGTCGGCGCGCCGCTCATGCGCCGGTCATCGCGGCGGCAGCGGCGAGCAGCCCCGCGGTGAAGCGCTGCGACAGCGGGGCATCGGGAATCGCGTTGAAGGCGTGGATCGCCCCGGCATAGCTGTGGAGTTCGACCGGCACTCCGGCCGCGACGAGGCGGCGCGCATAATCGAGATTCTCGTCGAAGAAGAGGTCGAGGCTGCCGGTCGCGATATAGGCGGGCGGCAGATTCGACAGATCCTCCGCAAGGATGGGCGAAAACCAGCCACGGCGTGCGTCGTCGGCGCGGTAATCGCCCTGCAGCGCGCGCCATCCGAAGCGGTTGCTGGGGCGCGTCCAGATGAACTCGCCCGTGGTCGGGTTGGCGTAGGGGCACGACTCGCCGCCGGTGCGATGATCGAGCATCGGGTAAGTGAGAAGCTGCCCCGCGACCGCCGGCCCGCCGAGGTCGCGCGCCATGATCGCAAGCGCCGCCGCCAGCCCGCCGCCCGCGCTTTCGCCCGCGACGACGATCCGTCGCGCGTCGAAGCCGAACGCCCCGGCCTGCCCCGCGAGCCACGCCAGCGCCGAATGGCAATCCTCCTGCGGCGCCGGAAAGGGATGTTCGGGCGCGAGGCGATATTCGACCGAAGCGACCGGCACACCGGCGGCCGCGGCCAGCGCCGCCGGCCCGGCCTGCATCAGCGTCACGGACCCCATTACCATCCCGCCGCCATGGACATGCAGGATCGCGCCGCTGCCCGGCCGGGTCTCCGCCGGGCGATAGAGAAAGACCGCTATGTCGGGCCCGCCGTGGATCGACGGGATCGTCACCGCTTCGGGCGCGATCACCGGCGGCGGCAGGATCGCATAGGCTTCGGCCGCCCGGGCGCGAATATCGGCGATCGGCGCCGCGTCGAGATCGGCGCGCGGGAAAAGATCGATCAGCGGCGCGATGTCGCGGTCGACGAGGTGGCGGGTGTCCATGCTTTCCTCTCCCATTCGCCCCCGCACCTGCGGAGACTCAGCCCCTGAGCATTGCTCCCAGCTTCGCCGCCGCGGCAACCACCTTGTCGGCGACCGCTTTCAGTTCGGCGTCGGTGAAGCTCTTATCCTGCGGTTGCAGCTCGATCTCGACCGCCAGGCTCACCTGTCCCTCGGGGACGCCCTGGCCGGCGAAGCGGTCGAACAGCCGGGCGTCGGTGATCGCCGCCTTGTCGGCGCCGCGGATCGCGCGGACCAGATCGGCGGCGGCCAGCGCTTCGGGCGCGAGGAAGGCGAAGTCGCGGCGCACCGATTGCAGCGCGGGCGGGGCATAAGCAGGGCGCGCCGGGCCGCTCGCTCGCTTCGCCGGGATCGCATCGAGGAAGATCTGTACCGCCATCACCGGGCCGTCGATGTCGAAATGCTTCGTCAGCGCCGGATGCAGCGCGCCATATTCGGCGAGCACCGCCTTGGGGCCGAGCCGCAGCGTCGCCGACTGGCCGGGGTGCCAGATACCGGGTTCGGCGATGGCTTCCATCACCTGCAGCCGGTCGGCGGGCGCGCCCGCGGCGTCGAGCAGCGCCAGCGCCGCCGCCTTCGCGTCGAAGGCGTCGAAGGGCGCGGCTTTTCCGGTCTGCCAGCCGCGTGGAGCCTTGTCGCCCGTCATCAGCAGCCCGAGCGTCGGATGCTCGGCCTCGCCGGTATAGCGGCGGCCGATCTCGAACAGGCGGATGCTTGTCGCGCCGCGATCCTGGTTGCGCTGCGCCGCCGCGAGCAGGCCGGGGAGCAGCGACGGGCGCATGACCTTGAGGTCTTCGCTGATCGGGTTGGCTAGGCTCCACGCGCCGCCGCCGAAGGGCGCCGCCTCGCGCTCGCTGATGAAGGACCAGGTAACCGCTTCGTGGAAGCCCGCGGCAGCGGCGGCGCGGCGCACCCGGCGTTCGAGCATCTGCTCGGCGGTCGCGGTCGGCCGGGCGACGCCGTCCTCGCGCGGCAGCGGCACCGATTCGATCGCGTCGAAACCGGTGATCCGAGTGACTTCCTCGACCAGATCGGGGGCGCCATCGACGTCGCGGCGCCAGCTCGGCACCGCGACCTGCCAGTGTCCGGCCTGCTCGACGATGCCGAAGCCGAGCGCGATCAATATGTCTTTCTGCCGTTCGGCCGGGATCGCGATGCCGCCGAGCGTCGCCGACAGCGCCGGATCGTAATCGACTGTCTTCACCTCGGCGGGTGGAGTGCCCGCGCGCGTCACCGCCGACGGCGTGCCGCCGCAGATGGCGAGGATATGGCCGGTCACGATCGCCGTTGCGTCGTCGAGAAACGCGGGATCGACCCCGCGTTCGAAACGGCTGCGCGCGTCGCTGGTCAGGCCGAGCGCCTGTCCGGTCAGCGCGATGCGCTCGGGAGTGAAATAAGCGATCTCGATCAGCACGTCGGTCGTCGCTTCGCTGCACCCGCTATGCTCGCCGCCCATGATGCCGGCGATGTCGTGGACCTCACGCGCGTCGGCGATCACCGTCATCGTGTCGGTGAGCGTATAATCCTTGCCGTTGAGCGCGGTCACCGTCTCGCCGGCCTCTGCGCGCCGGGCGACGAGTGCGCCGCTCAGCTTGGCGCGATCATAGATGTGGCTCGGGCGGCCGAGGTCGAACATCACATAATTGCTGATGTCGACGAGGGCGGAGATCGATCGCTGCCCGACCGCTTCGAGGCGGCGGCGCATCCATTCGGGGGCCGCGCCGTTGGTCACGCCGGCGATCGTGCGGCCGAAGAAGGCCGGACAGGCTTCGGGATCGTCGGTCCGGATTTCGGTCGCGGGCGCGCCTTCGCCGGTGATCGTCGGGACGTCGAGCGGCTTCAGCGCGCCGAGCCCGGCGGCGGCGAGGTCGCGCGCGATCCCGCGCACGCCCATGCAGTCCTGCCGGTTCGGCGTGATTGAAATGTCGATCACCGGATCGCCCGCGCCGCTGTAGTCGGCGAAGGGGGTGCCGATCGGGGCATCGGATGGCAATTCGATGATGCCGTCATGATCGTCGCCGAGTTCGAGCTCGCGCGTCGAGCACATCATGCCGTTCGATTCGACGCCGCGGACCGCGGCGACTTTCAGCTCCATGCCGTTCGCGGGCACGACCGCGCCGGGCAGCCCGAGCACGCCGACCAGCCCCGCGCGCGCGTTCGGCGCGCCGCAGACGATGGTGAGTGGATCGCCGCCGTCGCCGGTGTCGACGGTCAGCACCTGCAGCTTGTCGGCCTGCGGATGCTTCGATGCGGTCAGCACCTTCGCGACGCGGAAGCCCGCCAGCTTCTCGGCCGGATTCTCGACGCCTTCGACCTCGTGGCCGATGCGGTTCAGGGTGGCGACGACATCGGCGACGGTGAAATCGCCGTCCAGATGTTCGCGCAGCCACGACAGGGTGATTTTCATCGAAAATCCCCCTGTCGTGTCCCGGACCGCGATCCGGGACCCAGAATCAAAAGGCGCATGATCTTCATGCCGAAATCCCCCCGCTCAATGTGGGCACCGACAGCGCGCCGAACCCGTAATGCGCCAGCCAGCGCAGGTCGCCGTCGAAGAAGGCGCGGAGGTCGTCCATGCCATATTTGAGCATCGCGAGCCGGTCGATGCCGATGCCGAAGGCGAAGCCCTGCCATTCGTCGGGGTCGAGCCCGCAGTTCGCGATGACGCGGCGGTTCACCATGCCGCTGCCAAGCAGCTCCATCCACGCATGGCCGTCATCGTCGCCGTTGCCGCCCACGATCCGCCGCCCCTTTTCCTGGGCATAGCCGACATCGACCTCCGCCGAAGGCTCGGTGAAGGGGAAATAGGAGGGGCGCAGGCGGAGCACGATGTCGTCGCGCTCGAAGAAAGCCTTGAGGAAGGTTTCGAGCGTCCACTTGAGATGCCCCATATGGATGCCGCGGTCGATGACCAGCCCCTCGACCTGATGGAACATCGGCGTGTGCGTCGCGTCGCTGTCGCTGCGATAGACGCGGCCCGGCGCGATGATGCGGATCGGCGGCGGCTGGTTCATCATCGTGCGGATCTGCACCGGCGAGGTGTGGGTGCGCAGCAGCATCGCGCGACCCTCGGCATCGGTGTCGGGGAAATAGAAGGTGTCGTGCATCGCGCGCGCGGGATGCGTCTCGGGAATGTTGAGCGCGGTGAAATTGCGCCAGTCGTCCTCGATCTCTGGCCCGGTTGCGACCGCGAAGCCCATGTCGGCGAAGATTTCGGCAAGCTCGTCCATCACCTGGCTCACCGGATGGACGCTGCCTTTGGGCGCGGCGGCGGCGGGGAGCGTCATGTCGAGGCGTTCGCCGGCGAGCTTCGCGTCGAGCGCCGCGCCTTCGAGCGCGGCCTTGTGCGCGCCGATCGCGGCGGTGACGGCTTCGCGCAGACCGTGAATCTTCGGCCCTTCGGCTTGCCGCTCCTCGGGAGTCATGCCGCCAAGCGTCTTGAGCAGCCCGGTGACGCTCCCCGCCTTGCCGAGCGCCGCGACGCGCAACGCCTCGAGCGCGTCGAGATCGCTTGCGGCTTCAATCTCGCCCAGCAGCTTCGCTTTCAAGGCCTCTGTCTCGTTCATCGTCGTTCGTTTCTGTATCGTCGGGGGGACGGCGGTCCCCCGCGCGTCGGTTGTCAGCCGCTTGCACCGAAGGCGGCGCGCGGGTCAAGTCCGGCGGCGCGAAACGCGCGCTATCCGCCGGGCTTGTGGAGTCCCTGCACAGCCTCGCCCGCCGCCGCGGCGCGTCCCAGCGCGGCGGCGCCGAGGATCGGCTTCGGCCGCGCGGCATAGGCGCGCGGGCCCATCCCCATGAAGCGCTGGAAGTCGCGGGTGAACTGCGCCTGGTCGTAATAATGATAGTCGAGCGTTTCGATCCAGCTCATCGACGGGTCGAGCATGAAGCGCGCGAGGCTGCGCAGGAAGCGCTGGCGGCGCAGCAGCAGCTTGGGCGAAAAACCGAAGGCGCGGCGCGACAATCGCTCGACCGACCGCTCGGAGAGGCCGAGCTTGGCGGCGAGTTCGGCGACGCTGGTCAGGTCGTCGTCGACGAGCGCGCTATGCGCGGCGAAGATCGCGGGATCGTCGCGCGGCGCGCCGGCGAGCAGCGCGGCAAAATGATCGTCGATCATCTTCGCCGCACTTTCGGCATCGCGCACCGATCGCAGGCGCTCCGCAAGCGGGGCGACCGCCGCGAAGGCGGGATGCTGTTCGCCGTCGTGGAAACGGTCGGCGAAATTCTCGGCAGGCGCGGCAAAGAATTTGGCCCAGCCCATCGGCAGGATGCCGATACCCCAGGCGCGCATCGTGCCCGCGGCGAAATAGCACGCCTGACTCGTCGGTCCGGCGGCGATGAAGCGCGGGGCCGGCGCGGGCGTCGCGCCGCCGATCGCCGCGGACGGTATCTCCCCGTCGATGAAGCGCATGTTCGCCCATTCGGGGTGGAGATAATCCTCGACGCGGACCCCCGGCGGCGCGTCGATTTCGGTCAGATAGATGATGCTGCAATAGGGACGCAGCGCGGCGGACACGGGGAAGAAGCGCGTGACGATGCGCGCTTGCTTGCTTGCGGATTCTGCCCCGGTCATGATTGTTTCATGCGGAGCCAGGCCCAAAAAAACAACAGCCTGCGCGGCCCCCGTGTCGGATTCCTACAATTATTGTCATGATCCTGACGGCATGTGTCACGCCTGTCTGGCGCGAACCGTGTCAGATATCGGGAACACTTCCGCCGGCCGTTAGCTTTCTGCGACCCACGGCGATCCGGCTCGGAGGGAGGGGGGCGATGGTTTTCCAATGAACCATTGTCGGAACGGCGCGAGGGGGAACCTTCGCGCCGTTCCTGTTTGTGGACCGCGGGGCGTCGGCTGTCGAGCGGAAGCGGGCATAAAATCCTCCCCGCTTGCGGGGAGGGGGACCGCCGCAGGCGGTGGAGGGGGCTGGCGGCCTGACGCGGCGCTGTGCGAGGACGCGAGCCCCCTCCGTCAGTGCTTCGCGCTGCCACCTCCCCGCAAGCGGGGAGGATTTTCTATGCCCGCTCACCACCCCAAAGCTGACATCCGGCGCAGGCGATCGCAGCCCAACGAAAAAGGGCGGCCCCGAAGGGCCGCCCTTTTTGCTTCAGCGATTTCGCCGGGGGCTTACGCCGCCTTGGGCAGCGCCGCCTTCGCCTGCGCGATGATCGCGGTGAAAACGCCGCCTTCGTTCATCGCGAGGTCGGCCATGACTTTCCGGTCCAGCTCGATCCCGGCCAGTTTCACGCCGTGCATGAACTGCGAATAGGTCAGGCCTTCGGCGCGGACCGCGGCGTTGATGCGCTGGATCCACAGGGCACGGAAGGTCCGCTTCTTCACCTTGCGGTCGCGATAGGCGTATTGGCCGGCCTTTTCGACCGCCTGCTTGGCGATGCGAATCGTGTTCTTGCGGCGGCCGTAATAGCCCTTCGCCTGATCCAAAATCCGCTTGTGCTTGGCGTGCGTGGTCGTGCCGCGTTTGATGCGTGACATCTCTGGCGCTCCTTACTTCAGGCCGTAGGGCGCCCAGAGGCGCACATGGGCCGTGTCCGAATCGCTGAGCACGCTGGTGCCGCGGTTGGTGCGGATATATTTCGAATTGTGCGAAATCAGGCGGTGGCGCTTGCCGGCAACGCCGTGCTTCACCTTGCCCGAGGCGGTGAATTTGAAGCGCTTCTTCACACCGCTCTTGGTCTTCAGCTTGGGCATTTTCGTCTCCTTGTTGAGCGACGATATCGACCGGCCCTGGCAGCCCTTGTCGCCAGGCAGGTCCGCTAATCTATCGTGCGAAGGCGCGCGCCTAGACGGATTCGCGCGGAATTGCAAGCGGGGAAGCGGCCTAGAAGCTCGCCCCGTCGACCTTCTGGATCGTCAGCGAATCGAGGTCGGCGGCGGGAACGCAGCGCAGGTTGACGGCCGCCATCTTCGTGCCGTCGGGGCCGGTGCCGACAGAAAAGCCCTGGCAACCGCAGTCGGTGCAGAATTGATGGTCGATATTGTGCTTGTTGAACTGGTAGGAAGCGAGCCTGTCGCTGCCGCCGGTCAGCCGGAACTGGTCGATCGGCACGAACGCGAGCAGGAAGCCCTTGCGCCGGCAGTGCGAGCAGTTGCAGCTCATCGCCGTCGTGGGAATGTCCCCCTCGACCGTATAGGTCACCGCGCCGCAATGGCAGCTTCCGTCGAACGCCATGTCTCTCTCCCTGGGTTCTGGCCCTAATGATGGCAGGCAAGCCCTTCGATAACATCTTCCAGCCGCGCCGGATCGCCCAATGCGATGACATGGCCGTCACTGTCGGCGTTCAGCGGTTCGCCGTTCCAGTCGCACATCGTCCCGCCCGCGCCCTCGACGATCGGGACGAGTGCCGCATAATCGTGGAGCTTCAACCCAGCCTCGACGACCAGGTCGATATGTCCGCTCGCCAGCAGGCCGTAATTATAGCAGTCGCCGCCGAAGACCATGCGCTTGTGCGATGTCTTGGCGGCGAGCGCCATGAAATGCTCGCCGTCGTGATCGCTGAAATATTGCGGCCCGGTGGTCGCGAGCACCGCGTCGGCGAGGTTGCGGCAGGAGCGGGCGCTGGCGGGCCTGCCATCGAACAGTGTCGGCTGTCCCGTCGCACCGACCCAGCGCTCGCCCGAAATCGGCTGGTCGATGATGCCCATGATGGGCCAGCCGTCCTGCAGCAGCGCGATCAGCGTGCCGAAGATCGGGCGACCCGCCATGAAGCTGATGGTGCCGTCGATCGGGTCGAGCACCCATTGGCGCGCCGCGTCGGGGCGCTCGGCGCCATATTCCTCACCGATGATGCCGTCGCGCGGAGCCTCGGCATCGAGCAGGCGGCGCATGGCGGCTTCGGCAGCGCGGTCGGCCTCGGTCACGGGGGAAGCGTCGGCCTTGGCCTCATGCTGAAAAGCCGCGCGGAAGAAAGGCCGGATCGCGGCGCCCGCCGCATCGGCGAGGCGATGGGCGAGAGCGATGTCGGATTCGAGGGTCATGGGCTCAGTCGAACAGCGACGACACGCTTGTTTCGTCGGCGATGCGCTTGATCGCTTCGCCGAGCAAGGGCGCAACGGTCAGCGCGCGGACCTTGCCGCTGTCGTTGACCGCGTCGGTCGGCTGAATCGAATCGGTGATGACGAGTTCGGTGAGCTCGCTCGCATCGACGCGCGCGACCGCGCCGCCCGACAGCACGCCGTGCGTGCAGTAAGCGACGACGCCCTCGGCGCCCGCGGCCTTCAGCGCAGCGGCGGCGTTGCAGAGCGTGCCCGCCGAATCGACGATATCGTCGATGAGGATGCAGAAGCGTCCCGCGACGTCGCCAATGATGTTCATCACCTCCGATTCGCCGGCACGCTCGCGGCGCTTGTCGACGATCGCGAGCGGGGCGTTGTCGAGCCGCTTCGCCAGCGCGCGGGCGCGCACCACGCCGCCGACGTCGGGCGACACGACCATCAGATTCTTGCCGCCGAAGCGCGCCTGGATGTCGGCGCTCATCACCGGCGCGGCATAGAGATTGTCGGTCGGGATATCGAAGAAGCCCTGGATCTGCCCGGCGTGGAGGTCGATCGCGAGGACGCGGTCGGCGCCCGAGGTGGTGATCAGATTGGCGACGAGCTTGGCCGAGATCGGCGTGCGCGGGCCGGGTTTGCGGTCCTGGCGGGCATAGCCGAAATAAGGGACGACCGCGGTGATCCGCTTCGCCGAGGCGCGGCGCAGCGCGTCGGTGAGGATCAGCAGCTCCATCAGATTGTCGTTGGCCGGAAAATTGGTCGGCTGGACGACGAACACGTCCTGGCCGCGCACATTTTCGTGGATTTCGACGAAGACTTCCTCGTCGGCGAAGCGGCGGACGCTGGTGTCGGTCAGCGGCAGTTCGAGATAGTCGGCGATCGCGCGGGCCAGCGGCAGATTGCTGTTGCCGGAGATGAGTTTCATGGGGGCCCTTTCGCGGCGAGTGGGGATGCGCGCCCCTTAGCCAGCGGGCGCCGATAGGGGAAGGGGGTAATGGCGGACCGGCTCCGGGGGCGGGAAGGATGAAAGCCAGTGATAGCCGTGCGTCTCTTCGGTTGAATGGGCGGGGCGGTTGCGCCTAAACCCCCCGGCATGACAACCACGCTCTCCATCGTCCTGTCGCAGATGACCCAGTCGGTCGGCGACCTTGCCGCCAATGCCGACGCGATGCGCAGCGTTCGCGCGCGGCACAAGGACGCCGACCTGATCCTCTATCCCGAGCTGCAACTGATCGGCTATCCGCCCGAGGATCTGGTGCTCAAGCCCGCGCTCGCCGAGCGTGCGGCGGCGATGCTCGCCGAGCTGGCGGCAGAGACCGGCGACGGTGGCCCGGCGACGCTTGTCGGAACCGTCGAGCGCGATGCCGAGGGGCGGCTCTACAATGTCGTCGCGCTGCTCGACGAGGGCCGCGTGGTCGCGACGCGGCGCAAGCACGAGCTGCCCAATTACGGCACCTTCGACGAAAAGCGCGTTTTCGCGCCGGGGCCGCTGCCGCAAGTGGTCGAATGGCGCGGGGTCAAGCTGGGGCTGCCGATCTGCGAGGACGGCTGGTTCCCCGCCGTCTGCGGGCATCTCGCCGCGCAGGGGGCGGACCTGCTGATCTCGGTCAACGGCAGTCCCTATGAGATCGACAAGGACGATCGCCGCCTGACGCAGGTGTTCGCGGCGCGCGTCGCCGAGACCGGGCTGCCGCTGATCTTCCTGAACCGCATCGGCGGGCAGGACGAACTGGTGTTCGACGGCTGCTCCTTCGTGCTCAACGCGGATGGGCGCGCGGCGCACCGGCTGATCGACTGGGAAGGCGAGGAGCGCGTGACGCGCTGGACCAAGGGCGAAGGCGGCTGGACCTGCGAGCCGGGTGCGGTCGCCGCGTGGGAGGCGCATCCCGCCGATATCTACAGCGCGATGATTCTGTCGCTGCGCGACTATGTGACACGCAACCGCTTCCCCGGCGTCGTGCTCGGCCTGTCGGGGGGAATCGATTCGGCGATCTGCGCCGCCATCGCCGCCGACGCGCTGGGACCGGACAAGGTCTGGTGCGTGATGCTGCCGAGCCGCTTCACCAGCCAGGAAAGCCTCGATGACGCGAGCGGCTGCGCTCAGATGATCGGATGCCGGCTCGACACCATCCCGATCGCGCCCGCGGTCGAGGCGTTCGATGCGATGCTCGCGGACAGTTTCGCCGACAAGGACGTCGATACGACCGAGGAAAATGTCCAGTCGCGCATCCGCGGCGTCACGCTGATGGCGCTGTCCAACAAATTCGGCCCGATGCTGCTGACCACGGGCAACAAGAGCGAGATGAGCGTCGGCTATGCGACCATCTATGGCGACATGGCGGGGGGCTATAATCCGCTGAAGGACGCCTACAAGACGACGGTGTTCGCGCTCGCCGAATGGCGCAACGCGCATGTGCCGCGGCTGTCGCGCAATCGGGTGACGCCGGTGATGCCTGCCGCGATCGTCACCAAGCCGCCGAGCGCCGAACTGCGCCCCGACCAGAAGGATGAGGACAGCCTGCCGCCTTACGCCGATCTCGACCGGATGCTTCACATGCTCGTCGAGGAGGAAGCGAGCGTCGACGATGTCGTGGCGCGCTATAGCTTTGATCGTGATGTTGTTGCGCGGATCGAGCGGCTGCTGATGCTCGCCGAGTATAAGCGCCGCCAGGCGCCGCCGGGGGTCAAACTATCGACGCGCAATTTCGGCCGCGACCGGCGCTATCCGATCACCCACGGGTTCCGGACGGGCGAATAAATAGGGACTGTCCCTATTATTTGCGCAAAGAGCGCAGAGAGCGCAGAGAAGAAAAATCTCACGCGAAGGCGCGAAAGCGCGAAGAAGAAGATGCTTTGAGGCCGACAGGCCCTTTCCCTTTTCGCCGCGGCATTTGCCGCGATGTGGGAGGAGAAAGCTGCTTCGCGGCAAGCTCCATTTCGCGTGAAACCCTTTTCTCTGTGCCTCTGCGCGCGCACGTAAACGCGGCTGCGCTTGCGCCCACGCGAACCCATATTCCCTCCGCGCCCGTAAAGCCGCTATAGGCGCCGGCCATGACCGTCACGACCCGCTTCGCCCCCTCGCCGACCGGTATGCTCCACGTCGGCAACGTTCGCACCGCGCTTCACAACTGGCTATGGGCGCGCAAGGCCGGCGGGCGCTTTCTGCTGCGCATCGACGATACCGATATCGAGCGGTCGAAGGAGGAATATGTCGACGGGATTCGCGCCGATCTCGCGTGGCTGGGGCTCGATATCGATGGCGAGGAGCGGCAGTCGATGCGCTTCGCGCTCTATGAGGCCGAGTTTGAGAAGCTGAAGGCCGCGGGGCGCGTCTATGCCTGTTACGAGACGCCCGAGGAACTCGATATCCGCCGCAAGATCCTGCTCTCGCGGGGATTGCCGCCGGTGTATGAGCGCAAGCCCGCCGATGCGCCGGTGCCCGCGGGCGTGGCGCCGCATTGGCGCTTCAGGCTCGACCATGCCGCGCCGATCGTGTGGACCGACCTGATCCGCGGCGACCAGCATTTCGACCCGAAGACGCTGTCCGATCCCGTCGTGCGCCGCGCCGACGGCAGCTGGCTCTATCTGCTGCCGAGCGTGATCGACGATATCGCGATGGGGATCACCCATGTGGTGCGCGGCGAGGATCATGTGTCGAACACCGCGGCGCAGGTCCAGATGTTCGCGGCGCTCGGCGCCGAACCGCCGGTCTTTGCGCACGAGGCGCTGCTTGTCGGAACCGAGGGTAAATTGTCGAAGCGGCTCGGCTCGCTCGGCATGCAGGGGCTGCGCGAGCAGGGGATAGAGCCGATCGCGCTCGTCGCGCTGCTCGCGCGGCTGGGGACGAGCGATCCGGTCGAGCCGGTGACGTCGTCCGCGCCGCTGATCGAGAGCATCGACTTCGCGCGTTTCGGCCGCGCCCCGGCGCGCTTCGACGAGGCCGAACTGGCGCTGCTGGGTCAGAAGATATTGCACCACACCGATTATGCCGCGGTCGCGCCGCGCCTTCCGGTCGCGATAGACGCAGCGCGCTGGAACGCGATCCGCCCGAACCTGACGACCGTCGCCGAGGCGGCCGACTGGGTCGCGGTGTTCGACGGCCCCTTCGCGTCGCCCGCGCCCGAGGCGGCCGACCGGCCGGTGCTCGCCGCTGCCGCGGTCGCGGCGCCGGGGCTCGACTGGAGCGCCGATCCGTGGCGCGCGCTCACCGATGCGGTGAAGGCGGCAACGGGTGCGAAGGGCCGCGCGCTCTTCCTGCCGCTGCGCCGCGCGCTAACCGGGCGCGACCATGGTCCCGACATGGCCGAACTGCTGCCGCTGATCGATCAGGATCAGGCCGTCGCGCGGCTTTCGGCCTGAGGCGCGGGCTCTTTTTCGGGGAAATCAAAAGCCCCTCGGTCCACGCCACCGCCGGAATGCCGAACCCCGGATCATGTCCAGGATGCCGAAGCGCCATCTCCCTATGCCTTTACTTGACAAATTGAGAGATGTTATATTATCTCTTAATTCGATCCGGCTCATAGGGGCGGTCACCGCGCGGGGGCCGGGTCGATAAGGCAAGGAGAGGTGCCATGACCCTGATTCCCATAATGTCCGCAATCATCGCGAAGCCCGCGAAGCGGGACGCGCCCGCCGGGGCCGCGGCATTCCGGCGCGACAGTTACGACCCCGGCGCGGCGCATCGCCCGGTTGCGGCGGCGTTTGCCTTTGGGCTGCCCGCGGCGCTCGTCATCGCGGTCGCGCTGTCGCCGATGATCGTCAAGGAGAAGCCGCGGACCGATCCCCAGACGTGGACCGATTTCACCGTCGAGCAGCCGAAGCCCGAACCGCGTCCCGACCCGAAGCCGCAGGCCGATCCGATCCAGACCGAGTTCACCGCGCCGCCGACGCCGCTGCCGCCGGTGTCCGACGGCGCGCCGGACGTTGCGCCGCTGCCGCCCTATGTGCCGCCCGCGGGCAGCGGGAGCGGTCCAGCCGTCGCCGATCCACCACTGCCGCCGAAACCCGCGCCCTTCGTCGTCGCCCAGGTCGATCCGCGCTATGCGGGCAGCTTCCAGCCCGATTATCCGGCGAGCGAACAGCGGCGCGAGATCGAGGGGATCGTGCGGGTGCGCGTGCTGATCGGCACCGACGGGCGCGTCAAGGCGGTCGAACTCGTCAGCACCGACAGCCAGGGTTTCTTCGAGGCGACGAAGCGGCGCGCGCTCGCGAAATGGCGCTTCAAGCCCGCGACGCGCGGCGGCGTGGCGGAGGAAAGCTGGAAGGAAATGACCGTGCGTTTCCAGATTCGGGGCGGCTGAAACCCCTCCCGGGAGCGGTCGCGTCCCCGTGTCCGCTCCCGCTTTTCCTCGACGCATGGCTTGACATCGGCGCCGAATCCAGCCAATGGCGCGCGGATAAATGGGGGCGGCGCCCGACGCGCGGCCCTCTTTGTTTTTCACAGCAACCGCCGGGGCCCCAGTCCCGCCACATGCGCCGGATGTCCCTGCGGATGTGCCAATAGTTCGAGGAACAGGGCCATGGCCAAGCCGACGACCGTCAAGATCAAGCTGGTGAGCACCGCCGACACGGGCTTTTTCTACGTCACCAAGAAGAACCCGCGCACGATGACCGAGAAGATGTCGGTGCGCAAATACGACCCGCGTGCGCGCAAGCATGTCGAGTTCAAGGAAGCCAAGATCAAGTGATTCCCGTCCCCATGCGCCGACGGCGCGTGGGCGGATGAGGCGTCATACCCGCGAAAGCGGGAACCAGAAGGGCGGCCGCGTGCCGCCCTTTTTCATGGGCGGATGGCGGGTTGGCGCGAACTTCAAACGTCGCCCCCCGCCTTCGCGAGGGCGACGGGTCTTGTTCGGTCGCTTTCGGCTTGGCGCCCGCCCGACTTGGCGTCACAACGGCTCGCATGAAACGCCTCCCTGTCGCCGCCGCGGCCGCATAAGGACTCCGAACCGATGCCGATCATCGCCGCGCGCCATTATCATCAGGGCAAGCTCGTCCGCGACCTTGGCCCCGACGACGTCATCCCGGAGGATTGCACCGACGAGGATTTCTTCTGGCTCGGCCTGTTCGAGCCGACCCCCGACGAACTCGGCGGGATCGCCAAGCGCTTCGGCCTCCATCCGCTCGCGGTCGAGGATGCGCTGAAGGCGAAGCAGCTTCCCAAGGTCGAGGTCTATGGCGATCAGCTTTTCGTCATCGCCGCAACCGGCACGCTGGACGGCGACACGATCCAGTCGGGCGAAACCGCGATCTTCCTCGGCCGCCATTTCGCGGTCACCGTCCGCCACGGCTCGGCGCGCGCGCATACCGAGGTGCGCCAGCGGCTCGAAACGCTGCCCGCGAAGCTCGCGCACGGGCCCGACTATGTCCTCTATGCGATTCTCGATTTCATCATCGACGGCTATTTCCCTGTCGTCGATGCGATCGAGGATCGGCTGCTGCTGGTCGAGGAAAGCGTGATGGACACGCCGCTCGACGCCGGGGAGATTCGCCACCTCTATGCCCAGCGGCACGAGATCATCCGGTTCCAGCGCATCGTCGGGTTGATGAAGGACGTTGCGGCCCGCCTGGTCGGCGCCGCCGACCTGCCGTGGATCGACGATGCGGTGCGCCCCTATTTCCGCGATGTGTGGGACCATGTCCAACGCGCCGAATTCCGCCTGTCGGGGCTGCGCGAAGTCGCGGGGTCGGTCGTCGATACCAATTCGCTGCTCGAGCAGCAGCGGCAGGGCGCGATCACGCGCCAGCTTGCGGCCTGGGCGGCGATCCTCGCGGTGCCGACCGCGATCGCGGGAATCTATGGGATGAATTTCGAGCATATGCCCGAACTCGGCTGGACCTTCGGCTATCCGTTCGCCATTGCCCTGATGGCGAGCATCTGCGGCCTTCTCTATTGGCGGTTTCGGACGATCCGCTGGCTCTGATTGCGTTCGCTCCGTCGCATCGCGGCCGGTGGCGGGCAACCCGCGACGCCTCCCACGCATTTCGGGCCACGCATTTCGGGAGGGTGCCTCCGGTTCGGAGTGCCTCCCGCTAACCTTCTTTTAATCGGTTGCTCCGACACCCGTCTTCATGGCCATAACCGGATATCTCCTCCCCGCAGCGCCGGGCGCCGACGCGCGCGGCAGCACCCGCCGCAAGCTCAGCCTTCCCGCAGAAGGGAGGCAGAGCGGCGGCAGCGGACTTGCGGTGCTCGTCCACAATATTTCGGAAACGGGATTGCTCCTGGAAAGCGACGCCGCCGTTGCGGTTGGTGACCGGATCGAGATCGACCTGCCGCACGCGGGCGAAAGCCCGGCGACCGTGATGTGGATCAGCGGGCGGCTCGCCGGTTGCCGCTTCGACGCTCCGGTATCGCCCGCGACGCTGAGCGCTGCGCAACTCCGCAGCAGCGTCACGCACGATCCGCATTTCGACGATGAGGCCGCTTCGCCCGCCGATCAGGCCTTCGGAGGCCGGCTTCAGCGTCTGCGCGCGCAGGCGGGCCTCAACCAGGCCCAGCTTGCCGACCGCATGGGCGTCAGCGCGCCCGCGGTCTCCGGCTGGGAAAAGGGACGCGCGCGGCCCAAGCACAGCCGCATGGCGGCGCTCGCCGCGATCCTGGGGGTGCCGACATCCGAACTGCTCGGCGATTCGGCGCCCGAGGATCTGCGCGACCTGATCGAGCGCAGCCGCGTCCAGATCGCGAGCGCGATCGGCACGAGCGCCGAGAAGGTGCGGATCATCATCGAGCTGTAAGCGACATGCTGCTCTCCTGACGACGAAGGGAGAGTCCAAAACCCCACGCCGTTTTGGCCATTCCGCTTGTCCTCGCACCAGTCCGCCCTATATTCCTACATACGCGACACCGAAGGAGTGAACAGGATCATGGACCTGAACTGACCGCATCGCCCGTAAGCCATGCCTTCAGGAAAGCTCTGTCCATGTCCTCTATCACTCTCGCCAACCTCGGTTGGTCCACGCCCGATAACCGCACCATCCTCTCGGGGCTCGATCTCCATTTCGCGCACGAGCGCACCGGCATCGTCGGACGCAACGGAGTTGGCAAATCGACGCTGCTGCGCCTGCTGACCGGCGAGTTGACGCCCGCGACGGGGCATGTCGCCGTCGATGGCCGCGTGGCGCTGCTGCGCCAGTCGGTGCAGGTCGGCGCGGGCGAGACGATCGCCGATCTGTTCGATGCGCGCGCGGGGCTCGCGTTGCTCCGCAAGGCGGAGGCAGGCGAGGCGAGCATCGACGAGATCGCCGAGGCCGACTGGACGCTCGAGGCGCGGATCGACGAAGCGCTCGCTGTGGTCGACCTGCCGTTTGCCGCCGATACGCCGCTCGATGCGCTGTCGGGCGGGCAGTGCACGCGCGCCGCGCTGGCGGGCGCGATGTTCGGCGCCCCCGATTTCCTGTTGCTCGACGAGCCCACGAACAATCTCGACCGCGAAGGCCGCGCCGCGGTGCGCGAACTGCTGCGCGGCTGGCGCGGCGGCGCGATCGTCGTCAGCCACGACCGCGAACTGCTCGAGGAAATGGACGCGATCGTCGAGCTGACCGCGCTCGGCGCCGCGCGCTACGGCGGCGGGTGGAGCGCCTATCGCGCGCGCAAGGAGATCGAGCTCGCCGCCGCCGAGGCCGAGCTTGCGGGCGCCGAGAAGCGGCTCGACCAGAGTCGGCGCCAGGCGCAGGCGGCGATCGAGAAGCAGGATCGGCGCGATTCCGGCGGGCGGCGCAAGGCGGCGCGCGGCGATATGCCGAAGATCGTCATTGGCGGCCTCAAGCGCCGCGCCGAGGAAACGCGCGCTTCGGCCAGCCGCCTCGCCGAACGCCAGCGCGGCGCGGCCGAGGAAGCGGCCGCTGCGGCGCGCGGCCGGATCGAGGTCGTCGATCCGCTCTCGGCGGGGCTGCCCTCGACCGGCCTTCCCGCTTCGCGCACCGTGCTCGAATTGGGTCGCGTCACCGTAGGCTATGCGCCGGGACGGCCGGTGATCGCCGACCTGTCGCTGACGATCACCGGGCCAGAGCGCGTCGCGATCACCGGTCCTAACGGCTCGGGCAAGTCGACGCTGCTTGCGCTCGTCGCGGGGACGCTCGCGCCCTGGTCGGGGCGGGTGCGCGTGCCGGTGCCCTTCGCCTTGTTCGACCAGCGCGTGTCGCTGCTCGACCCCGCGCTGTCGATTGCGGACAATTTCCTCCGCCGCAATCCCGGCACGACCAACAACCAGTGCCGCGCGGCGCTGGCGCGGTTCCGTTTCCGTGCCGACGCCGCCGACCGTATCGCCGGCACGCTCAGCGGCGGCCAGATGCTCCGCGCCGGCCTCGCCTGCGTCCTCGGCGCACCGATGCCGCCGCAGTTGCTGATCCTCGACGAGCCCGGCAATCACCTCGACCTCGATTCGCTAACCGCGATCGAGGCGGGGCTTGCCGCCTATGACGGCGCGCTGCTCGTCGTCAGCCACGACCCGGCGTTTCTGGACGCGATCGGGATCGAGCGCGAGATCGCGCTGGGGCGGTAGGGAATGACGAAGGGAGAGGACGAGTGGAGGTTTTGAAGCACGGCCTCCCCTCACCCATCGCGCAGCGGCCGCCGCGCGGCTTCGTTCTCGACGATGTGGCGGATCGTGATCAGCGTCTTGAACGAATGGACGCCCTTGTCTTCGCCGAGGGCGCGGCGGGTGAAGACGTCATATTCCTCCATCGACCCGACCTGGACCTTGAGCAGGAAATCATCGTCGCCCGTGACGTCCCATGCGGCGGTGATTTCGGGGTGGCGGGCGATCTCGCGCGCGAAATTGTCCATCGTCTGCGCGCCCGCCTGTTCCATCCGGACGAGCACATGCATGGTGAGCGCCGAGCCGGTGAGCGCGGGATCGACCAGCGCGATGTCGGCAACGATCACCTTCTCCTCGCGCAGCCGGCGAAGGCGGCGCAGCACGGCTGAAATCGACAGTCCGACCGTATCGGCGAGCACGCGCGCGGGCTGAAGATTGTCGCGCCGGACGAGGTCGAGCAGGCGGCGGTCGAAACGGTCAAGGTCGATCATTTTTCGCATATTCTGGCTTATAGCGCAAAAATTGGTCGCCGATATGCCGAATTTCGGCGCCTATAGCCGATGCGAATCGCCTAGATGGTTCGTATCCGAACCGTTCGAGCCGACCGGCTCTCTCCCCTCCCTGCGGTTCGGATGCAGGAGATCGAATATGGCCCGCATCGCACCCGAAACCAACTGGCTCCAGCGCCTCTGGACGTCGGTGGTCGAAACCTCCGCCGCCGCCGTCGCGGCGCATTATCACGCCCCGTGGGAGCGTAAGGTGAAGCATTGAGCGGGGCGGCGATCCCGGTCGCTCCTTCATAGGGGTTTCGGGATCGGTGGCTGGTCTTGTCTTCTTTATCTCACGCAAAGGCGCAAAGGCGCGAAGAAGATGCGGCCAGTATGACGGTTTTCGGAAAATAGTCTCACGCAAAGACACAAAGAGGGCCGTTTCTGCCGGTTCCATCTCGCGACCATCATCGGGGATTATCTGGCCGGGCTTCGTCCGGCCCTTTTTCAACCGACATTGAAATCGGCGCGACGATCGAGCGGCACCACGCCCTCTTTGTGTCGTTGTGCAAGATTCTTTCCTCTTCGCGCCTTCGCGTGAGATCAGAAAAGGTTCAGGCAAAGGCCCCGACGCTCTCGATGAACTTGATCACCGAAATCGGTTTCGAGACATAGGCTTCGGCCCCGGCGGCGCGGATCTGTTCCTCGTCGCCTTTTCCGGCATAGGCGGTGACCGCCATGATCGGCACCGCGCGCAGCGTCAGGTCGGCTTTCATCTGGCCGATCAGGTCGAGCCCGCTGACGTGCGGGAGTTGAATGTCCATGATGATGAGATCGGGCGCGATCTCGCGCGCCTTCGCCAGCGCGTCGCGCCCGTCGCGCACCGGATGCGCCTGATAGCCGTGGGCGTTGAGCAGGTCGCAGAACAGGCGGAGGTTCAGCTCATTATCCTCGACGACCAGGATGGTCTTGCCCATGTAAAATCTCTTCCCCACCTTGCGTGCGCGGCCCGTTTAGGCGAATCGGCGGCACGACACAATTCATCGCGGCGAAGGGGTTCCCGATTGGATGAGGATGATGCGGCGCTGGCGCTCCATGCGCTCGGCTGGATTTTGAGCGACGAGCCGCGCGCGGAAAGGTTGCTCGGCCTGACCGGGCTCGACCCCGATTCGCTGCGCGCCTCGCTCGGCGAGCAGGCGGTTCTTGCCGCGATCCTGTCATTTCTCACCGCCCATGAGGTCGACCTGATCGCCTGCGCCGAAGCGCTCGACGTGACGCCCGAAACCCTTGCCGCCGCCGCGCGGCGGCTCGAAGGAAACCAGAGGATGGACGCATGACCCGGCCGCTCGTCATTACCGATTGCGACGAGGTGCTGATGCACATGGTCGTCCCCTTCGCCCAGTGGGTCGATGAGGAGCACGGCGTGCTCTTCCGCATGGAGGATGCGAGCTTCGCCGGGGCGCTCAAGCGCAAGGAATGCGGCACGCCGCTGGAGGCGGCCGAGGTGTGGCCCCTGCTCGACGGCTTCTTTCGTACCGAAATGGGGCGGCAGACCGAGATTCCGGGCGCGATCGCGGCGATGGCGGCGATCGGCGATATCGCCGACATCGTCGTGCTCACCAACGTCGGTCCCGACCATCAGGCGGCGCGCGGCGCGCAGCTTGCCGCGCTCGGCTTTCACGCGCCGGTGATCGGCAGCCGCGGCGGCAAGGGTGAGCCGGTGCGCGCGCTGATCGCCGAGCGCCGGCCGTCGGTCGCGGTGTTCATCGACGACCTGCCGAACCACCATCATTCGGTGGCGATCGAGGCGCCCGAGGTGTGGCGACTCCATTTCGTCGGTGAGCCCGCGATTGCCGACAAGGTGCGCCCCGCAAAACATGCCCATGCGCGAATCGACGATTGGAGCGCGGCGCGCGAGTGGATATTGGCGCGGCTCACCGAAAATATTCCGGCGCCCGTGATTGAACAGGTTTAGAAACCCACCGATCCGCTTCCCCGAGCGAAGCCGAGGGGCTATGCCGGGCATAGTCGAGGCAGCGTCCTCGCGGATTCTCGCTTCGCTCGAATGGACCCCTCGGCTTCGCTCGGGGATGCGGAGAGAAAAGAAGGACATATCATGGACATCCCCGCCAAGCTCGCCGCCCTCGGTCTCGACCTGCCCAGGCCCGCCGCGCCGGTCGCGGCCTATGTGCCCGTCGTGGAGCAGGACGGGCTGCTCCATATCTCGGGCCAGCTTCCTTTTCGCGATGGACAGATGGTCACCGGCCGGCTCGGCGCCGACATGGACGAGGCGACGGGCTATGACGCCGCGCGTCGCTGCGCGCTGATGCTCGTCGCGCAGGTCGGCCAGGCGGTCGGCGGCGACTGGTCGCGGGTCGAGCGGATCGTCAAGCTCGGCGTCTTCGTGAACAGCGACCCCGGCTTCACCGCGCAGCCGAAGGTCGCGAACGGCGCGTCGGAACTGATGGAATCGCTGTTCGGCGAAGCGGGCCGCCACGCGCGCAGCGCGGTCGGCGTGTCGGTGCTGCCGCTCGGCGCCGCGGTCGAGGTCGATGCGATCGTCGCGGTGAAGCCGGCGTAGGGCATGGGTGCGCTCGTCCGGCGTGATAATAGCTTCGTGTCCCCGCGAAGGCGGGGACCCATCTTCGGCCGGTTCCAAATAGCACCGTCTGGAGATGGGCCCCTGCCTCCGCAGGGGCACAAGCTCTAGCGGGTCGATCCGCATGGCCGAAGCCGACCCGCCCGCGCGGACCGTCACGCTCGGCAGCGGCGTTGCCGCGGTCGATGCGGCGGCGTGGGACGCGCTCGCGGGCGCGGGCAATCCGTTCGTCAGCCATGATTTCCTGACGGTGCTTGAGGAATCGGGCAGCGTCGGACCCGGCACCGGCTGGCAGGCGGCGCCGATCCTGGTCGAGGATGCCGAGGGCGCGCTGATCGCGGCGGCGCCCGCCTATCTCAAATCGCACAGCCAGGGCGAATATGTCTTCGATCACGCCTGGGCCGATGCCTGGGCGCGCGCCGGGGGCGATTATTATCCGAAGCTGCAGATCGCGGCGCCCTTCACCCCGGTGCCGGGGCCGCGGCTGCTCGCGCAGGACGAGGCGGCGGCGCTGCTGCTGATCCGCGGCGCCGAAGCGGTGGTGCGGCAGAATGGGCTGTCGTCGGCGCACGCGACCTTCGTCGCGCCCGAGCAGATGCCGCTGTTCGAGCGCGCGGGCTGGCTGGTGCGGCGCGACATCCAGTTCCATTTCGCCAATGCGGGTTACGCCGGCTTTGACGATTTCCTGGCCACGCTGACTTCTGCCAAGCGCAAGCAGCTCCGCAAGGAACGCGCGCGCGCGGTCGAGGGCTTGCGGATCGAGGAGGTCACGGGCGGCGCGATCAGCCCCGATCATTGGGACGCGATGTGGGCCTTTTATCAGGACACCGGCGCGCGCAAATGGGGGCATCCCTATCTGACCCGCGCGGCGTTCGACCTGATGGGACGGCGCATGGCCGACCGGATCATCCTCGTCATCGCCTATGACGGCGCGGCGCCGGTCGCGGGGGCGATGCATTTCCTCGGGTCCGACACACTCTATGGCCGCTATTGGGGCTGTGTCCGCGACATTCCCTATCTGCATTTCGAGCTATGCTATTACCGCGCGATCGACATCGCGATCGAGCGCGGCCTCCGCCGCGTCGAGGCGGGCGCGCAGGGCGGGCACAAGCTCGCGCGCGGCTATGGCCCCGTCGCGACCTGGTCGGCGCACTTCATCGCCGATCCGGGCTTCCGCCGTGCGGTCGCGGACTTTCTGGAGCGCGAGCGCGCGGCCGAGGTGCAGGAAATGGAGTGGCTGGAAGGGCATATGCCGTTCCGGCGGGCCGAATAATCTCACGCAAAGGCGCAAAGGCGCGAAGAAGAAGAATTCTCACACAAAGACGGCGTGATGTCGCTCGATCGATGCGCCGATGCCGATGGCGGTTAAAAAGGCCGGACGAAGTCCGGCCAGATAATCGCCGATGATGGTCGCGAGACGCAAACAGAAGAATCCGCCATCTTTGTGTCTTTGTGTGAGATTGTCCGAAAACCGGCCACGCAATTCTCTTCGCGCCTTTGCGCCTTCGCGTGAGATTCAGGAAAGCTCACGCAGCGCGCAAGATGTCAGGCCGCGAAGCGCCGGGCGGCCGGGCGGCGGGCGGTTTCGTCGAGCCAGGCGCGCGCCTGGCGCTGGGCTTCGGCGATTTCGTCGCGGCTCATTTCGTCCGACAGTTCGGCGCGGCATTGCTGGCCTTCGAGGCTGCCGCCGAGCGCGGCGAGATTGAACCATTTATGCGCCTGGATCAGATCGACATCGACACCGCCGGTCCCGGTGGAAAAGGCGATGCCGAGATCGAAATAGGCATTGGCGTCGCCGCGCGCCGCGTCGAGCAGACGGCTTTCGATCAGATATTGGGCAGACTTCAGACTGTTTGCCATGATAACCCCCTTTGCCTCCACCCCACATGGAGACCTCGGCCCCCAAAGTTGCGGTTTATGGTCAACAAAACGTTAACGGCGGCGCGGATTTTTGGGGATATCGTGGGGAAGGGACGGAAAAGCGTGCGTTTTCGCGGGGGTGACGGGCTTTACTCTACCGCCAGATTGTCGATCAGCCGCGTCTTGCCCATCCGCGCCGCGGCGAGCAGGCGCGCGGGTTTGCGGAAAGCGGTCAGCCTTTCGAGGCTGTCGGCATCGGCGAGCGCGACATAATCGACGCTGTCGAAACCGCCCGCGACGATGTCGGCTTCGGCCTTCGCGAGGGCTTCGCCGACATCGGCGCCGCCCGCGATCGCCTTTGCCGCCGCCTTCAGCGCGCCGGGAAAGGCGACGGCCGCCTCGCGCTGCTGCTTCGAGAGATAGGCGTTGCGCGACGACAGCGCGAGGCCGTCGGCGTCGCGGGCGATCGGCGCGCCCAATATGTCGAGCGCGAAGTCGAGGTCGCGCGCCATGCGGCGGATGATCGCGAGCTGCTGCCAGTCCTTTTCGCCGAAGATCGCGATGTCGGGGCGAACCTGATTGAAAAGTTTCGACACGACCGTCGCCACGCCGTCGAAATGGCCGGGCCGGGCCGCGCCGCAATAATCGGCGCCGAGTTCGGCAACCTCGATATGCGTCGAATGACCGGCGGGATACATGGTGCCGACGTCGGGCGCCCAGAGCAGCGCCACGCCCGCTTCCACCAGCAGCGCAGCGTCGCGATCTTCATCGCGCGGATAGGCGGCAAAATCCTCGTTCGGGCCGAACTGCGTCGGATTGACGAAGATCGAGACGACGACATGGTCGGCGACGCGCCGCCCCATGCGCACGAGCGACAGGTGCCCGTCGTGCAGCGCGCCCATGGTCGGCACCAGCGCGACGCTCTTCCCCCCCTGCTTCAGTGCCGAAACGGAACGGCGCAGCATCGCGATGTCACGGATGATTTGCACGCTTGCCCTGCCTCCGATATTGGCGGCGCAACGACCACCCCAAGCGGCTGCCATGCGCCGCCAACAGGAAAATCGCAACGCTCATGACGACGCCCGCCCCGCACCGCATCATCTTTGCCAATGAAAAGGGCGGGACCGGCAAATCGACCTGCGCGGTGCATTTCGCGGTCGCGCTGACCAGCCTGGGCTGGCGCGTCGCGGGGATCGACCTCGACCCGCGCCAGCGCACCTTCCACCGCTATCTGGAGAATCGCGAGAATACCGCGAAACGCCGCGATATCGATCTTCCCACCCCGCGCTTCGAGGTGTTCGAGGGGTCGACGATCGAAGAGCTCGACGCGCAGGTCGCGCGGCTGGCCGAAGACGTCGATTATCTGATCGCCGACACGCCGGGACGCGACGACATCTTCGCGCGCCACCTCGCGACCACCGCCGACACGCTCGTCACCCCGATCAACGACAGCTTCATCGACTTCGACCTGATCGGCCAGGTCGATCCCGAGACGTTTCAGGTCGTGCGCCCCAGCTTCTACTCCGAACTCATCTGGGACACGCGCAAGGCGCGTGCGAAAAGCGACGGGCGGACGATCGACTGGATCATCCTGCGCAACCGCCTCCAGCATGTCGATGCGCATAATATGCGCCGCGTGGGTGAGGCGCTGAACCAGCTCTCACGCCGCGTCGGCTTTCGCGTCATCCCGGGGCTCGGCGAGCGCGTCATCTATCGCGAGCTGTTCCCGGCCGGTCTCACCCTGCTCGACAAGGCGCACCTCGGCGGCATGGGGATCGGCCACGTCGTCGCGCGGCAGGAATTGCGCGAAGCGATGGGCGGACTGAACCTTCCGGCGCGCGAGCGGTTTCATCCGGACGGGGACCTGTTCGCCGCCGCCTGAACCCCTCTCCCAAAAAGGACCGCCATGACTCACCAGTTCCACCCCACGATGCTGCGCGAATATGACATCCGCGGCGTCGTCGGCGACACGCTGTCGGCCGCCGACGCGACCGCGATCGGGCGCAGCTTCGCGACGCTGATCAAGCGCGCAGGGGGCAGGCGGGTCGCGGTCGGCTATGATGGAAGGCTGTCGTCGCCGATGCTCGCCGAGGCGCTGATCGAAGGGATCAACGCCGCTGGAGTCGATGCGCTGACCATCGGGCTCGGGCCGACGCCGATGCTCTATTATGCCGCGTCAACCGAGGATGTGGACGGCGGCATACAGATAACCGGCAGCCACAATCCCCCCGACTATAACGGCTTCAAGATGGTGTTTCAGGGGCGCCCCTTCTTCGGCGCCGACATCCAGCGGATCGGCGAAATCGCTGCGGCCGGTGACTGGGAAAGCGGCGAGGGCGCGTCGGAGAGCATCGATATCGTCGATGCCTATGTCGACCGGCTGACCCAGGGCTTCGCCGGCGGCGCCTTCCGCATCGGCTGGGACGCCGGCAACGGCGCCGCAGGCACCGTCATTGAAAAGCTCACCGCGCGGCTGCCCGGCGAGCATCATCTTCTTTACACCGACATCGACGGCCATTTTCCGAACCACCATCCCGATCCCACGGTCGAGGCGAATCTGGCCGACCTTCGGAAGCTGGTCGCGGAGAAGAGCCTCGATTTCGGTGTCGCTTTCGACGGAGACGGCGACCGCATCGGCGCGATCGACGGTGAGGGCCGGGTGATCTGGGGCGATCAGCTCCTGCAAATCTATGCCGCGGCGGTGCTGAGGGAGCATTCCGGCGCGACGGTCATCGCCGACGTCAAGGCGAGCCAGGCGCTGTTCGACCGCGTCGCCGAACTCGGCGGCACACCGCTGATGTGGAAGACCGGTCACAGCCTGATCAAGGCGAAGATGAAGGAAACCGGCAGTCCGCTGGCGGGCGAGATGAGCGGGCATATCTTCTTCGCCGACCGCTATTACGGCTATGACGATGCGCCCTATGCCGCGGTGCGATTGATCGAGGCGGCGACCAAGCTTGGGAAAAGCGTCACCGAACTGCGTGGTGAGATGCCCGCGATGGTCAACACCCCCGAGCTCCGTTTCCAGATCGACGAGGTGCGCAAATTCGCCATTGTGGACGAGGTTCTGGCGCGGCTGGCGGCATCGGGTGCGACGGTCGACCGCACCGACGGCGCACGCGTGCTGACCGACGACGGCTGGTGGCTGCTTCGTGCCTCGAACACCCAGGACGTGCTCGTCGCGCGCGCCGAGGCGAAGGACGAGGCGGCGCTTGCGCGGCTGATGGCGGCGATCGACGAGCAGTTGGCGCTGTCGGGGGTGGAGCGGGGCGAAAGCGTCGGGCATTGAAGCCTGCGAGCCTGATCATTGCGTGAACAAGCCGTGTTCCCCCGCGAAGGCGGGGGGCCATCTCCGGCTGGTGCCATCAGGAACCGACCGGAGATGGGTCCCCGCCTTCGCGGGGACACGCGATCTTATTCAAGACCCAACCTCTCCCCTGGAGGGGAGCGGCTTTTTGTCCCTGCAAAATTCCTGCCAGATTGACCTTTGCCGCTTCGCTGCGGTAACGCGCGCGGGGGGCTAGAACGGAACCGACCTCTTTATGACCGACGAAACCACGACCGCAACGGCCGAAGGCGACCACGGCGTTTCCGAACACCGCGCGCATGTCCAGGAGGATGCCGTCGCGGGCAATGGCCTTGCGATCATCTCGATCGCCAAAAGCTATGACAAGCGCGTCGTCCTCTCCGACGTGTCGCTGTCGGTCGGCAAGGGCGAGGTCGTCGGCCTGCTCGGTCCCAATGGCGCGGGCAAGACGACCTGCTTCTATTCGATCATGGGGCTGGTGCGGCCCGACGCCGGGCGCATCATGCTCGACGGCGCCGACATCACGTCGCTGCCCATGTATCGGCGGTCGATCCTCGGCCTCGGCTATCTGCCGCAGGAAACCTCGATCTTTCGCGGCATGACCGTGGCCCAGAATATCGAGGCGGTGCTCGAACTCGCCGAACCCGACAAGATCGCGCGCGAGCGGCGGCTCGAGGAATTGCTCGAGGAGTTCGGCCTCGCGCGGCTGCGCGATTCGGCGGCGATGGCGCTGTCGGGCGGCGAGCGCCGCCGCGCCGAAATCGCGCGCGCGCTGGCGGCGAACCCGTCGATCATCCTGCTCGACGAGCCGTTCGCGGGGATCGATCCCCTGTCGATCAGCGACATCCGCGACCTCGTCGCCGACCTGAAGACCCGCGGCATCGGGGTGCTGATCACCGATCACAACGTCCGCGAGACGCTCGACCTCGTCGATCGCGCCTGCATCATCTACGACGGCAAGGTGTTGCTTGCCGGATCGCCCGCCGAACTGGTGGCCGACCCCGAGGTCCGGCGGCTCTATCTTGGCGAGGGTTTCTCGCTGTGATCGCACCGCACAATCGAAAATGGTTCGTGTTCCCCCGCCCTTCGACGCCGCCTGCGGCGGCGCTCAGGATAAACTGCCCCTTTTGGGGCAGGCGGGGGTCCATCACCGGCCGGCGTTATGTCGAACCGGCAGGAGATGGGTCCCCGCCTTCGCGGGGACACACGGATTTTCTGATGCAATAGTCGCCCATGGCGTTGGGTCCGCGCCTCGATTTACGCCAGTCGCAATCGCTGGTGATGACGCCGCAGTTGCAGCAGGCGATCAAGCTGCTCGCGCTGTCGAACCTCGAACTCGAAGCCTATCTGGCCGAAGCGCTCGAGGGCAATCCGCTGCTCGATGCCGCGCCCGCCGACCGCGACGAGGGCGGCGCGGATGAGGGCGGCGAGGAGGCGCCGCCGGCCGCCGACGTGCAGCCCGATACCGATGCGGCGCTGTCCTCCGACGCGGGTACCGCCGACGACCTCGACGTCGATTTCGCCGAGGAGCGCTTCCACCACGACAGCGCGAGCGATTCGGTCGGCCTGTCGGGCGAGGCGAGCGAGGGCATCGACTTCGACAGCTTTGCCGAACATGAGGGCACGCTCCACGACCATCTGCTCGCGCAGGTCGGCGAACGCTTCGACGGGGTCGAGGCGGTGGTCGCGGCGCAGCTCGTCGCGCTGATCGACGAGGCGGGATACCTCCGCGCCGACCTTTCGGAGCTTGCGGCGCAGCTCGGCGTACCGCTGGCGCTTGTCGAGGCGGTGCTCGCGGGCATCCAGACCTTCGACCCGTCGGGCGTCGGCGCGCGCGACCTTGCCGAATGCATCGCGATCCAGGCGCGCGAGGCCGATCGCTACGACCCCGCGATGGCGACGATGATCGCGCACCTCGATCTGGTGGCGAAAGGCGCCTTCCCGCAATTGAAGCGCATCTGCGGCGTCGACGACGAGGATCTCGCTGACATGATCCGCGAGCTGCGCGGCTACGACCCCAGGCCGGGGCTGAAATTCGGCGGCGAGGCGGTGCAGGCGGTCGTCCCCGACCTTTATGTCCGCCAGACCGCGAAGGGCTGGGCGGTCGAGGTCAACAGCGGCACCTTGCCCCGCCTCCTCGTCAACCGCCGCTATTATGCCGAACTCGCCGCGGGCGCGGCGGCGAAGAGCAAGGCGTGGCTGTCGGAGCAGCTTGCGGGCGCCAACTGGCTCGTCCGCGCGCTCGACCAGCGCCAGCGGACGATCGTCAAGGTCGCGAGCGCGATCGTCAAGCAGCAGGAGGGTTTCTTCCTCCACGGCGTCGCGCACATGCGCCCGCTGACATTGCGCCAGGTCGCCGAGGATATCGGTATGCACGAATCGACCGTCAGCCGCGTCACCAGCAACAAATATCTGTCGTGCGCGCGCGGGCTGTTCGAGCTCAAATATTTCTTCTCGTCGGGCATTTCGGACACGCAGGGCGACGGCGCGGTTTCGGCCGAGGCGGTGAAGAGCCGGATCAAGGCGATGATCGAGGCCGAAGATGCCAAGGCGATCCTGTCCGACGAGACGATCGCGCAGAAACTGTCGGCCGAAGGCCACGACATCGCGCGGCGCACCGTGGTCAAATATCGCGAGGCGATGGGCTATGGCTCGTCGGTGCAACGGCGGCGGCAGAAGGCGCTGGCGGGGTAATATCCGATTCGCGCAGAGGACGCAGAGGATTTGGTTCACGCGGAGGCGCGGAGACGCGGAGGAAAAAGGAGATTGGCGGCTTTGCCGCCCTTTTTCTTCTCTGCGCACTCTACGTTCTCTGCGTGAACATAATCTTCTCCGCGCCTCAGCGTGAACCTTTTCCGCAGCGAGGATGGTCGGACCGGTTGACTTTTCTCGCCTATCCCCATAGGTGCGCCGCTTCGCGTAGCAACGCCAAGATTTTACGGAAAAGACCCATGAAGATTCGCAACAGCCTGAAGTCGCTGAAGGACCGCCACCGGGACAACCGCGTGATCCGCCGCCGTGGCCGGACCTATGTGATCAACAAGACCAACCGCCGCTTCAAGGCGCGCCAGGGCTGATGGTCCTGCCGGGGCGTGTGCCGCCCCGCGCGCATCTGCGAGCCAGCGTGACGCCGTCGGATGCTTCCGGCGGCGCTTTCGCGTGTCTGGAGGTTGGATGATCGATCGCTGCGTAATCTTCGACGTCGGCCGCGTCCTGTTCGACTGGGACCTGCGCCATCTGTTCGCGAAGCTGATCGCCGACGAGCGCGAACTCGACTGGTTCGTGACCAACGTCGTCACTCCCCAATGGCATTTCCAGCACGATGCGGGCCGCCCGCTCGCCGAAATGGTGCCCGAATTGAAGGCCGAATTTCCGGGTCATGCGGCGCTGATCGACGCCTATGCGACGCGCTTCAACGAAACGATTCCGGGGCCGGTTCCGGGTAGCCTCGAACTGGTCGAGCGATTGGATGCGGCGGGGGTGCCGCTGTTCGCGATCACCAATTTCGGGCATGAATTCTGGGAGATGTTTCGCCCGACCCAGCCGGTGTTCGACCGCTTCCGCGATATCATCGTCTCGGGCACAGAAAAGCTGATGAAACCCGACCCGGCGATCTATGCCCTCGCGATCGAACGATTCGGCATCGACCCGGCGGGCGCGCTGTTCATCGATGACGTTGCGAAAAATGTCGCGGGCGCCGAATCGGTCGGGATCGCCGGGCACCGCTTCGTCGATGCGGCGACACTCGAACGCGAGCTTGTCGCCCGCGCCTATCTGGCGGACGGGGCGTGAAGATCCGCGTCGCGACCGCCGACGATCTGCCGGCGATGCGCGACCTGATGCGCCGCGCGATCGACGAACTGCAACGGGGCTTCCTGTCGGCGGCCGAAGTGCGCGCGAGCCACGCGGTGATGGGGCTCGACACCCAGCTTGTTGCCGACGCTACCTATTTCGTCGCGACGATCGATGGCGCGCTGGCGGGATGCGGCGGCTGGAGCCGGCGCGCGACGCTCTATGGCGGCGATCATAGCAGCGACCTGCGCGAGCCGCGCTTGCTCGACCCCCGGTCCGAGGCGGCGCGCGTGCGCGCGATGTACACCGACCCCGCCTTCACGCGCCGCGGCGTCGGGCGCGCGATTCTGGAGGCGTCGGAAGCCGCCGCGCGCGCCGCGGGTTTCGCGGCCGCCGAATTGATGGCGACGTTGGCAGGCGAACCGCTCTATCGCGCGAGCGGCTATGTCGAGATCGAGCGCACCGCCGCATCGGTCGACGGCGTCGATGTCCCGCTGATACGGATGCGCAAGCCGCTCGTCTGACGGCGCCCTACTTCTCGACCCCAAGCTGCGTCAGCACGAAGGCGAACTCCTCGGCATCCTCGTGGAGCGAGCCCCAGCGGCCCGATTTGCCGGCATGGCCCGCGCCCATGTTGGTGCGTAGCAGCAGCGTCGCGTCATTGGTGCGCGTCGCGCGCAGCCTGGCGACCCATTTGGCGGGCTCCCAATAGGTCACGCGCGGGTCGTTGAGGCCCGCCGACACCAGCATCGGCGGATAGGATTTGGCGGTCACATTGTCGTAGGGGCTGTAGCTCAGCATATAGTCGAACGCCGCCTTGTCGGTGACCGGATTGCCCCATTCGGGCCATTCGCCGGGAGTGAGCGGCAGCGTTTCATCGACCATCGTGTTGATCACATCGACGAAAGGCACCCCCGCCAGCACCGCACCCCATAATTCGGGCGCCTCGTTAGTGACGGCCCCCATCACCTGTCCGCCCGCCGAGCGGCCCTCGATCGAGATCTTGCCGGCGCTGGTATAGCCCTTTGCGATCAATCCCTTGGCGACGTCGATGAAATCGTTGAACGTGTTCTTGCGGTGATCGGTCTTGCCCGCGAGATACCAGGCGCGGCCCAGATCGTCGCCGCCGCGAACGTGCGCGATCGCATAGATCATCCCGCGATCGACAAGGCTGAGCCGCGTCGTCGAAAAGCCCGGCGCGATGCGATAGCCATAGCTGCCATAGGCATAAAGGTGCATCGGCGCGCTGCCGTCGCGCTTCGTGCCCTTTTTGTAGACGAGCGAGGCGGGGATCATCGTCGTGCCGTCGCGGCTCGGCAGATTCACCCATTCGGTTACATATTGTGTTGCATCATAACCCGAAGGGATTTCCTGCACCTTCAGCGTTTCGAGCTTTCCGGTCGCAATGTTGAAGTCATAGACGGTATCGGGGGTGACCATCGATTCATAGTCGAGCCGCAGCTTGTCCTGATGATATTCGGGATTGTCGCCGAGCCCCGCCACATAGGTGGCCTCGGGAAAGGCGATCCGGCCGGGTGTCAGCGGCGCGTCATATTGGCGGACATCGACCTGATCGAGCCCGTCCTCGCGCGATTCCAGAACGAAATAGTCGCGGAACACCGAGAAACCCGTGATGTAGCTGTGATCCGATCCGGGGATCAGCGTTTTCCATGTCCCCGGCGCCTCGATGCTCGCGGTCGCAACGCGGAAATTGGGATGCTCGTCGTTGGTGAGGATGTAGAGCGTGCCGTCGCGCTCGTCGACGCTGTACTCGCGGCCCTTCTGGCGCGCCGAGACAAGCTGCATCTCTGCCTCGGGATTGTCCGCGGGGAGCAGATAGACCTCGTTGGTCTCATTATCGCCGGTCCCGATGACGATATAATTGTCGGCCGCGGTCTTGCCGATCCCGACCCCGAAACCGATGTCGGGCTCCTTGTAGAGCAATTTGTCCTGGTCGATCGGGGTGCCGAGCTTGTGCAGCCGGACATTGTCGGTGCGCCAATTCTCGTTCGCGAGGCCATAGAGGATCGCGTCGTTCCCCGCCGTCCAGACGAGCGACGACAGGGTGCCGGGGATCACGTCGGGGAGCAGTTCGCCGGTGTCGAGGTTGCGAATGCGCGCCTCGAACCGCTCGGAGCCGTTATCGTCGAACGAATAGGCCATAAGCCGGCCGTCGGGGCTGATCGACAGTTCGGCGAGGCGGAAATAATCCTTGCCCTCGGCCATCGCGACCTCGTCGAGGATGAGCTGGGTCTCGCCCTCGCCTGACGCGGGTTTGCGATACCATTTCTTATACTCGGCGCCCTCGTCATATTCGACCCAATAGAGCCAGTCGCCGTCCTTCTGCGGCACCGAGGAATCGGCTTCCTTGATGCGACCCTTCATCTCCTGAAACAGGGTTTCGACGAGCTGCGCGTGCGGTTTCATCGCCGCATCGAAATAGGCATTTTCTTGCCTGACATAATCGAGGATGTCGGCGTCATCGACGACCGGATAGCTCGGGTCGCGCAGCCAGAAATAGGGATCGGACAGGGTTTTGCCGTGCAGCGTCGATTCGTGCGGCCGCTTGTCGGCAACCGGAGCGGCGGGCAGCGCGGGACTGTCGGTCAATGGGATCTCTTTCTCTTGGGCAAGGGCGGTGGGGGCAAAAGCGCCGGATGCGGCAATGAGCGGGGTGGTAATTGCGGCCAGGAACATCCAAATAGCACGCATCACAAGACTCCCGCGGCATCGCCCCCGGTGGGCAGGATTGCCTGCGATGTAGGAACAAGGAACCAGCCATGTCCAGCCCCGTCCCCGGCACAATTTACGCAGAGCGCCTTGCTCGCGTCCGCGCCGAACTCGCGAAGCGCGGCCTCGACGGCTTCGTCGTGCCGATCAGCGACGAGCATATGAGCGAATATGTCGGCGCCTATGCGCAGCGCATGGCGTGGCTGACCGGCTTCGGCGGCTCGGCGGGGACCGCAGCGGTGCTGCCCGCGAAGGCGGCGGTGTTCGTCGACGGGCGCTACACGGTGCAGGTGCGCGACCAGGTCGACGGGGCGCTGTTCGACTATGTCGGCGTGCCGCAGTCGAGCGTCGCCATATGGCTCGGCGCCAATGTCGGCGCGGGGCAAAAGGTCGGCTACGACCCGTGGCTCCACGGCATCGACTGGGCGCGCGGGCTGGAGAAGGCGCTGGCGGCGAAGGGCGCGAGCCTTGTCGCGGTCGACGGCAACCCGATCGACGCCGCGTGGGACGACCAGCCGGCGCCGAGCGACGCGGCGGTCACGGTCTACGACACGAGCCTCGCCGGACAGGCCGCGACCGACAAGCGCGCGATCATCGCCGACTGGCTGAAAGCCAAGGGGCTCGATACGACGGTGATGACCGCGCTCGATTCGATCGCCTGGACCTTCAACATTCGTGGGCAGGACGTCAGCCACACGCCGGTCGGGCTCGCCTTCGCGTTGCTCCACGCCGATGCGACCGCCGACCTGTTCATCGCGCCCGAGAAAGTCACCGACGCGGTGCGCGCGCACCTCGGCAACAGCGTGCGTATCCACGATCGCGACGCATTCGAGGCGGCGCTGGCGGACCTTGCGGGCAAGAAGGTGGCGGTCGACCCCGACCGCGCCGTCGCGGCGATCTTTACCGCGCTCGAAGGCGCGGGCGCAAAGATCGAGCGCCACCGCGACCCGGCGGTGCTGCCCAAGGCGATCAAGAACGACACCGAACTGGACGGCACCCGCGCGGCGCATGTCCGCGACGGGATCGCGGTCGCGCGCTTCCTTCGATGGATGGAGGAGATCGCGCCGCAGGGCGGCCTCGACGAACTTGGCGCGGCAGCGAAACTGCGCGCGTTTCGCGACGACAGCGGCGCGCTTCGCGATCTGTCGTTCGACACCATCTCGGCGGCCGGCCCGAACGGCGCGCTGCCGCATTACAAGGTTGATGAGACGACCAACCGGGCGATCGAGACCGGCACGCTCTATCTCGTCGATTCGGGCGGGCAATATGCCGACGGCACGACCGACATCACGCGCACGATCGCGATCGGCACGCCGACGCCCGAGATGCGCCGCCGCTTCACCCAGGTGCTGAAGGGCCATATCGCGCTCGCAACCGCGCGCTTTCCCACGGGGACGCGCGGCAGCCAGCTCGACATTCTCGCGCGGCAATATCTGTGGGCCGACGGGGTCGATTATGCGCACGGCACCGGCCACGGCGTCGGCGCCTATCTCGCGGTCCACGAAGGGCCGCAGCGTATCGCCAAGCCCGCGGGCGGGCAGGCGGGGACCGAGGAGCCGCTGCACGCGGGCATGATCCTCTCGAACGAACCCGGCTATTACAAGGCGGGGCATTTCGGCATCCGCATCGAGAATCTGGTCGTCGTGGTGCCGCAGAGCATTGCGGGCGCCGAGGAGGAGATGCTGGGGTTCGAGACGATCACCTTCGCGCCGATCGCGCGCGATCTCGTCGAGGTCGCGCTGCTGTCGCCCGCCGAGGCCGATTGGCTCGACGCCTATCATGCCGAGGTGCTGGCCAAGCTGGCACCCGGGATGGCGGACGAGGAGCGCGACTGGTTGGCAGCCGCTTGCGCGCCGCTCGACCGTGCGCCCGCCGCGCTGGCCGCCTGACGCCGCGATGGAGCAGATTCCGCTCGAGGATTTCCGCGTCCGCGAGACGGTGCGCGTCCGCTTCAACGAGATCGACGGTCAGAACATCGTCTTCAACGGCCATTATCTGGTCTATGCCGATATCGGCGTGACCGAATATTTCCGTGCGCTCGGCGAGGGGCAGCCCGGCCCCTATTTTCACCAATATGGTACAGACATTCGCGAGACCCATTGCGAAATCGCCTATCACGCCCCCGCGCGACTCGACGAACTGATCACGATTGCGGCGCGAATCAGTGGCTTCGGGCGGACGAGCTTCACCCTCCATTGCGGAATTTTCCGCGGGGTGGAGCGGCTGACCGACATCGGGATTCGCTATGCCCATATCGACAGCGACAGCGGGCAACCGACAGCGCTTCCGGGCAGCTTCATCGCCGAGGTGCGGCGATTCGAGACGCGGATGCCGGTGCAGGATTGACGATGCTTCGCCCTCGCGCAGGCGGGGGCCGGTGTCTGTTTATGCGGCAGCGAAGGATAAGGCCTATAGCCGACCCGCCCACGCGGGGCGACGGAGGAGGCCGCACTTGGTTTTTACCGAATCGACCCTCTCAACCAAAAAAGTCGAAAAAAAAGGGCCGCCCGAGGGCGACCCTTGAAAGTTTTTGGGAGAGGATGCCTAAAAGGCAAGTGTGATATTGCACTGCACAATGAATTTCGCAACTGCGAAATAAGCATCCGCAATTGCATTTTTTGCAATCATAAGCGCCTTCTCTCCCTATCGTGTGCAATCGCCGTCGCGATATGGGGCGCTCGCAATCTCGATCGACTTCCCCTAAATTGGGACCATGCGAATGTTCAACAAAGTGGATGTCACCGGCGGCCTCAGCGATTTCTGGGGCTATATCCGCGAACCGCGCCCGCACCGCTGGGCGATCTGGGGCGTCGCGCTCGCGCTGACATGGGTCATTTTCCACGGCGTCTCGGAATATCTGATCCCCTATGAGAAGCCGAAGGCGCAGATCATCTATTTCGAAAATTGGAAGGCGACGCGAAGCGAGGGCGAGATTCGCGCCGACTGGGTCGCGCGGGCGAAGGAGACGACGCGCCTCAATGCCGAAAAGCGCGCCGAATATCAGCGACTCGCGAAAAGCCTGGGGGTCGATTATGATTCGACCGAAGCCGACCGGGTGACGCGCGAGACGTTGGGCGACGCCGCAGCGGCGGCCGCGATGAAAAAGCCCGAGCCTGTCAGAACGCGCTCGACGCTGGCCGAACGCGCGGCGCGCGGGCCGCAATCTGCGCCTGCGGGACAAAACCGGCCCTGATGCGGCTCGCGCCGCCAACCGACGCCGACTGGATGGCCGCCGCGATCGCGCTGTCGCGGCGCGGGCGCCCGGCTGCGGCGCCGAACCCCAATGTCGGCTGCCTGATCGTCAGGGACCGCAAGGTGGTCGCGCGCGGCTGGACCCGGGCCGGCGGCCGCCCGCACGCCGAAGCGGTCGCGCTTGCGGCGGCGGGGGACGCCGCGCGGGGCGCGACTGCCTATGTCAGCCTCGAACCTTGCGCCCACGCCAGCGACCGCGGCCCGGCGTGCAGCGGCTTGCTGGTCGCGGCCGGGCTCGCCCGCGTGGTGATCGCGGCGCGCGATCCTGATCCGCGCACCGACGGCGCCGGAATCGCCCGGCTGCGCGCGGCGGGGATCGAGGTCGTCGAGGGCGTGCTGCCCATCGAGGCGCGCGCCGCGATGGCGCCGTGGTGGACGCGGCGGCGCGCGGTGCGGCCCCTCGTGACGCTGAAGCTCGCCACCTCGCTCGACGGCTGCATCGCGATGGCCGACGGCGCGAGCCGCTGGATCACCGGCGACCGCGCGCGCGCGCACGGGCATCTCGAACGTGCGATGCATCAGGCGATCCTCGTCGGGCGCGGGACGTTCGCGGCCGACGCGCCGCGGCTCGACGTGCGGCTGCCGGGACTCGAAGCGCGCAGCCCGCGCAAATTGTTGCTGACGTCGGGGACGGCGCCCGAAGGATGGACCGCTGTTGCGTCGCCTGACGCGATCGACGGCGTCGATTCGGTGCTGGTCGAGGGCGGGGCGGGCGCCGCCGCGGCCTTTCTCGCCGCCGACCGCGTCGATCGGCTGCTCCTCTATCGCGCGCCGATCCTGATCGGCGGCGGCAAGGCCGCGCTCGGCGACATCGGTCTGACCGATCTGGCCGCGGCGCACGGCCGCTGGCGCCTTGGCGACAGCCGGATGCTTGGCAGCGACCGGCTCGACGTCTACGAGCGGGTGCGAAGGGATTAAGGCTTTTATGTTCACCGGCATCATCACCGACATCGGCACCATATTGACCCATGAGGACCGCGGCGACACGCGGCTCGTCATCGGCACGCGCTATGATGTGGGCGGCATCGACCTCGGCGCGTCGATCGCCTGTTCGGGGGCGTGCCTGACCGTCGTGGACAAGGGCGTCGATGCGGGAAGCAACGGTCCGGGCGGCTGGTTCGCGATCGACGCGAGCGCCGAAACGCTCGCGCGCACCGCGCCGGGAATGTGGGACGCGGGCCGCCGCCTCAACCTCGAACGCGCGCTGCGCGTCGGCGACGAACTCGGCGGCCATATTGTCACCGGCCATGTCGATGCGGTCGGACGGGTCGTGGCGGTCGAGCCGGTGGGCGACAGCGTCAAGCTGACGGTCGAGGCGCCCGCATCGCTCGCGCCGCATATCGCGCCGAAGGGATCGATCACCCTCGACGGCGTGTCGCTGACGGTCAACGAGGTGATCGATCAGCCGGACGGCACCGCGCATTTCACGCTCAACATCATTCCGCATACGCAGGAGATGACGACGCTGGACGAAGCCGCGGCGGGGCGGCCGGTCAATCTGGAGATCGACGTCCTCGCCCGCTATCTGGCGCGGATGCAGGCGCGGGGGTGAGCGCGGCTTTTTTATAAATCTCACGCAAAGGCGCGACGGCGCGAAGAAGGTTAATCTCACACAAAGACGCAAAGAGGGCGCGCGCAGCCGCGGCGTATTTTCCTGGGCGAAATGTAGCTCATTGGAGATTGGCCGGACAAAGTCCGGCCCATTCAATGATCAAGAGCGGCGTCGCCGCCATGCTCGCCCTCTTTGCGTCTTTGTGTGAGATTATCCGAAAGCGAAGCCATCGGCGTGGTTCTTCTTTGCGCCTTCGCGCCTTTGCGTGAGATAATCTAAATGCCCTCACCCCATGGCCCCGCCAGTTCGGGATCCGCCACGATCATCGCGCGGCGCATCGCGAGGCGGCCGATGCGAAGCAGTTCGGCCTTGCGGCGCGCGGGAGCGAGATTGCAGCTCGCCGCTTCGCGGACTACCGCGGCGCCATAGCGGTCGGCGACGATCAGCCCCGAGCTTTCGGGGCGGTAACCCTCGGTTTCGAGAATCGCGGGGTCGAGCCCCGCGGCGAGCGCCCAATAGAAGCGGTCGCACCAGTCGCAATAGTCGGGCCATTTGCCGTCGCCGTGCAGGTCGGCGCGACTGACCTTGATCTCTACGATCGTGATTTGGCCCCGGGCGTCGATCGCGGTGAGATCGGTGCGGCGGCCGTTGGGAAGCGTCACCTCGGGGATCGCGACCAGCCCCTGCTGCGCGAACAGCCGACACACGCCGCGCGCGACGTCCGCGGCGGTCAGCAGGTCACTCGCCATGGGTCAGAGCCTCAGAACGGGACGTCGTCGTCCAGATCGTCGTCGAAGGGCGGACGGCTGCCGCCGCCCGAACCGCCGCCGCCCTGGTTCCAGCCGCCGCCCGAGCTTCCGCCGCCCGACGCGCCGCTGCCGCTGCCCTGATCCCAGCCGCCACTCGACCCGCCGCCCTGGCCCCAGCTATCGCCGCCGCCGCGCGAACCGCCACCGCCGCCCGGCGCGCCGTCGAGCATGGTCAGATTGCCGCCCATGCCCGCGATCACGACTTCGGTCGTATAGCGGTCGTTGCCGTCGCGATCCTGCCACTTGCGGGTGCGAAGCGAGCCTTCGATATAAACCTTCGACCCCTTTTTGAGGTAGCGCTCGACGACGCCGACCAGCCCTTCGCCGTTGATCACGACATTATGCCATTCGGTGCGCTCCTTGCGCTCGCCGGTCATCCGGTCCTTCCAGTTTTCGCTGGTCGCGATGCGGATATTGGCGATCTTGCCGCCGTTCTGGAACGACTTGATTTCGGGATCGGCGCCCAGATTGCCGATGAGAATTACCTTATTGACGCTGCCAGCCATCGCCGCTCCGCTCCGCTTGAAGTTTGGGAGGATCAGCCGAGTCCGAAGGCGACGGCCGTCCAGTAAGTGATACCAGCAGCGGCATAGGCGAGTGCGAACAAATAGCCAACCATGAACAGCGGCCATTTCCACCCGTTGGTCTCGCGCCGCGTGATTGCGATCGTCGAAATGCACTGCGGCGCGAAGACGAACCAGGCGAGGAAAGCGAGCGCGGTGGCGAGGCTCCAGCGGCCCTGGAGGCGCTCGCCGAGCGACATCGCCACCGCTTCCTCGTCGTCGCTGGCGTCGATCGCATTGGCTGTGGCGAGTGCGGAGACCGCGACCTCGCGCGCCGCCATCGCCGGGATCAGCGCCAGCGCGATGTCGTGGTTGAAGCCGATCGGCTTCACGACGGCCTCCAGCCCGCTCGCGATATGGCCCGCGACGCTGTAGTCGACCTGGCGCACGTCGCTGTCCGCGGGCGCCTTGGGGAAGCTCAGCAGCAGCCACAGCACCACCGTCGTCATCGCGATGATCGTGCCAGCGCGGCGGAGGAAAATCCACGCGCGCTGCCACAGCGCGAGGCCGATGTCGCGCGCGCGGGGCCATTGATAGCGCGGCATCTCCATCATGAAGCCCGCGGCATTGCCCTTGGTCACCGAACGGCGGAGGACCCAGGCGACGAGCAGCGCGCCGACGATGCCGCTCAGGAACAGCCCGAAGAGGACGAGGCCCTGCAGTCCGATCGGCGAGCCGCCGACGCCCCGCGCGGGAATGAAGGCACCGATGACCAGCGTGTAGACGGGCATTCGCGCCGAACAGGTCATCAGCGGCGCGATCAGGATCGTCGTGAGCCGGTCCTTCTCGTCGGGGATCGACCGCGTCGCCATGATCCCGGGCACCGCGCAGGCGAAGCTGGAGAGCAAGGGAATGAAGCCGCGCCCCGACAAGCCTACCTTGCCCATCAGCCCGTCCATCAGGAAGGCGGCGCGGGTCATATAGCCCGACGCCTCGAGCAGCAGGATGAAGAGGAAGAGGATCAATATCTGCGGCAGGAAGACGATCACCGCGCCGACGCCCGCGAGCAGCCCCTCGACGATCAGCCCGCGCAGGAAGCCGTCGGGCAGGACATCGACGACCCAGCCCTGCAGCACGCCGATCCCGCCTTCGAGGAAGTCGGCGGGCGCTTCGGCGGCGGCATAGACCGCCTGAAACATCACGAACATCAGCGCGAGCAGGATGACGAGCCCGGCGACCGGGTGGAGCACGACCGAATCGACGCGCTGGGTCCAGCGCCGCACCGGCGTCTCGTCGACCGTCGCGGCGCGCGCGATCGCGCGGGCGCGCTGGTGCAGCGACGCATCGTTCGGCGACGGCGCCACCGCGGCGCGCGGCTGGTGCGTAGCGATCGCGCCGTCGATCGCGGCGAGCAGTTCGGCGAGGCCGCGCTTGCGCACCGCGACGGTCGGGACGACGGGAACGCCGAGCTCGCGCGACAGTCGTTCGGGATCGAGCGTCAGCCCGTCGCGTGTCGCAAGGTCGAGCATGTTGAGCGCGATCACCGTCGGCAGCCCGAGCGCGATCAGTTCGAGCGCGAAGCAGAGATGATTGTCGAGGTTCGCGGCATCGACGACGACGACCAGCGCGTCGGGGCGCGTCTCGCCCGCCTGCTTGCCGAGCACGACGTCGCGCGTCACCGCCTCGTCGAGGCTCGCGGGGGTCAGGCTGTAGGTGCCGGGAAGGTCGATCAGCGACAGCGGGCGGCCGTCGGCGAAGCTCGCATGGCCTGCCTTCCGCTCGACCGTGACGCCGGGATAGTTGGCGATCTTCTGCCGCGCGCCGGTCAGCGCGTTGAACAGGCTCGACTTGCCGGCATTGGGGTTGCCGACGAGGGCGATGGAGGGGATGGCGCCGGTCATATCATGCGTTTCATGCGGCCGGTTCGACCTCGATCGCCGCCGCCTGCCGCGCGCGGATGATCACCTGCATCCGCCCGATCGTCAGCGCGAGCGGATCGCGCGAAAAGATGCTGCCGCGATGGCGCGGGGTGATTTCGCATCCTTCGAGCAGCCCGAATTCGCGCAAGCGCCGCCCCTCGTCCTGCGACATGGCGTTCCAGTCGATGCGGGCGATGCGCACGGCGATGCCGAGCGGCGAGGAATCGAGCTTCGCGATCATTTGCGAGCGATTATCAATAACAGCAGGCGAACGCCAGCCCTGTTTGCAATTTGCGGTTCAGCGCCCCGGATAGCGCAGGCGGCCGACGAAGCGGGCGAGGCTGGGGCGTTCGATGCGGCGCGATGCGCGGCGGTGTTTCCACGCCTCGAAGCGCATCACGCTGTCGATGCGGCGCGCAAGGAAGGCGCGGGTGTCGGCGAAGCCTTCGCTTTCGTCGTTCAGAAACACCGCCATCGTCGAGCCGTAGACTGCGCCGAGGATCGCGCGCTTGCTGTAGTGGTTGTAATCGGTCGCGGTGTCGCCCGCGAGCCGCCACATCAGGTCGGCGGCGCGCCAGCCGAGCTTCGCGGCGTACGGGGCATTCGCCGGCAGCGCGAGCAGGGCGAGCGCGCGGCGGAGCGATTCGCGGGTCCCGGTGAGCAGGTCGATGCGCGTTTCGACGAGCGTCGTGATCCGCTCGCGAATCTTGAGCGTCGCGAGTTTTTCGGCGGGCCAGCGGCCGGCCATCGCGGCGTCGATGCTGGCGAACCAGGCGTCGACCATGTCGCGCCCGCCGCCGGGAAAGGCGAGGCGGGCGACGTCGGGATCGACCCCGGCGCGCCGCGCGGCGTCGGTCAGCGCCGCGTCGCTGAAACCGTCGAACGCCGCCGTCTCCGCGATCAGCGGTGCGAGCGCGGCGCGAATCTCGTCGAGTGTCGGATCGGCGGGAAGGGTGACGGCCATGACCATCAGATAGGCCGCGCGGCGCGGCTCGGCAACCGAATCAGGACGAGCGCCGCCGCGACCATCGCGCCGCCGAAGATTTCCCACAGGCTCAGCGTCTCGCCGAAGACCAGCCAGCCCGCGACCGCCGCGACGACCGGCTGGACGAGCAGGGTCAGCCCGACGACGAGCGGCGAAAAGCGCGGCAGCGCCCAGATCAGCAGGCCTTGGCCGACAAGCTGGCTCATCAGCGCGAGGACGAGCAGCGGCGTCCAGTCGTGCGGCAGGATCGTCTCGCCCAGCGCGAGCGCGGTGACGAGCAGCACGGGGATGCCCGCACCCGACGAAATGGCGAGCGCCGACCAGGCGCCGACCTCGCCGCGCACGCGCTGCATCATCAGCACATAGCCGGTGTAGAGCGCCCCCGCGAGCAGGCTGAGCAGGTCGCCGACCAGATAGGCGGCCGACGCTTCATAGCTCTGCCCCATCAGCAGCGCCGACCCCGCGAAGGCGAGGAAGATCGCGAGCGCCTGCCAGCCGCGCGGCAGCTTGCGCGACAGCATGATCCCCCAGATCACGAGCAGCAGGCTGGCGCTGTTGCCGAACAAGGTCGCGTTGGCGACCTTGGTCTGCAGGATGCCGAGGTGCCAGGCGGCGAGATCGAAGGCGAAGAAGAGCCCGGCGCCGGTCGCGATCCAGAGCGCCCGTGGGGAAGGCAGGCGCCCGCCGGTCTCGCGCCGCATCAGCAGAAGCAGTACCGGCAGCGCGAGAAGCAGACGCCAGAGCCCCGCCGCGACCGGGCCGGTGTCGGCGAAGCGCACGACCAGCGCGGTCAGCGACAGCGCGAGATTGCCGCCGAGAAGCGCCGCGAAGGCCCAGCGATTGACGGTCGCGGCCACGGGCGTGCTGTCCACACTGTCGCTCTTGTTGCTCATTTAGATTTTCTTTTGCTACCCACCATTGTGCCGGCGCCGCGGCGACCATAGCTTCGCGGGCCATAGCGGCGACCAGCCAAGGCGTCGCGGATAAAAGTGAAAGGTGGAAAACGCATGACCGCATCACTGTTCGACCCGATCAAGCTGGGGGCCATCGAGGCGCCGAACCGCATCATCATGGCGCCGCTGACGCGCGGCCGCGCCGGGCCGGGTTTCGTGCCGAACGAACTGGCGCGCGACTATTACCGCCAGCGCGCTTCCGCCGGGTTGATCATTTCCGAAGCCACCGGCATCTCGCAGGAAGGGCTCGGCTGGCCGAGCGCTCCGGGTCTGTGGACCGACGCGCAGGTCGAAGGCTGGAAGCCGGTGACCGACGCGGTCCACGCCGCGGGCGGGCGCATCGTCGCGCAGCTCTGGCACATGGGGCGGCTCGTCCATTCGGTGTTCAACGACGGCAAGCAGCCCGTGTCGGCCTCGGCCACCAAAGGCGAAGGCCGCGCGCATACGCCGGTCGGGCGCCGCGATCTGGAGGAAGCCCGGCCGCTCCGGCTCGACGAGATTCCGCGCGTGATCGGCGATTATGTCAAGGCGGCTGAAAATGCGAAGCAAGCCGGGTTCGACGGGGTGCAGCTTCACGGCGCCAACGGCTATCTGATCGACCAGTTTCTGCGCGACAACAGCAATTTGCGCGATGACGATTATGGCGGGCCGGTCGAAAACCGCATCCGCCTGCTCCGCGAAGTGACCGAGGCGCTGATCGGCGTCTGGGGCAAGGACCGCGTCGCGGTGCGCCTGTCGCCCAACGGCGATACGCAGGGCGTCGACGACAGCGCCCCCGAAAAGCTCTTCCCCGCGGCGGCGGCGGCGCTCGATGCGCTCGGCATCGCTTTCCTCGAACTGCGCGAGCCCGGCCCCGACGGCACCTTCGGGCGCACCGACGTGCCGAAACAGTCGCCCGCGATTCGGCAGGCGTTCAAGGGACCGCTGATCCTCAACAGCGACTATACCGCCGCGCTTGCCGAAGCGGCGCTGGCGAACGGCGCTGCCGATGCGGTCGCCTTCGGCCGGCCGTTCATCGGCAACCCCGATCTCGTCGAGCGCATCCGCACCGGCGCCGAATGGGCCGCCGACAATCCGCAGACCTGGTATTCGCCGGGGCCGGAGGGATATACCGATTATCCGGCGCTGGTCGCGGCCTAGGCTAAACGGTAGTTTGCTGTGTGTCCCCGCCTTCGCGGGGACACGCGGCGCTTTGGCGACGGGCGGTTACCCCTTCTCCGCTAGCGCCTTGTCGACGATCCCGGCGCCGATCGGCCCCAATATCTTGCCGCCGAAGCGAAAGAGCAGGAAGGCGGCGAAGAAAAGCAGAATCGGGGCAACGAGCAGCGCCACGACCGCGGCGATCAGTGCCACGAAGAAGAGCGTCGCGAATCCACCGCTGAGCACCTGCTGCCCCTTGGGGCCGAGCTCGATCGTTCGCGGTCCCTTGGCATCCCACCATTTGCCGGTGACGATCGTCTTGCGGGCGCCGGGTTTTGCGCCCGATTGGGGTCGCGGCTGGGGGCGCTGCGCAATGCGCGCGGGGCCGGCAGCGGGCCGCTGATCCTTCCACGGCTGCTTGCGGTTCATCGCCGCCACGGTCGCCACCATCCGGTCGCTCACGGGGGGCGCGGGCGGCTCGATCACCTGTTCGACGACCGGAGCCGATGGATCGGCGAAGGCATCGGCAGGAAATCGCTGCGTCGCGGGAAGCGCCGGCTCGTTGCCCATCCGCCGGTCATAGTCGGCCATGCGCTCGGCGGCGCTCGGTGGGGTGCGGCCGGTCTCGCGATCGATGACCACCAGCCGCCCGCCGCGCTCGACGACGGAATAGCGGCCGGGGGGCGGTCGATCAGCCAATGCCGAATTGTTCCTTCAAAGCCAGCATCGCGAGCGCGGCCTTCGCCGCTTCGCCGCCCTTATCCTTGCGCGTCTTGTCGGCGCGCGCAAGCGCCTGCTCTTCATTCTCGACGGTCAATATGCCGTTGCCGATCGCGAGGCCGTCGAGCGTCAGCGCCATGATGCCGCGCGCGCTTTCGTTCGAGACGACCTCGAAATGATAGGTCTCGCCGCGAATCACCACGCCGAGCGCGACATAGGCGTCGTAGCGCGAACTGTCGGCGGCGAGCGAGATGGCGGCGGGAACCTCGAGCGCGCCGGGCACGGTCACCGTCTCGTGGCTGTGCCCCGCGGCGTCGAGCGCGCTGCGCACGCCATCGAGCAGCATGTCGTTGAGGTGCGAATAGAAGCGGGCTTCGACGATCAATATATGGGCCATGACGGACTCCTTAAGCGGGCGGGACGAGATGGGAAAGCAGCAAAAGCAGGGCGCCCGCCGCGATCAGCACGGCGGCGGTCAGGCTGTGCAGCGTGACGCGCTCCTTCATCCACACCCAGGCAATCAGGATGCTGACGAGGATGCAGGTCTCGCGCAGCGCGCTCACCGCGGCGACGGGGGCATAGCGCAAGGCGACGAGCGTCGACCCGAAACTGACGATGGCGAGGCCGCCCGCGGCGATCCCCGGCCTGAGGTTGCGGGTGAGGCGCGTGGTGGCGGCCGGGCCCGCGGCCAGGCGGAACTGGAGCAGCAGCGCGCTTCCGGTCGCGAAGAAGAACCAGCAGAGAAAGGGCAGAACCCCATCGCTCGCGCGCATCCCGCCCGCGTCGACGACGGTGTAAGCGGCGGTCAATATCCCCGCCGTCAGCGCGGCGATCAGCCCGGCGCGCCCGATGCGGCCGCCGGCCGACAGCGACAGGATGCCGGCGCTGATCGCGATCACCCCTGCCGTCTCCGCGAGCCCGGGAATCTCGCCGAACAGCAGGGCGCTGGCGCCGATCGCGACCAGCGGCGCGGTGCCCCGCGCGATCGGAAAGGCGACCGAGAAATCGTTGAGCGTGTAGGAACGGGTGAGCACCATCGAATAGACGCTGTGCAGAACGACTGCCCCGGCGAGCCACGGCAGCATCGCCGGGGTCGGCCAGCCGAGGAAGAGCAAAGGCCCGGCCGCTGCGGCCGCCCATGTCGCGCCGCACAGCGCGCGCACCGCTTCCTGGTCCTCGCCCGACTTGAGCAGGGCGTGCGACGAAGCGGTGGTCAGCGCGGCGACGACCGCGAAGCCGATGCCCAGCGACTGGCTCACCGTTCGAGAGAGGCGAGCGAGCCGCCCTCGAAGGCGGGATCGTGGCTGATTTCGCGCGCGGTCCAGGGTGGCGCAATGATCGCGGCGAGGCCGGCTGCGTCGGACCATTCGATTTCGAGCAGTTCGAGCGGTGCGAGTGCGCCCTCGAAGATATCGAGGCTGAAGCGCTTGCCCTCCCATTCGACCGGATAGCGACGCTTGACGATCCGCCATCCCGGCAGGCGGGCGAAGACGGCATATTCGTCCTCGGCCAGATAGGCGGTGACGATCGCGCGCGAGGTCGGGTCGGCGGCCTCGTATTTCTTGGTGAGCTTGCGGGTCGAAAGGCCCGTACTGTCGGTCATCCGCCGCAGCCGCAACCGTGTGCCCTCGATATAAAGATCCTCGATCCGGACGGCAGGCAGGTCGCCGAGAGGGGGGCGGCGGCCGGGATCGACGAGCCAGCGCCGCTCGCGCTCGATAAGCGCATATTTGGGCGTTGCAGCCTCGTCCCCTCCGCTCCGGATCATCGGATTCGGCGCTATTCGGCCTCGCCGGGGATCGACCGTTCGCCGACGACCGACAGGCCATAGCCTTCGAGGCCGACGATATTGCTGTGGGTGGGGGTCAGCAATTCCATCGCATGGACGCCGAGGTCGGCGAGGATCTGGGCGCCGATACCGTAAGTGCGCAGGTCCATGCCGCCGACGGGAGTCGGGGTCGCCTCGGCATCGGCCGAGCCGGGGAGCGGGCGCATCAGCATCACGATCACCCCGGCGCCCGCCTCGCCGATCGCGTCCATCGAACGCTGGAGGCGCCGCTTTTTCGGGCCGGGGCGACCCATGATATCGTCGAAGATCGACACCGCGTGCATCCGCACCAGGGTCACGCCTGCGGGATCGACCGGCCCTTTCTGAAGCACCAGATTGACCGAGCCGTCGACCTTGTTGCGATAGGATTTGAGCCGCCAGTCGCCGCCGTAATCGGATTCGAAGGGCTCGTCGGACACGCATTCGACAAGGCGGTCGGTGCGGCTGCGATAGGCGATCAGGTCGGCGATCGTCCCGATCTTCAGCCCGTGGCGCCGCGCGAAGGGGATGAGGTCGGCCAGCCGCGCCATCGTCCCGTCGTCGTTCATGATCTCGCAGATCACGCCCGAGGGGTTGAGCCCGGCGAGCCGCGCGATGTCGACCGACGCCTCGGTATGGCCGGCGCGCACGAGGACGCCGCCGTCGCGCGCGATCAGCGGAAAGATGTGGCCGGGGGTGACGATGTCGTCGCGGCCCTTGCCCGCGTCGATCGCGACCGCGACGGTGCGCGCGCGGTCGCCCGCCGAAATGCCGGTGGTAACCCCCTCGCGCGCCTCGATCGAGGTGGTGAAGGCGGTTTCGTGCCGCGTCCCGTTCTGGCGGCTCATCAGTTCGAGCCCGAGCGTTTCGACGCGGCTGCGCGTCAGCGTCAGGCAGACGAGCCCGCGGCCGTGGGTCGCCATGAAATTGATCGCGTCGGGGGTCGCCATCTGCGCGGGAATGACGAGGTCGCCCTCATTCTCGCGATCCTCGTCATCGACGAGAATGAACATGCGGCCGTTGCGCGCCTCGGCGATGATCTCCTCGGGGCTCGCCATCGGCGACAGGTCGCTGCCGTGCGCGAGCCAGTTCTCGAGCTTGCGCAGCGTCTCGGCGGTGGGGTTCCAGCCGTCCGAATCGAGGTCGCGAAGACTGTTGGCGTGCAGACCCGCGGCGCGTGCGAGCCCCGAGCGGGACATGGTGCCGTCTTCGACGATGGCGCGGATGCGTTCGATGAGCTGTGTGGACATGCGGCGCTTGTTTCACATCATAATGTTAGCGTCAATGCAGGAATCACATTGCGAGGAGGCGGAAGAATATATTCGCGCAGAGGCCGCAGAGAACGCAGAGATTTAAACCATCCTGTTCCCCCGCGAAGGCGGGGGTCCATCTCCGGTCGGTGCAAGATGGAACCTGCCGGAGATGGGTCCCCGCCTTCGCGGGGACACGCTGAGTTTCAAATCTCTGCGTTCTCTGCGGCCTCTGCGCGAATCTTTTCCCGACACACGTCCGCCCGGCCCAATCACTTCGGCCCGAACACCGCGCCCGGATCACGCGGCGTGGCGTCGGCCTTGGCGTCGAGCAGCGCGAGATACTGGCCGGTGCGGTCGTCGCGCTTGGCATAGTCGCGCGCCGACATGCCGGCGATATGGTCGGTCTTGTCGGGATTCGCGCCGTGGCGGACGAGCAGGCGGACCATCGCGGCATTCTTTGCCTGCACCGCGAGGATCAGCGCGGTCTCGCCGCGGCGGTTCGTCTGGTCGACCGGCGCTTTCGCGTCGAGCAGCGCCTCGGCGCCCTCGGTGAAATTGAGCAGCGCGCAATGCATCAGCGCCGTCACCCCCTGCCGGTCGGCGATCGACGGGTCGGCATCCTTGCCGATCAGGAAGCGCAGCCAGGTCGGATCGCGCCGCTTGGCGACGATGATCAGCGCGGTCTCGCCGGTGTCGGGGTTGCGCGTGTTGACGAAGGAGGGGTCGTCCTTCAGCGCGTCGGTCGCCTTGTTGCCGTCGCGGCTCTCGACCGCCTGCAGGAAACCATAGGCGCCGCGAAACTGCGCCGATGCCGGCGCGGGCGCCAGCGCGCCCGCCGTCGCGGCGGCGAGCAGGGCCAGGGAAGCAAGGCGGATGTCCGCGCGTCGAAACATGGTAGGCGACCCCCTCGAAGAAATTGTCGCGGACGCGGCGAAGCGGAATGCGCGCGCCGCACGACAATGGTTGATTTTCGGGCCTTAGCCGATCAAGGCTGGCCGCATGATGAATATCGCAAACATGGGACGAAAGCTCGCCCGTTCAAGCCTGCTTCTGCTGACGGCGGCGATGCTGGCGGGCTGCAACGCCCCGGCGGGTGCTCCCGCCGCCGATCCGCCGCTTGCCGGCGCGAAGATCGGCGGGCCGTTCACGCTGATCGATCAGGACGGCAAGACCGTGCACGACAGCGATTTTGCGGGGAAATACCGCCTCGTCTATTTCGGCTACAGCTATTGCCCCGACATTTGCCCGGTCGATCTGCAAAAGCTGATGCGCGGCCTGTCGGCGTTCGAAAAGAGCGATCCGGCGCGCGGCGCAAGCATCGCGCCGATGTTCATCACCGTCGATCCCGAGCGCGACACGCCCGCGGCGCTGAAAGCCTTCGTCAGCCGCTATCATCCCCGCCTGCTCGGCCTGACCGGCACGCCCGAACAGATTGCGGCGGTCGCGAAAGCCTATGTCGTCACCTACAACAAGGTGCCGGGCTCGGCGCCCGACCGCTATCTGATGGCGCACAGCCAGCTCGCCTTCCTGATGGACCCGCAGGGCAAGCCGCTCGCGCTGCTGCCGCTCGACGACCCGTCGACCGACGCTGACGAGGGCGCGCCCGACAAGGTCGCGGCCGAGTTGGCGAAGTGGGTGAAGTGAGCCCGACCGGGCGCCGCTTCTGGGAAGCGCCGCTCGCCAGCCTCGACGCCGGCGAGTGGGAAGCTTTGTGCGACGGCTGCGGCAAATGCTGCCTCCACAAGCTGGAGGACGAGGATACGGGCCGCATCTATCCGACCAATGTCGCGTGCCGCCTGCTCGACCTGTCGACCGCGCGTTGCGGCGACTACAAGCATCGCCGCCGCCACGTTCCCGACTGCCTGACGCTGACCAAAGCCAAGGTCGCCGACATCGAATGGCTGCCGCAGACCTGCGCCTATCGCCTGCGCGCCGAGGGCGAGCCGCTGCCCGACTGGCATTATCTCGTCTGCGGCGACCGCGACGCGGTGCACCACGCAGGCGAATCGATCGTCGGCTGGACGGTGGCCGAGGATATCGCGGGTCCGCTGGAGAATCATCTTGTCGAACGCGTCGTCTGATCTTCGCGACGAGCGCCCGCAGATCTGGGTGGGCGAAACCCCGTGGCCGGTGCGGCTCGTCCATCATGCGCAGTCGCGACGTTACAAGCTGATCTTCGACGGCGCGCGCGGCGAGTTGCGCCTGACGCTGCCGCGCCGCGCCAATGCGGCGCGCGCGCTCAAATGGGCGAGCGAACAGCAGGGCTGGCTGGCCGAGCAGGTCGGCAAGGCGGCCGCGCCGCTGCTGATCGGGCCGGGCGCCGCGGTGCCGCTGTTCGGCGCGCCGCGCCGGATCGACTGGAGCGCTGCCGCGCCGCGCGCGGTGCGCCTCGCGGACGATGCGCTGATCGTCGGCGGACCCGCCGACACCGTCGGCCGCCGCATCGAGCGCTGGCTGAAGGCCGAAGCGCTCGCGCTGATGACGCGCGAAAGCCGTGAGATTGCCGAACGCGCGGGGCTCCGCGTCGGCCGTGTCGGGGTCGGCGATCCGCGCAGCCGCTGGGGAAGCTGCACCCATGACGGCGACCTGCGCTATAGCTGGCGGCTGGTGATGGCGCCCGATCACGTCCGCCGCGCCACCGTCGCGCACGAGGTCGCGCACCTGCGGCATATGGACCATGGCGCGGCTTTTCACGCGTTGGTGGATGAACTGCACGACGGCGACGTCGGCGCCGCGCGCGCGTGGTTGCGGCGCGAGGGGCGCGGGCTGCATCGTTATCGCTTCGGATAGGGGGCTATTTCCCGTCATTCCCGCGAAAGCGGGAATCCAGCTTTTGCCATTCTCCTCCCTTTTTCTTCGCGCCTTTGCGCCTTTGCGTGAGGTTCTGAAATCTCACGCAAAGGCGCAAAGGCGCGAAGAAAAAGGTATGGGAAAGCTGGATTCCCGCTTTCGCGGGAATGACGGAAGAATTTTCAGCGCCGTCCGTGTCTTTAATTCCCCTCGCCATTCGCCGGGCGCTGCGCGGCTTGCCCCTTCTGTGCCGGCGGGGGTGGCGCCTTGGGCGCCGGAATCGTGATGAGCTTGCCCTGCGGCGGCACTTTGGGTGCCGCGTTCGCATCGGGCGGCGGGCGGCGGCCGGTCTGTTCCTCGATCCATTGCTGGTTGAGCACCGGACCCTCGTCCTGCGGCGGCGGGGGCGGCGCGTCGCCCTGCTGCGGCGGGCGGCTGTCGTAAGGCAGCTCGATCGGCATACCATTGTCGTCGGTCAGCCCTTCGTCGCCCGGCTCGCCCAGATAGGCGTCGCTTTCGTCCTCGAGCTGCCATTCGGGCAGCTTGACCTCGGTATCGAAGGGCTCGACCGGGCGGCGTGCGACCGCGACGCGCATATAATCGGCAAAGGCCCTGGCCGGCGCGCGGCCGCCCTGCAGCCCGCCGACGGGCTTCGCATCGTCGCGGCCCATCCAGACGCCCGTCGTCAGCCCGCTCGAAAAGCCGAGGAACCAGCCGTCCTTGTTGCTCGACGTCGTGCCGGTCTTGCCCGCGACGGGACGGCCGATCTGCGCCGCGCGGCCGGTGCCGGTCGCGACCGCGGTCTGGAGCAGGTCGGTGATCCCGGCGGCGACCCATGTATCGACCAGCGTCTGCCCGCGCTCGGCCGGCCGCTGATAGAGCAGACGCCCGTCGGCGGTCGTGACCTTGGTGATCGCATAGGGCTGGGCGGAAACGCCCTTGCGCGCGACCGAGGCGAAGGCGGCGGTCATGTCGATTACCCGCACCTCGGCGCTGCCGAGCACCATCGAGGGATGGGTGTTGATCGGGGTCGTGATGCCGAAGCGGCGCGCCATGTTGGCGACCGCCGAAAAGCCGATCTCGTCGCCCAGCTTGGCGGCGACGGTGTTGACCGAGTAAGCGAAGGCGGTGCGCAGGCTCATCGGCCCCGCAAAACGCCCCGACGAGTTGCGCGGGCTCCAGCCGTTGATCGTCACCGGCTCATCGACCACCTGGTCGTCGACCTTATGCCCCGCTTCGAGCGCGGCCATATAGACGAACAGCTTCCACGCCGATCCGGGCTGGCGCAGCGCCTGCGTCGCGCGGTTATAGTTCGACGCGACATAGTCGGTGCCGCCGACCATCGCGCGCACCGCGCCGTCGCGGTCGATCGACACCAGCGCCGCCTGCACGCCCTTCGGCGTGTCGGCCTGGATCGCGGCGGTTGCCGCGCGCTGCATACCGAGGTCGAGCGTGGTGTAGACGTCGAGCGCCTCGCTACCCTCGTCGATCAGCATGTCGAGCTGCGGCAGCGCCCAGTCGGTGAAATAGCGCGCGCTGTTCTGCCCCGTCTCCTGCGCAAGCTGGACGTCGGCGGGCTTGGCGCTGTCGGCCTGCGACTGGGTGATGAAGCCCGCATCGACCATCGTTTCGAGGACGACCCCCGAGCGGCCGAGCGCGGCGGCGGCGTCGGCGGTCGGCGAATAGCGCGACGGCGCCTTGACCAGCCCCGCGACCACCGCGGCCTCCGACAGCGACATTTCGGTCGCGCTATGCCCGAAGAAGCGCCGCGACGCGGCGTCGATGCCATAGCTGCCGCCGCCGAAATAGACCTTGTTGAGATAGAGTTCGAGCAGTTCGTCCTTCGAGAATTTCCATTCGAGCGCGAGCGCGAGGATCATCTCGCGCGCCTTGCGCGTCCAGGTATAGCTGTTCGACAGGAAGATGTTGCGCGCGAGCTGCTGGGTGATCGTCGAGGCACCCTGCATCCGGCGGCCGGTGCCATAATGTTCGACCGCGAACACCGCGGCGCGGCTCATGCCGACGGGGTCGATGCCGGGGTGATAGCGAAAACGGCGATCCTCGACCGCGACCATCGCGTCCTGCATCACCTGCGGCGTCTCGGTCAGCGTCAGCCAGCGGCCGTAATTGGGGCCGAGCGACAGGAAGACGGTGCCATCGGCGGCGTGGACGCGGATCGTCTGTCCGGCGGGCGATTTCTTGAGCTCCTCGAAGCTCGGGATGCGCTGCACCGCGATGCCGACCGCGACCGCGATCGCGACCGCGCCGACGAAGGCGAGGCCAAGCCCCCAGCGGAACAGCCGCCGGAGCCAGATACGGACGCGCGACGGGCCGCCGGACGGGCCCTTGCCGGACCCGCCCTTACCCGACGATGACGATTTACCTGCGGATGCCTGCTGTCGTTCGCGGCGCAAACATAATCCTTCCCTCGCTCCGCCCCGGATGTTTCAGGCCGGCAGGATCAACCCTTGCCGACTTTGGCCTCTTCCTGCCCGCGCTCGGCGAAGTCAAGCGCCGCGCTGTTGATGCAGTAACGCAGCCTGGTCGGCCCGGGGCCGTCGGGAAAGACATGGCCGAGGTGGCCCTCGCATTTCGCGCAGCGCACTTCGGTGCGGACCATGCCGTGGCTCTGGTCGGTGAGTTCGGTCACCGCGCTCGCGGCGGCGGGCGCGGTATAGCTCGGCCAGCCCGACCCGCTGTTATATTTGGTGCGGCTGTCGAACAAAGGCTCGCCGCAGCCGGCGCAGTGATAGATGCCGTCGCCCTTGTGGTCGGTATATTTGCCGGTGAAGGCGCGCTCGGTGCCGCCCTCGCGCAGCACATGATGCGCCATGGGGTCGAGGGTCTTGTCGGTTTGAGAGGTGGTCATGGTCGGAACTCCTTGCGGCGGCGTCGTGCGGCGCCCGGCTGGACCCTATATCGGCCCGGCGCCTTGTCGCGACAAGGGGCTTCGATCCGGTTCACGCGGAGACGCGGAGGCGCGGAGGCGCGGAGAGAGAGAAGATATGCCGCAAAGCGGCTTTCGATTCCGCCGGAGCGCCCGGGAGCATCGTTGCTGGACAAGGGGCCTGCCGGCCCGAGCCGTCTCTCTCCGCGCCTCCGCGTGAACCAAAATCCTCTGCGCTCTCTGCGCGAATCCTCTAAATACGCGTCACCCGCGACACCAGCCGCACAAGGGGCGGGAAAGCAGCGGCAATCGAGGTCAGCAGGCCCGCGCTGTGGGGGTTTTCCCCCGCGCGCCAGATCAGGTTCGCGAGCGCGAAAGGCCGCGCCAGGCAGGCCGCGAGAGCCCGCTGGAAAGCGGGTGCTTCCGCGGGGCCGCAGCGCCGCCATGCCGCCACTGCGGCCTCGGCGCTCGCGAGCGCCAGTCCCATGCCCTCGCCCGCGAGGCTGGGGATGACCCCGGCCTGATCGCCGAGCTTGAACAGCCCCGGGACCGTATCGGCCGTCCGCCAGCCATAGGGGACGTGGCCGATCGCCTCGACCGGGCGCGCCCAGTCGGCCCGCGCGAGCCGTTCGCCGAGCGGCGGCAGCGCGTCGCCGAGCGTGCGGAGCAGCGCCGCCGGATCGCCGCCTGCTTCGTCGAGGCGCGATTTATGGACCGCGAGGCAGAGGTTGCCGCTGCCGTCCTCCTGCCGCACCAGCCCGGCATAGCCGCGATCGAAGAGGTGAAGCTCGACCGCATCGCCGATCAGCCGTGCGAGCGCCGGATGCGCGGGGAGGCGCAGCCGCAGGCCGATGACGGGGTCGCCGTGCTGCCAGCGCGCGGGCTCGCGCGGAAAGCCGCGAAAGCCATGCTTGCCCGCCGCGAGGAAAAGTGACGGCGCCGTCAGCGTCGCGCCGTCGCGCGTCTGCACGGTGCCGCCTGCGAGCGCCGTCGCATGAACCCCGCGCTCCAGCCCCGCGCCCGCGGCGACGGCGGTCGCCTGCAAGGCGCCGTCGAGGCAGCGGCGCGACACGCCCATCGCCGCGCCGGGCAATCGTGTTTCGCTCGCCCGGCGCCCCGCGAACAGCCGCACGCGCGTGACCGTCTGCCCGCCGAGCGCGGCGCGGTCGATCCCGAGCGCTTCGAGCCGCGCGAGCGCCTGCCAGCTCAGGAAGCCGCCGCACAGCGCGTCCCCCGTCTCACGCGACCGTTCGAGCAGCAGTGGCTTCGCGCCCGTCCGCGCCAGCCCGATCGCCGCCGCCGACCCGGCGGGTCCGGCGCCGACGATAAGCGCGTCGCTCATCGGATGCGCTCGACGCAAAGGCGATAGGGGAAGCTACGGAAGATGCGGCATTCGCTTGCCACATCGGGCAGCGCGTCGGCGAGCATCGCCTGCCATTCGGCGCGGCGAAAGCTGCGCCCCACCGAAAGCTGTCCGTCGCGGCGCACGATCGGATCGACCAGCGCGAGGCTTGCCAGCAACGGATAGCCCGCGAAGGGCAAGCGCTGGCGATGAAGGTCGTTGACCAGCCAGCCGCGCGCGCTCTCGCTTTCCATGAAGCGCAGGAAGGCGCGGCGCTGCTCGGGCGTCATATGATGGGTGACGAGGCTCGACAGGATGATGTCCCACCCCTCCCCCGCCAGATCGCGGTAATCGCCGGTGATCAGCCGCGCGCGGTCGCCGAGCCGCGCTGCGGCGACCGGCGCGCTTTTCGGGTTGAGATCGACCCCGGCGAGATCGAGCGCCACCCCGCGTGCATCGCCCCAGCGCGCGATCCGGGCGAGCATGTCGCCCGCGCCGAAGCCGACGTCGAGGATGCGCCACGGCCGCTCGCTCCCGTGGCGCGCGCGGACGCGGTCGAGGAACCCCAGGGTCGGCCGCTGCGCGAGCGTCAGCCCGTTGATCCGCGACAGGTCGGCGAGCACCCTGGCATAGCGCGCGGGCGAAAGCTCGGCCGCGTCCATCTCCTCCTCGCGCTCGATCGGCCGGGCGAGGCTGGTGAAGGGGTTCATGCCTCGAACCGGATCGCTTCGGCGGCGAGGCCGGGGCCGAAGGCGATGGCGATCCCTTCCCCTTTCGCGCCGCGCGCCATCATCGCGGCGAGCACGAACAGGATCGTCGCCGACGACATGTTACCGAAGCGCGCGAGCACCGACCGGCTGTCGGTGAGCGCCTCTGCCGGCACCGCGAGCGCATGTTCGACCGCGTCGAGCACCGAACGCCCGCCGGCGTGGACCGCGAGCAGCGGCGGCGCGCCGGCCGTGCCGAACAGGTCGCGTTGCACGTCGCGGCTGGCCAACGCCTCGCGCAGCCGCCCCGGCACTTCGCCCGACAGATGCATCTCAAAACCCTTGTCGCCGATGTCCCAGCGGATCAGATCGGCGCTGTCCTCGAGCGCCAGGCTGCGGCCCTCGCCCAGCACGAGCCCGCCGGGCGCCGCCGACACGATGCCCGCCGCGGCGCCGTCGCTGAACTGCAGCATCGCGAGCAAAGGCTCGGGCTGGTCGGCGAGGCTGAGGTGCAGCGTCGACAGCTCGACGCTCACCACCAGCACCACCGCCTCGCTCTGCGACCGCACGATATGCCGCGCGGTGCGCAGCGCGGTGACTCCGGCATAGCAGCCCATGAAGCCGATCAGCACGCGCTCGACCGTCGGCGCCAGCTTCAGCCGCCGCGCGAGAATCTGATCGATCCCCGGCGCGACGAAGCCGGTGCAGCTCGCGACAACGATATGGGTGACGCGCGCGGCGTCGAACGCCGCGCCGAGCGCCGCGATCGCCTGCATCGCAAGGTCGGGCGCATGGTCGGCATAGGCCGCCATCCGCGCCGAGGTCGGCGGCAGGCCGGGAACGTCGTAAAAGCCGCCCGCCGCGACCGGCGATCCGCCTGCGGGCGTTGGCGGCAGCACCGACCAGCGATGGTCGATCCCCGACCGCGCCGCCATCCGCGCGAACAGGGCGCGGATGCGCGCGTCGGCGAGGCGCGGCGTCGCCCAGTCGATAAAGGCTTGATGAATGTCGTGATCGGGCACCGCCGTGGCGAGCGCGTTGAGCCGGATGGCAGGGAGGCGGCGCGGCGGGCTGCTCATGGCGCTGGTTAGACCGAAAAGAGGGGCACCACCAGCCGCTAAGCGCGCCCGTGGCTTTACCCCGGATTAACCATGGCGATGCTATGGCCGCACCCGTGAAACTGCGCTTTTTGCCCGCTTTTTTCCTCTGTCTCGCTGCCCCTTCAGCGGCCGCGGCACAGTGTATGCTGTGCGGCAAGCCCGACAGCGGCCCGGCGGCGCCGAGTCGCAAGGCCGACACGCCGCTTCGCATCGACATCGAAACCCAGCTCGACATGGGCCGCGTCGCGGCGGGCGGGGGCGGCGGAGAGGTCGCGCTCGACCCCGTCACCGGCGCGCGCCGCCTCAGCGGCGACGTCCGCGACCTCGGTGGCTTCGCGGTGACCGGCACCGTCACGGTGCGCGGCGAACCCGGCGCCGAAGTGCGCGTTTTTCTGCCCGCCTCGGTCGATCTCGAAAGCGGTAGCGGCGGCATGGCGCGCATCACCGGCCTCGCCACCGACCTCGGCGCCGCCCCGCGCCTCGGCCCCGACGGCCGCCTCATCTTCCGCTTCGGCGGGCGCCTGCAGGTGGGCGGCGCGAACGACGGCGACTATCGCGGGCGCATTCCGGTGACGGTGGAATATCAATAGGATCAACGGCTGCTTTGGGGTGGGGAACTGCCGTCGCCGATCCTCCCCGTGCCGGGGAGGATATTTTGCCCGCTTCCGCTCGCTACCGACCGCCAGCGAATTACAGCAGCACCCGCTCACCCGTCCGCGCCGATTGCGCTGCCGCTTCGGCGAGCGCGAGCGCCGCGACGCCGTCGCGGAAATCGACGAGGGGCGCCGCGCCGTCCAGAATGTCGGCGAAATGCTCGGCCTCGCGGGCGTAGGCGACGGCATAGCGATCGAGGAAGAAATTCTGGAAGCGGTCGGCGGCGGCGCCAGTTTCGCCCCAGGTCTCGACCGTGGTTTCGAGCTGGTTCTGGGCGCGGATCATGCCCTTCGATCCGAAGGCCTCGATTCGCTGGTCATAGCCATAGCCGCTGCGGCGGCTCGACGAGATCACGCACAGGCGCCCCGACGCGGTGCGCAGGATCGTCTTTGCGGTATCGGCGTCGCCTGCTGCGCCGATCGCCGGATCGACGAGCACCGAGGCGCTGGCGAAGACTTCGCTCACTTCCTCGCCGAGCAGCCAGCGCGCCATGTCGAAATCGTGGATCACCATATCCTTGAAGATGCCGCCCGATATCTTGACATAATCGACCGGCGGCGGCGCGGGATCATGGCTGATGATGTGCAGCGTTTCGAGCGCGCCGACCGCGCCGTCCGCTAGACGCGCCTGCAAGGCCGCGAAATTCGGGTCGAAGCGGCGGTTGAACGCCAGGAACAGCCGCGCGTTCAGCGCCGCGAACCGCGCCGCCGATTCGCGCGCGGCAGCCAGATCCTGATCGAGCGGCTTTTCGCAGAAGATCGCCTTGCCCGCTTCGGCGGCGGCGAGGCTGTAAGGCAGATGGGTGTCGGTCGAACTCGCGACCACGACCCCCGCGATCACCGGGTCGGCGAGCGCCTCCTCTATCGTCGAGACCTGCGCGCCATATTGCGCGGCGACCGACGCGGCCGCCTCGGGAAAGGGATCGACGACCCGCGACAGCCGCAGACGCGGATTGGCGGCGAGGTTCGCCGCGTGGATTTTGCCGATCCTGCCGGCGCCGATCAGGGCGATGTCGTGCATATTATCCTCTTCCAGTTGAAACCGTGTTCCAACTCTATACTATATGGAACATATATTCCATAGCTTGGAACGCGTCGCAGGGCGACAGTTGCGTTACAAGTTTTGAACAGATATTCCGTTTTTCCGACAACCGGGGGAGAATGATTTTGACCGACGTCCCGACCGCCCCCGCTTCGGCGGAAGAATTGCGCGCCGAGATCGTGAGCCGTTACGAGACGCTGAGCAAGCGGCTCAAGCAGATCGCGCGCTATATCCTCGACGAGCCCAACGACATCGCGCTCGAAACGCTCGCGGTGATCGCCGATCGCTGCGGCGTCCAGCCCTCGGCAATCGTCCGCTTCGCCAAGAGCTTCGGTTTCGAGGGCGCGAGCCAGATGCAGCGCCTGTTCCGCGACGGGCTGCTCAGCAACAATGCCGCGCTCGGCTATTCGGAGCGTGTCCGCCAGCTCGACCAGGCGACCAATGCCAGCGACGTCGAGCCCGCCAATCTCCTCTCCGAATTCGTCGAGGGCAACAGCCTCGCGATCCAGAATCTGCTGCAGACGGTCAGCGGCGCCGACATGCGCGCGGCGGTCGACCTGCTGATGGCGGCCGACACGGTGCATGTCGCGGGGTTCCGCCGCTCGTTCCCTGTCGCGTCCTATATCGCCTATTCGCTGCTCCAGGCGGGCAAGCGCGCGGTGTTCATCGACGGAGTGGGGGGGCTGGGGCTGCAGCAGGTCCACGCGATGGGTCCCGACGACCTGCTGATCGCGATCAGCTTTCACCCCTATTCGGAAGAGACGATCGCGGTCGTCAACGCCGCCCGCGCGAACGGCGGCCGCGTTCTTGCGATCAGTGACAGCCTGGTCAGCCCGGTCGCCAAACCCGCCGAACATGTCCTCCAGATTCGCGAAGCCGAGGTGCGGAAATTCCGGTCGCTGTCGGCGTCGATGTGCCTAGCGCAGGCGCTGGTGATCAATTTCGCGTTCGAGGCGACGCGCACCGACGGCAAGGCGCGCGAGGACGGGACGGCATAGCTATTTCATTCCGGCGTTCCAATGAAACATATGTTGCAAACATTCTAAAGTTGGAATATGTGTTTCAGACCAAGGAAGGATGGTCTGGAAAGCGATGGCGGAGCAAGGGCATGAAGCGGTCGGAGAACAGCGGCTGGACGTCGTCACGCTGGGGCGCGCGGGGATAGACCTTTACGGCGAACAGATCGGCGGGCGGCTCGAGGATATGGCGAGCTTTGCCAAATATATCGGCGGCAGCCCGACCAACACCGCGGTCGGCGCGGCGCGTCTCGGCTTGCGCGCCGGGCTGATCACGCGCGTCGGCGCCGACCATTTCGGGCGCTTCATCGTCGAGGAACTGGAACGTGAAGGCGTGTCGACGCGCGGCGTCCGCTCCGACCCCGACCGGCTGACCGCGCTCGTTTTCCTCGGCATCCGCGATCCCGATACTTTTCCGCTGATCTTCTACCGCGAGAATTGCGCCGACATGGCGCTGGCCGCCGACGACATCGACCCCGATTTCATCGCGTCGGCCGGCGCGCTGCTGATCAACGGCACGCATCTGTCGCAACCGGGCGTGTTCGCGGCGAGCCTCAAGGCGGCGACGCTGATGAAGGCGGCCGGCGGTCGCGTCGTTTTCGACATCGATTACCGCCCGGTGCTGTGGGGGCTTGCGGGCAAGGACAATGGCGAGGATCGTTTCGTCGCCGATCGCGGCGTCACCGAAGCCTTGCAGCGCGTGCTGCCGCTCTGCGACCTGATCGTCGGCACCGAGGAGGAGATTCATATCCTCGGCGGCTCGACCGACACGCTGGCGGCGCTCCGCGCGATCCGGGCAAAGAGCGCGGCGCTGCTCGTCTGCAAGCGCGGCGCCGAGGGGTGCGTCGCCTTTCCGGGCGCTATTCCCGCATCGCTCGACGCCGGGGTTGTCGGCCGCGGCTTTCCGATCGAAGTGTTCAACGTGCTCGGTGCGGGCGACGCCTTCATGGCGGGTTTCCTGCGCGGCTGGCTGAAGGACATGCCGCTCGAAAAATGCTGCGAGATCGCCAATGCGTGCGGCGCGCTCGTCGTCTCGCGCCACGGCTGTGCGCCGGCGATGGCGTCGTGGGACGAACTCCAGCATTTCCTTGGCGGTCAATGGCCGCACCGCCTGCGCGAAAGCGCCGAACTCGAACAGCTCCACTGGTCGACCAACCGCCACGGCGAGCGCGACGAGCTGACCGTGCTCGCGATCGACCACCGCAGCCAGTTCGACGACCTGCTCGCCGAGCTGGGCGAAAGTGACGAGGCGCGGGTCCATCATTTCAAGAATCTGGCGCTCGAGGCGCTGCACCGCATGGGCGCGGGCGATCCCAATTACGGCGTGCTGCTCGACGGCCGCTTCGGCGCGCGCGCGCTCGAAGCGGCGGCCGATCATCCCTATTGGATCGGGCGGCCGATCGAGGTTCCGGGATCGCGGCCGCTGCAATTCGAAGGGTCGCCCGATGTCGGCATGACGCTGCGCGACTGGCCGAGCAATCATGTCGTCAAATGCCTCGTCTTCTATCATCCGGACGACGATGCCGAGATGCGGGCGCGACAGGACCGGCAGATCGCGCGGCTGTTCGATGCGTGCCGCCGCACCCGCCACGAATTCCTGCTCGAAATCATCGCCTCGAAGCATGGGCCGATTGACAGCGGCACGATCGCGTCGGTGATCGACCATATCTATTCGCTCGGCATCTATCCCGACTGGTGGAAGCTCGAACCGACCACCGATGCCGCCGCCTGGGCGGCGAGCGAGGCGGCGATATTGCGCCACGATCCGCTCTGCCGCGGTATCGTTCTGCTCGGCCTGTCGGCGCCGCAGGACGAGGTGCTCGCGGGCATCGTCGCCGCCGCCGCCTTTCCATTGGTAAAGGGCTTTGCGGTCGGCCGGACGATCTTCCACGACGTCGCACAGCAATGGCTGACCGGCGCGATCGACGACGAGGCGGCGATCGCTGCGCTCGGCGCCAATCTGCGCGTCCTTGCCGATGGCTGGCGCGCGGCGCGCCGTGCTAGGGTGGCGGCATGAGCAGGACGGTCAGATTGACGATGGCGCAGGCGCTGTCGCGCTGGCTCGCCGCGCAGCGGGTCGAGGTCGATGGTGTCGAGACGCCCTATTTCGCGGGCATCTGGGCGATCTTCGGCCACGGCAATGTCGCGGGGATGGGCGAGGCACTGGCGGGGATGGAGGAGGCACTCCCCACATATCGCGCGCATAACGAACAGGGCATGGCGCACGCCGCGATCGCCTTTGCCAAGGCGAGCCGCCGTCGCCGGGCGATGGCGTGCACGACCTCGATCGGTCCCGGCGCGACCAATATGGTGACCGCCGCGGCGCTCGCGCACGTCAACCGGCTGCCCGTGCTGTTCCTGCCCGGCGACGTCTATGCCAGCCGCCGCCCCGATCCGGTGTTGCAGCAGATCGAGGATTTCGCCGACGCGACGGTCAGCGCGAACGATTGCTTCCGCCCGGTGTCGCGCTATTTCGACCGCATTACCCGGCCCGAACAGATCATCGATGCGCTGCCGCGCGCGATGGGGGTGCTCACCGACCCGGCGCTGTGTGGGCCGGCGACGCTGGCGCTCTGTCAGGATGTGCAGGCCGAGGCCTTCGACTATCCCGAAAGCTTCTTTGCCCCGCGCCTGTGGCGCCCGCGCCGTCCGCGTGCCGACCGTGCTGAACTGGCGGGCCTGATCGAGGCGGTTCGCACCGCGAAGGCACCGCTGATCGTTGCGGGCGGCGGGGTGCTCTATTCCGAAGCCGAGGCGGTGCTGGCCGATCTCGCGGCCCGGACCGGCATCCCGGTCGCCGAGACGCAGGCGGGGAAGGGCGCGCTGGCGTGGGACCACCGTCAGGCCCTCGGCAGCATCGGCGTTACCGGCACGAGCGCGGCGAACGCCGCTGCCGAAGCCGCCGACCTGATCATCGGCGTCGGCACCCGGTTGCAGGATTTCACCACCGGGTCGCGCACGCTCTTCGCGGGCAAGCGGCTGATCCAGATCAACATCGCTGCGCCCGATGCGATCAAGCAGGGCGCCGAGGCGGTCATCGGCGACGCGCGCGAAACGCTTGAAGCGCTGATTGAGGCGCTCGCCGATTGGCGGGTCGAGGCCGCATGGGGCGACGCGAACCGCGCTGCGATTGCCGAGTGGAACGCCGCGTGGGACGCCGCGACTGCGCCAGGCGATGCGCTTCCTTCGGATGCGCAGGTGATCGGCGCAGTGTGGCGGCAGGCGGGCGACGACGCGACCGTCGTCTGCGCCGCGGGCGGGCTGCCCGGCGAATTGCACAAGCTTTGGCGGAGCCATCGTCCGGGCGGCTATCATGTCGAATATGGCTTTTCGTGCATGGGCTACGAGGTCGCAGGCGGACTGGGGGTCAAGATGGCCGACCCGGCGCGCGACGTCATCGTGATGGTCGGCGACGGCAGCTATCTGATGCTCAATTCCGAACTCGCGACCTCGGTGATGCTCGGGCACAAAATCACCGTCGTGCTGCTCGACAACCGCGGTTATGGCTGCATCAACCGGCTGCAGCAGGGGACGGGCGGGCGTCCGTTCAACAATCTGCTCGCCGACGCGGCGCACACGGTGCTGCCCGACATCGACTTCGCGGCCCACGCCCGCAGCCTCGGCGCGGCGGCCGAGAAGGTCGGCGGTCTCGCAGACCTCGACGCCGCGCTCGGCCGCGCGAAGGCGTCGGCCCAATCCTATGTGATCGTCATCGACACCGATCCCGCGATCACCACCGAGGCGGGCGGCCATTGGTGGGACGTCGCGGTCCCCGAAGTGTCGGCGCGCGCCGAAGTGCAGGCCGCGCGCCGCGACTATGAACATCGAATCGACGGAGAGAGGCAATGACGATCCGCTGGGGCGTGAGCCCGATCGCCTGGTGCAACGACGACATGCGCGAACTGGGCGGCGACACGACGCTCGACGAACTGCTCACCGATGTCCGCGATATCGGTTTCGACGGGGTCGAGCTCGGCAATAAATTCCCGCGTGATCCCGAGGTGCTGGCGCCGATCATGGCGGGCTATGGCCTCGACATCGTCGGCGGCTGGTATTCGTCGAACCTTCTGGTCCGCGACGCCGATGCCGAGATTGCGGCGCTGGCGAAGCATCTCGCTTTGCTCGAATATATGGATTCGAGCGTCTTCATCCTCGCCGAGACGTCGAATGCGGTCCATGGCGACCGCTATGGCAGCCGGCTCGACACGCATCCGGTGTTGCCCGCCGCCGACTGGAAGCCGTTCGGCGAGCGGCTGAACACGGTCGCGCGCTTCATCACCGATCGCGGGCTGCGCTTCGCCTACCACCATCACCTGGGGACGGTCGTCGAGACGAAGGATGAACTCGAACGCTTTTTCGACGCGACCGGCGATCATGTCGGGCTGGTCCTCGATACCGGCCACGCGCTGTTCGGCGGAATCGAGCCGATCGACGTGATCAAGGCGCGCCCCGAGCGCGTCGCTCACGTCCATTGCAAGGATGTCCGCACCGCGAAATATGACGAATATCGCGCGAACGGGACGAGCTTCCTCAATGGCGTCGTCGGCGGCATGTTCACCGCGCCGGGCGACGGCGACTATGATTATGCGCCCTTCATGCGCGCGCTCGCCGACATGGACTATTCGGGCTGGATTGTGATCGAGGCCGAACAGGACCCGGCGATCGCCAATCCGCGCGAATACAGCCAGCTCGGCCTCGACACGCTGAAGCGGCTCGCGCGCGAGGAGGCGCTGGTCTGATGTCGCTGCTCGTCCGCCCGCACGCCCCCGACGAAGACGGCACGCTGCTCGACATCACCCCCGAAAGCGCGGGCTGGCAATATGTCGGCTTCCGCGTGGTCCGGCTGGCCGCGGGCGCGCGCTACAATCATGTCGAGGACGGGCGCGAGGCGTGCCTCGTGATCCTGACCGGCACCGTGTCGGTCGATGCGGGGGGCGAGCATTTCGGCGATATCGGCGGGCGCGAGACGGTGTTCGATGGCGCCGCAACCTCGGTCTATGTCCCCGCGGGGCATCGCTATACGATCGAGGCGACGTCCGATGCCGAAATCGCGATCTGCACCGCGCCCGGAAGCGGCGCGGGCGCGGTGCGGCTGATCCGTTCCGAGGCGGTCGAGGTGCGCGGGCAGGGCACGAATACGCGCCACGTCCGCAACATCCTGTCCGACGCCGACGCGGCCGAGAGCCTGCTCGTCGTCGAGGTGATCACGCCCGGCGGCCACTGGTCGAGCTACCCGCCGCACAAGCACGACCGCGACGCCTTCCCCGAGGAAACCTTCCTTGAGGAAACCTATTACCACCGCCTCTCGCCGCCGCAGGGCTTCGCCTTCCAGCGCGTCTATACCGACGAACGCGACATCGACGAGACGATGGCGGTCGAGGACGGCGACGTCGTGATGGTGCCGCGCGGCTATCATCCGGTCGGCGCGCCGCACGGATACGACCTTTATTATCTGAACGTGATGGCGGGACCCCGGCGCAACTGGGTGTTCCGCAACGACCCCGCGCACGAGTGGATCGTGCGCCAGTAAGGAAGAGCGATGAGACAGATTGACCCCTTCATCGCCGGCGACGCCGCCGGCGGCGGCTCCGTGCGTGCCGGAGAAACGCGTGCCGGCGATGTGTTCAACCCGAGCACGGGGCAGGTTCAGGCCCGCGTCGCCTTTTCGACCCCCGCCGATCTCGACCGCGCCGTCGCTGTTGCCCAGGCTGCGCAGCCCGGTTGGGCGGCGACCAATCCGCAGCGCCGTGCGCGCGTGATGTTCCGCTTTCGCGACCTGCTCGAGGCGAACATGCAGGAACTCGCCGAGTTGCTCGCGAGCGAGCATGGCAAGGTCGTCGCCGACGCGCGCGGCGATGTGCTGCGCGGGCTGGAGGTGATCGAATTTTCGTGCGGCATTCCGCACGCGCTGAAGGGCGACTATACGCAGGGCGCGGGGCCGGGAATCGACGTCTATGCGATGCGGCAGGCGCTCGGCGTCGTCGCGGGCATCACCCCGTTCAATTTTCCCGCGATGATCCCGATGTGGATGTTCGGCCCCGCGATCGCGGCGGGCAACGCCTTCATCCTCAAGCCCAGCGAGCGCGATCCGTCGGTGCCGGTGCGCCTCGCCGAACTGATGATCGAGGCGGGGCTGCCCGAGGGCATTTTGCAGGTCGTCCATGGCGACAAGGAGATGGTCGATGCAATCCTCGACCATCCGGGCATCGCGGCGGTCAGCTTCGTCGGCTCGTCGGACATCGCGCATTATGTCTATGGCCGCGGCACCGCGGCGGGCAAGCGCGTCCAGGCGATGGGCGGTGCGAAGAATCACGGCATCGTCATGCCCGATGCCGATCTCGATCAGGTCGTGAGCGACCTTTGCGGCGCCGCCTTCGGCTCGGCGGGCGAGCGCTGCATGGCGCTGCCCGTCGTCGTGCCGGTGGGCGACAAGACTGCCGATGCCTTGCGCGAACGGTTGATTCCGGCGATCGCCGCGCTCAAGGTCGGGGTGTCGAGCGATCCCGATGCGCATTACGGCCCGGTCGTCAACGCCGCGCACAAGGCGCGCATCGAGCAATGGATCCAGACCGGGGTCGACGAGGGTGCCGAGCTGGTCGTCGACGGCCGCGGGCTGGTGCTGCAAGGGCATGAACAGGGCTTCTTCGTCGGCCCGACGTTGTTCGACCGGGTGACGACCGATATGCGCGCCTATCGCGAGGAAATCTTCGGCCCCGTGCTCCAGATCGTCCGCGCGCCCGATTTCGAGACCGCGCTCGAACTGCCGTCGAAGCATCAGTACGGCAATGGCGTCGCGATCTTCACCCGCAACGGCCACGCCGCGCGCGAATTCGCGCAACGCGTCAACGTCGGCATGGTCGGGATCAACGTGCCGATCCCGGTGCCGGTCGCCTATCACAGCTTCGGCGGCTGGAAGCGTTCGGGCTTCGGCGACACCAATCAATATGGGATGGAGGGCGTGCGCTTCTGGACCAAGGTCAAGACGGTGACGCAGCGCTGGCCCGATGGCGGCGCGGGCGACAATGCCTTCCTCATTCCGACGTCATAGAGCTGATCGCTCGGGATTACTCATCCGTCATTGCGAGCGGAGCGAAGCAATCCAGAGCGGCTTGTCACACCCTAGATTGCCGCGTCGCTTCGCTCCTCGCAATGACGATTCATAGATATGAAACAAATCTTCCATTTTATTGAACAATGAAATAGTCTCGCAACAGAGGACTGGCAATGGCCGGCGAGGGAGAGAGGCGATGCTCAGATATTTCGCGACGGGACCGGACCTGCCGGTCAGGACCGACGACGGCGTCGATGGCGCGTTCCGGCGCTATCGGATGCGGATCATCATGGCGATCACGCTCGCCTATGCCGTCAGCTATACGTGCCGGCTCGCGATCAACATCGTCAAGAAGCCGCTGATCGACGCGGGCATCTTCACCCCGCTCGAGCTCGGGATGATCGGTTCGGCGCTCTTCTACACCTATGCCGCGGGCAAGTTGATCAACGGCTTCGTCGCCGACCACAGCAATGTGAAGCGACTGTTCGCGGCGGGGATGATCCTGTCGGCGCTGTGCAACATCGCGATGGGCTTCTCGACGCTCTTCTGGGCGACTTTGCTCATCTGGGGGCTCAACGGCTGGTTCCAGAGCTATGGCGCCCCCGCGTGCGTCGTCGCGCTGGCGAGCTGGTTCTCGAACCGCGAGCGCGGGCGCTATTACGGCATCTGGTCGACCGCGCATTCGATCGGCGAGGGGCTGACCTTCGCCGCCGTCTCGGCGCTCGTCGCGTTCGGCGGCTGGCGCTGGGGCTTCTGGGGGCCGGGCGTCGCGGCGATTCTCGCCGGGATCGCCGCCTTTTACGCGATGGCCGACCGGCCGCGCGCGCTGGGCCTGCCGACCGTCGCCGACTGGCGGAACGATCATTATGCCCCGCCCGCCGAAGGCGCGCCCGAGCGCGGGGTCTTCGCGACCCAGCTTTCGATCCTCAAAATCCCCGCGGTCTGGATTCTCGCGCTGGCGAGCGCCGCCAATTATGTGACGCGCTACGCGATCAACAGCTGGGGCATCCTCTATCTCCAGGAAGCGCGCGGCTATTCGCTGGCCGAGGCGGGCGCGGTGCTGACCGCGAGCACGCTCGCGGGGGTCGCGGGCGCGGTCGCCTTCGGCTTTGTTTCGGACACATTCTTCGGCGCGCGGCGTCCGCCCGCCAATCTGCTGTTCGGAGTCGTCGAACTCGCCGGGTTGCTGCTGCTCTTCTTCGGCCCGAACAATCCGGCGGTGGTGCTGGTCGCGGCGATCCTGTTCGGGCTCGGCATGACCGGCCTTGTCACCTCGCTCGGCGGATTGTTCGCGATCGACATTTGTCCAAAGCGCGTCGCGGGCGCCGCGCTCGGTCTGGTCGGCGTTTTCTCCTATCTCGGCGCCGCGATCCAGGAACAGGTGTCGGGGGCGCTGATCGACGCCAACATGCATATGGTGAACGGCGCGAACGTCTATGATTTCGGGCCGGTGATCTGGTTCTGGATCGGCAGTTCGGTGCTCGCGACGCTGCTCGCGACGACGCTGTGGAACACGAAGCTGCGCGACTGAAGGATATGACGATGCATCGCCGCAATCTCCTGCGCAGAGGCGCCGCGCTTGCCTTCCTCGCCGCGCTGCCCCGCCGGCTTTATGCCGCCGCGATCGGCTATCCGCGGCTGCTCGACGGGCCGATGGTCGGTGCGACGACGCCGGAGAGCATCACGATCTGGTCGCGCGCCAGCGGCGCCTTCGGGGTCGCGGTCGAATATGCGACGCGCCGCGACTTCGCCGATGCGAAGACGACCGCGCCGGTCGCCGCGATGCAGGAGAATGATCTCTGCACCGCGATCGAGGTGAAGGGGCTTCGGCCCGACACCGATTATTATTACCGCATCAAGGCCGACGGGATCGACGACCGGCATCAGCCGCTCGCCTTTCGCACCCGCACCGCGCCCGACCGCCCGCGCCCGATCCGCATCGCCTTCGGCTCGTGCGCGCGCGTCCAGCTCTATCCCGAACAGCCGGTGTTCGAAGCGATCGCCGCGATGGAGCCCGATCTCTTCCTGTGGCTCGGCGACAATATCTACGCCGACAGCGACAGCGAGACCGCCTTTTCGGCGCTCTATTCGCGCCAGCGCAATGTGTCGGCGCTCGTCCCGCTGCTCCGTTCGGTGCCGCAGCTCGCGATCTGGGACGATCATGATTTCGGCTATAATGATTCGGACCGCCGCAACGGCGCAAAGGCGATGACGCGCCGCCTGTTCGACCGCTGGTGGGCGAATCCGGCGTCGGGGCTGCCCGATACGCCCGGCATCTTCTTTCGTCACAGCTTCGGCCCCGTCGATATCTTCATGCTCGACGGGCGTTACCATCGCGACCCGCCGTCGGACCCCGACAGCCCGGCCAAGACGATGCTCGGCGCGGGACAAAAGGCGTGGCTGAAGCGCGAGCTCAAGGCATCGAAAGCGGTGTTCAAGATCCTCGCCTCGGGCACCGGCTGGACGCTTGCCGAAAAGGACGGCGACAGTTGGGCCGCCTATCTCCACGAGCGCAACGAGATCCTCGACTTCATTCGCGACGAAGGGATCGGCGGCTGCCTCGGTATTTCGGGCGACGTGCACCAGGGCGAACTCAACTGTGTGCCCTGGTCCGAGCAGGGCGGCTATGATTTCTACGATCTGGTGAGCTCGGGTCTCGCCCAATATCTGGCGCCCAAATTCGTCGATCAGCATCCCGAGGTGCGATTGCGTGCGCCGTGGGTGCGCAGCGCCAATTTCGGCCTGCTCGAATTCAGCTTCGATCCCGAACCGCGTGTCGAACTGAGCGTCCGCGATGTGATCGGAGCCTCGGCATCGGGCAAGCCCGTCGTCCTGCGCGCCGCCGATCTGGTCAACGGCAAGCAGAGCTGGCGCGCGGCGATCGACCCGCATGAACTCAAACGCCGCGAGCGCGTGGAGCGCGGCGGCAGCTATTATGGAGGTGAATGATCATGCGTTTCGAGATGGAGACGATCGCGCGCGACGAGTTCGAGGCGCTGAAGGCGCATCTGCCGTGCGCGACGCGGGAAGGCCTGTTCGAGACCTACCGGATCAGCCAGAATAGCTGGTACAAGCTGCGCGACGGTCAGCCGGTGAAGCGCAAGACGATCGAGCGGCTGCGCGAACGCTTTCATCAGGTCGCGGGCGGATGAGCGGCGCCCCTCTCCATATCGCGCTGATCGGCAGCGGCTTCATGGGCCGCGCCCATGCGCTCGCCTTCGCCGCCGCCGACCGGACCTTCGACCTGCCGCGCGCGCCGCGCGTCACGGTCCTCGCCGACCGCGACTTGCCGACGGCGACCGCAGCGGCTGCCTCGCTCGGCATCCCGCAGGCAAGCGGCGACTGGCGCGAGGCGATCGCCGACGCATCGATCGACATGGTCGCGATCGCCACCCCGAATTTGCTCCACGCCCCGATCGCGACCGCCGCGCTCGAAGCAGGCAAGGCGGTCTATTGCGAAAAGCCGCTGGCGACGACGATCGCGGAGTCGGAGGCGATGACCGCCGCCGCCGCGGCGACGGGGCTGCCGACCGCGGTTGGTTTCACCTATCTCTACAATCCGATGATCGTCCTTGCGCGCGACCTGATCGCCAGCGGTGAGATCGGCGAGGTCACCGCCTTTCGTGGCATCCATGCCGAGGATTTCATGGCGTCGGCCGACGCGCCGTTCAACTGGCGCTGCGAGCCCGAGCAGGCGGGCGGCGCGCTCGCCGACATCGGCAGCCACATCATCGCGATGGCGCAGCACCTTGTCGGCGACATCGGATCGGTGTCGGGCCGGCTACATACTGCTTATCCGACGCGGCGCGACGCAGCAGGCGCCGACCGCGCAGTGACGGTCGACGATCAGATGGACGCGGTGGTCGCATTCGCGAACGGCGCGACCGGCACCCTCGCGGCAAGTTGGATCGCCAGCGGGCAAAAGATGGGGCTGGCGTTCGAGGTCAGCGGCACGCGCGGCTCGATCGCCTTCACGCAGGAGCGGTTCAACGAGCTGAAACTCTATCGCTCCGGGACGGGGCGCACCAACGGCTTCACGACGATCTGCGCGGGACCCGAGCATGGCGACTATGGCGCCTTCTGCCCCGCATCGGGCCACCAGATCGGCTATAATGATTTGAAGACGATCGAGGTCAAGGCCGCGGTCGAGGCCGCGGCGGGGCTACCGTCGGCGGCAAAGAGCTTCGCCGATGCGCTGGCGGTCGAGAAGGTCGCCGACGCGATCCGGCGGTCGCATCGTGACGGGGGGTGGGTGAAGCCCTGAGGGAAAATTCGCTTCTGCGTTTCATGGCGTCGTCATTCCCGCGAAAGCGGGAACCCAGCATGGGGTCAGCCGACGCACGCTCTGGGTTCCCGCTTTCGCGGGAATGACGAAGGGCGGGAGTGCCTCCACTCCAAAGCAGCCGTCCTTCTGCCTAAACCCGCGCCAGCGCCGCCAGCAATTCCGCGTGAATCGCCGGCGTCGACGCCAGCACCGTGCCGTTCATCAGGTCGAGCGCTTCCCCGCGCGTGTCGGTGACGATCCCGCCCGCTTCGCGGACGATCGCGACCCCGGCGGCCATGTCCCACGCGCTGACGCTCTGTTCCCAATAGGCGTCGTGGCGGCCGCAGGCGACCCACGCCATATCGATCGCGCCCGCGCCGAGGCGGCGGATGCCGGTGACGCGCGGGGTCAGCCGTTCCATCTCGGCGTAAAATTGCGCGTGGTCCGGCTTGGTCGCAAAGGGAATGCCGACCCCCAGCACCGACTCCTCGATCGTCGTGCGCGCCGAAATATGGATGCGCTGCTCGCCCAGCCAGGCGCCGCTGCCGGTTTCCGCCCAGAACAGCTCGTCCATCGCGGGGACGTAAGTTACGCCCGCAATCACCTCGCCCTGTCGCGCCAGTGCAATATTCACGGCGAAGAGTGGGGATCCTGTCAGGAAGTTGGTCGTACCGTCCAGGGGATCGACCACCCACACATGGTCGGCGTCGCGGCCGGGGGTCAGCCCGCCTTCCTCGCCGAGGAAGCCGTAATCGGGGGCATGGGCCATCAACCGATCGCGGACGGTGGCCTCGGCCTTCAGGTCGGCCTCGGTGAACATGTCGGCGGCGCCGGCCTTGCTGTGGATCGTGAGCGTCGCGATGCGCGCGCGATCGGCGATCAATCCTTCGCCCGCGGCGTGAGCAGCGGCGATCATGGCGGAAATAAGGGATGACATTGGCATGCAATGAATATACGTTCTGTTTTCTAATAAAGATAGAAAAATTATTCTGAAATTTAAGGCGAGCCATCGCATCCCGGCGGCCGCCGTCTTTCCGGACGAATGAGGGAGGGTTGAGTGAAAACCAGTCTGTTTGCAATCGCCGCCGCGCTGGCGGCCGTTCCCGCCATCGCGAGCGCTGCCCCCGATGGCGCCGCGATTCCTGCCGTCGCCGCATCGGCGGAGACACAGGCAACGCAGGGGTCGGGCGCCGATGGCGCCGCGGTGGTTGCTGATCCCGGCGATCCGTCGCGCACGCTGATTCTCGCGGGCGCCGAATCAGCGGGGATCGAGATTTTCGATTTGAAGGGACAGCGCATTGCGACCCACAAGGTCGGCAATATCCGCGCGCTCGATCTTCGCGCCGGTGCCGCGCCGGGCGGCGCGCCTTTGCTCGCCGCGCTCGACGGCAAGGCGAACGCGCCGAAGCTGTTCCGCGTCGGTGCGGGCGGCGCCCCCATGCCGCTCGCGCTGACCGGAATCGAGCCGGCGATGACCGTCGCGGGGCTCTGCTTCTCGCGCAGCTACCGCGACGGCACCCTCTATCTCTTCCTCGTCGGCGACAAGGGCGAGATCGAGCAATGGGGGCTTTCCGCCGACGCCTCGGGGGCGATGAGCGGGCGGATCGCGCGGCGCTGGTCGCTGGGGTCGGAGATCGGCTATTGCGCCGCCGACGATCACGGTTCGGTCTATTTTTCGCAGGAAGCAGTCGGCGTCTGGCGCTTCGCGGCCGAGCCCGAGGCCGAGATCAAGCCCGAAATCGTCGACATCGTCCGCCTCGGCCATATCACCGACGAAGCGAAAGGCATCGCCATCGCCGCCGACGGGCGGCTGCTCGTCTCGGACGCCAAGGCCGACCGGCTGAACCTCTATGATCCCGCCGACGATCATGCCTATCTCGGCTCGGTCGCGCTCGCGGCGGGCGCCGACAGGGTCGAGGACGCGGGCAGCATCACCATCGCCGGCCCGGTCGTGGTCGTCGCCGACGATGACAATGCGCCCGAACAGCCCAATTTTAAGATCGCGAGCTGGCCCGCGCTGCTCGCGGCCGCGGGGCTTCCGGAACGCCCCGCCGCCCCGGCGCCCGCGACGATGCCGCTCGCGCGCCCGACGGTCGAGACCGTCCCGGTCGAAACCGGCGGTGACGCCGCCGACGATCCCGCAATCTGGATCGACCCCGCCGACCCCGCGCAAAGCGTCATCATCGGCACGCAGAAGCAGTCGGGGCTCTATGTCTATGGCCTCGATGGCAAGGTGCTCCAATATCTGCCCGACGGACGCATGAACAATGTCGACCTGCGCAGCGGCTTCCGTCTCGGCGGACGCGACGTGACGCTGGTGACGGCCAGCAACCGCACGACGAAGGGCATATCGATCTATGCGCTCGACCCCGCGACGCGCCGGCTGACCGACGTCGCCGACGGGCTGCAGGATACCGGCTTCGAAGACCCCTATGGCCTGTGCATGTATCGCAGCGCGAAGACGAAAAAGACCTATGTCTTCGTCAACCAGACCGACGGCAAGATGCGCCAGTGGGAACTGGTCGCGACCCCCGCGGGCAAGGTGCGCGCGAAGCTGGTGCGCGACCTGCCCTTCGCGAGCCAGGTCGAAGGCTGCGTCGCCGACGACGAGACGGGGATGCTCTACACCGGCGAGGAGGATGTCGGCATCTGGCGCGAAGGCGCCGAACCGCGCGGCGGCCCCGCGCGCACGATGCTGGCGAAAATTACCGACAATCCCGCGCTCAAGGACGATATGGAAGGCATGGGCCTCTATGCGATGGCAGGCGGCAAGGGCTATCTGGTCGTCTCGAGCCAGGGCAATGACAGCTATGCGGTCTTCCGCCGCGAGGGCGACAACGCCTATGTCGGCTCGTTCCGCATCGGCGCCGACATGGCGGCGGGGATCGACGGCGTTTCCGAAACCGACGGCCTCGACGTCAGCGGCCTCGCGGCCGGTCCGAACTTCCCGCACGGCCTGATGGTCGCGCAGGACGGCCGCAATGTCTCGCCGCCCGAGAATCAGAATTTCAAGCTGGTGCCGTGGGAACGGGTGGCCAAGGCGCTCGGCCTCGATCTTTGATCGCATCCCGCTGTGCGCTTGCGGGCGCGCAGCGGGCCAGGGCCAATTTTTCGCCCCGATGGTGACCCCTACGGGAATCGAACCCGTGTTTCAGCCGTGAGAGGGCTTTGAATGGGGGTGTCCCCGTCCATCACCGTCCATCAAAAACCCCATAAATCCTAGAGTGTGTGCGCTATTGTCCATTGTCGTGCAGTCATATATATTTGACGAATATTAGACGATTTTGGAGCATGGGCATGGCTAGGGTGGTGGAAGATGCAAAGATAACGACCTCCGGTGCGCGGGCCGACCGAGACCCCGGCACGCACTGGCGCGGCATCGATCCCACGACGCACATCGGTTATCGGAAACCCAAACGCGGCGGCGGCGGCGTGTGGCTCGTCCGCTGGGCAAAGCCGAAGGTGTCGAACTCCGAGGGCAAGGAGGTGCACGGTGGGTATTGGCAGAAGGCCATCGGTGCTGCCGACGATACTGGCACGACGGGGACGCTGGACTACTACGCAGCGGTAAAGCTGGCGCGTGAGACTGTGGAAGATGCGCGCCGTGAGGCAGAGGCCAAGGCCGCCGGGCCTATCCAGACGGTGGCCACGGCTATTGCGAAATACATAGCCTATCGGGACGAACGCGAAGCAGACTGGCGCGAGCGGCCGGGCGTGAAGTCCGACGCCAATGCTCGGCTCAAGAAGTATGTGATAGGCAATGAGGCCAAGGCCGTCGCTGCTGCGCCCCTTGCTGCCCTGGCCCTGCATGATCTGACTAAAGAACACCTCAAGGCGTGGCGGAAGGGACCCCCGGCCGCCCTCAAAGCCACGGCGCGCAAGCGGCTGTGCAACGACGTGAAAGCGGCGCTCCATATGGCCATCCGGGATGCACCCAAAGGTGCATTACCCGCCGGCCTACGCGAGGAGATCACCGAAGGCTTGCAGATAGACGCCCGCGAAGGCCAGACGATGTCCGGTGATGGCGCCCAGCCCATAACCACAGAGCAGCTACTTACCGAAACAGAGGTGCGCGCGCTGCTCGCGGCGGCTCGAACGGTGGACGAACGGGAGGGCTGGGGCGGCGACCTCTATCGGATGGTGCTTGTGTTGGCGGCCACCGGGGCGCGATACTCGCAGGCCTGTCGGCTAACGGTGAGGGACCTACAGCCCGACCCATGCTTGCACGTTCCCGGCTCGCGCAAGGGACGCAACGCCGACCCTACCCAGCGGGAGCCCGTGCCGATCACGCCCAGCGCGTATGAGATGCTAGCCGCTGCTACTGTGGGCCGCCCTAAGCGTGATCCCTTGCTGGAGCGCTGGCGACACGTCCAGACCGAAGGCGCGGTAGGCGTATGGCGTCGCGATCGGCGGGGTGCATGGGCTCCGGCTGAGCTAAACCGGCCGTGGCAATTGATAACTGACGAAGCGGGCATAGTGCGGGATGACGGAAGGGTGCCGACGCCTTACTGGTTCAGGCACAGCCGGATCGTCACGATGCTACGCGCTGGTATTCCCATGGCGGTTACGGCCAAAGCCCACAACACGAGCGAAGCCATCATAGACCGGCATTATGGCAAGTTCCTAGCAAAAGCATCTCAGGACCTCCTCGCCGCCGTCGCCCTTTCCGTCGACTGACGCACGGGCTTTGCGGCGGCCGCGTGCCATTTATCGCTATATGTGGCGGTCCCATCCTCAATAGCCGATTCCACGAAGGCGCGCGAGGGGGCCTTGCGCTCCCGCTTGGTCTGCCATTGCTTTGCAATTCCCCGTCGCCGCCGCCGCAGGGGCTCCATATGCAGGCACACGTCATCCAGAATGCCCAGCCGGTGCGCGGCACGGTACGCAGGCAGTGCGCCGCTCTTGAACTCGCCGCGATGGTTGAACTTTAACGCTTCAATCTGGATGCGCTCGGGCGTCCAGTCAATCGGATGGGGCTTGCGATCCATATGCGCGCAGACGGTCTTTAGCAGGCCCCAACGCGAAGCCGCGTTGTAGGCGAGCCGGTCGCCCGCGCGGAAGTCGCTGCGGTGCTGATAGCGCGCTGCGACGGCGGCTATCTGGTCGGGAAGCCAAGCTATACTCATTAGTGTACCTACCACGGCATCCGGGGGCGTGCAAGGGTGTTTGCGGGCAGTTTTATTCGCCCGCAACATAATGAAATTAAATGATAATGCTCGCACACTCTCCGACGGCTGACACCGCCGTCAATTTTCAAAGTGCGACTCAGCGGCTAGGATTGTCCGCACGGGGCCGCTGGTGGCCCCGTCAAACCCAGTAGGAGTAATCCAATGCCCAATACCCCCTACGCTCTCAACGTTGAAGAGGCCGTTGCATATTCACGCATCGGGAGGTCGACTTTGTACACCGCCCTGCGCAACGGCGAGCTAACCGCGCGTAAGGTCGGCCGCCGCACCGTTATCCTTCGGCAGGACCTTGAGGCTTGGCTCGAACGCAGCCCCGCTTACGCCAATGTCGCCTGAAACGGAACGCGCCCCAAACCCTGCCAGGTTCGGAGCGCGTGAATAAGGACTCATTACTCTATGTCTGCTAAATATAGCGCTGACGGTTCCGTCAGTCAACCAGCGCCTCGCCTCGACTTCATAGGCGAGATGGCCCGCCATGATTTGGCTGGCCTCTATATCGCCGCCCCCGGATACCGCATCGCCCGCCACTGGCGAGAGGCCGACCGCGGTAACGTGCTCGTCGTCTGCGCGGGAGCCAATCACCCCGATCAGTTTGCCGGCGCCGCCGCGTCGCTAGCGCTGTGCGACGCGGTAATCCTTATGGAGACCACCGATCCTGTTATGCTGCTCTGGACCGCCCACCGGGCTGTCGGGGGTGAAAATGTCGCCATCGTTGAGACCACCGAGGCTTTGTGCCCCGAATGGGTGAAAGTCTGCGGGGAGCGGACGATTGCTGTCCTCTGCGCCGATGGGGAGCTGATCGGACTGGATACGCGCTCTAGCAGGGAGGCGGCTCAATGAACCACTTCCCCGAACTTGAGGGCATCGTCCGCGCAATGCCCGTCCTAGAACCTTTAGCCGAGATGGTTCGAGGCGGGCGAGGCGCTTTCTCCATCGCCATGCCGGGTCGCCGGGTGGAGGACATATTCTGGGAGCACGGGGGGACCGTGCTGCTAATCCAGGATGGACCCGACAGCCGGGGTCCGGAGGCATTCCCCGGCGTCGCCGACGCCCTCGCCCGTTGTGGGGGCGTTGCGTTGCTGGAGGACAGTTACCCGGCGGCCTATTTCGGGGCGGCCCTACTCGCTAGCATGGGCACCAACATGGCCCTCATCCACTGTTCGCCTACCCGGTCTGCCGAGTGGACGGCTGAGTGCGAGAAGACCACCGCGTCGCTGCTCCACGTTGTCGCGCGTGCGGAAGGGGGCGTTCAGTGACCTACAAGGCCACTTATTTTGGCAGCGTCGACGCCTACTCAGCCCGCCCCGGTCTGATAGAGTGCGGCACCGCCGATGAATTCGCCGGCTACCTGCGCAGCATCCACGTCCCCGTTAAGGAAGATGCGCCGTTGCTTAAGCTGGCCCTATTCAACGGCCACCGGTGCGACGAGAACGCCGTTGAGTTCTACGGTGCGCAGGGTGACGCCGACAGCCAGAAGGTCAGCGTGGAGGTGGCGCACGAGTTCTTTCAGATGCTCGACATCGAGGCGGTATTCCAGGCGACACATAGCGAGGGCGTCAAACCGGAGCATTGCTGGCGAGTTTTCGCGCGGTTCAGCGAGTCGGTGGGGCCGGAGCGCTTCCACGAGTTGGTGAGCCTACTTAACGGCGTGCTGAAGCTGCTGGACCCCGACGCGACGTTCGCCGCGGAGTCGTGGACCGCCAGTCAGCCATTCTTCATCGGCAGCGGGCATGAGGTACTCGTCTCGCATGGCAAGCCGATCGACCTTGTGGCAGGCATCGAGCCGGCCGACAACTCAGGGGGGCGGAAGGTCAAGCGCTATGGTGCGCCGCCCGTCGCCGCCATGGCGTTTGCGGGGATGGTCTCGCCCGCCGATGCGGCCACGCGCGAGCGGTTGCTGGGTGCGGTCCGTAACGCGACCGAGGGCGGGCGGCACGCCAAGCTGTTTGGGGTTACAAAGATGCTCTACCGGCTGGTGTCTGGCGGACGGCTCGACCCCGAGGGACTTGAAGACGACATCATGGCCGCAGCGACCGAGTGTGGCATCGGCGGCTCCATCAATAACCAAATCACTCGCGGCATCGCCGTGGGTATGGCTGACCCGTTGACGGTAGAGCGCGAGGCGGATGAGACGCTGGGAGGCGTGCCCACGCCGCCACCCGCGTGCTCCCCGCTCAGCAACGAACAGCATCAGGCCCTTGAGGCCGCGGTCGCCAAGCGCCGGGAGGAGCAAGCCGCCCTGACCGTCTCGGCGGGCCGTATCTTCACTCAAGAGGGCGTCGCTCAGATAGCCGCACGGCGGTATGCCGATATGATCCGCGTTGTTCCCGCCGAAAAAGACCGGTGGTATGTCTGGCAGCCGGAGCGTGGCGCGTGGCGCAGGGACGACATGAATATCGTCAAAGGCATGTGCTACACCGTGATGAACGAAATGGCGAACGCTGCGGATGCCGCCCAGGACCAAGCTACGGCGAAGGAGCTGAGCCGCAAGGGCGCGCTCGACGGTATGCGGGCTTCGTTGGCGGCAAACCCGGCGCTCACCCTTCCTCCGCGTTCGTTCGATCAGGACGGTTGGTTGCTGGGGGTGCCGGGCGGCGTCGTTGACCTGCGGGACGGCAAGATGCGGCCCGGCCGGCCTGAGGACATGATCTCCAAGCAAACCGCAGTCGCACCGTCGGGTGCCGCCGACTGCCCTGTGTGGTTCGCCCATCTCGACCGCGTGACCGGTGGCGATAAGGAGCTGATCGCTTACCTGAGGCGCTGGTACGGCTACATGCTGACCGGGGTAATCCGGGAGCACGAGTTGCTGTTCTTCTACGGCGAGGGACGCAACGGCAAGGGCATCACCGTCAACACCGTCCAATACGTCATGGGGGATTACGCCTACACCGCACCGGCTAAGGTGTTTCAATCGGACTCGGACAACCAGCACCCGGCGGATGTCGCTAAAATCCCCGGCTATCGGCTGGTGACCGCGCAGGAAATCCCCGAGGGCGCGAAATGGCACGAAGCCCGAATAAAAATGCTGACCGGTGGAGACAGGATACCCGGACGCAACCTGTACGGCGACCCCGATAATTTCGAGCCGACCGCCAAATTCAACCTCGTCGCCAACTCCAAGCCGGAGCTGCGCAAGCTGGACGTGGCGATACAGGCCCGCTTCAACCTCGTGCCGTTCAACGTCACGATCCCGGAGAGCGAGCGCGTCCTCGACCTAAGCGAGCAGCTCAAGATCGAAGCGCCGGGTATCTTGAGATGGCAAATCGACGGGTGCCTCGAATGGCAGAAGGACGGGCTGGGCACATGCGTGGCGGTGAAGGCAGCCACAGAGGCGTACTTCGCTGAGAATGACCCCGTGGGGCGCTGGCTGGGCGAGAACGTCGTAGGGCATCCCGGCGGGCGGGTGTCGAGCAAAGATTTGCACGATGACTACCAGCGATGGGCCATGCGGGGCGGCGAGCGCCATATTGAGCAGCGCCAACTAACCAGCGCCCTTAAGGGCAAGGGGCTGCACCATATTGAACCCGGCAGTTTTCGAGGGTTCGAGGGTATAGCGTTTCGCAATCATCCGCTCGGAAACGTCCGCCCGGTCATGCCGGCTGGGTAGCGCCGCAACCCCGTTGGGGGCCATCGGGCCGCCTGGTTAGCGCCGGGCGGCCCTTCTTTTTGAGCGGGCGATGGCGTCGGATTGAGCGCCCACCCATCGCCCGCTGAGCGCCCACCAGGTGGCGCTGTAAATTACCGAGCCGCTCTATAAATCACGGGCGGGCGATGCGGGCGATGGGTGGGCGCTGAAAATGGATTGAGCGCCCGCCTGAAACCCGCAGAAATCCTAAGGGTTTGAGGGGAGCGGGCGATACGGGCGCTCATTCTCTAAGAGTCCACATAGGGAAAAAAGACCCTCTATAATTACTATAATCCCCCTGACGGCATATTTCCCCACATGAAAAAACTCTTGCGAAATGAGCGCCCGTATCGCCCGCTCGGCTTTTCGGCACCCCCAACGGAAGGTGTAGCAACCCGCCCCGGACAACCCCCAGCGGGTCCGCTAAAAGGTATAAGTGGACGATCGCTTAGTGCGGCGCCTCACGGTGCCGCTTCAGAAGCAAGAATCGTGCCAACTCGCCACGCGCAAACCGGCACCTCCTCTACCGCCATTTTCCACATCGTGTATCCGCCTTGTTAAGGCACATTAATGGATGGTTATGGACGGTCGCGGACGGCAATAAACACAATAATTTCAGATACTTGCAAATATAGGCCGGGCTTGCTACATTCTTGAATGCACTATCCGTCAAGAAAGGCCCCTATTGTGACTGCCCCATCAACCAGTTTCGCGACCCGCGTTGGTACTGGTGCCGCGCCACTTCCGGGGCTGGACATGCGCACGACGCAAGGCCGGCGGATTAAGGAGATTGTCGGATCGCTTGTAAGTGATTTGGGGGGCGATCCGACCGAGGGGCAATTCATCCTCATTCAGCGTATCGCTGTGCTCACTAGCCAATTGGAGTTGATCGAGGCCGCCGTGGCCAATGGTGAGCGGCCCTTCAGCATTAGCGAGTTCGCTACCGGCGCTAACAGCCTCAACAGGCTGCTCGGTGCGATTGGATTGGAACGTGTGGCGCGCGACGTGACGCCTAACCTCGATCGCTACATTCGGCAGACTGCCGCCTAATGGCCGTCACGCCGCGCCTTTCCTTTACCCGTGCGGTCAGCGACCCCATGCTTCTGGGCAACGTGCTCGGCGGCGATAGCTGGGTGGCGCACCGTGCAATGTGGAAGGCGGTATTCTGCGAGCCGCTCACCGACGACGAGCAGCCCTATTTCGATATGCTGTCCGGTGCGCGCGACATACCCGCAGCGCCCGTTAGCATTGCCGCCATCGTGGCCGGTCGCCGGTCGGGCAAGACCCGCAGCACGGCGACCGCGATCGTATGGCTGGCGTGCCTGTGTGACTGGTCCGCTAAACTGGTGAGCGGTGAGACTGGCGCGGTTGTCGCCATCGCGCCATCGCAGGCCCAGGCGAAGCTGCTGTTCGGCTATATCGCGGGCATTATCGACGACAGCCCGGTGCTCGCCCAGATGGTGACCAACCGCACCGCCGACAGCATCAAGCTGGACAACGGCATCGAGGTCATGGTGCGGCCCGCATCGTTCCGTAAGCTGCGCGGCCTGACGATCTGCGCGCTGGTGATCGACGAGGTTGCGTTCCTGTTCAACGAAGCGGACGGCAGCCGCAACAGCGACGAGGAAATCCTCCACGCCGCAATTCCCGCGCTCGCCACGACCGGCGGCCCGCTCGTGATGATTAGCAGCCCCTATCGCAAGACCGGCGTGCTCTGGGACTATTTCAACCGCTATTTCGGCAACGATAGCGACCCCGACGTGCTCGTATTTCGCGGTGCATCGCTCGACCTTAACCCCACGCTGTCGCCCAGCATCGTCGAGCGCGCGTTGGCCAAGGATTTTGAAGCGGCCCGCGCCGAATGGCTTGCCGAATTTCGCACCGACCTGAGCAGCTATGTATCGCACGATGCGGTCATGGCGTGCGTCGAGATGGGCCGCGCCGTGCGCCACTATGTCGAGGGCCAGTCCTAT